>JGI12270J11330_10001231_pt1 | contig 19076 bp, 19 predicted proteins | sample PeaSoiMetSII2010_FD_11330 | JGI IMG/M metagenome (IMG submission 11330)
CGCAATCCGGTTTTCCAGTCGCTCCAGCGCAGGTGAAAATCAAAACCGGTTGCGCCGAGCTGCCGGATGGCGAGAAATCCATACAAGCCGATGTCGACGAGGAGCAATTCATTGAGGGCCCGCAGTCCGCTGGGCCATGCTCCGTCGAACCAGCGTAGATCGACGGCCAGCCCCAGCACCAGAAGGATGATGGCATCGCGCCAGTTGCCGCGCTGCTTCCCATCGGCGACCGCTGCTTGCGCCAGCAGCCAGGCGACTGCCACCGGCAACCCGGCGTAGAGCGCGAACCACTTCCATCGAAAGATCTGCTGCGAAACCGAAACCAGGATGTAAGGCAGAACGTACAGGGCGGGAAAAGCGATGCGCGCGGCGACTGGCCAGCGCTGGACGGCGCGCGTGACGGGCTCCGCGGCGAGGCCGAACCCCACGGCGGGAGCGAGCTCCATTACCAGGGCAGCGATCGCTGCAGGGGTTACATTCTGCATGCGCGTTTATCTTAACTTCAATTATCTTAAGCTAACTATGAACACCGGTTTCGTGGGCATTGGCAGCATGGGAGGCATGCTGGTTCGGGCGCTGTTGCGCTCCCGGGCGCTGAGGGTCGAGTACGTTTGGGCGGCGAATCGCTCGGAGGGCAAGCTAGACGCACTGGCTGCCGAGTTTCCTGGCCTTCACACCGCCAGCAATCGCCAGCTTGCCGCGAATTGCGATCTGATTTTTCTCTGCGTCAAAGCCGGAGACGCAGCCAGCGTGCTGGCCCAGATGGACTCGGATCTCTATCCCGGACAGTTGCTGGTCACGACCGCCAGCCAGATTCCGCTTCAGGTTCTCGAGGATCGCGTGCCCTGCCGCGTGGCCAAGCTCATCCCCTCGATCACCCAGGAGATCGGCGCAGGCGTCGCGTTGCTGATGCACGGCTCGCGCGCCACAGCGGATGACCACACGCTGCTCGAGGATCTGCTGGGACGCATCAGTCATCCCATCGTGATCGCAGAGTCATGGTCGCGGCCGGCTATCGGCTTGGCTTCTGGCGGTCCAGCGTTTGTGGCTTACCTGCTGCAATCGATGGCGGAGCAAGCCGCGCGCAGCAATCCTGACTTTCCACCTGAGTTGGCTCTCAGCCTGGTGCAGGAAACGGCCAGTGCCACATTGCGGCTGATGGCAGATGCTCATATGAATCCGGAGGAGGTAATCCGGCGGGTCGCGCTCCCTGGCGGCATGACCGCGCTCGGAATCGAGGCCTTGTCACGTTACGTCCCGCAGGCGTGGCAGGCAGTATTCAGAGAAAGCGCCGAGAGAGAGAAAAGTGCCCGGGATAGGCTCGTGCTCTGAGGAAGTTGCTCCCGCAGTGGCGGGAGGGATTATGGTTCCGTACTGCTCCTGCGGCGGGGACCGCTGTGGCCACTGCGAACAGTATCGCGAAGCCTGGAGCCTGATGACCCCGCAAACTTTGGGCACCTCATTCCTCTCTGCCTGCTCGCAACACGGGCGCGCCCGGCCCGGATACCTCAATCCCCGTTTCTTGTGACCTGGCCTTCGGTACCCCTCACCACTACATGTCATCCTGAGCGGAGGAGTCGCTCGCGAAGCGAACGACTCCGCAGTCGAAGAGCCTGCCCCGAGCGAAGCCGAGGGGATCCCGGTGCTGCTGGTTCAGCCGAAAAAAGCGTCAGGGAATTCTCACCGTGTGACTTTTCACCTGTTCAGATTTCACTTCTCAATTTATTCTGTTTGATCGTTTCATCATTCACTAGTTCTATGTTGGCGAATTGCGCTCATGAGATTCCTGAAACGCTCGAAGACCCGGATCCTGCTGTTTTTCGCCGTAGTCGGTCCGGGTTTTATCACCGCGAACGTCGACAACGATGCCAACGGCATCTACACCTACTCCGCCGCCGGGGCGCAGTTCGGGCATCTGCTCCTTTGGACGTTAATCCCGATTACGTTGGCTCTCATCGTAGTTCAGGAAATCTGCGCACGCATGGGCGCGGTTACCGGCAAGGGTCTTAGCGACCTGATTCGGGAGGAGTTCGGCTTACGCGTCACATTTTTCATGATGATCGGAATCCTGATCATCAACTTCGGCAATGTGGTCGGAGAGTTTGCCGGGATTGCGGGCAGCCTCGAACTCTTCGGCCTCTCGAAATACATTACCGTTCCGGTCTGTGCGGTGATCGTCTGGCTCATCGTGGTCAAGGGCCAATACAAGAGCGTGGAAAAGATTTTTCTGGTCGCGTCGTTTTTTTACGTGACCTACATCTTGGCGGGTTTTTTCGCCAAGCCGGCATGGATCGACGCCTTGATCCTGACCGTGAAACCTCCGCCCAAGTCAGCCTTCTTCCTGCCAGGTTACTTGTACATGACGATTGGTGTGGTGGGGACCACGATCGCTCCCTGGATGCAGTTCTACTTGCAGTCCTCGATCGTGGAGAAAGGGGTAACCAAACGGCAATACCGAGCGTCGCAGATTGACGTCATTTCCGGTTGCATTTTTACCGACGTGGTCGCGTGGTTCATCATCGTGGCCTGCGCCGCCACTCTTTACGCCCACGGCTACCACAATATTGCCGACGCCAAGGACGCCGCCCAAGCTCTCCGCCCCCTGGCCGGCGAATATGCTTATATCCTGTTTGCCATGGGTTTGTTTAATGCCTCGCTGTTCGCCGCCTCGATTCTGCCGCTCTCGACTGCCTATACGGTTTGCGAGGGCCTGGGATTTGAATCTGGCGTGGGGAAGAAATTTGGAGAGGCGCCAGTGTTCTACTGGCTCTACACCATTTTGATCATCGCGGGTGCGGGTGTGATCCTCGTACCTAATCTGCCGCTGGTGAAGATTTCGATTCTTTCCCAGGTGGTGAACGGAGTGGCTGTACCCCCCGTGCTCATTTTCATGCTGCTGTTGGTGAACAAGAAAGAGTTAATGGGTGAATACGTGAACTCACGCCTCTACAACTTCACGGCGTGGGCGACAACAGTAATCATGACGGTACTGAGCATTGCCTGGTTCTGGACCTTAAGAGGCGGGCAGTGACCCCGCAGCGAGTCAGCTTGCTCAGAGCTTCATGGTTTGGTGCGACGGCATTCGAGTTGACGAAGCCTGAAGACTCCGATAGATTCGTGGTTTCACTGGAGACGCCTCTGACGACCCCGGCTAGCTTGTTCATCGCTCTCGCCTGATGGAGGTGTCGGCCCACGAGATTTGTCCGCGCGAATCGCAATGATCTGCGCGTCATCTGCCTCGCTTCCTCACGCGTTCTGGAGACGGCCAAAACCGTCGCCCCGCTCTGACTAGGAGTCTCATGGGAGGCTCGAATACCAGCGGCCTGTGCGCCGCGTAATGAGGCATATCGCAATGAATCCAGAATATTCTGTGCCCCTGTCGATCGACAGCCGCATTCAATCCTATTTACGCGCTAGCCTGACCGCGGGACGAGAGACGGCGCGGATTGGTTGCTTCCTCGCATCCTCCGACCCGACCAGCACCAACGTTTATCGCAACTATGCCGTACCCGATGACGGAGCCAACCCTGCGCCGAGTGAGATCTCCTGGCTGGTTGATTGGTACGCACAACGGTCCCGTGTGCCACGGCTCGAGTATTTGCCCCGTGCTGCGCCAAAAATCGAGCCGGCGCTGGTCCTATCAGGCTTTTCGGTTGAAGCCCGCCTGCCTCTGATGATCTGCAAAATAGACGGCGTACCACGGCTCGGATGCCCGGAAGCGATCGAAATTCTCAGTGCTAAAGACGAGGTGACCTTGAAGGCGGCAGCGTATGCGCAAAACGAGGCGTATGGAGAGGCGAACACCACCGAGGCTGATGTCACTCGACTTAGGCGAATTATTCAATCTGGCGGTATGGTCTTGTTGGCTCGCGATCTGCTTACCGGCGAGCCTGCAGGCGCTGGATTGTATTCAGCGCCTATAGGAGGAGTCGTCGAAATCGCGGCAATCGGTGTGCGCCCTCGTTTCCGACGGCGGGGCATCGCCGCCGCGCTCACGTCACAACTCACCCGGACCGCAATTGAGTCAGGCGTCCTGATACCTTTCCTGATGGCCGCTCATTCGGCCGAAGAGTGCATGTATGCTCGAGCAGGATTCGTTACGTGTTCGGAGATTCTCCATATCTCAAAGCTGCAGGCTGGTTAGCCACGGATCCACAGTTGATGACAATTCGCTCCGAGAGTGGCGGCGGAAGCTCAAGATTAGGCTGAGTTTTGGCGCAGAGTGCTTGGAGGGAAGTAACTATGATCGGCAACTTTGGGCTACTTTTTTTCCTCCAAGTGTGCAAAAATCCACTTTGGGTGGTGGGGTTATGCGTCGTCCAGTCCTCCCGATCGTCGTGGGTTTCCTGCTGCTGCTCGGGGTTGTGGCGGTTGCACAGGACCAATCTTCCCCAGACGCTAGTCTTTCGTCGGTTACACTCGCCGCAACAACCGCACCCCTTCCCAAGGCGGCCAAGACCTATCACGATGGAAGCCTTCGCGATATCGATGCCATCGGCAACCGCAAGGTGGGGTGCGATCGCGGCTTGGGCAACTGGTATAGCCTGGAAAAGCAAATCGAAATGGGCCGGGCATATGCCCAACAGGTGGAGTCGACCACCAAGTTGGTCACGGATCCAGTCATAGCGGAGTACATCAATCGCCTCGGTCAAAACCTGGTGAGGAACTCCGACGCCCAGGTGCCATTCACCATCAAAGTGGTGGACACCGATGACATCAATGCTTTCGCGCTGCCCGGAGGGTTTTTTTATGTGGATACCGGGTTGATCCTGGCCGCGGACAACGAGGCCGAATTGGCGGGCGTGATGTCCCACGAAATCGCGCACGTCGCCGCCTGTCATTTGGCTCGCGAAAACACGCGTGGGCAATTGATGCAGCTGGCGTCCATCCCTCTAATCTTTGTGGGCGGCGGGATTGGTTATGCGGCCCAGAGCTTAGCCGGCGTGGCGATACCCATGGGTTTTCTGAGGTTCACGCGTAGCTTCGAGTCAGAGGCCGACTTCCTGGGCGTCGAGTACTTGTATAAGGCGGGTTACGATCCGCAGGCCCTAACGTCATTTTTCGAAAAGGTCAAAGCTCTGGAAAAGCACAAGCCGGGCACACTGGCGAAGACGTTCGACACTCATCCCCAAACCCCGGACCGCATCACGAAGACTCAGGAGGAGATCAACACGCTGTTGCCCCCTGAAGCGGAATACAAAGTGGATACTTCCGAGTTTCAGGATGTGAAGGAGCGGCTCGCGCAACTAGAGAATCGACACAAAATCGATAAGGGTCACGGAGGAGATGGTCCTACCTTGCGTCGCGCCGCGCACACCGATCCGAATCAGACTGGCAGTGACGGTGATGCGGATGCTCGCCCCACGCTCAAGCGTAGGGATAGTACTTCTCAGTGAGCAGGTGAGAACGAGGAGATTTTGTGATACTGCTACGTCTGTCATTCCGAGATGCGTAGCGACGAGGAATCTGGGTTTTTGCGGGTCACGCAAGAACCCAGATCCATCGCTTTTGCTCGGGATGACAACAGGAATACATGGGATGACGACGAGAATGGCAAACGTAGTTAGCTCAGGCCTTCCTTAGACAATCTTCCCATCCGCCAAATCCCCCACCAACGACCGATCGGCTTCGAGAAAATCGTAGGACGGTAATTCCGACCGCGGGGACCATCGAACATCACGAAAGATCTTGTTCTCAATTTTTCCGTGGTATTCGTGCACCACGAAGAAGCGCAACTCAACCGAGCCGCCGCCGGGATACTCGTGGACGATACGCGACACCTCTTCGCCGATCTTTGCGTCGATTCCGAGTTCCTCCTCCAATTCGCGGTGAAGCGCGGCGCGGGGCTGTTCACCTTCCTCAATCTTGCCGCCGGGGAACTCCCATTTCAGCGGCATGGTCTGATGCCGGGTGCGCTGGCACACCAGCACTTTGCCGTCTTTGAAAATCAAGGCTGCGACGACTCGCTTCATTGGGGGGCCAAGGTTCTGACGTTCTCCGCGGGCCGAACTGAAGTGTTCACTGAGATATTAGTTTCCCGGAGAGAGGTATCTGGCTAATGCATCTTAGACCCTGAGGTTGTGGAAAATCTTCGGGATGAATGGCCGCAGCCAGTGCCCGAAGGCCGCGAACGAGAGTGGGTGCGGGAGTATTCAGGAATTCGTCTCGAATGCAGTAAACGCGCCTTTCTTTCGCCGCTCGCATCTCTTCCCAGTTGCGGTCGCGAATGATTTTTTCCAGAGGAACCCGGTCGCCCGCGCCGCACCACGCGGCGACAAGGACATCGGGATTCTCGGAAAGAACGGCTTCGGCTGATGTTTGTTTTCCTGGAGTGCCCACGAACTCTCCCCCTGCCGCGGCGACCAGTTCGGCCACCCAGGGCTGCGAAGATATCAGGGGCTTACCCCATTCCTCACAGAATACGCGCGGACGCCTCCCTCTATTCGTTTGCTCGCGGACCGCCTCGATTTCGCGCTGCATTTCATGGATCACGTGCTCTCCACGATCGAGTGCGCCCATGATTCCTGCGATAGCAGCAATGTCAGTGTAGATGTCGGTGAGCGTCTTCGGGGCCAAGCCAAGAAAGCGCGCGCCTGACTTCAGGATCTCCGTCACTGCCTTTTCCTGGTAAGGGACCGCAGCGATCACCAAGTCCGGCCGGGCAGCCACGATCTGATCGGTGTTCGCGGTCCAGGAGTCAGCGACGATGGTTGTTTCACGGTGGCGGATCTCGGGACAAACGTCCGCGCAATATTTCGTGCAAGCGACGATGCGATCGACCTTGCCGATGGCCGCGAGGATTACGGTCGCGCTCGGCTGCAAAGCGACAACTCGTTGCGGGGTATAGTCGGAAGACACGATAAACCAATCTTACAAGGGTTTGGAATCAATGTGCGTGGCTAGAAAAAACGTTGCAAGCAACGTTTCTACGGGCTGTAGCGACGTAGCTTTGCTACATCTCTGCCTGCCGCCACGTTACAATTCTCGGGATGTATTCTCCTCGACTCCTGGATCACTTCGAACATCCGCGCAACCCAGGCGAGGTTGCCGATCCCGACGCGACCGTGCAAGTCGAAAATCCAGCTTGCGGCGATATTTTGAAGTTGAGCATGAAGATCGCGAACGGCCATGTCGCGGAAATCGGTTTTCTCGCCAAAGGATGCGTTCCGGCGATGGCTTGTGGTTCGGCACTCACGGAACTGGTGAAGGGCAAAACTGTGGAAGCAGCCAGCCGATTGGGCCGGGAAGAACTGGTCCAGGTCGTCGGCGGTCTGCCCGAAGCTTCTACCCACGCCAGCCACCTTGCGATGGATGCACTCGCGGCGGCGCTAAAACAGCTCAAAACCTAGCCACGGATCTCAGGGATAAGCGCGGATCTTTCCTTAGGTATCAGCTCGGCCGTCCAACGTGGGCCAGTAGACGGTCCAACCGCGCTCCCGCGCCATGTTCTCCAGATCTGGATTCGGATTCACTGCGAATCCATGCTCGGCAATCGCAAGCATGTCGGCATCCCAGCGAGAGTTGCCGAACGCCGCGTCGGGATCTTTCCCGATGACGTCGCGTATCGCGCGTGGCTTGCCGTCGCCGGACGGGACTCGAATCAACTGGTTGGTGATGCGTGCGTTTTCAATCTTCACCGCGGCAGCCAAAATCTTCGTCTCATCGATCTCAAAGTGCTTCATCGCGGCTCGAATCACCCACTCATTGGTGGACGATACAGCCCAAACCTCACAACCCGAGCGCTGCAGACGCCGAACCAGTTCTCGCATCTCGGGAAAAAGTTGGCTCACGAAGTTCTCATCAAAGAATTGTTTGGCAACCCGTTGCACTTCGGATTCGGCGAGCCCGCTGTGTATGGTGACCATCTCGCCGCACATATCGTCTTCGCTGACCTTGCCAGCTTTGTAGTCGGCATAGCGCGCACGCGCCCAGCGCGCGACGTCATCGGAAAGCACGCCTCGCCGGAGTTCCCAGTCGAAGAATCTTTCCCCGGCATCGCCTGCCCACAGAGTTCCATCGCAATCGAAGACCGCGAGTCGAGGTTGAAGACGGAGAACCGACTCGATGAAAGCAGCGGAACTGCGCGTCTTAGTTGTGGTCATGTGTGTCTGTCCACGTCTAACAGCTTGCCGAAAAATCTCAGACCATTGTCATTCCGAGGGGCGCTGCAGTTTCCCTTGGACTAGTCAGCACTGCAGGTCCCTCGCTCTGCTCGGGATGACAACATGCTGAGTTTCTCGACAGCTCCTCACGAGTCCCTGTGCAATGAAAGTTTTCAGTTTGGCGAGGCTACCGAGATAATGCCGCATATTCCTCGGGCGTGTCGACATTCAACGCAACCAGCGGATCATCGACGGCAACATAGGCAATATGCCGCAGATTCTGGTGCTCGATATCCCGCGCGGTCGTACTCGGGGTAGCCTTCAAAAAGGCTTCGATCATCTCTCTTGCCAGCAGAAAAGGATGGCCGTGCTTTCCGTTGTATTCGGGAACAACGGCCCATATGTCGCTCGCAGCCTCGGTGAACGCCGAACACAGAACCTTCAAGGTCGCGGCCCTTGCCGGAGGCCGATCGACGAGCGTAACCATGGCGGCGTCGCGGCCATGACTCAGTACCTGCCGCAAGCCTACTTGAAGGGAACTGAACTGCCCGCGGTCAGGATCGGGATTCCGCACCAGAGACGCGCCATTGGCGTATACCACCGGCGCCAGGTTGTCTTCGTTCTTGCCCACGACCACAATGACCGTCTCGCTAAAAGGCTCGAGAGCCTGGATGGCGGCGGAAAGAAAAGTCTGGCCGGTCGGCGGAGAGCCGGGCGCGGCCGGCGGCCAGGGGAGCAGTGCCTTGTCCGTCCCCATGCGGGTGGACTCGCCCGCGGCGAGAATCACTGCGTAGAGGCCGGGCGCATGAGTCATGCAGCGAAGATAGCAGAAAGCGAGGGATTTTCGATTGTCAATTTCCGACTGCCGATTGGAAACGGTGAGATGCAACCGGAAATGGGGGCTCAGCGATGACTCTCGTTTTCTTCGTGAGCCTCGGTCGCGTCCTGTTCATTCTTGCGGCTCTTGAACCAGCTCATGTGCGGCAAGGCTCGCTCTGCGTGGCGGCGGACGGCGATCAGTTCCGCCGTAATGGCTACCGCAATCTCTTCCGGGGTAATGGCTCCGATGTCCAAGCCAACGGGTGCGTGCACGCGGTCGAATAATTCTGCTGGAATGCCTTCCTTCGTGAGTTCGCGGAAGATGGTAATCGTCTTGCGCTTGGAGCCGATCATGCCGACATACGAGGCCCGGGTCTGCACCGCCCAGCGCAGGACGCGCATATCGTCGCGGTGCCCGCGGGTGACGATCACGATATACGACGACTCATTGGGCGCGAGCCGTGCCATGGCCTGCTCGAAGTCTTCCGCGATCACTTCTTTGGCTTCTGGGAAGCGCTCGCGGCTGGCATAGGCTTCCCGGTCATCGATTACGGTTACGTCAAAACCAGCGCTCTTCGCTGTCTTGTAAAGATTTACAGAAACATGACCTGCACCGAAAATATAAAGTAATGCTGGAGGTAGAATCGGCTCGATGAAAATGTCGAGCGTGCCGCCACAGACGAGGCCGGTATCGTACTTGGGATTCTGATTGAGGTTAAAAGTCAGGCTGCGGGGCTTTTCAGCCTCCATGACCTCGCGGGCGGCTTGCCAGACTTCGGCCTCGACGCAGCCTCCGCCGATGGTGCCCGCGATGGAGCCGTCGTCCCGCACCAGCATCTTCGCAGTCTCGAAAGAAGGGATGGAGCCGCGCACGTTAACGATAGTGGCTACTGCACCCCGTCGCCCCTCTTGCCGCAGTTTGACGATTTCCTCGTAGATGTCCATCTCAAGTTTGATTATTGGGTTTTCCATGGGGCAAGTCAATTAGGCTAGTTCTCGCCTCCATTGGGAACCATTGGTCGCACGGACTTCTGCCCACTAAACCTCAGACTCAACGCCCAACCTCATGTGAAGGCGCACAGTATGAGAAGAATTGCTCCAGAGGTTCGTGAATTGACCGCGTCGCAGGCCGGGAGTATAAGGGACCTGCCTTGGCTTTCCGGGCTGGCCGCCCGCCTAATCCCTCGGGAGAATTCATGAAACACCGCATCCGGTATGCTTTTGCGCTTATCGTCGGACTCACATTCGCTGCCAGCGCGTGGGCGCAGTGGTCGTCCGATCCCTCAAAGAACCTTGCATTGGCTGACAAAATTGGCTCCGACCAAGTCCAACCCAAAGTGAAACCGCTGCCGAGTGGGGGATGGTATGTGAGTTGGTTCGCGCCGCCGGTTGGGTACAGCGTCTATCTGCAGCGTCTCAGCCCTGGCGGGGTGGAGCAGTTTCGGCATGGCGGTGTGCAGGTCGCCGACTTGAGCAATAGCTCCACGGAAGACTACGGCCTGGATATCGACACCAGCGGCAATGCCTTGCTCGCGTTCCTGGACACTCGGGAAGGGGCCATCCAGCAGGTTACTGCGGCCAAGATGAGTCCTTCGGGAAAGGCTTTGTGGGGCAAGCGCGGAGTGCAACTCACCAAGGGTTCGGCCCATTCCAATGCGTCGCCGAAGATCGCCGGAACCAGCGATGGCGGGGTCGTCGTGGCTTGGACCAGTGACAGCAACACGGTTCTCCAAAAACTCGACGCTAACGGGAAGGCGCTGTGGGGGAAGGGGGTGGTGTTGAGTGAGTCGGGCTACAACTATTGGCTGGCCGACCTGCACGCTGCGGACAACGGGTCGGTGATTGTTTCGTGGGTGCGCAACCATGGTTTTGGAAGCGACAGTCAACTGCGCGCCAATAAGCTCTCGGCTACCGGAAAGCTGCTGTGGGGGAAGAAGCACGTCACCATATTCGATACCGGTTCCCTCCAGTTTGGCAATTTCCCATATTTTGTGCCGGACGGGAAGGGTGGCGCGGTTTTCGCCTGGTACACCAACAGTCCCGCATTGCAGTGCTTCGCCCAGCACATTTTGGCCGATGGCAGGGAGGCTTTCCCACACAACGGCTCAGTCGCTTCGACGAATACGGCGGACGTGCGAGTCGATCCCGCAGCATCTTACAGGGCCGCGACCGATGAAGTATTTCTCGTCTGGACCGAAGAAGACGCGAACCAGACGGTGAACGGGATCTATGCCCAGAAGTTCGGACCCAAGGGTGGACGCCGCTGGGGACAGACTGGGTTAGTGATTGTTCCTCTGGGAGCAGATTCGGAGATCCTTCCCAGCAACGTGCAGGTTGGCGATGGCGCGCTGATGTTCTGGATTGATATGAAGGGTTTTGGGAACGAGACCATTCAAGCCGCTCGACTTCAGGATAACGGCAAGTTTAAGTGCGCGCAGTTTCCCGTTTCTACGGCAATGTCGAACAAGGGAAGACCAGCCGCAGACATCGTTACAGCCACCGGTCTCTCAGCCATTGCTTTCGAGGATGACCGCATCGGCAACAACGGGATCTACATTCAGAATGTGAACCGCGATTGCTCGCTGGGCCAGAAGTGAGTTGGTTGCGGCTTGACCGCTGTGACAAAGCAAAAGCCCCGGATCATCACTCCGGGGCTTTTGCGATACTAGTGGGTACTATTCCGGTCTGTCACTATTAATCCTCGCGCCACGGCTCCCGGAAGTCAAGGATTACTTTGGTGGGTGGACCCGCGGAGGGCGGCAGAATCGAACTGCAGTGGCTGATGAGTCACTCACCGATTTGACAGACCGGGTCCAGTACCCACTGGCTACGCCCTCCAGATTTCGGTCTGTCAATGAGATGTTAGCGTGCGGCGCAGCTAATCCTTGTGAGTTCCGTCACATCGGAGTCGGACCCAGTCCAAAATGGGAATCGGACTACGGATTTGTGATAGTTTCTAAGTTTCTCCGGAGACTATGTCGTGAAGGCCGTTCGGATACATGAATTCGGTGGGCCGGAAGTTCTTCGCTACGAAGATATTCCTGACCCGCAGCCACGCAAAGACCAGGTCCTGATCCGAGTCAAAGCTTGCGCCATGAACCACCTTGATATCTGGGTGCGCAAGGGATTGCCCGGCGTAAACTTGCCGCACATTCTGGGCAGCGACATCGCGGGTGAGATCGTCGAAGTCGGCGAATATGTCAGCGGCTTCAAACCGGGGCAACGTGTGCTTTTGGCGCCCATGCACTTCTGCAATCACTGTGCCAAGTGTGTTGCCGGGCTGCAGAATCAATGCCGCGAGTTCACCGTGTTGGGCAACGGAGTCGACGGGGGCAACTGCGAATTGATTGCCGTGCCCGCGGTGAATGTGATTCCCATCCCGGACGGTCTGGATTTCAACCACGCTGCCAGCGTTCCTTTGGTATTTCTGACGGCCTGGCACATGCTGGTCGGTCGCGCGGGCATTCGTCTCGGTCAAACCGTGCTCGTTCTCGGCGCTGGCTCCGGCGTCGGTATCGCTGCCATTCAGATTGCCAAGCTGTTCCATGCCCGCGTAATCACGACCGCGGGAGATGAAACCAAGCTGGAAAAGGCGCGGGCGCTGGGCGCGGATCACGGCATCAATCATTACAAGCAGAAGATCTCACAGGAAGTCAAGAAGCTCACCGACAAAGAAGGTGTAGACATTGTGGTCGAGCACGTCGGCCTCGCTACGTGGGACGAAAGCGTGAAATCGCTGAAGCCGGGAGGCGCGATTGTCACCTGCGGCGCGACCACCGGCCCAAATGTGGCGTTTGACCTACGTTTTCTGTTCACGCGCCAGCTTGCGTTGTTCGGCTCCTACATGGGCACGATGGGTGAGTTGTACGATGTCCTGAGCCACGTGTTTGCGGGACGTCTGAAACCGGTCGTGGACCGCGCGTTCCCTTTGAAAGAGGCCCGCGCGGCCCACGAGTATATGGAAGCCAGCCAAATGTTCGGCAAGGTCGTGCTGACTCTCTGAGGACGATTTATTTCTTTTTGCCTCCTTTGGACGGCTTCGGACTGCGGCCGACTTTACCCTTCTTTGGTGGCGGAGAAGTGGGCGCTGCTCCGCTTTGATCGGAAGTAATCTTACCGCTCTTCAGATCCACGGTGACCGAATCTCGCTGCATCACTTGCGCCTTGATAGCAGTCTTGAATGCGATGGTCAGGGTTTTCGCATCGGTGGTAACCGTCAAGTAGCCGAATTCTACGATGGGGTTGACGACCAGCGTGTGGTCTCCCGATTTCACCGGCGCGTTGGGCAAGCCGCCGAGGGGAGCGGTTGCCGCAAAGCCACCTGATCCCGCGACTACGTATGGGGTTTCCTGTCCCTGGATCACGCGCGTGAACCGCTGATAAAGGTGGGCGTGTCCGGACAGAACGGCGTCTGGCCAGAGCCCCGCCGCTTTGCAGCAGGCGTCGATATCGGCCAGTTCGCCGCTTGAACCACCGTGCCGGGCGTCGGCTGAGAGCGGCGGATGGTGAACCGCCAGCAGGACGGCCCGCTTGCCGGCATCGCGATCCGGTTTCAGCCGCTTCAGTTCATTCTGCAGAAAAGTCAATTGATCGTCCACCAGCGGGAAATGGCCCTTCTGCGATGAAATGACGCCGGCTCCGCTATCCAACACATTGCTGTACAGCCCGATGATCGAGACAAAAGGAGCATCGAGCGTGAAGTAAACCCCGGGCTGAGTCATCACGCTGCGCACCAGCCCGCCGGAGTCGGGTGAAGGTCCGGGCTCAGGGGCACAGAAATTCGTCAGGAAAGCGGCCAACGTCGGAACCTGCGGGGCACTGGATGCCGAGCCGAAAACCATGCCGTCGTGGTTCCCGGGGATCGCGAAAATCGGCCGGTCATACTCACGAAAGGGCTCATAGAACTGGTCATAGTAATATTGCCCTTCGCCGAAGTTGTAGATGACGTCGCCCAGGTTAAAGAAGAACGCTGGCCCGTTCAAACCCTGAGATTGCACTTCCGCCGCCATCGCATCGGCGACCCCCGCTTCGTGCTGAATCGCGGTGCCCGCGGTCTGCGACCGGCTTACCTTGGCCGCCCCGGTGTCGCCGACAGCATGGAAGGTGATTCTGCCAGCCTGATCAATGGCGTCGGCGATGTCTGTGGGAAGGTAATCCGCGAGATCAATGTTCGCCGCCGCATTCTGCCGCACTTGCGGGATGGGCTGCACTTGACTCTTGTGCAGCAGGTAATACTGCGAATTGTAGTAAGCCGAGCTGTTGTTGTCCTGGCGAAAAGAAGTTTCGTCGGGGCTGGGCTTGGGGTCTGCGTAGAATTGTCCCTTGGGACCGGTCATTCTTTGCACTGGCACTTCGCACCTCCTTGGAAGGTTCGTTCCTGCTGTTGGTGATCGCCTCCATGTTGAAGGGTGATCATTGACCGACCGTGATCACCCGACCAACATCCCATGACGGATGGTGATCATTGCCGGAAAAGCGTTTCAGGATTTACTCTTGGAGCCCAAAATCAGAGGGGAAGACGGAGTCAAGCTTAGTCCAAAGATTTTCGATGTCAAGCGATTTTGTGAGATGTAGTTTCAAAATTCGAGCGAATGCAGGTAGGGGCGGACCCTCATCCGCCCAGCGGTGCGAAGCGCCGCAGTCCCGCCATGATCCCGGGCTCGCGTTGCTCGCCCCCGAACGAGGCGTCCGGGGCTGCGTGATTTGTCGCGGCTCTCGTATTTGGACGGAAGATGAACTGGCAAGTAAAATGTAATCATGAGCAGCGATCTCAGCTTCGGCCCCTATGTCGCGATTGAAAACGGCAAGCGTGTCGTCAAGGACCTGACTTACGGGAATCCCACGCCCGAGGGTGTGGTGCTGACCACGATGGACAACGCAGTCAACTGGATGCGCAAGAATTCTATTTGGCCGATGACGTTCGGCTTGGCGTGCTGTGCGATTGAGATGATGTCCATGGGCGCATCCCGCTTCGACATTGCCCGCTTCGGCGCCGAAGTATTTCGGCCATCTCCCCGGCAATCCGATCTCATCATCATTGCGGGCCGCGTCTCCAACAAAATGGCTCCAGTCATTCGCCAGCTCTGGGAGCAAATGCCCGAGCCCAAGTGGGTGATCTCGATGGGAGCCTGCGCGACCTCAGGCGGAGTGTTCAACAATTACGCTCTGGTGCAGAGCGTCAACCAGGTTATTCCCGTCGACGTGTACGTTCCAGGCTGCCCGCCGCGGCCGGAGCAATTGATTTACGCCATCACGCTGTTACAGGAAAAAATTCAGAAGGAGCGCGGCACCATCAAGCGGGCGCTGAATATCTCTTAACCTTTCCCGCAGATGGTAGGAGGAAACCCACCGTCGAGCCTCGCTCGACCGGACAGCCGAGGGCGGCTGTCCCCACGTGTTCATAGCCGGGGCGATGACGCCCGCGCCGACATAAAATACAATCCTCCATCATGAAATCACTGGAGATTTCGCCGGATGAGTTCCGCCGTCTAGCGGAAAAGGTTACGCAGCTCACCGCCGACTATCTTCGCGAACTGGATTCGCGGCCGATATCTCCATCGACCAGCGGTGAGGAAGGAGAGCGACTGTTCGGCACGCCTGTCAGCGAGAAGGGTGTGGGCGCGGAGGCGCTGGCAGGGCTGCAAGACGTGATCGAGCATTCTCGTGCGCAGAACGGACGCTTTTTCGGATACGTCCTTGGGTCAGGTGAACCCGTGGCTGCGGTTGCCGACCTGCTGGCGAGCGTCCTGAATCAGAACGTGACGGCGTGGCGTTCCGCTCCTGCAGCAGTTACGTTAGAGCGCACGGTGGTCAGCTGGCTCGCCCAGGCCATCGGCTGCACCGGGTTTCGCGGAAGCTTGACCGGTGGTGGCTCCTCGGCCAATCTGATGGCTCTCGCTATGGCGCGCGAAGCCAGGATGCCTGCAAACGAGGCCGGCGTGCGCGGCGTGCCACAAGGCGTTATCTATGCCTCAGAAGAGGTTCACATGTCGATCCCCAAGAGCATTGCCCTGTTGGGAATCGGCAGGAAAAACCTGCAGCTCATCGCAACGGACGATAATTTTCGTCTGATCCCAGGAGAACTCGAGCAGGCCATCCAGCGCGATAAAGCGGAAGGGAAGATTCCGGTGGCAGTGGTGGCGTCCGCCGGCACGGTCAACACGGGCGCGATAGATCCGCTGCCGGAAATTGCGGCGATTGCGCGGCGTCACGATCTTTGGATGCACGTAGACGGTGCGTACGGTGCTCTGGCCGCGATCGTCGCGCCCGGGAAGTTCACCGGCATGGATCTCGCCGATTCGCTATCCCTCGACCCGCATAAATGGCTTTATCAGCCTTTGGACTGTGGCTGCCTGCTGTACCGCGATGTGAACGCCGCGCATGCCGCGTTCGCGCACACCGGCGACTATGCCAAGGCGCTGACTAACGACCCAGTCGAAGGGTTGGCGTTCTTTGAGGAATCTGTAGAACTGTCGCGACGATTCCGCGCGCTGAGACTTTGGCTCTCCCTGCGCTATCACGGTTTACAAGCATTCCGTGCCGCGATCCAAAAGGATTTGGATCTTGCGCAGCGTCTGGCAACCGCTATTGCCAAGCAGCCCGGCCTGGAGCTGCTGGCGCCGGTCCAGCTTAGTGCGGCCTGCTTCCGCTACCGCGGGACCGGATCCCTGTCAGAAGCTGAACTCAATCGACGGAATGCTGCCATCCTCAAGGGCGTCGTCCAGCGGGGCCGCGTGTATCTTTCCAACGCAACCTTGCGCGGCAAATTCTGCTTGCGCGCATGCATCGTCAATCACCGCACCACGGCGGACGATGTGGACAGCGTCATACCAGAAGTTTTGGACTTTGCAAGAAACCTGTAGCGCCGGCGTCTCGCCGGCTGTCGCGAGGGCGTCTCGCCCGCCTGCGAGGGCAGGACGCCCTCGCAACAGCCGCCAAGATGGCGGCGCTACACTAGTCAGTCATGGTACAAACACTGCATGCAAAGACCGCCCGACGTCAGTAGCAACCGCACCATCGTGGCCCAGGCGCCCTGCCGCGCTGACTTGGCTGGAGGCACCCTCGACCTCTGGCCGCTCTATGTATTCCATCCCGGCGCGCTGACCTTGAATTTTGCCCTTAACATCCAGACCACTTGCCGGATCACGCCGCTCAAAGGAAAGCGCATTCATGTGCGATCGCTCGACACCAAGAAGGAAGAATTCTTCCCTAGCTTCGATGCCTTGCGTGCGGGGCGACGTTTTAGGCTTCCCCTGGCAGCGCGCCTCCTGCAGTTCTTCGCCCCCAGAGAAGGGTTGTTGATCGAAACTGATTCCGAATCTCCCGCCGGCGCTGGCATCTCCGGATCTTCCGCTCTGATCATCGCCGCCACCTCGGCACTGGCGCGGTTCACCGAGCGCAACCTAACCCTTGAACAAATGCGGGTAATCGCGCAGAACGTCGAGGCGCAGGTTATTGCCGTGCCCACGGGTTGTCAGGACTATTATCCGGCGCTCTACGGTGGCGTGAGCGCCATTCATCTCGACGCCGATGGCATTCACCGGGAAGCCGTCCCGGTCATGCCGGAGGAGATCGAATCCCGTTTCGTGCTGGCATACACGGGAGCGCCCAGGCAGTCGGGGATCAACAATTGGGAAGTCTTTAAAGCGCATATCAATGGAGACCGGCACGTGTTCCGCAACTTCGAACGAATTTCTGAGATCGCTCGCGCCATGCACCATGCTCTGGCTCGCGAGGAATGGGAGGACGTAGCCCGACTTTTGCGCGAAGAATGGAAGCTGCGCCGCAGCAACGCACCCGGCATCACTACCCCATTGATCGACAAATTGGTCGCGGTGGCTGCCAAGCACGGAGGCAAGGCGGCTAAAGTTTGCGGCGCAGGAGGTGGAGGATGCGCGATTTTCCTGGTAGAAAAAGGTGCCGCGAGCCGCGTCGCGACTGCGATTGGGGACAACGGTGGGCATGTTCTACCGCTGCAAGTGGCTAGAGGCGGGGTGCGGTTGGCGGTGGAGGTCTAACGGAGCATTTCTCCGGCGAACGAATCTAGGCCTTGCATGAAAACTCTCCAGCCGATCCCGCTGGACGGCGCTATAATCAGGCTATTAGTGCCTTGGGTGCCCCGTGAAGCCTTACCGTGTTCCGGCTCTGATTCTGTTGCTGTGCAGTTGCCTGACTGCGAGTGCTTCCGACCAGAAATCTTCCAACCAGGATCAAGCTTCTCAACTCCCCCACCTTTCCAAGCAGACGCGAATGGATCTGATTCGTGGATTCGACGCCGAACTAGTGTACATTCGCACGCCCTTCCCGATGGGGAAGGTAGGTCTGACTCTGAAGGATGGCGTCGTCTCACCCAGCGGAGAGGATCTGCAGCGGTTGATGGCCCTGTGGGGTCCGGCGCTGAAGGCTGGAGACGAAGCCCGAATCACAGCGGTCGTGATCAAGGCTGACCGAATCCACTTCGAAATCAACGGGGGCCCGATCAAAAAGAAAAAATGGTATCAGCACATTGAAGTTGGAGGAGCCACAGGCACCTCCCCGATCGCTCCCAACGACCAGAACGCGAATCCTCGCGGTACTTACGTGGATCTGGTATTCGATCACTACGTCCCCGACCTGACTCCGCAGAAGTTCAAAGACCTGCTGCGTCCGGTGCTTGACTTCGACGCCAAGTCGGCGCTCGAGGCTTATCTCGATACTGTTCCGCCCAAGGTCAAGGAAGCCATCCAGAACCATCAAGTCTTAGTGGGAATGAACCGGGAAATGTTGATCTACGCCAAAGGTCGCCCACCCAAAAAGATTCGCGAGAAAGATGGAGAGATTGACTACGAAGAGTGGATCTACGGCGAGCCGCCCCAGGACGTGGATTTCGTCCGCATGGTCGGCGATGAAGTGGTGCGCGTCGAAACCATGAAGGTTGACGGCAGCAAGACTCTCCGCACCGCAAAAGAAGTCAGTCTCGAACCGCAGCCCAGTGTTGCCAAGGCATCCGACCAGCCCCGGCCGGCGAATGCTCCCAGCCTGCGGCGTCCGGGGGAACCGGAGCCGGACCGGCCTACACCGACTGGCACCAAGACACCCGTGCTTCAGCAGCCACCGCCAGTCTCGAATCCCGGCCCATCGGGCGGGCCGAACTATTCCATGTACTGATCGTCTCCA
>JGI12270J11330_10001252_pt1 | contig 18961 bp, 14 predicted proteins | sample PeaSoiMetSII2010_FD_11330 | JGI IMG/M metagenome (IMG submission 11330)
CGGAGATCTGCAGCCACTTCGTCGAAAACCTGGGCGGAGTCGTGTACGACGGAATCTGGATGGGCGAGAAATCGGCCGTTCCCAACGCCGGCGGCATTCGCAAGGAACTGGTGGACGCGCTGGCCAAAATCAAGCCGGGCGCCATCCGCTGGCCGGGCGGCTGCTTCGCCGATCAGTACGACTGGCGGGACGGCATCGGGCCGCGCGACCGGCGGCCGAAGCGGACCAACTTTTGGGTGGATGCGCGTTTCTGCCGCCTCGCGGGCGCTCAGCCGTGCTTCGCATCGAACCTGCGGAGCCTGCCGGCTCAGGAGTTCTGGCGCTGGGTGGAGTACTGCAACTCGCCGGCGTCCACGACAACGTTGGCCGCGCGCCGCTCAACGTCCGCTTCTGGGGCGTGAGCAACGAGTCGTGGGGATGCGGAGGCAACTTCACGCCCGAAGACTATGCCACCGAGTTCCGCCGCTTCACCGCGTGGACGCCGAGTCACGGCGTGCGCCTCGCGATCGTCGGCTCGGGGCCGAATGCCGGCGACCTGAACTGGACGCGCGGTTTCTTCTCCAAGGCGGGCGGATCGCTGGATCACATGTGGGCTGGGCGCTACGCCACTACGCGTGGAACGCATCGGGCGGGCGCACCACCGAGTGGTACGCGGGCAAACGCGACGCGCTGAACTTCGACGCCGAACAGTATTACGAGATCCTGCGCGAAGGCAACTTGATGGAGTCGCTGATCACCTCCCACTGGGGCGTGATGGGCGAGGCGGACCCGCGCCACCGCGTGAAACTGGTGGTGGACGAATGGGGCACCTGGTACACACCGGGCACGGAGCCATTCCCGGAGGCCCTGCTGGGCCAGCAGAGCACCGTGCGCAACGCGGTGCTGGCGGGCCTCACGCTGGACACCTTCAACCGGCACGCCGACAAGGTGGAGATGGCCAACGTGGCGCAACTGGTCAACTGCCTCCAGTCGCCGCTCCTGGCGCATGAAGACAAGTTCTGTGTCACTCCGACCTACCACGTGTTCGCCATGTTCACCGGGCACCGGGGCGGCCAGCCGCTGCGCACGCTGTTCTCCGCGCCGGCGATCGGCTACACGCGGAACGGGCGGCCGGCAAAGCTGCCGGGCCTGGCGGGATCGGCGCCGCTGACCGCCCGGCGAGTCACTTTGCGGTGACGAACCCCAGCCTGGACCAGCCGCGCGAAAGCGAGATCGTGGTGCGGGGCGGAACCGCACAGTCCGCGAGGGCCGTCGGTCTTGCGGCGAACGACGCACACGCGCACAATAGCTTTGAGGCGCCGAGGGCGGTGGAGCCGAGAGAGGAAGCTGTCGCGCTGAGAGGGGCGGCGATCGTGCATCGGTTCCCGCCGGCATCGGTGACCAAACTGGAGATTACGCTGGCGTAGTCAGGGCGGGGGGGATGAAACAACGGCTGCGATGTTCTTCAGGGCGGCCGGATTGACGGCGGCGCCGATGCGCACGCCGTGGCGCGCGGCCAGGGCGCGCAGCGGAGGAGCGGCGGGTTGGGCCAACAGCGTCGCGGCTGGTCATCGAACGAACACTGTACAACGATGCGGGGCCGGGTGCTGCGCCGGGATGGCCTGTGCCACAATCAAGGTTCATGCTCAGCGAGAAGTTGCGGGAGTGCGGTGTGGTGGGCGCCGGCGGGGCCGGTTTCCCGACGTACGTCAAAGCGCAGTCCCGCGTGGAGTTCATGATCGCCAACGGCGCGGAGTGCGAGCCGCTCATCCACAAAGACGCCGAGATCATGAAGCATTTTCCGCAGGGAATCCTGGCGGGCATGACCTCCATGATGGAGGCCACCGGGGCCAAAACGGGGAAGTTCGGCATCAAGACCAAGAACGCCGAATCGCTCGAGGCCCTGAAGCATGAGCTGCGCGACGACCGCATCGAGTTCGTCATGCTGGGCGACTTCTATCCGTCGGGCGATGAGTACGAGCTGGTCTACACCGCTACGGGCCGCCTCATTCCGCCGGCCGGGATTCCGCTCGCGGTGGGATGCGTGGTCAACAACGTGGAGACGCTCTACAACGTGAACCTGGCGGAGCGGGACGTGCCGATTACCCAGAAGTTCCTTTCCGTGTGCGGCGCGGTGCGGGAGCCGAAGTCGTTCTGGGCCCCGGTGGGCACGCCGTTCCGGGACCTGCTGGCCGCGGCGGGCGGCGCCGCGGTGGACGATTTCGGAATCTTCGTCAGCGGGATCATGATGGGCACGCTTACGTTCGACCAGGACGACGTGGTGACCAAGACCACCGGCGGGCTGATCGTCCTGCCGCGCGATCACTACCTCATGAGCCGGCGCACGCGGTCGCAGGACGAGATGAACCACATCGGCAAGTCGGCGTGCGACCAGTGCAGCTACTGCACGGAGTTCTGCCCGCGCTACCTGCTGGGCTACGAGGTGCAGCCTCACAAGGTGATGCGCAGCCTCGGCTTTACCATGACCGGCGGAGAGATCTGGAACCAGTGGTCCGAGCTATGCTGCGCCTGCGGGCTGTGCACGCTATACGCCTGTCCCGAAGACTTGTATCCCAAGGAAGCGTGCGACGACGGCAAGCGCGACCGGCGCGCCGCGGGGTTGAAATTCGTCCAGCAGAAACCCGTGGTGGTGCATCCCATGAAGGAATACCGGCGGGTGCCGCTGATGCAACTGCGGCGGCGATTGCAGATCGAGGAATACGAGAAAGGAACGCCGTTCCAGGACGTGAAATTCCAGCCGGCGGCGGTGCGGATCAAGATGCGCCAGCACGCCGGAGAGGCCGCGGTCCCGGCGGTCGCGGAAGGGCGGAAGGTGAAGAAGGGGCAGGTGGTGGGGCGGGTGGAGGAATCGAAGCTGGGCGCGAACGTGCACGCCAGCATCGACGGCAAAGTGCGCAGAGTAACGCCGGAATGCGTGGAGATCGTGGCATAAACCATGGCAAACGACTCACTCGGATTGATAGAACTCACCAGCATCGCGGCGGGCTTCCAGGTCGCCGACGCCATGCTGAAAGCGTCGGCCGTGGAGTTGGTGCTGTCGCGCTCGATCTGCTCCGGGAAGTACATGGTGATGGTGCGGGGGGACGTGGCGGCGGTGCAGGCGGCGGTCTCGGCGGGCAATGCGGCGGGCCATTTTTCGGTGATCGATACGTTCGTGATTCCGAACCTGCACGAATCGGTTTTCCCGGCCATCAGCGCGGCGACCAAGGTGGAGGCCCTGGAGGCACTGGGGATCGTGGAATCGTTTTCGGTGGCCTCGCTGATCGAAGGCGCCGACGCGGCGGTGAAGGCGGCTAACGTCGAGCTGATCGAAATCCGCCTGGCGATGGCGCTGGGCGGGAAGGCGTTCGTGACCATGACCGGCAACGTGGCCGCGGTCCAGAGCGCAGTGGATGCGGGCGCAGCGGTGGTGGGACAGAAGGGCATGCTCGTAAACAAGGTGGTGATCCCGCACCCCCGGCCGGAACTGCTGAACGAGATGATTTGACAGGACGTTTCTCGCGCTTGCCTCGCGAAACGGAGTGGTCGCTGGATTGGCCGCCCTGGCAGGCGTAGCGGCATACGGCGCAACTCCAGAGGAGGCAAAAGTTGAGGGCCAAGGCGCTCGCATTCACGGTGATCGCAGAAGAAATCGAGCACGGGGAAATGCCGGCCGAAACGGCCAGGTTGCGGTTTTCCGTTGCCGCTGAAGCGACATGTTGCCGCCGGGGGCCACAATCCCATCCGAGTATGAAGCTTCTCGTGACGCTGGAGCCGGATGAAACCGGCATGCTCGTAGCCGAGTGCCGGTGCCTGCGACACGCGCCGAACATGGGCGAATATCAAAAAACCACGACTCGCAGGCGGCTGGGCGCGCGCGCGTCCCGTCCCGCCGTTCGTGACGATGCCCTCAATGTACTGCCCGCACACCTCAAACAGATCAAGCACTACACGCGATGTGTTCCAGGTACGGGAGCCGTCACTACCGGCGCCAGTCAGGGCGAACAAGAGCGAACCAGCGGATTCCCACAACCGTGCTCGACTGATAAAATAGCCGAAGCGTGACCGACTGGGCACTTTATTATAATCGTCGGATGATTCGCGCGCCATACTGGCTCCTGATATTTGTTGCGGCCGCGTCTTCGGCCGGGGACGGACCGTCCTTGATGGAGGAGTACAACCGTGCATGGATCGCCACGGGGCAGTTGCGTTACGGCGATGACGTGGTGGCCACATTAAAAGACATAGTTGCGAGAGACAGGACGTTCTACCGAGCTTACCGTACTCTAGCGTCAGTGTACGTGAAGCGGCGCGAGGTAGCGGTTGGAGAGCGTTACTTCCAGGAGTTGGCAGGCCAAGATCCGTCGAACGAGTTGGCGCACTATGGCTTAGGTGAACTCCTCCGACTTATCGGGAATGATGCTGAGGCGGGGGAGGAATACCGGAATTGTGCGTCAAAGAATCCACGGTCCTGGGCGTGCCTGGATCGTGTTCAGAATTACGGCTTCGTTGGGCAGCTTGACGTCAATCGAGCGCGCATTGAGTATTTTAACGGGCTGCTTCGAAGGGATCCCCACAATTCGGTCTCTCGTCTCGAGACAGCAGTTGCGTTAGGAAATGAAGGGGAGTACGGGAAAGCGGCTGATCTGCTCGGCGAGGATGTCGCCACTGTCGGACAGGACCGCGATCGAGAACTCGAAGCGAGAATCCTGATTAGCCGCGCTGAATTCATCGAAAAGACGGGCGGCGGCTACGAAAAAGCGCTGCAACCTCGCTCGGAGGCGCTGGTGGTGTTCGAAGGTCTCGGGGATCTCGAAGAGCAGTACGCCTTGCGAGAGAGCATCGCCGCGACGAAGGCGGCCTTGGGCAAATATGATGAGGCCATCGAATCGCTTGAGAAGATACTGTTCGAGACCCAAGCAATCAAGCATCTCGAAGCGCAATCCAGCGCACATTCAAAATTGGCCAGGGTGTACGTACAAGGCGGCGAACTCGATAAGGCGATTCAACACTATGAGAAAAGCGACCAATTCCGGGTGCAAGCCGGTCTGGACGAGATCCATCGGTTGACCATTCCCTCTCTCTATGCACGTCGAGGGCAATACAGGGTCGCCATCGAGGCAGTTCGCGGAGCGGCCGCCTGGTTCGCGAAGGTCAATAACCTATGGCAACTGGCGCAATCCTGGCGCAATCTCGGTGTGTGGTACGCCGAATTAGGCGAATACGCCAATTCTCTCCACTACACCTGGCGTTCCATCAATCTTTTCCGGCAGTTAGGGCATCCTCTTGAGGCGAATGCGACAATTGGCAACCTCCCGGAGGTTTTCTCCCTGCTTGGGGACTACTTGACGGCGCAGATCTACGCTAAACAAGCTCTGCAGAGCGCCCGCCTGCATCGAGATGCCAGCGAAATCCAGCGAAACCTAGGAAATCTGGCCGATCTTTACTTCAGAACAGATAAGTCCAAGGATGCCCTCCTTCTCTGGGAGGAAGCACTGGCGATGTCACCTGAGGTGCGGATGCCAGCGTTCGACGCAGGCATCCGCCTAAGCCGCTGTTCGTACTACGAGAAGCAGGGAAACTATGACCTGGCTCTCCGGGATGCGAATGCGGGGCTCGCGATCGCGCGTCAAATCCAGGAAAAGCCGACTCTCGGTTACGCGCTCAATCGCGAAGGCTTCTCAACCCTCAAACGTGGCGGTGCTCAGGAAGCGGCAGAGTTTTTCCAGGAAGCGTTGGATCTGGCTGAAGCGACCGGTCTCCGTGACGTCGCCTGGGAAGCAAGGCAGGGCTTGGGGGAAGCAGAGGCGAGTCGAGGCGACCTCCCGGAAGCAATGAAGTACTATCGGAAGGCCATTGCGGACATTGAGACAGATCGAGGCCAGAACCTCGCGCCCGAACTCAAGGTGAACTTTCTCCAGGACCGTTTGGTGGTTTATCAGGATGCAATCGCCGTCCTCCAGAAACTCCATTCCGCCGATCCTTCGGGGGGGCATGACCGCGAGGCCTTCCGTGTCGCCGAACAAAGCCGCGCCCGCGCGTTCCTAGACAGCTTAGCAGAATCCAAGATCCAGATCACAAAGGGGATCTCGACTGAACAGCGCCGTCGCGAACTGCGATTGAAGGCGGCGATTTCAGATGCGAATATCAGACTCATGAAGAGTGACACGCCCGGCAACCGAGCCGCCCTGAAGCAGGCTGAGCAGTCGCTGGACGACTGGGCTGCGGAACTGCGGAACTCCGACCCGCGATATCAGGAGTTGCGCTACCCGGATCCCTACACTGCGGAGCAAGTGCAGAGAGAGTTACTCCGGAACGGAGAGGCTCTCGTGGAGTACTTTGTTGGGGACGCCAATCTCTTTGCTTGGGTGCTGACCAAGTCATCGAGCAACATGGTCAAATTGCCGCCCGTTCCGTGGATTGAACGGGAGGTCCGCGAGTATCGACGGCTTCTATCACATCGCCCGACAAACGAAGCGGCTCTCACGAATTACTACGGCCTATCGAAGCGCTTGCATTCAGCTCTGCTCGCTCCGCTCCTCCCGGGAACTGGCGGAGTCAGCAGACTAGTGATCGTCCCCGATGGGATCCTACACTATCTGCCTTTTGAAACTCTAGTGTCCGCCAAAGAAAGATTTGTTGTGGAAGACTACACGGTGACCTACGTTCCGTCTGCATCAGTGGCCGCCAGCCTGCGGCGTGGTGTCGCCCCGGGCGGGCGCAAAAAGCTGCAACTGCTGGCGTTCGGTGATCCGCGATTCGGCTCCGCATCGGCGCATCCTGACGCGGGGAACCAATCGTCCGAAAATCTCGTTCGCTCGGCGATGGAATCTGCAGGACGGAGGTTCACGCCAATTCCCATGACGCGAACTGAGGTTAACGGAATCGCGGGCTTACTCCCCGCCGGGGCGAGCACTGTCTACTTAGGCCCAAGGGCCTCCGAAAGCAATTTCAAGCAAGAGGATCTGTCCCGATACAAGTGGATTCACATTGCGACGCACGCCGTGCTGGACGAACAGAATCCTCAGCGGTCCGGAGTCGTCCTTACTCTCCCCGGCACAAACGGTGAGGATGGTATCCTGCAGCCTCGCGAGATCATGGAGCTCGACATTCACGCCGATCTAGTGGCGCTTTCCGCCTGTGAGACAAATCTTGGCAAGAACGTGCGCGGCGAGGGCATGGTCGGCCTGACGCGAGCATTCTTCTACGCTGGCGCTCCGCGTATGCTGGTGAGCCAGTGGAAGGTTAACGACATTGCCACCGCGGTGCTGATGAAGTCCTTCTACCAGCAGATGCAGCTTGGAAAGGACATTGGCCGCGCTCTGCGCGATGCCAAGGTGGGTATGCTCCACTCGGATGCCCGCCTGTACCAGCATCCATACTTCTGGGCACCATTCATCCTCGCCGGAACCAATTGATTTCCTCAACATTTTGAGACTGTAGTTATGGAATTCTCTGGCCGGGAATCGTCCATAGAGAGACAGGGCAAAGGTTATTCGCCGATATACCGGCGCAAAGGACGTGTTTATGAACAATCAAAAGACCGTTTCGCTGGCTACTCTGGGCGCGTGCACGCTGCTGCTCGCGGGCGTCGCCACGGCGCAAACGTGGCTGCAGCTTTCTACGGCAGGGGGTTCTCCACCGGCTCAAGTTGGCTACGCCACCTACGATGCGACACACAATCGTTTGATCGTTTTCATCCCAGACAACCTTAACCAAGTTTGGGTGCTGACAAACGCCAATGGGCTTGGAGGTTTGGCGACGTGGACACAATTGGCGACCGCTGGTAGTCCACCCTTCGGGACCGGCGGCGGAGTGGCGGTCTACGATCAAACTACGAATCAAATGATCTACTACGGTGGGTGTTCGGCGCATTGCAGCCCGGCTCTGCCGGGTGTTTACGTGCTGAGCAATGCTAACGGTTTGGGCGGTATAGCTGCATGGTCCCTGAACACAACCAACCCGCCTGCACCCAGAGCTTCCCCCAGCGCTGTGTATAACCCGTCGAACAAAAGAATGATCGCATTCGGTGGTGACCTCGCGTTTTATGGCACCGCTCAGAACGACACCCGAGTCCTCCCGAGCGCAAATGGCACCTCTTCAACCTGGACGACGCTTCACCCGTCCGGAGGCCCTCCGGGTGTACGTACAACCGACACCGCAATATATGATGAGGTTCACAACCGCATGATCGTGTTTGGGGGAACGGACCTGGCCGGCCCAAACAGTTTGACCGACTACAACGACACCTGGGTGCTCTCGAATGCGGATGGCACCGGCGGCACGCCCTCCTGGACCAAACTCAATCCGGCGGGCGGTCCACCAGAGGCGAGGCGCATTCATTCCGCCATCTACGACTCCAGCCACGACACCATGTACGTGTTTGGAGGGCTGGATGACGCCCACTCTTCCACCTTGGGTGACTTGTGGAAACTCACGGATGTCAACGGTCTTCGTAGTGCAGAACCGAAATGGAAACAGATCGGACAGTTGGGGACTCCTCCGGGCGGCAGCTATGGTCAGAGTGTCGTTTTCGATGAAGCGAACCAGCGCATGATCCTATTTGGTGGTAGTCTTCGTGGATCGTTCCTTACCAGTCAAGTATTCATTCTCGACTTGCTGAAACACTGAACGGCGCACGGCCTTATCATATTACTGCCCTACGATGCTCTGATGGAATCTACGCGAGCCGAACCCGGATCTCTGGTATCCTGGAAACTCCGGTTTCGAGAGAGTGCAATGGTATCCGACCCGGCTCTAACACTTGCAGACGACGAGTTGGTTCGACGGTTTCGCGAAGCCGACGGCGTGGCTGCTTTCGCGGAATTGTGTCGACGACACCGGCGATCGATTTACAATCATTGCCTAGCCTTCCTGCGAAATGCCGCGGACGCAGAGGACCTGACGCAGGAGACGTGCATCAGAGCATTGGTCAAAAAAGAACAGTTCCGAGGTGGCTCGTTCGCTGAGTTCAGTGCATGGCTTTGCTCTATCGCAAAGTGCCTCTGCATTGATCACCTAAGATCTCAGGCTGCGCGCCACGAACGAGACAACACAGGCCCACCGGAGGGGCACCCGCCGCCGGAGAGTCGCTATTTGGCTGCGGAGATTCTCGCCGTGCTCAGCCGGCTTCCCGTCGAACAGCAAATCTGCCTAAGACTCTTCTACATTGAAGGCTATAGTGCTAAGGAGATCTCGATGCTGGCGCGGTATTCGGACAAGAACGTGAAGTCGTATATCCAGAACGGGAGGCGCCGGTTCAAGTTGGCATGGCACGCGTGGGCCGAGCGGAGGAAGCACTAGTGAATCCGAACCAGGGATCGGGGGATTTCGAGGCCGACCTGAAATCGGCTTTCGCCGGCATGCGACGGGAGATGGGAGACTGTCCAGACTCTGATACGCTTGTGCGGTTTACTAGCGGAGAGATGAATGCCGCGGAGGCAAACCAGATCGCTCTGCATATCCGGCTCTGCGGGATGTGCGACCTCCTGGTGGATCGTCTCCGCGTTTTCGATCGTGCCGTTGAGGCAAAGCGGGCAGGCGACACTGCGCCGAGCTGGCGCGTGCTCGGGTTCCTGGCCCGTCCCGCGTTCGCCTACAGCTTGGTGGCCGTGTTGGCAGTGGGTCTTTTCTACGTCCGGCGCAACCCGCCGCGACCTCAGGAACCGCTACACAGCCAACCTGCTCCTTTGGCCTTTGCGGAGGCTGCTCTTAACTTCGATCTCAACGCTTCCCGAGCCAAGGACAATCCGATAGTGGTGGAGATTCCCCCTTCGAGAAAGTCATTCACACTGTCATTTGCTGTACCGGTCCGTCTCGGCTTTCGGTACTCCGCTGAATTCCTGGGCCCGCCCCAAGCGCCGCTTCTTCCGCGATTGGAGCTGGCCCTTGATGCGTTAGGCAACGCGATACTGTTGTGTCGGCGGGAAGGGTTTATGTCCGGCCCATACACTCTTCGCGTCATAGAAAGGGACTCCAGAGGTACGGCTACGGACCGCCCGTTCTTGTTTGCCTTTGAGGTGATCGAGTAATGCCGTTGTGCCGCTGAGGTCAAGCCTGCAGCGGGCGGGGTGTGTTCCCTGCTCCGTCTTCGTTGACGGTGATTGTGGCCCACTTGGGAGAACACAGGGCATCAACGTCGCGGATTCATATAGGCTCGGCCGCCATCACCAGCGTCGCCGCCACGCCGCTGCAATCTGGCCGGCTTTGGTGCCACGCAGGTGCCGCCACGGAGATTTGCAGCGCCTCTGGCGGCGGTCCGCCTTTACGGTTTTACGAGAATTCCCATGCTGGTGAACAAGGTCGTGATCCCGCATCCCCGGCCGGAACTGCTGAACGAGATGATCTGACAGGACGTTTCTTCAGTGCAGCCGCTAACGTGTTGCGCACTTCAACTTGAAGGACCTGCCACGGGCATTCGCGACATTGACGGTCAAGCGCAGTGCCGGCGCCATCTGGTCGATTGAGATCGCGTCGTCCTTCTCCATCACGCCGGTGGCCGCGCGATCGATTTCGATGTGGATCACACCGGCGTTGGCTTGGGTGGGGTCGGCAACCGCAATCCGGATCACGCCGGCGCCCTCGATGACCAGCGCCGACGCAATTCTGTCGGATGTAATGCCATCCGAGGTTTTCTGGTCGTCGGTCCAGAAGTTGACGGCGCGCAGCCCCAGCGCGGGTTTCGAGACGGCGTGCGCCTGGACCGAATTTTCCACGATCCGGAATCCTGGCACGGCGGCGTATGCGGCCACCGCCGCGGAATTCTTGCCGGGCAGCAGGGCGTAGGCGTACGAAGCCCGGTCGGGCGTGGCGCCGTGGTCGAACCAAATGGTCTGGTACCGGCGCAGGATCGCCGCCGGGGAGCCGCCGGCATTAATCTCGCGCCAGGATCCCTGCCGGTCCACGCGCGCCGATTTCCACCTTCCGCCGCTGGGGAAGAAATAGCCGAGGTTGTCCCCGAGACAGGCCCACTTGCCATCCTCGGCGACCGTGAACTCAGGATCTCCGGTGAGGAGACGGTTCTCCACGATGGTTTCCACATGCTGGTCCGGCGTGGTACTGCCGATATCGGAGCCGAGCGCGATCACCTCGTCGTCCAGGAGGAACCAGGACTTCTTGGCGTTGAGTTGCCCTCCGGTCGGCCGCATCAGCATCATGGCGGCTGAGTAGCCGTCAACCGTGGCGCCTCCGGCTATGGGGCTGCCGCCAACCTGGTTCGGCCTTGGCGTGGAGCCGGCCACCACCGTGGTTCCCGGCAACCTCTGGGGATCGACGGTGGGCCAGAAGCCATCGGAAAACTGCGTCAGGTCGCTGGTGTAGAGGTACGTCATGCCGTCGCCGGAATGCCAGCCGCGCAGGTTTTCCTGGTTGATGCTCTCATAGTTGTTGATGCGGCTGGAGTGCATGGCAACCCCGAAGCCCCAACCCGGGCGGAGGTGCACCACGCGGTCCATGCCGCCGAAGATCCAGCTTCCCAGCAACTCGCCGCGCGCGGGGATGCGGCTATCCGCCAGCAGGCGGGAGAGGGGCATGACCTCGTCGAGAGGGACTCCGGCCGACCAGTCGCGGGACGTGTCGTTCACCAACCACTCCTTGACCATGGATTGCATTTTCGCCGCCGGGCCTGCCGGGGCAAGCTGCGAAAGGCGTAGAATGCCTGCCGCGGTCGAGTGGCCGGCGCCATGGTCGCCCGATCCGGCGCGGGAGATTTCACGGCCCCGGACCATGTCCATCATGGCGCCGCGGTAAATGAGGGGCTGGAAGGAATCGAAGACCCAACGGTAGACATTGTCGCGCGCCGGATCGTGGACATCCCAGGGCGAGCCGGCCAGAAGGTGCAGGATGTCGGCGATCTGGGAAATGAAGGCGTTGCCGTAGCCGCCCGTGTAGGGGAAGCGGCCATGTTGGATGAAGGAACCGTCCTGATAGAAGCCGTCGCCGGAAGTCACGTAGGGAAAAACCGCGCCGAGGGAATCGCTGGCGAGTTGCAGTTTCGCGGCGTCCTTCACAGCGATGGCCCGCAGCACCGCACCCATGCATTTCCACACCCGATTGGCGCCGGTGGAAACGATGGTCCCGGCCATCACGCGAGGGTCGGAGTCAAACCGGTCGATGGCGGCGGCGTACTTGCCGGTTTCCTCGGGCGTGAGCTGGCCGTGCAGGAGAACGAGCAGATCACCCAGTTGCAGGGGCGTGCCGATCTCCCAATCCCACCAGTTGTCGTACTCTTTGGGGACGCGGGCGTTGTAGCGGTTCTCTTCGAGCCAGGCCGCGGCGGAACGGACGTCGGCAAGGAGCGCGGCGTCGCCGTAGAGGTTCTGTCCGGGCGTGGCCCATGCCAGGGCCATGGACTTGAGGCGGCTCCACGCGGAAGTGATTTGCGCCGAGCTCGTGGCGCCGGCGAGGTCTGCGCGGCCGGGATCTTTCTGGAGGCGCTCCCAGCTTCCGCGGGCGCTGGACTCGATGTTGGCGAGGCGCGCGTGGATCTGAGGAAGGGAATAGTCGATGCCCGCGCCGCCGGTCAGCATGGCGTGGCGTTTGAGGCGCACGTCGTCAAACGGATCGGCCCAGACGGGCGCGGCAAGAATCGCGACGACGAGCAGACCGGATCGGATCATCGTCCGGTATTGTAGCCCCATTGGGTCTGGTCAAAACTGCGCACGGCGCCACGCGCGAACGCGCTCCGGAACACCAGACAGCGGGCAGGCCGCCAAGCGCGGGATGTTTTCTTTCGCGCGGTATCCTGAAGGGTCATGGAGAAGCGCAAGGACCGGCTGCGGATCGCCATCCACCTGGTGGTCTACGTGGCGCTGTACTTCGTGACCGCGGCGATCTTCGGCCCGCTGCTGCTGTGGTTGGGCGACTACCTGCTGGGCGTCACCGCGGCGAGCGTGCTTTCGGCGGTGTTCGCCAACTGGCTGGTCCTGCGGATCTATGAGAACCGCCGCCTGGTGGAACTGGGGCTGTGGTGGAACCGTAGCTCGATGGACAACCTGGGACTCGGCCTTCTGGGCGGCGCGGGCTCGGCCTGCCTGGTCCTGGCGCCGCCTCTCGTGCTGCGCGTGGCGCATTTCGCGCCGACGCCGGCGGAGCGGCCCGGGCTGGACACGTTTCTGTTCGTGACGGTCCTGCTGGCCGCGGGCGTGGTGGGCGAAGAACTCTTCTTCCGCGGCTACGCCTTTCAGCTCCTGCTGGCGAACCTGGGGCCGTACGCCACGATCGTGCCGGTGGGTGTCCTTTTCGGACTGCTGCATTCGTCGAACCCCAACATCAACGGCGTGGCCATCGCCAATACCGCGGGTTTCGGCATCCTTTTCGGGTATGCGTACCTGCGGAGCCGCGACCTGTGGCTGCCGATCGGCCTGCACTTCGGCTGGAACTTTACATTACCGCTGTTCGGGGTGAACCTCAGCGGGCTTAGAATGAATGTGACGGGCTACGAGTTAGCGTGGGACGGCGGCCGCCTCTGGAGCGGGGGAGCATACGGCCCGGAAGCCAGCCTTCTGACTTCCGCGGTGCTGGTGGTGCTCTTCCTTTTCCTCTGGAAGGCTCCCGTGCGGCGGCAGTTCTCGCCACTCACCGGCCCGCCCGCGGAGAGTGCCGTATGCGAACCTTCGCCACCATTGCCGTCCTGAGTCTGTCGAGCCTGCCGCCCTGCTCTTTGGCGGCGGACAAGCTGGGTTTTGAAGACCGCGTGGAATTGACGCGCGGGCTGATGGCCGAGTACGGCACCGTCAAAGTGCTGCTGCCGCGCTCCAAGAAGGCGCTGGAGTTCAACTCCGACGGTACCTACGACAAGAAAGAGTGGGCGGAGATCGCCCGGGAAAGCGGCCCCGCGGCACGCTCCGGCGACATGATTCAGGTGACCAAGATAACGATCGAAAGCGATCGCATCCTGCTGGAGATCAACGGCGGATTCAAAGGCGGCCGGAAGTGGTACCAGGGCGTCCAGGTCGGAATGAACGGCGGCATGCCGGTCCCGGTCAGCAACAACGACAGCAACGCGCCGGGTGGCACCTCCATCGCGGTCCTGTTCCACAAGCCGCTGGAGCCGATCAAGGCGGCGGAGGTGAAAAAGATGCTGGCTCCGGTGGTGGATTTCGAGAAACACAGCGTGACCCAGATATACGTGGATACGCTGTCGCCGGAAATGCAGAAGGCCATCAAGGAGAATCGCGTGACTGAGGGCATGAACCACGAGCAGGTGGTGATGGCGATGGGCCGGCCCGAGCACAAGTCGCGCGAGACCAAGGACGGCATGGAGTTGGAGGATTGGGTGTACGGAACGGCTCCCGGCAAGATCACGTTCGTCACCTTCAACGGCGACAAAGTGATCAAGGTGAAGGAAGCCTATGCGGGCCTCGGGACCCAGGTGCAGAATCCGCCGGTGGTGAGATGACGGCCGCGACCGGTTAATTCCCTAACTCCCTTCGGGCTGCCGCGTCTATCGACTATATAAAGGATGGCCCGATGAAGAACGACAGACTCTACTACCTAACGGCTGCGGTACTCGCGGTGGCGTGGCTGCTCACACCCGGACAGACGCACGCGGCCAAGAACCGGAATCTCAACGTTAACTTCCAGGGCAGCGGGGAGCACTGCGCGGACCTGAAGGTCACGTCCAACGGCGAAGTCGCCCAGGCGAACGAGGCCTTCACCCTGACCAAGGCCGAGGCTCCGATCCTGGAGGTGAACGGCGTGGAGCGCGGCATCTTCCACGTCCGCGGCTGGGACCGGCCGGACTACTCGGTGGAGACCTGCAAGGTCGCGGCGGCCGACGACCGCGCCACGGCCGAGCAGGTGGTGCGGGGCATCTCGGTGACTCGCAGCGCGGGACATTTCAGTTCCAGCGGGCCAGCCAACCCGGATGTCACGTGGCAGCTGTATTTCATTATCCGCGCGCCGAAGGATGCGAGCCTGGATCTGGAGACCAAGAACGGGCCCATCGATGTGGCCGGGGTGAGCGGCACCTTGAAGATCCGCGCTACCAACGGACCGGTTTCGGTGCATGACAGCGCGGGAACGGTGGAGGTCCACACGTCGAACGGTCCGATCTCGTTCGGCGGCGGCGGCGGCGAGGTGCATCTGACGGCGCAGAATGGTCCGATCGCGCTCGAACTGGCGGGCGAGGTGTGGAACGGAGCGTCGCTGGAGGCGCGGACGATCAACGGCCCGGTGAGCATCTCGATGCCGGACGGTTTCCGTACGGGGGTCCGGGTGGAGACCTCGGGGCACGCGCCGGTGAGTTGCGCGGCGGGCGCCTGCAAGGGCGCGTGGACGGACAACCAGCGGGTGATTCAACTGAACGGCTCGCAGGACACGATCCGCGTATCGACGAGTAACGGCCCGGTGTCGGTGCACGGGCCGCGGAAGACGGGGCGGGTTATCTAGAGAAAAGACCGTGGATGGCCACAGATGAACACGGATCAACGCGGATAAGAAAAATGGTTTATCAGCGTTGATCCGCGTTTATCGGCGGCCCAAATCGTTTTTGCCGAGAAAAGGCCCCACACAACATCCGAGGTGACCCGCGCGATGATTGGAGCGGTACCGATGAGCGCGCGCACGCCGTCACTCGAGTCTCCGCAACAGTGATAACGTCTAACTTATATTAGCCTTGCGTTATAATCCGACTGTGGCCTCGGACGTTGAGGTTACGGATGAATTCCAAACCAAAGACGACAAAGTTCAGTGAACTCCGGGCAAAGATGTCACCGGAGGCCCGGGCCGAGGCCCGACGCCTGGCCGACGAGGATCTCAAGGAGATGCCGCTGCACGAACTGCGCGCCGCCCGCCACCTGACCCAGCAACAACTCGCCCAGACCCTTGACATGACGCAGGCCGCGGTTTCGCAACTGGAGCAACACACGGATATCTACCTCAGTACGCTCGAGAACTTCGTTGAAGCGATGGGCGGACGGCTGGAAATGTACGCCGTGTTCCCCGATGGGAAAGTGAAACTGGGTCTCGATCGCTAGCGGCCAGACAGCGCCGCCCACACCGGCAACAGCGCCTGCGCCGCGGGACGGCCGGCGGGTAACTCGTCGGCGTGGGACTTGCGCCAGTCGTCCTCGGAGATCACCCGGATGGGCGCCAGCTTCTTCGCCTGCAAATCCTGATTGAGCGCGGGCAACTGGCGGCCGGTGAGTTCGGTGAACTCGCGGACGATATCGTCCAACTCGCGGGCCAGCGCGGCGGCGCGGGCGGCTTGCGAATCCGTGGGGCGGCCGTCGAAGCCGTTGACATCGCCGTACAGGCCGCCGAGGAACTCGCGGAGCCGCTCCTCGCCGGTGATCGCTCCGCCTTCCTTCGTCGCCACAATCTTCGAGCGGATCTGATCGACGGTGCCGGATAACTGCCGAAGGCGCGAAGCCAGGGAATCACCCGAAGCGAGGCCCGCGGCGCGAGCCAGCGCGTCGTCGCGCACACCGATAATCGCGTCTACGATCCAGCTCATGTGGTTCAGCGTGCCGGCCAGGCGGGTCACCAGGTCGAATTGCGCCTGGCGGTCCTCCACCGTGTATTTGGCGCGGGGGTCCAGGACCACGTTCAGTTGCGTGGTGTAGACCTTGTCACCCTTGGTCATCTTCACCGTGTAGGCGCCGGGAACCACGCGGGGTCCGTACGCTGCGCCGAACATGGCGCTGGCGGCGGGAGGGACCTTGGGCGGCCTCAGATGCATGGACCAGACAGCGCGGCTGATGCCGCGGTGCTTGCTGGCAGGCACGGTATCAACGAGATTTCCACGGGCATCCAGGATCTCGATCTTCAGATCGCCAAAGATGTGGCGCGAACGCTGATAGTAGGTGATGAATGCGCCGGTGGGACGGTCAGGGCCGGAGAACGTGGCGTCTCCCTCGGACCAACCGCCGCTGGTTTCCATCAACTGCACAGCCGGCGCAATCGGGAGAAACACGGCTTCTTCGCTCATCACCGCGGTCGAGAGCGCGCGCAGCGGAGAGATATCGTCGATGATCCAGATGCCGCGGCCGTGGGTTGCCAGAACGAGGTCCGAGGTGCGCGGGTGCACCACCAGGTCGCGGACGGCCACCGCAGGGAAGCCGTTGCCCTTGTACTGCGCCCAGGCGCGGCCGCCATCGATGCTGATCCACAGGCCGAATTCGGTTCCGAGGAACAGCAGGTCGGGATCGACGGTGTCTTCGCGAATGACGTGGGCGTAGCCGCGCACGCCGCTCGGCTGGACGGGCAGCGCCGTCCAGGTCCGGCCGAAGTCGGAAGTCTTGTACAGGTAGGGTTTCAGATCGCCGTACATGTGGCGGTCGAAGGTGGCGTATGCCGTCCCCTCGGCAAAGCGGCTGGCCTCCACCCAGGAGACCCAGGGCGCTTTCCCGGCGCCTTGAACATTGGCGGTCACGTTGGCCCAGTTCTTGCCGCCGTCGCGCGTGACCTGCACGTTGCCGTCATCGGTGCCGACCCAGATCACCTGTCCGTTTTTGGGCGACTCCGAGATGGAGTAGATGGTGGTGTGCATCTCGGCGGAGGAGTTGTCGACGGTCACGCCGCCGGATTCTTCCTGCTTCTGCTTCTCGGGGTCGTTGGTGGAGAGATCGGGCGAGATGCGCTCCCAGGACTGTCCGTGGTCGCGGGATCGAAAGAGGAACTGGGCGCCGATGTAGATGGTGCCCTTTTCGTTGGGGCTCACCTGGATGGGAGTGTTCCAGTTGAAGCGCAGTTTCTTTTCGCCGTACTGGGGATACGGCTTGATGGCGCGGGATTCGTGGGTGAAGCGGTTGACGCGGCCGATTTCGCCGCCCTGGGATTCGGCATAGACGTACGCCGGGTCGGAGGGATCCTCCCAGATCCAGAAGCCATCGCCGCCGAACATGTTCTCCCAGCGGGAATTGGTGATGCCGCCGGGATACGAGGAATCGCCGACCCAGGAACTGTTGTCCTGCAAGCCGCCGTAGACGCGATAGGGATCGGCCTGGTCCACGCTGACGTGGTAGAACTGCGAAACCGGGAGATTCATGAGATGCTCCCAGCGAGTGCCGCCGTCCTGGCTGCGCCACAGGCCGCCATCGTCCCCGGCCAGGATGGTGGTGGGATTATCGGGGTCGAACCAGACGTCGTGAAAATCGCCGTGGGCTCCGCCCGACACGGTGCTGAAGCTGCGCCCGCCGTTCACGCTGTAGAGCAGGACGCCGTCCACTTTGAAGACCTTGTTCTCGTCTTTCGGGTGGACGATGAGATTGGCGAAATAGAAGGGGCGCCAGACCATGTACTGGCTGGCGTCCAGGCGGGTCCAGGCCTGGCCGCCGTTATCGGAGCGATAGAGCGCGCTGCTTTTGGATTCGATCATGGCGTAGACGACCTGCGGTTTGGAAGGGGCGACCGCCAGCGCGATGCGGCCGTAGGGCTTCTCGGGGAAGCCTGTGGCGCTGGATGGAGTGAATTCGGTCCAATGCTCTCCGCCGTCGGTGGATTTGAACAGGCCGCTTCCGGGACCGCCGGAGCGGAAGGTCCACGCCTGGCGGCGAAAGTCCCACATGGCGGCGTAGATGGTCTTCGGGTCCTGGGGACTCGTGGCCAGCATGGCGCACCCGGTGGAGGGATTGGCGCCTGCCAGGACTTTGCGCCACGACTTGCCGCCGTCGGTCGTCTTGTAGACGCCGCGCTCCTGGTTGTCGTCCCACAAGTGGCCCAGGGCGCAGGCGTACACCGTGTCGGAGTTGGCGGGATCGATGAGGATTTTGGAGATGTGCTCGGAGTCCTCGAGACCGAATTTGTTCCAAGTTTCGCCGCCGTCCACCGATTTGTAGATGCCGTCGCCGACGGATACGCTGTTGCGCACCCAGCTTTCACCGGTTCCGACCCAGACGGTCTTGGGGTTTCGCCGGTCGATGGCGACGGCGCCGATGGATTGGACGTCGGGGTTATCGAAGACCGGCTTGAAGGTGGTGCCGCCGTTGACCGACTTCCAGACCCCGCCCGAGGCCGAGCCAACGAATACGGTGAAGCCTCC
>JGI12270J11330_10001255_pt1 | contig 18908 bp, 16 predicted proteins | sample PeaSoiMetSII2010_FD_11330 | JGI IMG/M metagenome (IMG submission 11330)
TCTTGCGCGAGAGGCCCTGTTGCAGGCGCTTCCTGCGCCGCTCGTACCAGCCGATGCGCTCCGGCAGCTCGATCGGTGCACCAGCACTTGGCGCGATGTGCCGGCGCCGGCGGCTGCCGGCGAGGTCGGGTTGGACTTCGGCGTCGTGGCCACGATCACGCCAAGCCTGCCCACATGACCAAAAGCGGCCCTTTTGCCCGGACAGTAAACAAAGAGCCGTTACCTCAACTCCGAATTTGTCCCGCACCGCTGATTGCTTCCGACAAACTTTCGCCGACTTACGGAAATTGATCAGTGACCCCCTGGGTCTCAGGATTAAAACAACGTTAAAACAAATAGTTATGCATCATACTTTATATAATACATTAACTATGAACTTGCGCCCTGTTAAGTCATTGTTTTGTATGGGATTTAGCTGATCGACGGTACAGTTTTCCCGCGTCAAGACCGAGAAATCGAGAATAGGCCATGCATTTCATGGGTGCGAAGGCCTACGGTTTCCGACATGGACGTGATATATTTTTACCCGGCAAAATTAATAATTACCGGGTTAAATGGCCAAAGAGCAGAAGCTGTTTCGGGACATGGAACTCGCCTTCCGCACGCAATACGCGGAGGTGAAGGAGCGCACGCTCGCGGCCGGCAAATTGCTAACCGGCACTCCCGGTTCGCTCGCCCTGCGTTCCGGAAGCGGCTACAGCTACTGGTATCGCGACCATTATGCAGCGCCCGGCAAAAGAGTCGATGAGGCAGTTTGCAAGGACGGCGACGAAGAAAAGCTGCAGGCCATGCGCGATCGGATGGCCTTTGCCACATGGGTCTCCGAACAGGTTCCGGCTCTTCGCAAGCTCGGCTTCCAGGTAGCCGACAAGTCCATCGCCCGCGTGCTCGTTGAGTTGCACAATCAAGGCGCCTTTGACGCTGGGCTCGTTCTCGTGGGCACGCTTGCCTACATGGCTTGGCTAAATGAGCTCGGCGCCATGGCCGTCAGCGCGCGCACGCTCGATATCGACCTCGCGCGGCGGCAAAAGTTGAAGCTGGCTGCGCCCCTGCCGTTTTTGGCCACAATGAAGGCTACCGGCCTGCCGTTCACCGCGGTCCCGGGCATGCCCTCCTCTAAACCCGCGACATCGGTAAAGCTCCCAGGCGTCCAGGGCCTTCGTGTTGACGTGCTTGCTCCAGGCAAAACCCTTGGGGCCCTGGTGCGCGTTCAGGAGCTGGATTGGACGGCACAGTCCGTGCCTTACTACGACTATCTGCTAGAGGCACCCGAGCCGGCCGCGATGCTCGCCGGCTGGCAATGTGTGCCTGTTCGACTACCCCAGGCCGCACGCATGGTGTGGCACAAGCTCTACTCCAGCCAAAAGCGACAGCGCTTCCCGGAGAAGGCCGCCAAGGATCTTCAGCAGGCGCTGGTATTGGCGGCAGTTCTGATCGAAACTGAACCAGTGGCGATCGAGCGCGCCTTCAAACACGCGCCGACGACGATGATAAAAGATATTCAGCCAGTGCTTCCGATCATTGCGCCAAAGCTGGGGGCCCATAATGCTCTGCTCGACGTCTTCAACACCTGCCTCTCTAGGCCGGCCAAGCAATCCATCTGAGGACCAATGTCCGGCAGTCACCGACCAGTTAGCGTCGTCTTGCGTGAATAGGCTCACGACGGTTGGTTCGTAGCTCGGAGGCGGCCTGCAACGGTCTGATCTATTTACCGATTGCCGGTAACCGCTTTGTCTCTGTCTACCTCTGCAGAGGCCTGTTTTGCACGGGTCGCGTCACGCCAAATCCACTCGCGTTTCTCGTCGAATTTGGCGATGGAAAGCTCTGGGCCGCACGTCCAGCGCTTGTGGGTTCGCGTCAAGAAAACTTAACCTCAACGTCATCGGTTTTGCAAAAACGCTAATCGTTAAGAGAATCGACGGGATCAGGGTGACGATCTACCCAAACGACCACCACCCCGCTCACGTACACGCGACCGGGCGCGAACATGAGGCTGTCTTTGATTTGCGCTGCACCGACGGACCATCCGAGCAGCGGGAAAACTATCGGTTCCCGCAAAGGGAAATCGCCGGCATTCGGTCCGCCCCGGCCGCAGATCTGGTGTTCCTCTGCGACGCATGGGGAAGAATTCCTGACAACACCAGACAACGAAATCCAAGCCGCGACCAGGCGTGCTGCCAATCGCCTACGTGCAAGCGCCGCGGCCACCTCGGCGCGCTGCGACCGTCGGATCGGACGCGTAGGGATCCAATTGTGAGGCGCTTGCGCAATGGCCTCCCTCGGCTGTTCGTTACAGCGATCGTAGAAAATTGATCAGATCCTGCTGTGCCTGCGTTGCCAGATTGTTGAACTGCCGTATCACTGTGTTCGCTTCACTGCCGTCGCTCGCATGAGCCTCAATTGCCCGAACCAGATCGCTCGTGCGACCATCATGCAGGAAGAAAATTCGCTGCCCAACTCCCCACAGTGGTGCAGAGCGAAACTCATCAGGGCCAGCACCACCTTGCGTGATGCCGTCAGCGAGTCCACTACCCATGTGATGGACCAACAGGTCAGAGAAAAGATTGGCCTGCTGATTCGAAAGTGCCGCGCTGTTGTTGCTCGCGGTCCCGCTGTTGATTGCCGCGCCCGTGCTGAGCGTGGGCGTATGACATTGCGAGCAGCCTACGTCCTGGAACACGGCGAACCCGTTGACAGTCGATTGCGTGCTCGGACCAGGAACGGGCGGCGCGAGCATCCGCATGAAGTTTGCAAAGGCTTCGATGTCAGACAGTACTGCGGTGAACGTGGCAGGGCTAGGCGTAAAGTTGGTTGTGTCGTTCGGCGTCGGATTACCGAACTGGCAACTCGGCGTCTCATCACGCTCTTGGGGGAACAGCGTGTTAGTGACTCCCATCTCCACGTTGTAGGCTTCACCCGCGAACATCAGTAAGGACTTGTTCTGCGCTTTCCAGCCGAAGCGAGTAATGGTGCCATCGTTAGCGCTTGTATTGGCGGTCCCACTGATGTGTGCATTGGGGTGTCCGTGAATTCCAAGCCTTCTCTTTTTCCAACTGTCGGTCTCCATGTTGGCACGGATCGTCGAGTCGTTTATAGCCTCAATGAGTCCCGCGCCGAAGAGCGGGGTTGGAATCCGAAAAATGATATTCGGGTTGCCGCCTTGTCCACTCAGAGGATCACCAGCGGGCAGGAAATCCGGCTGCGAAATACTGCAACCGCGAGCATCGCTTCGCCCAGTGATCGTGAATAAATCATGGACACCACCATCAGGACTGCCGTCAGGATTGAACTTAAAGCGTGCCTCACGAACTGGTCCAGCAGCCGTGACGAACCAGGGCACGATGTTGGTCGCGCCATTGAGCGTCGCAACAGCAACCTGTGGATTCAAGAACGGGCTGGTGCCTCCGATAGCAGGCTGTGAATGGCAACTGAAACACTGGTTTGAATTGAAGCGTGGTCCCAAGCCGGTATTGTTGCCACCTGTCACCGTGATGATCTCGGAGAAGTGAAGGACACCATCGTTGAAGAACGCGGTTTCATCGGCAGCCAAGTTGCTCACTGGTCCTCCCCCTCCTGGTGGACCACCACGCACTCCCGGATCAACGGCTTGGGCTTGAGCTTTGTCTAACACGACGAGCTCCAGAAGCAGCAGGGACGCCAGAATGATCGATGCACCCGTGCAGCGCACACGCCGCTCTACCAATCTCGACGCCTTCATGCTCACTCCTTCCGGAAAATGGCGCTTCGTCGCTTCAAGGCGGCAAATCGGCGCGTCCACGTAATTCCAAAACGAAGACTCTTCACGGCAAGGTGCGATCGGCGCTGCACTCACGCGTACAACGTTTCCCTGCCGCACGCAAAGCCCACTATAGGCGGCGGCCGCCGCCGAAGTATCCCCTGCACGTCCCGCAATGTGAGTAATGTTCTTCGTGCTCGCGCGGCCGGGGTAATGTGATTAGTCCTCGCCTGAAGCGAGTAGCCTCATTGGTTTCCTGAAGTGAGTAATGTCATTTGTCCATTTACGAAGTGAGTAAATCGCGATTGACGTCTGCATAGAGGAGCGTCTACGTAGCGATGAATTGCCGTTGGCATTCTTTTGCCAGATTCCGGCCGACCTTCATCTGAATACTCGTCCCTCATACACGTATTCATCCGCGCTCTCTCCGTTCCTGCTCGCTATATTGGTCATCCTCGAAACTACGTTGCGAACGAAGTATCACCATGGGGGGCATCGACCCCTTGCATTGAAGCGAGCGTGAGCCGTTGCCAGGTGATAAGAGACTTGCGGCGTTTTGACCAACGGCACGCACTGCGCACAGAAAACAGCGTCGCCGCCAACGTCAGGTGGCTGGATTTCAGCCATGCCCTAACGTTCGGTCATGCATTGCACCAGCAATGCGCGCGCCGGCCTCATTTGAGGCCAATGGTCTGCTGCAACTTGCGTTGTTTGTCGGCCGCAAAGCGGATATCTAGACTCAAGCACGACGGCTCGGATGGCGCTTCTGGAGTATGCCGTCACTGACTAGGCGGCCTTCCACGAAGTTGCTGTCGTCACGATTGTCGATCATGGGATCGAATTGCCCATCTTCCCTGCCCACTGGCTGAAGACCTGGAGCGCAGTACACGACGAAGCGGCGAACGGCTTGCCGACCAGTGCGCGCTATGCGAATAATTTCGCGCCGGCCTCCAATGACTCAATTTGGCCGATCTCGGCGGTTGACCAAAGCCGGAAGGCCGTTGGCATTTTCAGTGCTGCACTGCATCTCTTCGATTAAAACGCGTTTAGGGTCTTCGCGCCTGGCGTTTACCTCACGCGGTCTTCAACCAGTCCAGCGCCTTCACGTCGTCGGGAAAAGGGAAGTGCCTTACTTCGGCCGACGTAAAGTGCTTGCCAAGCAATTCCGCTAAGTTGGCGACCCGACTGTCTGTCACAATTGCTACGCGGTCGACCTTCTTGTGGTGCTCGCGGACAAAGTGCATGTGCGCGGTGAATCCCCCGAAGTTCTCCCATCCCGGAAATCCTCTCGTATGAATCAACACCCCGTGGAGTTTGGCGTGGTCGGAGAGATAGGAATCGACAGCAGCGCTAAGACCACTGAAGTCCTCCTTGCTTAGCGGCGCCTGGGGTTTGAGCACCAGAATACCTTCGGGCGCCATTATCGAATAGTCGAGCATGTGCTCCTCCATGAATGTACCCGCCACCGTAGGCCATCAAGGTTGGCAATTCTGTTCGCTGGCTAACAGAGCGGGGGCCGCTGCTGGTGCGCCATCCAAACGAAGAGGCGTTCGCGACCCTACGGTCAATAGTCATTTTGGGCCTCTCGAGTTGGCGAGATCCGGTCGTCGAGTGCTGCTGATTTGGGAGACGCTACCGCCAGTTTTTCCCGTAAGCAGCCTTCCGGCCCTTGCCGATGACTGCATTTGGGAAAATCGGCCGCTGTTGTCCGCGTCCAGGCTTTTGTGGCCGCGCGCCAATCACATCGTCACCGGCCGCAATGCAGCGCACACGGCTCGTCCACGGCGCCAATGACCGGTGTCACACCCGAAGCTGCTCAATCGAGCCAGGTCGTCCCAAAGGCTGTGGCCGACCCAGAACGGACTCTGGCAACCCACAAAAGTGGCCGATTGGTCGCAAGTTCTCGACTGAGCCGTCCTGGGATCAAGCCTATTCCCGCAGCGCTAGTCGCACGCCCTTTTCGTCACTCGGTGCCTCGCCCTCCTTCATCAGGCGGGAGACTTCGTCTGACGGCATAGCGCAGCGTCCAGGTCTATGTGCACCGCCAAGGGAGTGGCGTTTAACACCGCAAATGGCAAAGGCGAACGGCGCGTGCCCTTGTCGACCAGCGCTCGCAATCGCTCTGCCGAGACTCCATGCGCACAGATCCGCACAAAGTGTTGTATGTCGCCAGGTCCGGCACTCGCGGGTTCTCCTTGCGCGCCCGCGATGCCGTGTATGCCGCGCACGTCCAACCAGCCGGTAACCCGTACGTCAAGCGCGGTCAACTCAATTCCCTCGGTCGCTGCGGCCAGTATGATCGAGGCCGCGGCGCAGGAAGAGAGCCCGGCCCTGAGCAGCCAGCTTGGCGTGGCGCCGACCCCGCTACCACCGAGTTCGAGCGGCATGTCAGTCTAAACCTGCATGCCGTTGGAATGGCTCGCCACTACCTGCGCGCCGCCCTGTCAATGAGCCGCGGCCGGAGCACCGTCAGAAAGGTCGAATTCTGGGCCGCGCTGCAGGACAGCCGCCACGCGCTGCAGAGCCTACGCGATGTTTTGCATGGTCGTGGTTGTCCTTTCCCGTGCGCCTTGATGCGAGAAATTAATTCCGGGTGCCTTGGTGCGCATGGTCAAGAGGCACGATAACTCACTGCCGTTCCATGTTCTGTTTCTCCTTGTGCACAGGCGGTGACGGTCCCGTAGCCAATGACAATTTCCCCTGGAATTTCGTAGGCCTCACCGCGCCGAAACTGCTCCACTGACCGCAGGTAATCAGCGCACACGGCCGCACGGGTCGTTTCATCAAAATGCGCGTAGGCCAGGGCAACTGGCCCGCCGAGAAAAATCGCGTCACACGCTTCCCCACCGTTGCTATAGCGAAACTTCATTGGTAGCCGTTCCGTGGATACGTCCTTCAGGCCCGCAGCCTCGAGCCCGTGGCACAGCGTATCGCCCGTTCCCATGCGAAAGAACAGCGGACATACCTCGGATTCGACATGGGCGTCGACAATAGGAAAAATATCGGCCCAGCCGCAGCGGTCGCGGCGCCCCCAAACCGAAACGACGACTCTTCCATTTGGGACGAGTTCTCCCGCGAGCGCGGAGATCGCGCGCTCCGGGTCCGGCATGTACATCAGCCCCAGACCGCACAGCCCAACCTCGAATTCAAGCCCCAATTTGGGTGGCTGTTCGCCATCGTTGCGTTCAAAGCGGCAGTTCGCAAGTCCCAGCGCCGAGGTGGCGGCACGCGCCGCCTCGAGCATTTTCTCGGAGATATCGGTACCGACGACCATCCCACTCCTGCCCACGCGGACCGCAGCTGCAATCGCCAGCACGCCCGTTCCGCAGGCGATGTCGAGCACGCGTTCCCCCGGCGCTATGGCTGCGCGCTCCAGCACCCGCTCTGTTGCGGGCCAGAGTCGGTGCAGCCAATGCTCCTCGTAGTGACCCACCGCGAGATCCCAGCCGTAGCGCTGGACTCGCCGTTGAAACCGCGCGTCCATCGCTACACCGTCGCGCTGCGCACGATCTTCGTCTCGCGGCGCAGCAACTGCGGTCTTCGGAAGACATCCACGTAGGGGCTGCGCGCGTCCGACTCATCGAGCACGCGCAAGATGTCGGCCTCGGGAGCGTCACTCTCCACTGTTACAACGTAGGTGATTCCGTTATAAGCGGGGACCGTGGCCACGCCGCAGAAGATGCCGCGCAAGTCCATGTCCGCCCGCAGCTCAATCTGCACACGGCCGATCGGCACCCCGAGCAGCGCGGCGCGCATCGAATATCCGATCGCGAGGCAGGAGGCAAGGCCACTGCGCACGTAGGTCCCGGGCGTGGGAGCCTTGGCCGTGCCGCCCAGCGTCTCCGGCATGTCGACCGCGAATTTCCACCCGTCCTCGGCGACTTCGCACAGGGTTCCCTCGCGCACGGTCGCCGTGGTGACCTTGTCCTGCTTCGCGAGGCTAGGGCGCTTGGCAAAGGCGTTCTCAGCGCGCGCGAGCGCGGCCTGCAAAATTTCTTGACCCATGTCGGTTTTTCCTTTCGATGTTGCGAAGGCCAGGTGTTCCACTCTCCCGGATGTCGAACCTGGGGCGCAGTTGGGAGTTTGGCGGAAGCGAGTCACACGGCCGTCCCGCAAAGCGTCAATCGGGCGTCAAACGCAGCGCGAGGGCACTCCTCTTAAAGTCCGAGAGATGCGGCGGGTCGGTCCAGAACTCGGCCGGCCCAGAGCCGGATCTCCCCGATTGCGAGCCGCGGGCGGATGCGCCTCGCCTCGGTAAGAGCCTTTACGGCCTCGGCCTCCTTGCCGAGCTTTGCCAGGACCAGGGCGAGGACGATCTGCGCCGGATAAAACTTCGAGTCGGCCCGGCAGGCACTCTGGGCCGCAGCGAGCGCTTCGTCGGGCTTTTCTAGGCGGATGAGCCCGCCGGCCAGCGCCGTAAGCCATACCGATCGGCGATAGTCGGTGGGGCTAATGCGCAGCCCGCGCCGCAGCGACTCCACGCCCGGTTCGTATTTCTGGCGCAGCAGCTGTGTGGCGCCGAGTGCACTCCAGGCCTGCGCGTTGTTCGGGTTTTCCTCGATCGCGCGCTCAAGCAGCGACAGGGCCCGTTCCGTATCACCGAGGTCCGCCAGAGCGCAGCCTGCACAGCCCAACACCTCAGACTTGGTCGGCTCCATCTCCAGCGCCATCTCCGCATCGGCTCGCGCCTCTTCCCGGGGAGCATCGCCTTTAAGCAATCCCCATCTTGAAGCCAGCGCCATGAGGAGCGCCTTCTGCGCGCGCGCCAGCGCGAGCTTTGGATCGAGTGCGATTGCCTCGCAGTACAGGCGCACCGAGGCTTCTACCGCGTCTTCGGACCAGCCAGCCGAGAACAGGGCGCTGCTCGCCTGGCGCATCTTGTCCCACGCAGTGTCGCCATCAGTTCGCTTGAGACCCTCCTTGGCCTCAGCAAGGGTAAGCTGTTGCTCGATTTTTGCGGCCATGCCCGCAATGAAGTCGTCGAACTCCTCGGCTGGACAAGACGCCGTGAAGTCCTGCTGCATTGTCCAAACGTATTGAGCGCTCTCGCCATCGACAATCTGTATTGCCACACGCACACAACCCGGCTCGGGTTGGCGCAAGCTCCCGCTGATCAGGTATCGCACACGCAGCATTCGCGCAATGTGCTGAATATCGCCTGAATTCGGCTGCATGGCCGCAGCGACCCCAGGCTGCGCAACAACTTGGAATCCCGGCGTACGGGCGAGCTGGCTTCCGAGGTCTTCCACGATGCACTCGGCAAGCGTATTGAGCTCGGGTGTGTGCGCGTGATTGGCAAAGGGCAGTACCGAGATCCCAGGTAGGCCTTCCCTGCTTGCGCCGCGCGCACCGGGACTGGATCTGCGTATAGATTCGCACAGTTCCTGCGTCGCCGCGTCCGGTTCGACGCCGAGTTGCTTGCGCAACTGCTCGTTGCACTCCTGATATTGCGCCAGCGCCTCGCTTCGCCGACCCATAGCGTCGAGCGCGCGCATCAATGCACGGTGCGCCTCCTCGTTAGCGGGATCATCGTCCAGCCAGCGCCGCAGGATGCCAACGGCAGCTTCGTGTTCCTGCGCGTCCGCACACTGCGCGGCAAGCCGCGACATGGCCCCTGCAGCCAACTTCGCCAGCCGCACGCGCTCGGCGCGTAGCCACTCCTCGAACCCCTCCTCTTTCGGCGACAGATTATCGAGCAAGGGCCCTGTGTAGAGCGCCACGGCAGCCTCGATCTCCTTGCGGTCCGCGCTTCGCGCGAACTGCTGAAATTCGGTCGCATCGGCCTTGCAGATCAGCGTGTCCAGGGAAAGCGTCTCGTTGCTAGCGTCGACAATTCCGGCGTCGCGCCGCAAATTGCTCAGCAACTGGCGCAAGCTGTGCCGGGCGCGCTCCTCTGCTAGATCCCCCCAAAACATCGCCGCGATCCGTTCGCGCTTGACAGCGGCCGGACTGCTAAGCGCCAAAACGGCCAGCATGCCCTGCGCCTTACGCGAGGCGACGGTAATTTCCTTTCCGTCCTCATCCGCGAGGCGAAAGCCACCGAGCACTGTTAGGCGAAATCCTGACATCTCGTTTGCCCGACCTGTACACAAATAAAACGAAACTGATCTTCGACGGTTGGGGTGTACGCGAACCCAGTACACCGTGACCGCTTTCATCCTTCAAGCAGCGCCATTTTCTCCCCTCTTGCTGGCCTCGGCGAGCGACGGGTAAATAGACTAGCTTGAGGGACGAAGTCCATTCAAATTATTGGTGTACCAACTTTCGATCTGGCACAGTCATCACGCAACCATGACGCGAACGAGATCGACTGAACACCAGATCAGATTTTCGCCCCTAAAGAAGCTCTTCATAAACCTCTAAATGATCGAGGTTATTGCTTCGTGTCTGATGATAGTAGTTCGGGTTAAACCGCCAAGAGGCCAGACGCATCTTGGCGCGACCGAGTGAGCTACCACGGCGACGATTCAAGACAACTGGCAAGATGGCCTAGACTAGGTCGTGAAGGATCTCGGCAGCGCGATGAGCTTTCACCCGCGGCTGGCGATCGCGGAGATTCGGTTCCGGGTCGGCCGAGCCCTAGATCGACCCGCCGCATCCTTCGAATTGCAAAAAGAGGGTCGTCGCGCTGTGTTTGACGCCCGATTGACGCCCTTCGGGACGGCCGTTTGACTCACTGCCACCAGACTCCCTCCTGCGCTCACGGTCGAATTCGGGGTAAGTGAGACGGCCGAGATTCCGACCATCAACAGCAGAAATGCACGTGGGCCAGGAAAAATTGCAAGCAGCGCTCAAGTGCGCCGAGGACGCCTTCGCTAAGCGCCCCCGCCTCGCGAAGCAAAACAAGGTCACAGCGGCTAGCGCGCTAGCCCGTGACAAAGGAGCCTAAGATGGATGGATCGATTCAGCCACACAATCAACGTCCGGCAGAGGTATGGGGTTCGGGCGGGGCCGCCTACGACGAAATTAGCGGTCAAATCGCCAGCGCACTCGATCATTGCGTCCGGCGACTTGCCCCGAAACCAGGCGAGCGGATCCTTGATCTCGCCACCGGCACCGGTTGGACCTCCCGTTTGCTCGCCACGCGCGGCGCCAAGGTAACCGGCATCGACATTGCTACCAGCCTCATCGACGCGGCGAAGATGAATGGTCAGTTGAAAGGACTGTCTATCGACTACGAAATCGGCGACGCGGAAAAACTGCGGTTTGCTGACGGCAACTTCGACGCCGTGGTCTCCACCTTCGGGGTGATGTTCGCCAGCCGACCTGAATTGGCCGCCGGCGAGATCGCGCGGGTGTGCCGCAAGGGCGGGCGAGTCGCCCTGACCACGTGGCGGCCCGACAGCAATGTTTTCGAAATGTTCAATGTCATGCGGGCGTATATGCCGACGCCTCCATCCCCGCCTCCGCCGTCGCCCTTCGCGTGGGGAAATCGCGAACGAATAGCCGAACTCTTTGGATCGAATTTCGATCTCGGGTTCGAGGACGGTGAAACGATCTACTACGAAAGCAACGGGGAAGCCGCTTGGCAGGCTTTTGTCACCGGGTACGGACCGACAAAGGTTCTCGCCGCAAGCCTAAACGATCGCGTTCGGGAGGACCTCAAGCGTGATTTCGTTGCATTCCACGACACCTTCGCCACGCCATTGGGCTGAAACTGGTGCCGATCCAGGCGTGCCCTGTCCGAAGCGCTAAGACCAAGCCGAAGACGTCAGATGATCACCGCATCCCTGCGCTCTCGATTGCGGCCTGATAACCGGCGTTACGGTACCGTGGATTTCTCACGCGAGATATTGCAGCCACTTAATAGAGTGGATTCCACAGGTCTTAGCTCGGTCCGGTCGACGCGGAATATCACGACGCGCGAAAGATCTGGGGCGCGAGTATCGAGGCTGCAATCGGGACCCGCAGTCTTATCAATCGATTGCGTCCGTGAGATCTCGTCCGGCGCGTATACGATGAATGCCAAGACTCATTGGCGCACCTGAAGCACGACACGCCCCTGAGCCTTTCGATCCCGCACCAACTCCATGGCCGCTCGGAACTGCTCCAGCGGGAAGGCGGCCTGCACGTGAGGTTTAAGCTTGCCTTGCGCCACCCACTCGAGGATCTGCTCGTCGGCCGCGACGCTGGCTTGCGGGAAGCGCTCGCTCCAGGCGCCCCAAAAGACCCCGACGATCGAATAGTTCTTCAACAATGGAAGGTTCATTGGCACCGACGGGATTACTCCGCTGGTGAAGCCGATCGGCAGCATGCGGCCACCCCAACTCATGAGTCGGGTCATCGTCGTAAAGACGTCCCCGCCGAGCACGTCGAAAAATACATCGATCCCTTGCCCGCCGGTCGCGGTCTTGATTTGTTCGCGTAGGTCCTCGTGCTCGTAGTCGATCACCTCCGCCGCGCCATATGCACGGACTATCTTGGCCTTTTCTGCCGAGCCGACACCGGCAATAACCCGCGCGCCCAGATGTCGCGCCAGATCAACGACCGCGAGCCCCACGCCCCCCGCCGCACCGGTAACAAAGACAGTTTCGCCGGGCTGCAGCTTGGCGCAGACCACTAATCCGTAGTAGGCGGTGCCATAACAATGCCGCACAGCCGACCCCGTTACGTAGTCAACCGTTGGCGGAAGTCGGACGGCCCACAGTTGCGGCGCGGCCAATTGCTCCGCGTATGCTCCGACCCAACCGCCACAGGCCACGCGGTCTCCCGGCTTGAAGCGGGTTACCCCTTCGCCCACAGCGGCGACGATGCCCGCGGCATCGGTGCCTGGCACGAAAGGCGTGGGCGGTCGCATCTGGTATTTGCCGGCCACCATCAGACAGTCCATGAAACTTACCGAAGCGGCATGGACTTCGACGAGGATTTGGCCAGCAGCAGGCCGCGGATTCTCCATATCACCCATTGCCAAGGCGTTAAGCCCGGCGAAGGAATCGCAAACAACGGCGCGCATGATCAGATCCCCTGTTTGACTCGCACCGTCAATACTTCGGCGGTTGCGCATTCAATACCGCAGTGGAGCACGCGGCAGCCGATAAGCATCTTGCGCTCGCCTTTTTCCAAAGGGCGCGCGCGCAACTCCATCTCGCCCTCGATGGGTACCGGCTTTAGATAGTTGACCTTCAGTGACGCGGTCACAAAAGCGAACGGCGGCGGTCCGTCGTCCAGAGAATGGCCGCTCTCGCGGCAGTAGTGCGCCAACGCGGTCCAAATGCAGTGGCAGTCAACCACCGACGCAATGGTTCCGCCGTACACAGTTCCGGGATAACCGATGTGATATGGCTCGGGTTGCCACTCGCACAGCAGTTCGTTGCCGTCCCATCGGCTCTTGATCCGAAGACCGTGAGTGTTGAGTGCCCCACAGCCGAAGCAGTGAACTTTAAGGACGTCCTGTAGTGGTCGATCCATGTGTGCACGCCTCCCTGATGCGACCGGCAATGTGATATGGCAGCAGGGTACCCTGCACGGACGCTGCAAAACAGTCGGGAAACTACGGCAGACACCGATTCGGACTACGGTAGCCGCTACCGTATCCGGCGGCTCTAGTTGGTCAGCTTGAGCTCCGTCGCGCGCCGCACGGCCTCAGCGCGCGTGCGGCATTGCAATGCAAGGAGTGCATTCGCGACGTGCATTTCGACCGTCCGCGGACTCAGGGAGAGCTTGCGCGCGATCTGCTTGTCAGTGTGGCCCATCGCGACTTCGCGCAGGATTTCGAGTTGCCGCGGTGTCAGCAGCAGCTTGCCCGTTTCGCCTGCGTTCTCGTCATGGGATCGACACCCCAAGCCGGAAACGGACAGGAAAGCACGAAATTCAGAAAGAAACACGGGCCATGCGGCGTCGGTCTCGAAAGGTAGGTGATTCTTGCTCTGCAGAGGAAAGAAGCGAGCATTGGGAATCAGCGACGCGAGCAGACGTCCCTCCTCAAAGGGAAAACAGGGATCTTCTTCGGCGTGAAAAACCAGCGTCGGGCATTGAATCCTCGGCGCCAGCTCGCGAACATCAATCTCGAAGACTTCCTTCATGAAGCGTACGGCGTTGGCGCCAGATATCGTCAGGCGCTGAGCGTCATCGACCGCGCGTTGCTGTTCTGTCGTCGCGTCATGAAGCAGCTGGGCAATGAATACCTGTCGAAACGAGGAACTGTCGGCGCCCCACCCCAGTTCGGCAGCTTTGAGCATTGCTTGCGCCGCTTCGCGGACCTTGGGCGATGGATTGCGTTTCAACAACCCGCGCGCACAGCCCCCGTAGAGGATGAGCTGGCTGACCTTCTCCGGGTGGCGCGCGGCATACGTGACTGCGATCGCCGCCCCCTGAGACATCCCAAACAGAGGAAAACGCTCGAGTTCGACGGACGAGACGACGGCCTCGAGATCCTCGAGCCAGGCGTCCATGGAAATGCGCTCGACGTCCCGGTCGGACAAGCCACAGCCGCGAGAGTCATAGCGAACGAGCACATTGTTGCGGCTCAATTCGGCCACCCAATGACGGCTGACCAGGTTGTACGGTTCCTTCTCGACGTGGGTCAGCCAGGTGGCCGCCTTGACTAGCGGCGGGCCCTGCCCAACCGTTGCAACGGCTAGACGTGTACCGTCCGCGCTCGTGCAAAAGCGGATCTGCTGTTGTACTTGGTTCACGATATCAAGTGCAATTCGCCAACCGTTTACCGAAAATGCATATTACAAGAGGCCTGCGTGTGCATAGCTTTGCTGGTCCGGGGTCCGCGCTCCTGCCGCAGACACAAACGGCTTGAAAACAATTCGCCGAGAGTGTTGCCAGGCTGCTGGATGGCGAGGCGATGACGGACGTTTGCCGGGAGTTCGGGATTTCCCGCAAGACCGGCTACAAGATCTTTGACCGCTACAAGGAGCACGGACTCGAAGCCCTGAGAGATCGCTCGCGCCGGTCGGTGCGCTACGCCAACCAGCTGCCGCCCCAGGTCGAGGGCCTGATCGTCGCCCTCAAGCGCGAGAAGCCGCACTAGGGCGCGCGCAATATCCGCGAACTGCCGGTTCGACGTCCCGACCAGGACATCCGGATTCCGGCCAAGAGCACGATCCACGCTGTCCTGCACCGGCACGGCCTGGTCAAGGCAATCGGGCGCCCGCGTCATCGGGCCACCGGAACAGCGCTCTCGGCGGGGGCAACCCCCAACGAGCTGTGGTGCGCCGACTTCAAGGGTGAATTCAGCGGGCAGTACTGCTACCCCCTGACCGTAACCGACCACGCCTCGCGCTTTTTGCTGCTGTGCGAAGCCCTGGACCTGGAATCAACACACGAAGAGCTTTCCATCACGGCCTTCGCGCAGCTCTTCCAGAAGCGCGGCTTGCCGCAGGCGATCCGCTCGGACAACGGCGGTCCTTTCACCAGCCCCAACGCCCTGTTCAACCTCTCCAAGCTATCGGTGTGGTGGCTCCGGCTGGGGCATCTCGATCGAACACATCAAGCTCGGCCGCCCGCAGCAAAACAGCCGCCACGAGCGAATGCACCTGACTCTGAGCCCGGTTGGCCGCTTGAGCGCGAAGCGATTTCTCTCTGACAGCAACTATCAGAGCTCGTTAAAAAACGACCAATTTAGCCCGTCCGTGGGGCTATCGTGGGGCTGGAAATCGGCCCTCCCGGCATGACCAAAAGCCGCCCTTCCCCCAGTTAGTAAACAAAGGGCCGTTACCTCAATTCCGAATTTTTCCCGCACCGCTGTGTGCTCCCGACAAACTGGGGCCGACCTGCGGAAGCTGACCCATGACCCTGGTTCGCAGGATGAAAATAACGTAAAAACAAATAGTTACGTACTGTACTTGATACCATACATTAACTATGAATTTGCGTCGTGTTAGGCCATTGTTTTGTATGGGATTTAGCTGATCAACGGTACAGTTTCCCCCACGTCGAGATCGAGAAATTGAGAATAGGCCATGAATCTCTTGGGTGCGAAGGCCTACGGTTTTGCACGGACCCCAATTTAACAAGCGCAGCCGCAAGCGCCTGGGCCGTGGCATTGGCAGCCGCGCTTTTCTTGGCATTGGGCGCGTTTTGGGTCGGCTATCGGTTCGACCCGGCGCAAGCCAGCCTGCCGTAATGATGGTCTTCGCCAGGCATTGCGATGTCGCAGGCGATGTTGTAGCGCAAGGACGTACGGATCAACCTGCCGTGTGGGCTGCAGCCGAAAGGCCGCAGCGCGGCGCCCTTGCGCCCGCTGCGCTGCCGTGCGGACAGACAGCTAACTGTCGAANAGCCTAGCCCTTCTCCTGGGCAATCAATATTTCGTACACCTTTGCCGCGCTCGTGGTATCGAACCCGGTCGCCAAGGAGATCAGCTTTACCCATTGCGCAATGATGTCCGCGTTGCGATACCGGGCTTCGACCTCTGCAAATCTTCCCCCTTCTCCCGGTAGTCCACGATCTGCGATCGTCTGCGCTTCCTGCACTCCCACAAGCGTGGCGATCTTGCGGATTTGTTCCTGAATCTCGATGTCGCTGGGTTTGTATTCGGCCATGCTGGTTACTCCTCTATGTGTGTGTTTTGAATTGGCGCGAGGCCGAAAATCTACGGGTTCGGCGGCCGTGAAAGTGCGTGCATGTGAAGCAGCAGCCAGCGCGGGCTGACGTGATGCGGGGGTCAAGTACTCGGGTGGGGCAGCATGGTGCCTGACCCGATAGCTGCGCTACTCGTAGTCGTACCTGGACCACAGCCCAAGTTTTTTCAGGTCGGCCGTTAGTGCCCTCTCCTCTTCCATTACTCGTGGCCTCCACTTTTCCCACGCTTTCCACTCCGCGCCCTGTGAGGTCATGACCCTCATAATTTCCGCAGGGTCACCGCCTGGGTTCACATTTGCGTAAATTCCTACCATTGCGTCGCCCACGCCTTCCTGCCAGCCGGCGAGCAAGAGGTAGCTGCTTTTCAATTGCTCCCGAAACTGGGAATCTTCCGTCACACGAAGCACGAGCACTATTGCCTGTTTGATGAGTTCCTTTGAGTGGGGCAGTTTTCGCACATCCGCAATCCGGCCGCTCTGCGTGGCCCGCTTCGATAACATAGCCGCACCGTAGTCCTGAATGATCCTCTCGGCGGCCGTTAGCGCCTCCTCCGCGACCTCGGGCGAGATCGCGCTGGAATTCGATGATTCAGCCTTCTTGCGGTGAAAGATGCTATCCAGCAGCCCCATGCGTTCCCCCTTCGATTCTTCGTAACGTCTAAAGCCTCCTATCATCCGCCCCCGGCTCCCGTTCCCAAAACGCACAGCCGCTGCGCGGCGTCCCGATTATCTGAACCCCACCCCGGTTCTCGCAAACGAGATGTTCCGCGAGGAATTGACCGTGGTAGTGAGTACACGTATAGCACCCTCGCGCGCGGGCCAAAGAGTCGATTCGGTAAGAGGCGAACGTAGCCAGGATTGCGCGACTCGCTGCCGGCCTGAAGAAGATGAGCCTATCTATGCGCGGCATCGATGATTCGGCGAATCTTTTGCTGCGTGTCGGGACGGTTAACGCGCTCCCACGATTCTTCGATCTCATCCCGACTGAAGGAATCAGAGACCGTATTCGGACGCGCCAGCAATTCGAGTTCGACCACCGACGGCGGCGGCAAAAGGTCCTTGCCACGATGCCACGTGAAGTTCTTCGCTGAAATACCCCGTCCGCCTGATTGCACGCCGTCGATGATGGCGCGTTCGATGTTCTGCAGCCCCTTCATGAACTGTTCGGACGACTTCGCGATGTTCATTTGGATTCTCCCTTGCGCCGATCAACGGCGCCCAGCGTGCCGGAAGCGAGGGTGGTTTGCAACCGCCTACGCCGCTGCGCCGGTCGAGCCAGCGGAAAGCGTGTACTGAGGGGCGATCTGCGCTACTGCACGGGACCTCTAAAGAGTCCGCCGCGTCCGGTCCGCGTGGCGGTTCGGTTGGCGGAACGGTAGAAGGTCGATCGGAGGGCAAGGCTCCATGCGGAATAGGCAAGAATATTGATCCGCCAGCGCGCCTGGCCGATCCGCGACACGACGGAAAGGCACCCGTTTTCGACCGCTAGGCAACCCGGAAGCGATCCTACGAGTGCTGCTGGAAGGCGTTCTGATAGAAAAAGCGGATCATTTCACGCGCCGCATCTGGCCCTTTCGGATCCGTGTACGAGCCGCGTGGGCTTCCGCCAAACCACGCGTGACCGCCTCCATGCACTAGCCAGTATTCGAGTACGACGCGGCCCGTCGAATCCCGGTGAATGGTTCGCGTATACGCGTGACCGCCCGGCACCTGGGCACGTTCGACCGAGGCGTCGGCGCTCGATGCGCCGTTTTGCTCCAGCGATCGCGATACCACGTGCTCGCCGTTGCGGGGATGCACCGTTTTATCCCGGTCGCCGTGAAATACGATGGTCGGCGTTGCCGGTACTCGTGCTGTTGAGACAGATTGGTCGCCGGATATCGGTGCCGGCGCTCCGCGCATGGCGGCGAGCGCGGACGGAAGATCATGCGCGCTTCCGCAGGCAAGACCCGAGTGCACACCGACGGCCGCGTAGAGCTCAGGGTAGGCCGTGCCCATCACGGCTGCCATTGCGCCGCCAGCCGACAGCCCCGCCACGTAGACCCTACCCGGGTCGATACGGTAGCGATGCATGACTTCTCGCGTCATGCCGGCGAGGATTGCCGGCTCGCCTTGGTCCCGGCGCTGGTTGCCGCGCTTGAACCAGTTCCAGCACCGTGAACGATTGGCAGCATCCGTCTGCTCGGGATAGAGAACGAAACACTGCCGCTCTTCGGCGAGCGCGTTCATGCGGGTGCCGTTTGCAAAGGCATCGGCTGTTTGGGTGCAACCGTGCAGCATGACAACGAGCGGGAGCCTTTGTTCCGCGTAACTCGTCGGGATATAGAGCTTGTAGGGGCGTGCTCCGGCTTGATTGGCATAGGACCCCGTCACGAACTGCCCCGGTTGCCCGTCAACCACTGTCGCCTGAGGACGCGGCACCTCTACCGCGGAGTCGCGTCTGCGCCATCCACGCGGAAAGCTCTTTAGGCCGAAGCGCTTCGATATGCCGTCGCCCGCCGCCCTTTGAAGTGGAGTCGGACCGCGATCCGTGGGCCCCGCGAGTTCGGAGTATTCGACGTCGATAATGTCGTTACTCGCGCCGCCGTCGTAGTCCGACGCGTGACGCTCGGCACCCTCAGCGGGTGCCGAGCCGTGCC
>JGI12270J11330_10001261_pt1 | contig 18843 bp, 18 predicted proteins | sample PeaSoiMetSII2010_FD_11330 | JGI IMG/M metagenome (IMG submission 11330)
CCCCGCCAGTGCCACTGCCAGCTACGCGGAGATTGCACAAAGCATCGGCTCGCCGAAATCGGTGCGGGCGGTGGCGCGCGCTTGCGCCGCCAACCGGCTCGCCGTGGCGATTCCGTGCCACCGCGTGGTGCGGACCGACGGAAGCCTGTCGGGCTATCGCTGGGGCGTCGCGCGGAAGCGCACCCTGCTCGGCAAAGAGGCGCGTAGCCGGTCGCGCTAAGCGCGTCACGCGAAGCGTGTCAGCCCTTGCCCTTGGTGCGCGTGTTCCCATGGGGGGCGTTGCGCTCCAGGAACTCGATCATCAAATCGGCCACGTCCACGCCTGATGCCTTCTCCAACCCCTCAATGCCAGGCGACGAGTTGAGCTCCATTACCAGCGGCCCGCTCTTGGAGCGGAGCATGTCGACGCCGCAGACATTGAGGCCGAGTGTGCGGGCGGCCCTTACCGCCATCATCCGCTCCTGCGGGGTGATGCGCACTTTCTCGCCCAACCCGCCCCGATGCAGATTGGAGCGGAACTCGCCTGGCGGTCCTTGCCGCTTCATCGCCGCCACCACGCGGTCGCCGATGACCAAGGCGCGGATGTCGGTCGAGCCGGCCTCCTTGATGAATTGCTGCACCAGGATGTTGACGTTCGCCCCCTGGAACGCCTCGATCACCGACTTCGCCGACTTCACCGTCTCGCCGAGCACCACGCCGATCCCTTGCGTGCCTTCGAGTAGCTTGATTACCACCGGCGCGCCGCCCACGAGGTCGATGACGTCCTCGGCCTGTTTCGGGTCGTTGGTATAGGCGGTGACGGGAAGCCCGATGCCGCGGCGGGCGAGGAGCTGCAGGCAGCGGAGCTTGTCGCGGCTGCGGCCGATGGCAACGGACTCGTTCAGCGGATAGACGCCCATCACCTCGAATTGGCGCAGCACCGCGAGACCGTAGAAGGTGATCGAGGCGCCGATCCGTGGGATCACCGCGTCGAAATCCTCCAGCCGCCGCTTGCGGTAATAGAGCATCGGCTTGCGCGAGGTGATGTTGATGGAGACGCGGAGCGTGTTGAAGGTCTCGATCTCATGGCCGCGCACGCGGGCCGCCTCGCAAATGCGCCGATGGCTGTAGAGATGCGGATTGCGCGCGAGCAACGCGATCTTCATGGGAGGCCTTCCCGTCCTTGGGGGATAGCGTTACGGCAGCGCCTTGCTTGGCTCAAGCGCCACCCACGCCAGCCATTGGCGGAGGCGGGGCGGCCGGTGGCCTGCGAGGAACGAGCGGCCCGGCTCGATCAGCGCCCTTCCTTCCAGCGCGGTGCGCCCGAGCAGCATGCGGAAGCCCATCTGATCGCGATTGGCGAGGGCGAGCTCGATGGGCCAGGAGTGGTCGCCGAGCATCAGGGGTGTCTCGATGATATAGCGCCGCTCCACCTGGCCGCCCGAGTTGCGCACGGCACGCTCGTCGACGGCACGCGCCTCGCATTTGATCCGCACCGAACTGCTTCGCTGGATCGGATGCACCTCGAAGCGCACCCAGAGCGCGCCGGCCCGCCGAAAGGGCTCGATGGCGAAGGCGTGCAGCGCACTGGTCCGCGCCCCGGTATCGATCTTGGCCTTGATGGCGGCGACGCCGAGGTCGGTAAGCCGCACCCATTCGCGCCAGCCCACCCGCAATGTGTCGCTCGCTTTTGAGCGCCGGTCCGTCATGTCGCCTTAGAAGCTCTGCTGCAGCACGCCGCCACTCTAAGGCGCATCAGGCCGTTCTGCCAATGGCGCGCTCGAATCTACGGCGCGTTCGTCTTCGCGGCCGGTCGAGACTATAGTCGAGCTGGCGCGAACAGGCGCGCGCCGCGGGGAGGAGAGCCATGGGCACGAACCAGCACGTGGTGGCGCATGACAATGGCTGGGCGGTGGAGGCCGAAGGCGCCGGCGCCCCGAGCGCCGTATTCAAGACCCAGAGCGAGGCCTGGGAAAAGGCCAAGTCCATTGCCAGGCGCGAGCGGTCCGAAGCCCTGCTCCACGGCAAAGATGGCCGCATCCGCGAGCGCAACACCTATGGGGCCGACCCCCGCAAAGGGCTGAAGATCAGCACGATATAGACCAGGAACAGCAAGAGATGCACGGTGCCCTGCAGCACGTTGGCCCCACAGCATCACCCCGAAGAGCCAAAGGAACACCAGGATGGTGAGGGGATAGCTGTGCAGGTCACGGAAGAGCGGCCCCTGGAACGTATCAACAAGGACCGCGGTGATCAGCCCCCCGAGGGTTAGAGCGACAGTGGGAAAATTTCGCCAATGGCTCGACAGCCGCGTGGCCACTTGCTCGATGGCCACTTCGCGCTGATTCATGGACCCTGTTTTCGCCGCCGGAGGGAGCTGTCAGAGCACCGCCAAAGGGCGAGGCTGAGGCGAAATTAGCCCAGGCGTCGATTCGCCGCGAGATCATGCAACGGACGGAGAGCCTGTGCGGCGGGTGGCGGCTGCCCGCGCTTTCATGTAAAAGCCCTTCACATGGGCCCCGATGACCCGCGCCGGCCGCGCTCCTATCACCACGGCAATCTGAAAGAGGTGCTGCTCGAAGCCGCCCGCAAGCTGATCGAGCAGCATGGGCCCGTGGGGTTCAGCCTGACCGAGGCAGCGCGGCTTGCAGGAGTCAGCCCGGCGGCGCCCTACCGGCATTTCCGCGACCGCGACGCGCTCCTCGCCGAGGTCGCCCGCAACGGCTTCGAGCGCTTCGCCGCGAAGCTCGACGCGGCCTGGAACAATGGCGTGCCGACCCCGCTCTCGGCCTTCGAAAATCTGGGACGCGCTTATCTCGCCTTCGCCCGCGAGGAGCCCGCGAGCTACGCGGTGATGTTCGAGGCGGGCCTCGGCCCAGGTGAGGATGCCGTGCTCAAGACCGCCGCCGATTGCGCCTTCGATGTGCTGCGGCGCGCCTCCACGGCGCTTTGCCAAGCGCTTCCCGCCGACCGGAGGCCGCCAGTCCGACTGATGAGCCTGCATGTCTGGGCGCTCTCCCACGGCGTCGCGGATCTGTTCGTGGAGGAGAGGCCGGGCGCCACCAAGCTCCCCCTCAGCCCTGAAGAGATCCTCGAATCGGGGATGCTGATCTATTTGCGGGGCCTGGGCATCCTTCCTGACGACAAAGCGGTCGGTTCCCCCTAGTCCCCGAGCCGCTCCGATCACATTTTATGTCGTCCCTTGACTCTGGACAGAGCGGGGTCACCTATGTGAATGTGAATAACATTCACACTGAAGGAAGGGTCTTCAATGCAGCTGGTTTCGACCTTGGACGATTATGGGAAGCCTGCCTGGATCATAGCCATGATCGTGGGCTTCCTGCTTTGGTGGCCCATTGGGCTAGGGGTCTTGGCCTATCTGATCTGGAGTGGACGCATGGGATGCGGAAACAAAATGCAATGGCGGCAGCACTTTATGCAAGAGGCGCGGCGCTTTGGGGGCGGCTTCGGTCCGTTCCGCTCGACCGGCAACGCGGCCTTCGACGACTATCGCGAGCAGACCTTGCGGCGCCTGGAAGAGGAGGCCGATGAGTTTCAGGCCTTCCTGCAGCGCTTGCGCAAGGCGAAGGACCAGGCCGAGTTCGACCAGTTTATGGCCGAGCGCAGGCCGAGCGGTCCGAGGCCAACTCCGTCGGGGGCATAAGGGCGCCCGCGAAATTTAAGAGAGGCAACGAAGCTAAGGGCGCGGGATTTCGATCCCACGCCCTTTTTGTTGCGAGGTCATTGTTATTGTCATCGTCGGCGAAGGCGGACGATCCATCCACCGCCGGTCGAGACCAAGCAGGGACAGTGGCTACTGGATGCCGGCCTGCGCGGGCATGATAGTCGCGTAAGTTGGATCTTAATCCCGCTCGCTAGTTGGCCTGAAGCCGCCGCCGGTGGGGGTCTTGATGATGATGGCGTCGCCTTCCTCGAGCACGGTCTGAGCGCAAGCCCCGAGGCGGTCGACACGACCATCCTTGCGCCGCACGGAGTTCTCGCCGGCTTTGCCAGGCTCGCCGCCGTTGAGCCCGAACGGCCGGACGCGGCGGAAGCCGGACAGGATGGCGCAGTCCATGCGCTCTAAGAATCGAATGACACGAAGTGTGCCAGCGCCGGCGCACCATTTGCCCTTGCCGCCGGAGCCGCGCCTGATCTCGAAGCGCTCGAGCAGCACGGGGTAGCGCAGCTCCAGCACCTCCGGGTCGGTGAGGCGCGAATTGGTCATATGCGTTTGCACCGCGTCCGCGCCGTCGAAGCCGGGGCCCGCCGGCGCGCCGGAGCAGATCGTCTCGTAATATTGGGTGCGCGCATTGCCGAAGGTGAGATTGTTCATGCTGCCTTGCGCCGAGCCGAGCACGCCAAGCGCGCCATAGAGGCAATTCACGATGGTCTGGCTCGTCTCCACATTGCCGGCGGCGACCGCGGCCGGGTAGCGCGGCGCGAGCATCGAGCCCTCGGGGATGACGATCTCGATGTGTCTGAGGCAGCCCGCGTTGAGCGGGATGTCGTCGTCGACCAGGGTGCGGAACACGTAAAGCACGCAAGCCCGCGTGATCGGCTCGGGCGCATTGAACGTGTCTGGGGCTTGCTCGCTCGTGCCCGTGAAATCGACGATGGCCTTTCCCCGCGCGCGGTCGATGCGGATCGCCACCTTGATGCGCGCGCCGGTGTCGGTCTCGACCTCGAAGCTGGCGGGCTTGAGCGTCTCGATCACGCGCGCGACGCTCGCCGCCGCATTGTCCTGGACGTGGCCCATATAGGCTTGCACCAGATCGAGCCCGTAATGGGCAACCATCTTGCGAAGCTCCTCGACGCCCTTGGCATTGGCCGCGGCTTGGGCTTTCAGGTCGGCGATGTTCTGCGACGGGTCGCGCGCGGGGTAGGGGCCCTGCGTCAGCAGCGCCAGCACCGCCTCCTCGCAGAAGCGGTCGGCCTCCACCAGCTTGAACGGCTCGATATAGACGCCTTCCTCATCGATCCGCGTGGCCTTCGGGCTCATCGAGCCTGGAGCGATGCCGCCGATGTCAGAATGATGTCCGCGCGCCGCCACGAAGAACAGAATGTCGGCGCGTCCTTCGGCGAACACCGGCGTCACCACGGTGATGTCGGGAAGATGCGTGCCGCCATTGTAGGGCGCGTTCAGCATCCACACATCGCCGGGCTTGAGCTCATCGCCCACCTCGCACCGCACCGTCTCCACGCTGCGATCCATGGAGCCCAGATGCACGGGAATGTGCGGGGCGTTGGCGACAAGGCGCCCGGCGCGATCGAAAATGGCGCAGGAGAAGTCGAGCCGCTCCTTGATGTTGACCGACCGCGCCGTGTTTTGCAGGGCGTAGCCCATTTGCTCGGCGATCGCGATGAAGAGCGTGTTGAAGACTTCGAGCAGCACCGGGTCTGGTTTGGTGTCGAGGGCGGCGCGCGCCCCGCGCCTGCCAGCACGCGTAAGCAGCAGATGATTTTTCTGCGTGATGTCCACCTGCCAGTGGGGCTCGACCGTAACGGTCTGATGCGGCTCGATAATGAGGGCGGGGCCTTGGATGTGGTGACCGGGCGCAAGGCCGGCGCGCCTGAAGACGGGAGCCTCGTGCCAGGCGCCGCCGGTGTAGAGCCTGGTCGAGGTGTCCGGTTCTGGCGCGCCGTCGGCCGCAAGCGGAAGGTCCGGCTCTTGGGGGTGCTCGCTGCCACCAAGCGCCTCGACCTCGATCGCCTCGATCTCGATCGGTTTGTCGGGACTGACGAAGCCGAAGCGCTGCCGGTGCAATTCTTCGAATTGCGCTCGCATATCTTCAAGGGTCCCCAGCGGGAGGGGGAGCACGCTTTCAGTGCCGAGATAACGGAGATGCGCCTGAAAGGTGACGCAGATACGCTCACGCGCGACGCCTTGCGCCACCAGCTCCTGAACCCCCGCTGCCGCTAACGGTGTGGCCAGAGCCTCCGCCGCGGCGAGGCCATGCTCGTCGAGTGGTCGCAACACCGCTTGGCTGCGCGTCGCTTTCAGCTCCGCGAGCCCCATGCCATAGGCGGAGAGCACGCCCGACAAAGGATGGATCAGAACGCGCGCGATCCCGAGCGCATCGGCGACCAGGCAGGCATGTTGGCCGCTGGCGCCGCCGAAGCAGTTCAGCACATAGTCCGCGACATCGTAGCCCCGCTGCACCGAGATGGTCTTGATCGCGTTCGCCATGTTCTCGACCGCGATACGGATGAAACCGTCCGCGACCTCTTGAGGCGGCCGGCCATCGCCGATCTCGGCGGCGAGCGCGGCGAAGCGGGACTGCACGATCTCGGCATCGAGCGGCTGGTCTTGACCCGGCCCGAATATCTTGGGGAAGAAGGCGGGTAGGAGCTTCCCTACCATGACATTGGCGTCGGTCACGGTCAGGGGGCCTTGGCGGCGGTAGCAGGCCGGTCCGGGCACCGCGCCGGCCGAGTCCGGTCCCACACGGAAGCGCGCGCCGTCGAAACTGAGGATCGAGCCGCCGCCCGCCGCTACCGTATGGATCAGCATCATCGGCGCGCGCACGCGGACGCCGGCGACCACGCTCTCGAAGGTCCGCTCATAGGCGCCATCGAAATGGCAGACATCGGTCGAGGTGCCGCCCATGTCGAAACCGATCACGCGGGCGAAGCGCGCGAGCCGCGCCGTCTCCGCCGCGCCGACTACGCCCCCCGCGGGGCCCGATAGGATCGCGTCCTTGCCCTCGAACAGATGCGCTGAGGTGAGCCCGCCCGAGGACTGCATGAACAGCAGCTTTGGCAGGGAGGTGGAGTCCCCTCTCACCGTCGGGGAGAGGGTTGGGGTGAGGGGGGTGGTGGCATCAGTTTGGTCCCTATCACTCGATCGCTCCGCCGGAAGCGAAGCGATCGACCTCCCCCCACTGGGGAGAGGTGAAAGGGCCGCAGCGATGCGGTCCACATAGCGCCGGAGCAGCGGCGAGAGATAGGCGTCGACAACGGTGGTGTCACCGCGCCCGACAAATTTGACGAGCGGGCTCACCTCATGGCTCACCGAGATCTGCGCGAAGCCAAGCTCGCGCGCGAGCTCGGCCACTGCCCGCTCATGCTTGGGATGCGCGTAGGCATGCATGAAGACGATGGCCGCCGCGGCAATGCACTCGGCGTGGCCCGCTTCGAGCGCGGCACGGGTAGCCTCGAGATCGAGGGGCATTTCCACAGTGCCGTCGGCGCGCACGCGCTCTGACACCTCGGCCACGCGCGCATAGAGCATGGATGGCTTCTCGATCTTCCGCGCGAAGATCTTCGGCCTAGCCTGATTGCCGATCTCGAGCGCGTCGCGGAAGCCTTGCGTGACCAGCAACAGCACGGGATCGCCCTTGCGCTCGAGTAGCGCATTGGTGGCGACGGTGGTGCCCATCTTGACGCTCGCGATCAGCTCGGTAGGCAGCGGCCGCCCACGCGCAACCCCGAGCAAATCGGCGATGCCGGCGATGGCCGCGTCGTCATAGGCCTCCGGGTTATCGGAGAGGAGCTTGTGGGTGAGGAGCCTCCCGTCGGGCGCGCGGGCGACGATGTCGGTGAAGGTGCCTCCCCGATCGATGCAGAACTGCCAAGTGCCGGCGCGTGTCATCCGAGGCGCGTGAGTCCCGCCGCGTAGCGCTTCCAGCGGTGCACATAGACGTCCGCCGCCCGCGCCGTCATCGCCCGCGTTTTCTCGTCGGCCTCGCGCACGAGCTTGGCGGGCGCGCCGAGGATCACCGAATTGTCGGGGAACACCTTGCCCTCGGGGATCAGCGCCCCTGCGCCGACGAGAGAATTAGCGCCGATGCGCGCGCCGTTCAGCAGGATCGCGCCCATGCCGATCAGGCAGGCATCGCCGATCACGCAGCCATGCAGCACGACATTGTGGCCGATGACGCAGTCGCGGCCGATGGTGAGAGGAAAGCCGGGATCGGTATGCAGCGTCGCATTGTCCTGGATCTGCGAGCGCATTCCGATGTCGATCCATTCATTGTCGCCGCGCAACACCGAGCCCCACCAGATGCTGACCTCGGAGCAGAGCCGCACGCGGCCGATCACCGCGGCTGTCTCGGCGACCCAGTAGAGGCCGTCGGCCGGAAGCTCTGGGACCTCGCCATCGAGCGCGTAGATGGCCATAGGCTGCTCCTTTCGTCACTGCCAAGCGTGTGGATAAGCTTCATACGCAGTGTTGTCATGCCCGCGAAAGCCGACATCCAGTAAACACAAATCTCGCATGAGGTTACTGGATCGCCCGGTCAAGCCGGGCGATGACGGATGAGGGGAGGGGAAATGGCGACAGGGAGGGGGCCGCAAGGTTGAGCAAACCTCGGCGGCTGAGGCGCCGGCCGAGGCAGCGCCGCCGCTAAGCCCCATCGACCGCTATTTCGGCCTCACCGCAGCCAGCGCGAGCATCGCCACGGAGCTGCGCGCTGGGCGAGCGACCTTCCTCACCATGGCATACATCATGTTCGTGAACCCGGCGATCCTGGAGAAAGCCGGCATGGATCATGGCGTCGTGTTCGTAGCGACCCGCCTCGCCGCCGCCGCGAGCACCGCGATCATGGGCCTCTACGCCAATTATCCCATCGCGCTCGCTCCGGGCATGGGGCTCAACGCCTATATGGCGACGAGCCTCGGCGCGATTGCCTGGGACGAGCCCACCGAATACATCCCGGCGCTGATCGTCGCGCTCATGATCCCCTTGAGCTACTCCATCGCCACCGGCATCGGCCTCGGCTTCATCGCCTTATGTGGCGCTGAAGCTGCTCGCAGGTCGCCTCCACGAGATCAACGCCGCTTCGGCCTCATTGCCGGGGCATTCCTGCCCAAGTTGATCATCGGGTGATCGCCACCAAGAATGAGGGCAACTGGATTATAGTCGGCCTCCATGGCTGGAGAGGAGCATCACGGTGGCCACATTCATTTTGCTCACTAACTTTACAGATCAGGGCATCCGCGACATCAAGGACACTATGGGCCGGGCGGAGACCTTCAGAGAGATGGCCAAGATGAGCGGCATTACCATCAAGGAGCTCTGCTGGACGATGGGCCGTCATGATGTCATTGCCGTTTTTGAAGCGCCTGACGATGAGAGCGCGACGGCGCTCGCGTTCAGTGCCTCCTCGCTTGGCAAATTTCGGTCCGAGATCCTGCGAGCCTTCTCGTTCGAGGACGAGCGGAATCCTCGGCAAGATGGTGACCATCCTGACTGAATCGGTGCCAGACCTTGAGGCGGTCACAGTCGGGCTCTAGGGTACCGCCCGTGAACAAAGGGGACGCCATGCGACGCCATAAATCGAGCCTGATCGTCGGACTGGGGTTGATCCTGATTGCCGCACTGCCGGTGGCAGCGGGGCCGCTCGCGAGCAGGCCGTACGCGCCGCCGCTCGCGGTGCCGGCCTGGAGCCTCCTTGGCGACTGCTACCCCATCGATTTCAGCGATGTCGACATTGAGTGGTATGCCGGCCGCGGCGTCTACCAGCTCACCGTAAGCGGCGTGAAGCCGTACACCAATATGGAGGTCTCCCTGAGCCACGAGGCCTATAGCGGCCGCCCGGCCTATTGGCGGACCCTCGTCATCGGCTGCGTGAAAAACGGCCTCGTGCTGCCAATCCCGGCGCCCTATTACCTGACCATGAACCTCGATCAGTTCGTGGGCACAAAGGGCATCGATATCGTCGGCGCCTCGCGCAGCGTCCGCCGCGCCGTGCCGCGGTCTTGAGCCAAACGTCCTCCCCCTGAACGATCCGCCTCTTGTAACCCCGCCTCGGGCTCGGCTATTAGAGGTCCAGTTCCTAGGGCCTTATCGGCCCTTCACTTAAAGTGATCAGTGATGGATACCGAATCCAACCCCCGGGCCCGCCATAGCGGCGGCAATCCGGTCACGATGTTCATCACCTCGCTCAGCGCCGCGATCGTCGTCGCCGGCGGCTTCGGCATTATCATCGAGGCCTTCGTCGTTGCCGGCGCCGACCTCTTCCAGCTTGGCCGCACCTTCGTCATGGTGATGAGCGTCGTCGTTGCCTTGCTCAGCCTTTGGCTCTTCATCTGGTGTTTTGCGCGCTCCTATCATGTCGAGCGGCGCCTCCGGGCGGGTTTCGATGTCGACGAGCCGCAGCTCTCCATCCTCGCCAATTTCCGCGATTTGGGGCCGGCGCCGTCGAAATCCTGAGCGGGCAGGGACGCTGCCGGGCGCCCCCGAGACGATTATCCGCATGCGAGGCCGCGCAAAAATCCTTATGCTCTAGCGAAGCTTCAGTTGGGGGGTTCGGCAATGTCGATTTGGGGAAAATTGGCCGGCGCGGCGGCGGGGCTCGCGGTCGGCGGCCCGATCGGCGCTTTGCTCGGCGGCGTCGCCGGGCACTACGTCATCGACCGCGATCAGGAGCCGGAGGGCCCTGCCGAGAATCAGGTGGCCTTCACCGTGGGCGTGATCGCGCTTGGCGCCAAGATGGCGAAGGCCGACGGCGTCGTCACCATGGACGAGGTCAATGCCTTCAAGGAGGTGTTCAAGGTGCCCGAGGGCGAGATGAAGAACGTGGCTCGCGTCTTCAATCTCGCCAAGCAGGACGTCGCCGGCTACGAGGCCTATGCCGAGCAGCTCGCGGCCATGTTCAAGGGCAACCGCAAGCTGCTCGAGGACGTGCTCGAAGGCTTGTTCCATATCGCCAAGGCCGATGAGGTGTTGCACCCGCGCGAGGAGCAATTCCTGCAGCAGGTCGCCAAGCGCTTCGGCATCAGCGACACCGAGTTCGCCTATATCAAAGCGCGTCACGTGACCGTGGCGAAGCGCAATCCGTATGACGTGCTCGGCATCGCGCCCAACATCAGCAATGACGCGTTGAAGAGCCACTACCGGAAGCTCATTGCCGAAAATCATCCCGACAAGATGATGGCCCGCGGCGTGCCGAAGGAGTTCGTCGCCATCGCCACCGAGAAGGTGGCCGCCATCAACGAGGCCTATGGCGAGATCGCCAAGGAGCGGGGGATTTAGCAGTTTCGGATTGCCTGGCCCCGGGGATGATGTCATTCCCACGCAAGCGGGAATCCAGTAAACACCGCCCGATGTCGCTTGCACCCGCGCCCGCATTTTTCGTCATGGCCGGGCTTGTCCGGCCATCCACGAAATTCTTTCCTAAAGACGTGGATGCCCGGCATAAAGCCGGGTATGACGATGCTAAGTTTCAATCGGAACGCATGAACATAGCCCCGGACAGCTCGCTCGCCACGCTCTGGTGTCCCTCGCCGAACCGCGAGGAGCGGCGCGAGGGGTGCGCCCCCGATATGCTCCTCTTGCATTACACAGGCATGGACTCTTCCGATGCGGCGCTCGACTGGCTCACCCGGGACGAGTCCAAAGTCTCGTGCCACTACCTCATCGACGAGGAGGGACGCATCGCGCAGATGGTGCCCGAGTCGATGCGCGCCTGGCACGCGGGTCAAAGCCTCTGGGCCGGGGAGACCGACCTCAATTCCTGCTCGATCGGCATCGAGATCCACAATCCCGGCCACGATCTCGACTATCGGGACTTTCCAGACGTGCAGATGCAGGCGGTCGAGGCGCTCAGCCGGGACATTTTGAGCCGTCACCCGATCCGGCCCGAGCGCGTGCTGGCTCATTCCGACATCGCACCTGGGCGGAAGCGCGATCCGGGCGAGAAATTCGATTGGGCGCGGCTGGCCAGAGCCGGCATCGGCCTCTGGGTCGCGCCCGCGCCTGTGGGCGAGGATCTGGGCCTCGGCCTGGGCGATGAAGGCGAGGCGGTTGCCGAGCTGCAGCAGGACCTCGCCGCTTTTGGCTATGGCGTGGAGGTGACGGGCACCTATGGCCAGGGGCTGGAGAGCGTCGTCGAGGCATTTCAGCGCCACTTCCGGCCCGAGCGGATCGATGGCCGCGCAGACGCCTCGACCCGCGCGACGCTGAAGCGCCTCCTCGCTGCGCTGCAAGGGACGCCCGCAGCGTAGGGACCCGCTCCCTGAAGGAAGCGGGTCCATGCTGTCCGTCGCTAAGGCTTGCTCGAATAGTAGGCCTGGGCCTTGGCGAGGTTGCCCTGGGGGTCCTTCATGAACAGCGTCTTGGCCGCCTCATTGCCGAAGCAATAGGTCTTGCCGTCGATCACCGCGTTGACGGAGCAATCCGTGGCGATGTTCTTGCCGAGCGCAAGGCCCTCGGCGCACATATTGTCGAACTCGCCGGTCGTGGCCGCCGCCGCGGCCGTCGCGAGCAGCAAGGCGCCCGCGATCACGGACAGGAAAGTGGTTCTCGTCATGGTCGTCTCCCATGGGGGTTGGTTGTCTGAGCGTTGTCTTGAGCTAAACCGGGGTTGGTCCGGATGCTTCGTTTAGGCGCCTCGCGGCACGTAGTCGGTAACCGGGGTCACGCTGCGTTGCCGGCGCCGTAGCTTGCGAGCGCTCCGCGGTCGCGCACCTCGATGCTGCCGCGCGAGGCCCGCACCCAACCCATCCGCTCCCATTCGCCGAGATAGCGGCTGATCACCTCGCGCACGCTGCCGAGATCGAGCGCGAGCTGCTGATGGGTCTTCGCCACGATGCCTTGCGCGTCGGCTTCGGCGAGCAGGCGCCGCGCGAGCCTGAGATCGAGGCTCGTAAAGGCGACCTCGTCCACGAGGGTGATCAGGCTCGAGAGCAGATCCCCGTAATTGGCGAGCACGAATTGGCGGAACGGTACCGAGGCGGTGAGCAGCCGATGGAATACCGAGGCCGGCAGCGTCGCGAGCAGTGCGTCGGTCTCGGCCGTGCTTTCGGCCGGGAAGGGGCTGCCGGCCATCAGGCAGGACGTGGTCAGCACGCAGGTCTCGCCGGGACCGACCTGGTAAAGCAGGATCTCGCGCCCCGACTCGGAGGTCTTGAACACCCGCGTCCGGCCGGCGATGCACATCACGTAAGCATGGCAATGCTGGCCTTGGCGGTAGGCGATGTCGCCCTCGTTCAGTCGGTTGAATCTGATGCTTCCAAGCATTTCCCCCCGGTGCTCTGGCTCGAGCTCAGGCAGGTCGGGAAAGGCCGCCAGCCAGCGTCTGGTCAGGGCTTCATCGGGCATCGGGTGCATGTCCACCCGGCCAACTCCTTCCTCTCCGCGCGGGGTACCGACGCGCTGCCGAAGCCGAGATATACAAGAATTTTACCACCCATATTTGGCCAATCCGGGGTGCCGCCACGACACAATATCGTTACGGCTTGCGAGCTTAGAGTTATCGAGGATTGCCCTTAAGCTGCGAAAACTCCCGGGGAATCGCACCTCGATCACGCAGACGGGATTGGACAGACGGTGACTCCGGTCACATACGGATGGCTTACAATCCGCCAAGAAACGGGCATTCAAGGCACCGGTCTTGAGCAAAATTCAAGAAGGCTTACGAGGAGAAACGCCATGACTAGGGTTCCTTTCCTGTCCGCCGTGGCAGCCGCTTTGCTGCTTGGCCTCGCCACTGTGGGCCCCGCGGCGGCTGAGGATGCGGCTACGTCGGCTGCACCGGCAATGACGCCGGCTCCGGCCGCGGCACCTCTCAAGGGCGAGTTCGATAACTCTTGCGCCATGGGTCTGGCTTCGGGTCAGGTGGTGAAGACCGATTGCTCGGTGAATTGGACGGCCGAGGACGGCAAGGTCTATTGCTTCTCGAGCGAGGCGTCGAAGGAGGCCTTCCTCAAGAACCCGACCGAGAACATCCAGAAGGCTCGCGAGTTCTTTATCGCCAAGGACAATGCGGCCGCCTCCGCACCAGCCGCCCAGGGCGCCGCTGCGAGCAACAAACCGGCCAAGGAGTTCACCGAGGATGACGTGAACGCGGCGGTGAAGAAGACCGTCGACGAGCGGAGCAAGGACGGCACCTTCGTGTTTCACGATCCGAAGCTCAACGCCGACCTCAATCTGATCTTCGAGAACATCAAGATCGTGCGCGGCATGGAAGGCTATGGCTGGTTCGCCAACACCATCTTCCACGACAAGGATGAGCCAAAGAAGCAATACGCCATCGACTTCTGGTTCAAGCCCGAAGGCCAAGAGCTGAAGCTGATGGACATCCGCGTGCAGAAAGGGCCGAAGCAGGAGGGCGACGGCTGGATCATGATCACGCGCATGCCGGTAGCCTGGTGGTGGCTCCCCGTGCAGGAGCATCCGGGCGACATGGAGGTGACGCGCGCCTGGCAGGTGATGGGCGCCATCCACAATTACATCGCCACCCACAAGGACCAGAATGGCGACGTTCCCATCAAGGACGACAAGACCGGCGAGACCTTGCCGCTTGAATTCGTCGAGATCCACCAGCCGGTGCGCCACCTGAAGAAGGAAGGGGAATATTTCGTCTGCACCGACTTCCGCAAGCCCGGCAGCCAGGACGAATATTACGACATCGATTTTTGGGTGAACCAGAAGACCGGCAAGCTCGAAGTCGACAATGTCAAGGTCCACAAGGTTCCGGTGCAGGAGGACGGCGTCTGGACGCAAGTCCCGCGTTACACCTTCGACGGCATGGATTTCGACGTCACCAACTGATCTGAGCAAAGGCGCAACCTGGCCTCCCTTTGCGGGGATTGGCCCATTCTCGGCTTAAGTGGCCGAGGAGACTTCATGTTCAGGGGTATCGCTCTATTCTGCCTTCTTCTTCTCGGAACCTCTGTCCCGGCGCTCGCGGAGGAGCTTCGTGCGACTGAGCTTGAGCGCAACTGTAGTCTCTTGGGCGACCCCCCCGACGAACTCACACGAGAAGAGGCAAACCTCGTCCTACGGTGCGTCTCTTGGTGGGAAGGATACCTGGACCGTTTGAAGGCAGAGAGAAGCCTATCCCCAAAACAATCGCCAATTTGCATCCCGGAAGACGCAACTGTCGGGCGGCTAGTCCACTTTTATCTTCGCTATGTTCATGACAATCCACCACCGTTAAGTCAGCGAGCTTATGCAGCGGCAGACTTGGCGCTTCGACAGTTTCCGTGTTCACCGGGTAATTGAATCGGTTCTTGCATGCCTGATCACTGCGAGCATACCGACCGCGTCACGTCAGGTTCAGGGCGCGCAGTGCTTTGGGTTGCGCTCGCCCTCAACGCGGGCATGTTCCTCGACGCATCGGAAGGGGCAGATGAGCAGCGTGGCACTTCGTGACTGACAGGCTAAAGCTCCCCTGGGCCGTCGGCGCCCCTTTAACGAGCCCCTCGCGTCGCTTGTTCCTTTCCCCCGTGGGCTTGGCGTTGCTTGGGGGAACCCTTCTTGTTGTCTTGTTCAAGCTCATCGACTGGACGGCCGAACTGCTGTGGTTCCGTGCACTCGGCTACGAAGACGTTTTCTGGCGGCTCCTTTTCGCCGAGGTCGCGATGTTCGCAACCGCCTTCATTCCTGTGTTCGTCTATGTGCTGCTCAATCTCCTGGTTCTGGCCAGGCTTGCCGATCTGCAGAGCCTCCTGCGCGGCGGGGGTCCGGCTGGCATACCCCAGAGCTGGCCAAACCACGCGAGGACAGGGGTGACGCAACCCAACGCGCACCGGCTCACCCCACTTCTCATTCTTGGGTCGGCTGCAACGGCCGCCATTTTCGGGTTCGCGTTCTCTGGCGAGTGGGATCGATTCCTGCGCTTGGTTTGGGCCCAGGACTTTGGGACGTCTGATCCCATCTACTCGCGCGACATTGGCTTCTACCTGTTCGTCTTGCCGTTCCTCAACCTCGTTCAGATCAGCCTCGTCGTGCTCACCTTAAGCGGCACGGTGATGCTTGGGCTCGCATACCTTCGGATGGGCGGTCTCCGATTCGATGCCAAAAAATACGTAGCGGCGGATCCAAAGGTTCTGCGCCATCTTATTGCCAATGCCGTTCTGCTGCTGACCGCATGGGCCTGGGGTTATTATCTTGACCGCTTCGGCCTGCTGACGCGATCCGCGGGCGCGGTCTTTGGCGCCGGGTACACGGACGTTCACGTCGTCCTGGTCGGCTTGTGGGTCGCGCTGGGTGCGACGCTCGCCCTAATCTGTGTACTGGTCTGGGTCGCTGCGACAAACGCGCCGCGTTTCGCCGTATTGGGAATTGGCGGCTATCTGGTCATTCTGCTCGCTGCCTTGGAGGTGGTTCCTTGGAGTTTTCAGAGGCTGATCGTCGAGCCAAACGAGCTCGAATTGGAGACACCGTTTCTGCGCCACAATATCGCGCTGACCCGAGCAGCCTATGGTTTGGACAAGATCGATGTGCGATTTCACACCACCGAAAAAAAGCTCGACGTGGCGCAGATGCAGGAGAATCAGTCGACGATCGACAACATCCGCATCTGGGACCATCGCCCGCTGAGCCAGACCTTCCGCCAGCTCCAGCAAATCCGTACGTACTACGCATTCAGCGATGTCGACGTTGATCGCTATTGGATCAATGGAGATTATCGGCAGGTCATGCTGGCGGCACGGGAACTCTCCGCAGATTTGTTGGGTAAGGGCAGCAGCTGGGTCAACCGGCACCTCCAGTACACCCATGGGTACGGCCTAGCGATGTGCCTCGCCGCCGCTAAGGACGACCAGGGTGGGCCCGTCTTCACCATCAAGGACTTGCCGCCCAAGGGCTCGCCGGATCTGACCGTCTCTCGCCCCGAGATCTATTACGGCACTCAGATGGCGAGCTATCAAATAGTGCCCACCGGCGTGAAGGAGTTCGACTATCCCGCGGGAGATCAAAACGTCTACACCAGCTACACCGGCCATGGCGGCGTGCTGCTGGATAGCTTCTGGAAGAAGGCGCTATTCGCTTGGCATCAGTTCGACATGAGCATCGTCCTGTCCTCCTACCTCTCGCCGCAAAGCCGCATCCAACTGTGGCGAACGGTCCAGCAGCGTGTTTCGCGGAGTGCACCTTTCCTGAAACTGGATCGCGATCCTTATCTCGTTGTCGACCAGGGGCGACTGTTCTGGATACAGGATGCCTATACTGTCGCCGATGGGTTTCCCTATTCCGAGCCGACCGACGATGGATTCAGTTACATTCGTAACTCGGTGAAGGTTGTGGTCGATGCCTATGAGGGGGATGTCGGCTTCTACGTCATCGATCCGGCGGATCCGGTCTTGCGCGCTTACCATGCCGCCTTTCCGAGCCTGTTCCGCTCGCTCGACGAAATGTCACCTGGCTTGCGTCAACATCTGCGCTATCCACAGGATCTTTTCGAAGTCCAGGTCGACAAGTTCAACACCTATCACATGACTGTCCCGCAAGTGTTCTACAACAGAGAGGACGTTTGGGCACCGCCGCACGAGAAATTCGGTGGCAAGGCCATTCAGATGGAGCCGTACTACGTCCTGATGAAGCTACCAGGCGAAAATCGTCTGGGGTTCCTGCTTATGACTCCCGTCACGCCTAGCAACCGCGACAACATGATCGCCTGGATTGCTGCCCGGTCGGATTTCCCCGGTTATGGCGAGATGATCGTCTACAAATTGTCGAAGGATAACCTCATCCTTGGGCCGCTCCAGATCGAAGCGACGATCGATCAGGACACGACAATCTCGCGCCAGCTCACACTGTGGGACCAGCGCGGTTCCCGCGTGATCCGTGGCAATCTACTCGTCATCCCAATCGACCAGTCCTTTCTCTACGTCGAGCCGGTGTTTCTGCTAGCCGAAGGGATGAACATTCCGCAGCTCAAGCGGGTCATCGTCAGCGACGGCAACCACCTAGCGATGGAATCGACGCTCGCGGAGGCCCTCCAAGTCGTATTCGGCGAGCAAGCGTCGACCCCGGAAGAAACGACGGAGGCTCCACAAGCGCCCATTTCCGGGCCACGCGAGGCGTTGTCGAAGGCCGACCAAGCGCTCCGACGAGGCGACTGGAACACATTCGGGCGTGAGTGGGAGCAGCTGAAAAGCCTGTTGGAGAAGTGACGTGGGATATATCCGCGAAGGAACCTTTGTCCCACCCGGGATGGGGGTCTCCGCGGGCATCAAATCCAAGGCGCTAATAATTCCACAGGGGTTTCTTCAGATGTACGACTTTATCGACCCACCCACCCCGTTTGGCACCGTAGAAACATAGGGTCGAAACCTATTCACTTACACGGCCACCAAACTGACAGCGTGCTTGTGATCACCTTGGCAAGCGTCGCCGATCTGTCCTGTGCTTGTAGCTCGTCCAGCACAATCAGGAGCAATTCGGAGTCTGTCATGCCCTCAGGAAGGCAGATGCCAACCGCCTTGGGGACTTGATTACTCTTGAGCACTCCGATGCGATAGTCTTTGAAGATGCCGGAGAGGTGACCGGTGCACCCGAACAAATTCTTTTGGTCAGCTAAATCCGCGTCTTTCTCTCCGGTGAGAACCGCCTTCAGACCGCTACAGCGGGACAGGAAATCACCAACGTCCATGTCGTCGGCGGCGCTTGCCCCGGAGCAAGCAAGCGCAATGCATGTCGCAAGGAATAGCCTTGCGCACGACGTTGAACGACCCCCAGATCGTCCTGGTCCGAGCGTTAACACGCCTTGATGCGGAAGCGCAGCATCTCAGTATAATTGAGCCTTATAATGTGAACCCCGAGGGGCTCGTTGGGGTAAGGAAGAATGGACACATCATCAGCTCGCGCACAGGATTCTAGCCCACTCAGTGTCTCGACAATCGGCGAAGACTTAACGATCACCGGCAATGTGACATCGAAGGGTGAGATCCATCTCAATGGCCAAGTTCAAGGCGACGTCCATTGCGTCGCGCTTGTGCTCGGCGAGAACGCGCAGCTCGAGGGTAGCGTAATTGCGGACGACGTGATGGTCCGTGGCCGCCTCATTGGCTCGGTCCGTGCGCTACGGGTGACGTTGCAATCCAAGTCCCACGTCGAAGGCAACCTCTTTCACAAAAGTCTCGCCATTGAGCGAGGCACGCATTTCGAAGGCGAGTCGCGTCCCTCGGAGGATC
>JGI12270J11330_10001262_pt1 | contig 18841 bp, 19 predicted proteins | sample PeaSoiMetSII2010_FD_11330 | JGI IMG/M metagenome (IMG submission 11330)
AAACGGGAGATGATTGCCGCCTAGTCAACGCAGACCTTTCTGTCTGAGGTGGGCGATCAGTGCGGCGGGGTCGTCGGTAATGATGCCGTCGACTCCGGCCGAGATGAGCACATCCCATTCTTGAGGCGTGTTGGCCGTCCATGGAATCACCTGTAAGCCAGCAAGGTGGGCCGCGGTTACCTCGGCGGGAGTCACCATACCTTTCTCGGGAGCAACGATCTGGGTACCGGCGGTACGGGCTATCGAGACGAAATCGCCCAGACGGGCATTTTCGTACAAGGCGGCCTGGCGGATTTCCGGTGCAAGCTGTTTCATGGCAATCAGGATGCGGAAGTCAAACGACTGCACGATGACGCGCGGGCGGAGGCTGTGACCGTCGATGGACTTCAACAACAGTTGCGCGAAGTGGACCGGATTGGGATCGAGTTCGGAGCGACCGGTTTTGGCTTCGATGTTGAACAGGAAGCTGCCGCGACCGGCGAGGGAGAGGACTTCATCGAGCGCGGGAATACGCGCGCCGGGAACGGGCTTCTGGTTGGGGAACCGCGGATTGACGCGCGAGCCGCAGTCCCATTCGCGAAGCTCGATAAAGGTCAGCTTGCGGATGATGCCGCGGTGGCCGCTGGGGCTACGGCAGATCGCGGGCTTGAGAATGGGATCGTGGGAGATGACCGGGACGTCGTCCTTAGTGACAACCACGTCCATTTCGATCGCGTCGGCGCCTTGATCGATGGCGTACTCAAATGCCGGCATGGTGTTTTCCGGGAGCACGGCGCGCGCGCCACGGTGACCGTGAACTTGGATACGCATCCCTGAGCGACCTCCCGCCTGCATAGAATATCAGGGGGGGTGAGACCGATGGACTCTACCACGCGGAGGGATTTCGCGCGGAGTGCGGCACTAGCGGGAACGATGGCGCTGGCGGGCGGGCAAGCGGGTGCCGCGCCGAACCGCCCGCCGCTGTGCCTGTTCTCCAAGCACCTGCCCAAACTCAATTACAGCGAACTGGCGCGCACCGTGAAGCAGATGGGTTTCGATGGTGTGGACCTGACAGTGCGGCCGGAAGGACACGTTTTGCCGGGGCGTGTGACGGAAGATCTGCCGCGTGCGGTGGAAACGCTGCGCGGCGCTGGGCTCGTGGTTCCCATGATCACCACCGGGTTGATTTCGGCGAACGATCCGGCGGCACGGCCGACCATCGAAACGGCGGGGCGCCTGGGAGTACCGCGGTTCAAGTTGGGGTACTGGAATTATCGCGATCAGGAATCGATTGATGCGCGGCTGGGCCAGGTGCGCGGCGACGTCACGGGCCTCGTTGCCCTGGCGAAGGAACACGGCGTCACGGCCGGGTATCACAATCACTCCGGAAACTATGTGGGCGCTGCCGTTTGGGATACACGGGCTATCATCGGCGACATGGATTCGCGGGCTATCGGCTATTACTTTGATCCGTGCCATGCGACGGCCGAGGGCGGCGAGGGAGGATGGCGGATCGCGATGCGGATGGCGCTTCCGCGCATCCAGATGGTGGCGATCAAAGACTTCGTTTGGGAGAAGTCCGGCGGCAAATGGAAGATGCAGATGTGCCCACTGGGTGAGGGGATGGTGCGGTGGGCGGAGTTCTTCGGAATGCTGGCCGCGGCGCGATTTCAGGGTCCGGTATCGATGCACGCCGAATACGAACCTGTGGACGAGGCCGCGCTTGCACGCGACCTTGCGTTTCTGAAGAAGCAGGTGGACGCGGCGTATCGAGGCGTATGATGAAAGTTCTTCGGGTGATGCTTATGACGGTGGCGATAAGTTCCGCTCAACAAAGTTGGTATCCGCATGAAGGCGGGTTGCTGAAATACCGTGTGCAGATTCGTTTCGGCGAGGAGCCGGACACGATGCCGGAGGGCTGGAAGTTCGGGCGCGTGTCGGCCGTAGCGACGGACTCGGCGGGACGGGTTTACGTTTTTCATCGCGGCCAGAAGGCCGATCCCTTGGTCGTCTTCGATGCTAAAGGCAAGTACTTGCACTCGTGGGGCCGGGGAATGTTCGGCAACCCGCACGCGTTGCGCATCGATAAACAGGATCACGTTTGGGTGACGGACGCGGGCGATCACCAGGTGATGGAATTCAGCAACGAAGGGCAGTTACTCCGCACCTGGGGCCACAAGGGCAAGCCGGGGACTGACGCTGAGACTTTCAACCGGCCGACGGATATCGCATTTGCACCGTCGGGCGATTATTACGTTTCCGACGGCTACGGCAATGCGCGCGTGGTGAAGTTTTCGCGCGAGGGCAAGTATCTGCTCGATTGGGGCAAGCACGGCACCGGGCCTGGTGAGTTCAACACGCCGCACTCGATTGCGGTGGATTCTCATGGCACCGTCTACGTGAGCGACCGCGAGAATAATCGGATCCAGATTTTTGACGCGAATGGGAAATTTCTCCGGCAGTGGACGCACCTCGGGGCTACGCAGAATATTTTCATCACGCCGAACGACGAGATGTGGATCATCACGCATCGCAACAACATCGAGAACCTTACCTACGACACGCTGGCCGGCCGCATCATGCACATCGAAATCCCCACGGGTAAGATTTTGGGCGCCATGGAGAGTCCGGGCCACTGGCTGCATGTGACGGCGGCGGGCGAGATTTTCATCGGCAGCCTGACGGGAAACGTGTTCCGCTGGTATCCGGGATGGCTGGAACACGGGCTGGGGGCGGAAGAGGGATTGCGGCCCGGGAATTAACGGGCCAGCACCAACTCAAAATACACCAACGGATTTTGTTTGTAAGTCACTCGGGCGACTTCGCGGAATCCGCACTTTGCATAAAAACCTTCGGCTCCGGCCTTGGCGTCGTAGGCATCGAGACGAATGGCATCGGCGGGCCAGGCACGCGCAACGGCTTCGCCCTCTTTCATCAGGATACGGCCGATCCCTTTGCGCTGGACGTCGGGATGGACGGCCATGCTGGTCAGGTACAGCGGTTTTTTTACCGCGGTGAAATACGCGATATCGATGGCCCAGGGCTTCTTCGTAGCCAGATGCAAAGTACCGACGATGCGATTGTTGGCGCGCGCAATCAAAACTCGCGAAAACTTCGGCTTCCGCAGGGCCCGCAGCACACCCGCTTCCGTTTGCGCTGATGACCAGAATCCAGACCCGAAACGGCACGTGAGATCTTCGGCAACAGCACTGTGAAGCGCCGCTAGCACAGCGGCATCGGAGTCGGTTGCGGTCGCAAAAACCAGTTTCATCGGTCGGTCGAGCCTGATGACAATCGAGTCACCGGGCAAAACGAAGGACTTTGGAACGTAGGACCGTACGGTCGCGGGTCAGAAGCGGGACGCGATGCACCACGCTGGTGGCGGCAATGATCTGGTCGGCAGGGTCGCTGTGGAAGTCCAGGGCGCGGATTTCGCGACAAATCTCGAGTGTCAAAGGCCAGATATGAATGCCTGCAAGCAGGCGCTGCAGTTCGGCGGAGTCGAGTTCGAGCTCAATTCGGCCGAGCTGCGTGAGCTTTGCTAACTCCCACAGTACGATGGCCGAAATGCTCCATTGGTTGGAAGCGAGAAGCCGGTTTTCACGTGCCGTGAGTTGGCCTCCAAGCGCGAATAGGAGGATGTGCGTGTCAAGATTCAGCATTCCAGCGAGTGCCGGTGGAGAAAATGTCTCCTTTGATCTTCAACTTGCCCTTTAGTGCGCCGATCAAGCTGGCAGAACTGGATTCGATGCGGATGAGCTTCGCCACGGGTTTGCCATGTTTGGTAATGACGATGCCGTTGTTATCCACTTGATCGAGGAGAGAAAGGCATTGCTCCTTAAACTTGGATGCGCTGACCGTGCTCATATTACAAGTCTACCAAATGTCCATTATATATGACCAGTCGGAAATTTTAGCCATTATTTCCCATCCACCGAGAAAGCCAGCAGTACATTCCCCGGGATTCCGCCCATGGCGCCGTAGCCGGAATTGACGAAGAGCATGCCGCCGGCGATGACGGCGCCGGGGCCGTCAAATGAGCCGCCGCGAGCGGGGACGCTTGACCGCCTGGAAATCGCGCACGGCGTCGAAGTCCCAGACGATCTTGCCGTCCTGAGTGGCATAGGCGCGCAGGTGGCCGTCGCTCGATCCTGAAAATACGACGCCGGGGATCACGGTGACGGCAGCTGACTGTGCGGGGCTGCATGGGCGGCGTTCGCCGCAGCCAGGAGGAGGGGCGCGCCACACGATCTCGCCGGTCGTGAGGCGCACGGCGGAGATGCCTCCGCCAGCGTCGGGAATCAGTTCGAGACCGGCGGGACCGACTCTGCGTGAGATGTCGGAAACCGCGGCATAGACGTTTTCGTTGTCCGTCGCAGGTCCCCATTGAATGCCACCAAGGGTGCCCCCGCGACCGACGCGGGTCTGCCAAAGCACCTCACCTGCGCGGTCGGGATCGAGTGCATAGACAACCGCCGATTTCTGGCCGGCCACCAGCATGCGCTTGCCGTGTGGCAACTCGATCAATATGGGCGAGGAGCCGAAGTCGGAATCCGGTCCGCTGGCATCCGGGCAGTTGGTTTTGTCGGGGCTGGGGCAGGCGAGGTTGTAGGCGTCGCCCGCGGTGAGCTGGCGCGCCCAAAGAATTTTCCCGGATTCGATATCGAGCGCCAGGATGGCATCCGTGGTCGCGGCGGGCGCGGCAGAATAGGCGTTGCCCGTGGCGGCGTAGAGTATGTGGCGCTGGAGGTCGAGCGTCGGAGTGCTCCAGACACCGGCGCCCGAAGGGCCCCAGAGTTGCGTACCGGATTTGTTCTTTATGGTGGGGCGGGCAGGGTCAGGAATCGTGTATGTCTTCCAGATGATGTTTCCAGTGGCAGCGTTGAGGGCAAGGACGCTTCCTCGGAAACGGCAGCACTCGTAGAGCGGGTCGGCGGCGCTGACTTCTTCCGAGGACGCAACGGGCACGAACAGGCGGCCGCCGGCGAGAGCCGGAGCGCCGGTGATGCGGGCTTCGGAGTGCTCATCGGCACGCGTTTTCCATAGCAGCTTGCCCGTAGAGGCTTCGGCCGCGTAGACATTGGCGTGGATATCGGCGAAGTAGACGGCATACCCCGAGGCGGAAGGACCAAGGCTGATCGCGGTGCGGACGGGGGCTTCGGCTTGGAACATCCAGTACGTGCAACCGGTGGCGGCGTCGAGCGAGTATACGCGATGTCCGGCGCTGCCTACGAATAGGCGGGCACCGGCGACGGCGGGCTGCGCATATGCCTGGATATCGCCTGGAAATCCAAAAGCCCATTTGAGCCGGAGCCGCGGGACATCAGACGCCGCGATCCCGGCCTGCGCCGTAGATTGAAAGCGCCGGTTCGAAGCGTCGACGCCCCAGCCGTTCCAGCGAGGCGCCGTGAGAGGGGCAGTCCAGGCGGGATCGTCCTTGCAGTACGCGGTTTGCGGAATGGCCGCAGCCGGCTCGTGGCCCAGCGGCTTTGCGGCTACGAATTCCGCAATAGCGCGGCGCTCGGGATCGGTCCGGCGCTGGCCCATGATCATCATTGGGCCGCTCTCGAGGGCCAGCAGAATATGCTCCGGTGAAAAACTCTTCAGTGCGGCGGTTGCAGGCGCCCGACCCGCGCCGGAATCGTGGCAGCCGGCGCAATATTTTCGATAGAGCGCGCCGCCATCAGGAGCGGAGGCGGCGTTCGCTTCGAGACAAAAGAAAAGGAGGGCAAGGCCGGGGCGGGAGAACATGAGGTCCAGTTGCAAGTTTATCGCAGAGCCAAAACTCGCTTCCCGGCCGGCGCTGGTTGAGCGAGGGATCAACCAGGGGAGCAAAATGGCTTCGCCGCTCTTTCAGTAGAAGTACATCGCTTCAGGGCGAATGTGTCCGTTGGACTGCGCGCAGTATCCACACTCCGCCTGATAGTCCGCCCGCACGGCCCGGACGGCGTTCGGAATGGCCACCTCGTCGTCTGGTTTATGTTCCGTCGCAATGGCCAGCCGTGGCCGGAACCGCCGCAAAGTCTCACGCGCGCCTTGGAGAGCTCTTACCTCCGCGCCTTCTATGTCCATTTTGATGAAATCCACGCGCGGCAGGGCTAGTTCGTCAACAATTTTGTCGATGGTCGTGAGCTGCGCCTGGAAAATTGCGTGCGCACCGGGTGCGTGCAAAACCACGCTGTTGGCGGCGAAATTATTGTCAGAGACATTGAGCGGCAAAATATCGTCCTTGTCCCAGACGCCTTTGGGATACACTATGGCCCTTCCCTGAGCGATCTCCGTGGCGAGATTGCGCCGCAAGCATTCAACGCTGGCGGGGGAGATCTCGACCGCCACCACCAGCTTGGCGCCGGCGTTCAGCGCTTCATGGCTGAAATCCCCGTCGCTCGCACCGCAGTCAAGAACGATGTCACCGGCCTTCACAAAGTGCTCGCCGGACCCGTAGATGTGAGATTCCATCTCGGCGAGATTAAACGGAAGTACGTACCGATTACCTTTCGGAATCCAATACGGCCCTTTTGGCGTATCCCATAGTTCGAGACCGTCTCTCTCGGTCACTAGATGACTGGCACTCAAGATGCGGTCGTGGATCGTCTTTAGTCTGTCCAGGTGGCCTTGAGTGTCCACGGCCAGTCTTAGAGGGCACACCGGGCTGTGGCCGCTCACGACTAAAGCGAACAGGCGGAATCGAGGCGAGAGTGCATAGGCTATTCCTGTTGCGACGAGCAAAATCACCAGGGCCGACAGTAACCTCTTAAACAGTTGCATAGCCATTGAACGCCAGCCCATCGAGCCGGACGGCCCTGCCGGAGTTTCAGCCGGCGGCTAAAAGTGGAAGGCCAACTCCGCCGTCTCGGTCCGCGGCGTCACGTAATGCGTCCCACTGAAGGTGGAAAAGAAATTGTACAACGCTTCCTTGTTCGTCAGGTTGATCACTGTGAACCGAAGGCTCCACTTGTAGCGATCGCCATTGAAGAGATTGTCGTGGCCCACGCTGACGTCGAAGAGACTGCGTGGTGAAATGCGTTGTGGGTTGTGGTCGTCGTTCTCCTTGCCGGGCGCTGGAATTCTGATGTACTTGGAACCCAATCCTGCCGCATCGCACAAGGCAAGCGCCGGCCCTGTGGGGCTGGGAGCAGCCGGCTTGCCATCGCACGTGAACCCAGCCTGAAACTCCTGATCGGCAGTCAAGGGCAACCCAGTCAAGTTGTTCACGAGCGCCACTTGACCCGCTGGAATGGGTGTGGTGGTGCCTGGTATAACCCCTATGCCGCCATCGGCAGGACCAGTGGAAAAGGAGCACGTAGCAGTAGGTGCGTCACACGGTACCGCGCCAGCCACCAGCCCGTTGTCATATCTCCAATTGAACGCCACCCACGGGCCTTTTTTCCGCGGCTGATATTGAAAGTGTGTCGTCTGGTTGAAGAGCTCATCGTGATCAATGCGAAAGACGCCGGGCGCGGGTAAGAACGGCACGCCTCCCACTTGAGGCGGGAAAAAGCGAGCCGCCACGCTGGACATCACCGCGAGCGCGGTAAAGCCGTGGAAATTCGGCACGCTGATCCGCCCCGCATAACCCGGAATCTTCGAGTTGTGCCACGCGATCGGAAACGCGATGGGCGATGCTGCGACCACACCGAAGTCATAGCCATTGTGCGTGTATTTCGTAATGTATTCGGCATCTAACACGACATATTTCCCAAAGGCTTGCTCGATGCCGGCGTGGAACTCGTTGCGCCAGCCGGTATGAATGAGCCCCGACGCACAGGGAATATTCGGTGGCGGCACCAGGAACGCGATGACGGGATCACTGCACCCCGTGTTGGCAATGATCAGGTTCTCATTGAAGGGCGTTTCCATGGTCCGCGCGTAGGACACGCGAAGAACTGTATTTGTCCTCTTGAAGTTGTATGCCGCACCAAGCCGAGGCTCCACTTCGCCGTCACTGACAAACCCGTTATAGAGATCGCCGCGCAGTCCCAGGTTAAAAGACCAGTTCCCCAGAGTAAGGGCATCCTGGAAGTAAAGGGCGAGTTCCTTTACGTCCGTGCGGCCGCGAAATGTATATATGCTGCCTCCGCGGGTCAAATCGGAAGACGCAAGGATCGTGCAGGGAGCGGAAACAGGAGTACCCGCGCCGTTTAGACACGTGGTACCGGGAACGGGGTTTCCATTGGAATCCAGGCTGTTGTATAGCCCCAGAAAACCGGGATCGACCGTGCCGATCTTGTCATTCTCGGTCAGGAACCAATGCTGATATGTGGCTCCCATCTTTATGTTGTGGATTCCCTTAACGTACGAAAAATCTGACCGCAAACCGGCGTTCGTGAGTCTACGATCCTGGCCGATGGTCTGGGCCTGCAGTGCTGGAGAAAAATCCGCATACGGGTCACCGCTGGGATAGAAGTTGTATTGGTCCTGCCGTACGAATCCGCCAAACGTAACTATAGCGCTCGGCCCCAGCATGTGTGTCCAGGTCGGAGCAACGTTAAACGTCCTGATCTGCGAGCGCTGGTCCGTCGGTCCCATGGGACCGCCGCCCGGTATCGGGTCGAGGGCGATGCCCGCGGCGTTACAAACGAATCCCGCGCTGCACGTATGCAATTGCTGGTCGTAGGTATTAGGATTTTGAAACCAGGAACGCGTGAAGCCAAGGTTCACATGGACCGTGTCCGTCGCGGAGAATTGATAGTCCACACGGTCGAATATGTTTTCTTGATTCCCTTTGTCGTGGAATGGCTGGAACTCCGGCGGATCGAGGAATCTGCCCGTTTGCAGGCCGTTGGCGGCGATGAAGTTTCCCCATTTCGCTCCTCCGTAGGCCAGATTCATACCAACGTTGGCAGTGCCAAAACTGCCGTAGGACGTGTATACTCTTCCCGTGGGAGTGGTCACGCCGAGTCCGGAACGAGTCGTCGCCTTGATCACTACGCTGGTCTTGTCGCCGAATTCCGCCGGTGGCGCTCCCGAGATCACTTCCAGCGATTGAATAGAATCCGTGGGGATCTGGTTAGAGAAGATCTTGCTTTGCTGATCTGAAATCGGCTGGTTGTCCACGGCAAAAGAGACTTGCGCATGATCGCCCAATCCGTGGGCCAGGCCATTCGAGTCTGCCGCGAATCCCGGGGCCAACAGAGTAACCATATTACTCATCGAAGAGGTCGCGCTCTCGATGGGAAGCCGGTCGGTGATCGCCTGGTCAATATCCGTATGAAAGGTGGAGTCCTTCTCCACGAGGTCTTCGCCTTTGGCCTCAACATTAATGCTGGTTTCCGCCGTGCCAAGCGTCAAGCTGGTCTGCAAGGTCATCGGCACCGTGGACCGCACATCCACATCCTGTGAAGAAGAAGCAAACCCCACCGCCGTCACCGTGAGGTGATACGGATTGAACGGGATGTTCGTGAACCGGAAGCTCCCATCCTTCCCGGTGGTGGTTTCCCGCTGAAAGCCGGTCACGGGCATTCTGATCTCAGCCTTGGCGCCAACAACCACTCCACCGGATGGATCCTTCACAACGCCTTCAATCGACCCGGAATTCCCCAACTGCGCCTTCGCCGGGCTAGCGGCCAATAACAGCAGAACCAATACCAAGTAACTGGAAGCGAGTGTTTTCACAATAAACCGTAAGTACCACGGAAACGGCAGCAGCCCTAATGGAATCTTGTGTGCGGGCGTAACGTCACCACAAACGAACTTAAATAGCCAATCAGCGGACAGGGTTTTTGGCCTACCAGTGCAATAATCCGCGGACACTGTGCGCTTGCCGTTTGCTCACGACTAACTCTTCGCCGTTAGTCAGCGTCAGGAGCCACCGCTGGCTGCTGATCGGATTGAATTTGCGCACGTGGTTAACGTTCACAAGGGCGTTTCTGTGAACTCGTTGAAACTGCGTGTTCTGAAGCCTAGCCTCGATCACGTGGAGTGGCTGAGTGGCCGCGAAGCGGTCCTTGGCTGTAATAATCCACACAACTTCTCCGTCCGCCTGAAAGGCGAGTACTTCCTCGAAATCCAGCAATATGTACTCTTCGCCGTGCCGCCCTACGATCTTGCGGCCCGTACGGTGGGAAAGGTCTTTATCGACGGCATTTGCGATTTCTGCGATGTTCTCAGCGATCGCGCGAGGTTTACCACGGAGAGCCCGAGCCCTTTCCAAAGTCTTTTGCAGCCGGCCTGCACTTACCGGCTTTAGCAGATAGTCGATGGCTCCAGCCTCAAAGGCCTTAATCGCATACTGATCGTATGCGGTGACGATAACCACTATCGGAAGGTGCCCGCCTTTCAGACTAGCGATCACATCCAAGCCGCCCATCGCGGGCATCTGTAAGTCCAGAAAAACAAGATCTGGCTGAAGCTCCGAAATTTGGCTAAGTGCCTGTTGGCCGTTCTCAGCTTCCCCGACGATGACCACGTCGTCGATCGCCGCGAGTTCATCTCGAAGAACGTTTCGGGCTATCGGCTCGTCGTCAACAATCAGTATCCTCATGCATGAGCTTCGACAATTACCCGGATTAGCCGAAAACACAAGAAATAACTTATGAATGGCCGAGGCAATGCTGTGGGCGGACTGGCAACCGCCGTGAGCGGATTCGTGGCGCGCCTGAGTCAATCGCAACCCAGTCAGTGCAAGACTTCCGCCGATTGGTTAGATTTGACCGCTCGTGGCTGGCATTAGTCCACTGGCGAGATATTCCTTTGAAGGAGCCGGCCGTCAGTGTATGTTTGCCCAGTGAGTCGTGGGGTTAAGGGAAAGAAACCTGCCGTCTCGCGGGCGGACAGCATCGGTGTTGTGATTCTGGCGACCGTCATCGCAGGCGTTCCGATCCTCGGAACGGTTTTCGTCGCCGCCTCAACGAGTGAACCGGACCTGTCCGAACTCGCACCGATCAACAATCGCATGGCCAATTACGTTGTTCTGAATTGGTCCGAGTTGCTTCAGGAACATCGAACTGATATGCGAACGGCGACATTACGGCCTTCCGATAGCAAAGTTCAAGCTCTCGGGTACATGTTCGATGGGGACCGGCCGATCAGCAAAGGGGAATGGGTCAGAGAATTCGTATTGTTACCCGAGGCGGGAACGCTCGTACACCCGGCCCACCGAGTTCGAGACCAAATGATCACTGTTCACCTGGAAGACGGTACGCGAATCCAGTTTTCGCCCCGCACTTTGATTTGGGTTTGGGGCAGTTTTGCAGTCTCATCGGAGCCCGCCGTCCGTTCAAAGCCTCTTTACTCGCTGCAACAAGCACAAGTAAAGCCGGCTGACAAAGCAGACATTCGACGGTACTTCAAATAGAGGGCGGAGTCACGCTCCAGCTCGAACAGCAAGTAAGGAGACATGGGCCGCCCTCCTATTGACATGCCAAAGGAGAGTTGCTATCCTCCTTTGGTCATCTCAATGGAGGGCTGATGCCGCAATCGACCGAAGTACTGCAAGGAACACTCGATCTCATGGTATTGAAAACTCTCGATGCCATGGGACCACTGCATGGCTTTGGCATCGCCCGGCGTATCGAGCAGATCAGTGACGGTGTCCTGCAGCTCAACGAGGGCACAGTCTACGCGTCCTTGTTGCGGCTTCAACAAAGGGCCTGGATCTCCGCTGCCTGGGGCGTTTCAGAGAACAATCGCAAAGCCAAGTTCTACGCCATCACGCGATCCGGCCGCAAACAGCTGGGCAAGGAAGCGGAAAACTGGGAGCGGATCTCCGGTGTGGTCGGCCGTGTCCTCAGTTTGGACTGGCTTCCTGCTTCGTGGACGTTTCTTCGACGATCGGGACCGCCCTGGCGCTCCACTCTCTGCCGTAGTCAATCAAGCATTGGTACGCAAGTTCTTTCCCCACCAGGACCCGATTGGCCGTCGAATCGCCATCGACCGTGGGACGGACTTTCTCCGGCGCATGAGTATAGTCGGCGTCGTTGGCGACGCGCTGCTCGATGGAATGAACGAGCAGGCCCTGCCCGAACTCTTTGCTGCGTTCGCCCAGCTACCGAGCGAGAACGCCTGGATGGTGGTCCGCGCTAGCGGTGACGTGAGCTCAATTGGAAGTGCATTACAGAACGCCGTACACAACATCGATCCCGAAATCGGCATCGTCACCGTGACTACGCTGGCCAGCGCCGTTGCCGAATCATTGTGGCGCGAGCGCTTTTCCGCGCTGCTGGTGGGAGTGTTTGCCGCGCTGGCGGTTCTGATCGCTTCAGGCGGCCTCTACGCTGTAATCTCTCGCGCCGTCCAGCGGCGGACGCAGGAGATAGGAGTGCGCCTGGCGCTCGGCGCCGGTCGTGGCCGTATCGCACAGACCGTTCTCGGCCACGGCTTCCGAGTCACGGCGGTCGGTATTGCAGTCGGAGCCCTTCTCACCGCGGCTGCGGGGCGCATGCTGGCGCAGCAGTCCTATGAGTCGCGTGACCTTCCGTTGCTTGTGGCCGGCATCGCGGCCGCGCTCCTTCTGGTGACGCTCGCTGCCTGCTGGGTCCCCCTCCGTACAGCTCTGCGTGTGGATCCAGGGACGGCATTGAGATCGGAATGAATAGGTCCAGAGAGTCGCGCACGTCTCCCATTTCGTAGAACTGCTTACGCGCGGGATCATAGAAGCCGTTCTCGACGATGCCGTGGTGTTCCGGATACAGGGCGGTCACGATGCGGATGTGATTCCGAAAGGTGAGGGACGGAAATGCGGGTATCAAAGCCCCGCCTCTCGGGCATACTGGTGCTCGCGGCGGGGGCTGTCCTCGTCTGCGTGATTTACACGGCCGGGGTTCCTTAGCCACTTTCCAGGATGTTTGCCGCGATGTAAGCAGAGGTCCCTACCCCGAGATTGGGCCGTGGGAAAAACGACATCAGTTTCCGGGCTGTCGGATCAGCTCCACGTCCTATCGTGCGAGCGCTCTTTATCCCACTCAGGCGTGGGCTCGAAGTAACCGGGCTCGAGCAGGTGTTGCTTGATCACCTCCTCGTTCAACGTGACACCCAATCCGGGTTTTTCAGGAACCGCGATAAAGCCTTGGTTGATGATAGGCTTTTCGACGCCCTCCACCATGTCGCCCCACCACGGCACGTCGACCGAATGGTTTTCCAGCACCAGGAAATTCTCGGTCGCCGCGGCGCAGTGCACGCTCGCCATGCAGGAAACCGGCGTGCCGGCAAAATGCATGGCCATGGGCACTCCGAACTCCTGAATCTCGTCGCCGATCTTGTGGGTTTCCAGGATGCCGCCGGAGGTCGCGAGATCCGGGTGCAGAATATCCACCGCGTGATTGCGCGCCAGCTCGATGAAGTGTTCCTTGAGATAAATATCCTCGCCGGTGAGCGTGGGGATGTCGACAGCGTCGGTGATCTTCTTCCAGAGATCGGTGTACTGCCATGGAATCATGTCTTCGAGCCATGCCAGATTGTATTTTTCCAGCGCCTTGCCCAGCCGGATGCAGGAATTCACGCCGATGTGCCCAAAATGGTCGGCGGAGAGCGGAATCTCCATGCCGACGTACTCGCGCACGGTGGCGACGAACTCCGCCATGCGGGCGATGCCCTTTTCGGTCAGCTCGAAGCCAGTGAACATATGCTGGACGGTGTCCCCGGCGCGGTACTTGGTGCCTAGAGGATGCGTCAGCGTACCCGCCTCGTCGCCCAACAGGTCGATCCCCAGATCCATTTTCAGCCACGTAAACCCTTGGTCTCTGCGCGCCTTCAGGCGCTGGCCATAGATCTTGGGATCGTTGGATTCGGTGGTATCCGCGTAGCACCGGATCTTGTCGCGAAACTTGCCGCCGAGCATCTGATAAACCGGCACGCCATAGGCTTTGCCGGCGAGATCCCACAGCGCCATCTCGATGCCGCAAACGCCGCCGGCCTGCCTGGCGTCGCCGCCGAACTGTTTTATTTTTCGGAAGATCTTATCGACATTACAGGGATTTTCGCCCAAAATGCGGCTCTTCAGGATCAGAGCGTAGGTTTTGCTGGCGCCGTCGCGAACTTCGCCCAGTCCGTAAATGTCTTGATTGGTATCGATGCGTATCAGCGGGCACGTGAACGGCGCGCCCTTAACCACGGCGACGCGCAGGTCGGTGATCTTGAGGTCCGAAGGACGCGAATTCCGATTGACGTTCTGTACCGCCGCATCGAGGGTCTGGTCGGCCCAGAAACCAGCGCTCAGCGCGGCAGCGGCGGAGCCGACGAAGCGTCGCCGGCCCATTCCAGGATGTGCTGTCATGCGGCTTATTTTAGTACCAAATGAAAGGGGTGCTGAAAATCGTCAACAAATCCTTAAGTTTCGGCTTGGTTGCCGGGTAAGTGATTGATATCACAAACCTGCGTATCTGGCAGGAAAACTGCTTTGTTTTACCAACTACCAAAGAATCGCAGACTATGGGACTCAAACTGCATTTAGCGTTGGCGGCATTTCTCCTCGCGAGCAGCGCCGCGTGGGCCGATTCTACATTCACAGATCGGACGCTTTTTGCCGCAGCAATCACAGGGGGCTCGACAACCCTGGAGGGCTGGGACACGCTGGCCGCCGGTGAGCTGATTCCAAGCCTGAACGCATCATCTACACGCCAGGAACTCCGGGGGATGTGGCTCTGGTTACAGCAGACTTTCTTTCCCTCTCGACGCCGAACACACTAGGAGCAGAGATTGCGGGCTTCTTTGATGTCGGCGAGACCATGACGTTCACATTCAGCACACCGATCAACGTCTTTGGCATCAACTTCAACACCGACGCCACCGGCGCCGGCTACGAGCTGTCGACCAACACGGGCAGTTCTGCGCTGAGCGGCCTGGATGTGTTTCCGGGCTTCACCACCGGTGAATTCGCGGGTTTGATCACAACCGGCAATTTTACGAGCATTACGATTACGCCGCTCTCCGATCCCGGATGTGGGGGTGCAGTCTGTTCTTACACCCTGGATGACATGACGTACGGTTCCGTGGGAACTTCCACCTCCTCGATCCCCGAGCCCGGCACCCTGTTGCTTTTAGCTTCCGGCCTCGCGGCGTGCGCCTTTTTCAAGCGCCGGCTGCAACACTAGATCTCCGCGTCCGACCCGCAACCGCCCTCTTCGCGCCACCAACTGGCCGGGGAGGGCGGTTTCGGTTTGTGTGATATTCTGGTCGCTTATCCGTCAAAGCCAAGGCTTTCCATTTCATCAAAGGAGACATCCACGTGAGAGTCGGCGTATTCACCGCCTTGCTGGCGCAGCTTCCGCTGGAAGAAGTACTCAAGAAACTCAAGAGCCTGAACATCGCGACCGTTGAGCTTGGAACCGGAAACTATCCGGGCGATCCGCACTGCAAACTCTCGATGCTCGAGAGCAAGGCGGACTTGGCCGCGTTCAAGCAGAAGCTCTCCGATTACGGTTTCAGCATCAGCGCCCTGAGCTGCCACGGCAATCCGCTGCATCCCAATCCGGCCATTGCGAAGGCGAACCAGGAAACCAACCGCAAGACGATTATGCTAGCGGCGAAACTGGGCGTACCGGTGGTTATCGATTTCGCAGGGTGCCCTGGCGATAGCGACAAAGCGAAATATCCGAACTGGGTGACGTGCCCATGGCCTCCGGAGTATCTGGACCTGCTCGAGTGGCAATGGGAGAAGAAAGTGATCCCGTACTGGACCAAGCGCGCCAAGTTCGCCGAGGACCACGGTGTGAAGATCGCCATCGAAATGCATCCCGGGTTTGTGGCGTACAGCCCGGAAACCATGCTGCGGCTGCGCTCGGCCGCGGGCAAAGCCATCGGCGTCAACTACGACCCCAGCCACATGTTCTGGCAAGGCATCGATCCCATCGCCGCCGTCCGCGTGCTTGGCAACGCCATTTTCCACGTGCACGCGAAAGACACCCAGATCTACGAGCGCAACCTCCCCATGACGGGCGTGCTCGACACCAAGAAGTACACCGACGAGCGAAATCGCTCATGGATCTTCCGGACGGTTGGCTACGGCCACGGAGCCGAGTGGTGGAGCGAGTTCATCTCCACGCTGCGCATGTACGGCTACGACTACGTGCTCTCCATCGAGCATGAGGACAGCATTCTGTCTCCCACCGAGGGTCTCACCAAGGCGATTCGCTTCCTCGACCAGATCGTCGTGAAGGAGCAGCCCGCGGCCGCGTGGTGGGTCTGACGCGCGTGCGTTTTCTACTTCTCGCTGCCTGCGCTCTTTCTTTGTGCGCGCAACCCGTGGTCCTGGGACCGCACATTCGCGCCGGAGCAGCCCGCGTGTCCCTCACGCCGGATCTCAAGAAGCACGGCCCGGTGTACATGGCCGGGTTCGGCAACAACCGGGTCGCCACCGGCATGCACGACAACCTCTACGCTCGCTGCCTGGCGCTCAGTGCCGGCGGTCAAACGGTCGTGCTGTGCGGCGTAGATTCGATTGGCCTATTTCTGGATGACGTCGAACGCATTCGCGCCGAAGTGAAGCGGCAGCTCGGTGGAGGCAAAAAGCCTCAAGCCGGCGGCGACGTGAATGTGGTGGTAGCGGCGACTCACGATCACGAAGGGCCCGACACCATGGGATTGTGGGGTCCGGATCGCGGGCATTCCGGCATCAACGACGCCTATATGAATCTGGTGGTGGAGCGCGTCGCGCAATCGGCGGTGATGGCGGTACGCACCATGCAGCCAGCGCTCATCAAGGTGGGCGAGGCGCATCGTTCGGACCTCGACGAATTCATCCATGACGACCGGCCGCCGGAAGTGTTGGACGCAGGCGTCATTGTGCTGCATGCGACCACCGCCCGCGGAAAGCCAATTGCTACTCTGGTCAACTGGGCCAACCACCCGGAGACGCTGGGATCGAAGAACACACTCATCACGGCGGACTACCCGTTCTATCTGTGCAGTGAAGTCGAGCAGAAATTTGAAGGCGTGGCCGTGTTCCTGAACGGCGCGGTAGGCGGCATGCAATCACCGTTGGGCTCGACGGTCATCGACACGGCCAGCGGCAAACCGGTTGCTGAGAATACATTTCAGAAGGCGGAGATCATCGGTCGAGGTGTGGCAGAAAGCGCCGGCTTCGCCGTGAGAAACGCCAAGCCGTTTGACGCCGACCAGGTCGAGTTCCGCGAACAGCTCATTCAGATCCCCGTTTCCAACCACGGCTTTCAACTGGCGGCGCAAGCCGACCTGTACAAGGGCCGCAAAAAGATGACGGCGGATGGCGCGACCACCACACCCGTCGGCTTGGTGCGGCTTTCCGCACGGGGCAATGCGTTTCTCGAAATCGCGCTGGTGCCCGGCGAGATGTATCCCGAGCTAAGCGTCGGCGGCGTCGTTCGCTACTCCGGAGCCGATTATCCCGACGCCCCCAGCGAGCCGCCCATCAAGAACATGCTGAGCACGGAATTCAAGATGCTTGTGGGCCTGGCGGACGACGAAATCGGCTACATCATTCCCAAGGCGGAGTGGGATGAGAAGCCGCCCTATCTCAATGGCGCCGAGAAGCCCTGGTACGGCGAAGAAAACTCCGTGGGCCCCGAAGCCGCGCCACGCATTGCAGCCGCGTTCGAGCAGCTCATCAAAAGTGCAGGGCCGGGCAAGAACTAGTAGCATGTTCCGCAGGTTTCGCCTTCGGGCCGTCCTAGTCCTGCTCACCTGCGTTTTCCCAGCAGCGGCACAGCAAATTCAGTACGTCCGAGTAGCGCCGCTGGTCCTCGAAGAACGCCTTCACCGCGTGACCGACAAGACCGCGAAGCGCGAGCAAACTCTTCATGAGTTGTTCGAGAGCGCGGGATGCAAAGACGCCTTACTCAACGAGCAGCCGGTGAAGGGATCACGCACCCCAAACCTCATTTGCACTCTCACTGGAACCGAGGAAGCTCGCGTGGTGGTCGGCGCGCATTACGATAAGGTGGCAAATGGGCACGGCGTCATCGACAACTGGAGCGGCGCTTCCCTGCTCCCCAGCCTGTTTGAAGGCTTGCACGGAAAACCGCGCCGGCTGACATTCGTGTTTATCGGGTTCACCGATGAGGAAAAAGGTCTGGTCGGCTCGACATTCTACGTCAGCCATTTGACCAAGGAAGATAAAAGCAGGATTCGCGCCATGGTGAACATAGACTCTTTGGGCCTGTCCGACACAAAGATCTGGCTATCGCGTGCCGACAAGAATCTGGCGAACGCAGCCGCGGCGATCGCTCACGCCCTGAATCTGCCGGTGTCGGTGATGAACGTGGATAAGGTGGGCCTGTCGGACTCGGGGCCGTTCCTCGCTGCACGAATACCGGTGATCGACTTTCATTCCCTCACACAGGAGACTTTTCGTATCCTGCATTCATCGCAAGACGCATTCCCGGCGTTACAGATGAAGGAATACGTAGACTCCTGCAATCTGCTCGTGGCTTATCTGGCCTATCTCGATTCAACCCTCAGCGCGACCCCTCAGCCTGCTCCCTAAAGAGGTTACCTTGCCTCGCGCTCTCAGTCAGTGTGGCCCATAGCCGTCGGCCGCCTGGTCGGCCACGCATACGGCGTGTCTCAGAATGCCATCGAAGCGCTCAACAGCACAATCTCGTACGCGTAGTCGCCGATTAGCTCCTGGTCAACGATTGCGTCAAGTACTCCGTAACGAGCCGAGCATCTCTCGCGACCGGTGCCTGCCGCGTAATCAGATTCAGGCATTGGTCATGGCCTCAATGCGGGAGCCCATTGCGATTCCAATGTTGGGGCGGTGATCAGCAGGATTTGTGCAACCGACTGTACTATTGTTCTGAGTTGTAAGTTAATTAGTCTTCGCCCGCCGGATCCTCCAGGGGAACGCCAGCGTTAATTCACGAGATGAATTCAGGTGGCTTTTGTGGCGTGGACTTTAGTCTGCCGCGTCGGCTTCAGCCGGCGTCTTCGCTTTTATCCAATCCGGCCG
>JGI12270J11330_10001264_pt1 | contig 18834 bp, 15 predicted proteins | sample PeaSoiMetSII2010_FD_11330 | JGI IMG/M metagenome (IMG submission 11330)
GTAGGGACGGCCGCCCTCGGCCGTCCAAGCCGAGCGAAGCTCGGCAGCTGTCTGTACTCTCGGCAAATCTGGACTCGCTAATGCGTTACCTTCGCTGCCCGACCAACGCGTGCCCGCTCCGGCTTGCGGAGGACTACAATTCAAGTAGTGAAAACCTACAGAATCCAGCGCATCAAGGGCGGCATGAAGTTCACCTGCACGCAGTGTGCCCACAGCGTCAGCACGCTCGATTTCGACGCGAAGGCCGGCAACCTCCGCACCCAAGCCGCAACCGTGATCAATGATCACGCCACCAAGGCCCACCACACACCCATGATAATTCCCCCCTCCGATAGTCAGCAGCGCACCTGGCGCTAGGGTACACCGACCATCCTGAATGGCTACTTCTGCGATAGCCAGATCGCTTCTAGTTCTTCACCGCGTTATCCGTGATCTCAAGCCCTTTATCAATGATCGCAAACGCCTCTCGCAGTTGCTGCTCGTTGATGCACAGCGGAGGATTGGTGTAAAACGTATTCCAGCGAACCAGTGTATAGAGCCCGTTCTCTCTGAAGAACTTCCCAAGCGCAACCATCTCCTCCGAGGTGCCGTTGAACGGCGCCATGGGCTGCCGCGTCTTGCGGTCGCGGATCAGCTCGAAGATGCCGAACAGCCCAATCGAACGCACCGCGCCCACCGACCGGTGCTTCGCCTGTAACTCCGCGCCCAGCGTCTTCATGATCGCGCCCATCTTCCGGGAATTCTCCATCAGATTGTCTTCCTCGTAAACGCGAATGGTCGCCAGCGCCGTTGCGCATCCCATCGGATGACTGTTGTAAGTAAGTCCTCCATAGAACACCTTATCGTCAAAATACTTTGCAATATGTCGCCGCATGCCGACAGCACCCAGCGGAATATAACTCGAAGTAAGTCCCTTCGCCATGCACAGCAGGTCGGGAACAACTTTCCAGTGATTGACCGCAAACCACTCACCCGTGCGGCCAAAGCCCGACATCACTTCGTCGGCGATCATCAGAATCCCGTACTTGTCGCATAGTTTCCGCACACCTTCAAGATATCCATCCGGCGGCACCAGAATGCCGTTCGTCCCGGTCACCGGCTCCAGAATGAAGGCGGCAATCGTGTGTGAGCCTTCGAGCTGAATAGTTTCTTCGATCATGGCCAGCGAAGTTTCGGCCGATTCCCATCCGCGCTCGATGCCATGATACGGATCGAGCACACGCACCACGCCCGGAAGGCCGGGTTCAACGGCCCATCGGCGAGGATCGCCCGTAAGGCTGATGGCGCCAGCCGTCGCGCCGTGATACGAGCGATAACGCGCGATGATCTTGTGGCGTCCGGTGAAGAAGCGCGCGATCTTGATGGCGTTCTCGTTGGCCTCCGCGCCGCCGTTCGTAAAGAAGAACGTGTCAATATCGCCCGGAGCGATCTCCGCCAGCTTCGCCCCCAGCCGCGCCCGCGGTTCCGTCGCCATGAACGGATTGGCATAAGCCAGCGCCGATGCCTGCTCGGTAATGGCCCGGATGACGCGCTCATCGCCGTGTCCGATGTTCACCGACATCAACTGGCTGTTGAAGTCGATGAAGCGCTTCCCTTCCGGCGTCCAGAAATAAATGCCCTTGGCCCGCGCCACCGGGATGGGATCGACCTTGGACTGCGCCGACCACTCAAACAGTGTGTGTTTCTTCGTGAGATCGACCATCTCTTGGCCGGTCATGGCAGGAACCGTAGTTGCTGTAGTCATAGGATTTTCCAGACTTACTCAGAACTTACTTAGAACTTGCACAGTGCTTCTTAGCCCAGCGCTCGACGACAACTTTCTTCATCGCGGAGAATAAAGAAACACGTAGGGACAGCCGCGCTCGGCTGGACAACCGAGGGCGGCTGTCCCTACGTGAGCTGCGCCGTCAATGCGCCTTTCTTTTCGGCCACGTGAGCCAGCGCGGCTTCGAGTACGTCCATGGCTTCGTCCATCTGCGCGTCGGTCATAACCAACGGCATGAGCAGGCGAATCACGTTGCTGTACGATCCGGCGGTGATCGTCACCAAGCCATGCTCGTAACAGTATTGTGACACTTGTTTGGTCTCTTCGTCAGCGGGCTGGCGTGTGGTTTTTGAGCGCACGAGTTCGAGCGCCTGCATAGCGCCAAGTCCCCGGACATCGCCGACCAGTTCCCACTGCGCCTGCCACTTCGCCGCACGCTTGCGGAAACGCTCGCCCAGCACGTTGGCGCGCGCGCAGAGGTTTTCTTTCTCGATGATGTCGAATACGGCCAACGCCGCCTCGCACGCCAGTGGATTGCCTGCGAACGTACCGCCAAGCTGGCCGCCGCCAGGCGCATCCATGATTTCGGCGCGTCCCGTGACTGCGGCCATGGGCAAGCCGCCGGTCAGTGATTTGGCCATCGTGACCAGATCGGGTTCCAATCCCAGCCGCTCGCAGGCAAACATGGCGCCGGTGCGCGCGAATCCAGTCTGCACTTCGTCGGCGATCAGCAGAATCCCGTGTTTGCGACAGATGGCGCCGAGCGTTGGATAGAACTCCGCAGGAGGAGTGACAAATCCGCCTTCGCCAAGAATCGGCTCGACGATCACCGCCGCCACCGATTCCGCCGCCACTACCCGCTTGAACGTGTCTTCGATGTGCCGCACGCAGTGCACGTCGCAGGACGGATACTTCATCGAGTACGAGCAGCGGAAGCAATACGCATAAGGAATGCGATACACCTCACTCGGGAACGGTTCGAATCCAGCTTTGTACGGATGCGTCTTGCTGGTCGCGGCCATCGCCATATAAGTACGCCCGTGGAACGCGTCTTCGAAGCAGATAATCGCTTGCCTCTTCGTGTAGCAACGCGCGATCTTGATGGCATTCTCGACTGCTTCCGCGCCCGTGTTCACGAGTATGGTTTTCTTCGGTCCCTTGCCCGGCACCAGCGCGTTCAGCTTCTCGCAGACGGCGATGTAGCTTTCGTAGGGCAGCACGTTGAAGCTGGTGTGCAGGAAGCGATCGAGTTGGCGGCGCACAGCCTCGACCACAGCCGGCGCGCGATGTCCGGTGTTGAGGCAGCCGATGCCGCCGGCAAAATCAATGAAGCGGTTGCCGTCAACATCTTCGACGACCGCTCCTTCCGCCTTGGCGACGAAGACCGGCGTGGCGTGAAACGCCCCCTGCACAACAGCAGCATTGCGCCGCTTCATGAGGGCTTGCGAGCGCGGTCCCGGAATGGGTGTGCGTATTTGAATGGTGGACATAGTTCAGGTCTCAGGTGTCAGGTCTCAATTAATGTGCGCCAGGGCCGGTTCTACCGGCAAATGACCACTGGCCACTGGCAACTGGTTCTTAGTACCAGCCGATCGGAGATTCGTTTAGATTGATATACACCTGTTTCGTTTCAAGATATTCTTCGATGCCCCACGGCCCGAGTTCGCGGCCAAAGCCCGACTGCTTGTAGCCGCCCCACGGAGCTTCTACATAAGTCGGCTGCATGTGGTTCACCCACACGATGCCCGCGCGCAGCGCCTTGACCGCGCGCATGGCTTTGAAAATGTCGCGCGTCCAGACGGCAGCGGCCAGCCCGTAGGGCGTGTCGTTGGCGATCTTCAGCGCGTCTTTTTCGTCGTCGAACGGAATCACGGCCGCGACCGGGCCGAAGATTTCTTCGCGCGCGATGCGGGCGTTGTTATCAACGTTGTAGAAGATAGTCGGCTGCACATAGTAGCCCTTGGCGAAGTTGTCGGCACGCCCGCCGCCAGCGGCCACTTTGGCTTCTTTCTTGCCGATCTCGAGATACGAAGAGACGCGGTCGTATTGCTCTTTCGAGACCAGCGATCCCATCTTCGTTTCGCGCTCAAGCGGCGGACCGATCTTGATCTTTTTCGCTTTCTCGGCCATGGCTTCAACAAACTTGCTGTAAATCGATTTCTGCACCAGGATGCGGCTGCCGGCCGAACAGACTTCTCCCTGATTGATGAAAACGCCGAAGAGCGCTCCATCGATAGCGGCTTCGAAGTCGGCATCGGCAAAAAAGATGTTAGGCGACTTGCCGCCCAGTTCAAGCGTCACGCGCTTCACGGTATCGGCGGCTTCCTTCACAATGATCTTGCCGACAGCAGCCGAGCCGGTAAAAGCGATTTTGTTCACGTCCGGGTGCTTGACAAGCGGCGAGCCGCAGCTTTCACCGAAACCGGTAATCACATTCACCACGCCCTTCGGCAGACCGACTTCCTCGAACCACTTCGCCAGTTCGAGCGCGGTGAGCGGCGTTTGCTCGGCGGGCTTGAGCACGCAGGTGCAACCGGCAGCCAGTGCCGGAGCCAGTTTCCACGCCGCCATCAGCAACGGATAATTCCAGGGAATGATCTGCCCGGCAACGCCCATCGGTTCTTTCAGCGAGAGGCTCATCGCGTTGTCGGGAACGGGATTTACGTAGCCGACAACCTTCGTGGCCAGCCCGCCATAGTATTCGAAGCACGTAGCCACGTCGGTGATGTCGAACTCAGCCTCAACAATCGGCTTGCCCGAGTTGCGGCATTCGAGTTCGGCGAGCATGGGCAGGTTCTGGCGCACCTTGTCGGCCAGGCGAAAGAGAACGCGCCCACGTTCCTGCGCCGTGGTGCTCGCCCACGGACCGGCCTCAAACGCGGCCTTGGCAGCCGCCACGGCACGGTTCACGTCGTCCGCATTCGCATCGGGAACCTGAGCAATGACCTCTTCGGTCGAGGGATCGTAGACGGGGAAGGTCTTGGTCGACTTACTAGCCACCCACTCTCCATTAATCAGCATCGAATAGGTTTTCACATCAGTTGTAACTCCACCAGGCATAAGTCCTCCACGAATCGGCTGTGTGGGGACGGGCGCCCTCGCCCGTCCAAGCCGAGCGAAGCTCGGCAGCTTTCATCTCGTAACCTAGTCGAGCTGTGCTCGACTGGACGGACGAGGGCGTCCGTCCCTACGTGGACCTTGCTGTTCCCAGTTGCGGGGGTTTCAGCCGCCCGTACACGAAAAAGAAGAACGCGGCCAGCAGCAGAAAAAACAACGTGAATCCGAACATCTTCGCTTCATATCTCCAGACCGAAGTAATCTGCTTGGCCGGAAAGAACGCCAATGCAATTCCAAGCGCCGTGGTCACGAAGCCGCACGATCCGGAAACAATCAGCGTGCCGCGGCTGTAACGCCCGCCCGCCAAGTCCCCACCGAAAGTAAATTTCAGCAGCGCCGCAAACACATACAGGAACGGCACCAGTTGCAGAACTACCGCCAGCGAAAGCATGGTCTGGAAAGCTTCCTGCACGCCGCCCGAGGCGTAGAAATTGATGACGATCAATATAAGCGATACGACCGCCTGCACGATCAGCGCCGCGTAAGGAGTCGCGTACTTCGGATGCACTCTCCCCAGCCACGACGGCATGTAGGAATCCAGGCCGGCGACGAACGGAATGCGCGCCGATCCGCCCATCCAGGCCGAGCCGATACCCGCGATCGAAAGACTCAGCATCACCGCGAACGGCGTGATAATCCACGCCACGCCAACTTTGCCGGCCATGTGACTGACCGCCTGCACAATGCCCTGCAGCACGCTGATGTCGTTCTTGCCGACCGCCACCAGCAGCGTCAGCGTCGCTCCTATGTAAAGCAGGCCGGAAATCACGCCGCCCCAGGCCACCGCACCCGGCAATGTTTTCTGCGGATCCCGGATTTCGTCTCCCATCACCGAGGCAAGTTCAAGCCCGACCAAGCCGAAGCAAATCACGCCGAACGAATTCAGAACAAATCTGGGATCCGGCGGAATCCGAAAATCAGCGGCCGTTACGGTCGTGCCAAAACGCGACCAGACCGTAAATCCCAGGCCGATCAGAACCGCCGCCGCCACAAACGTTCCAATGGCGCCCAGATTATTCAGCCACTTCCCGACTCCCAGCCCAACAATGTTCACGACCGTCAACAGCGCCAGCAGCGCCAGAGAAGCGGCCATCGCGAAATTCTTGTTGTCGGCGAGCGCCGCGTGGCCCGGGCCCATCGCAAACACAGTTACGCCCACGAAGTACAGCATCACCGTCGGCACATACAGCATGTTATTCGTCCAGTAACACCATCCGGAGAGAAAGCCGTGAAAGTCGCCGAACACTTCTTTTGCCCACAGGTACACGCCTCCTTCGCCGGGATAGCGATGCGCGAGTTCGATCACCGCGATCCCCTGCGGCCAGAAAAACAGAAGCAGCGAGATGATCCAAAGCCAGACAGTCACGCCCCCGTTAGCAGCGATGCTCGGGACGACGTTGAGGTTGAATACGGCAACGACAAACAGCAACACCAGGTCAAAGCGTCCGAGGACGCGCTTCAGGTGCGGCTGGTTGGGATCGGTATTCGACATGGATAGAAATCGGGTGATCAGGCCATCGGGTGATCGGATCATCTGAATATGACCTGATGATCCGACCACCCGATCTCAATCAGTGTGCCACTACCGCTCCCAAGCGCTCGTGCTGCGCCGTTGCCAGCGATTCGGCGATGTCGGCAAATGCCGCCAGATGCTTGTCGATGTCGGCCTCGGTGTGCTGCACGGAAATCGTCCACTGCTCGTCCCACCAGTAGGGCTGGCACATCACGCCGCGATTCACCATGCCGAACCAGTAATGCCGCCACAGGTCCACGTCAATCGGCAGCCAGTCGCGGTAGTTGCGGATCTCCTTCGGATACAACATCAGCACGCCGTTCGCCCCCGCACTCGCGATGTACCCTTGCAAGCCGACTTTCGCGATGGTCTTCTTATATCCGTCCACCAGCTTGTTACTGAGCTTCTCGATATGCGTGTAGTTCGCCCGCGTAAGCACTTGGCGGAAAGTCGCCAGGCCAGCGGCCATTGAAATCGGATTCGTGTTGTAAGTGCCGCCGTGGAAAACTTTGTGGTCCGAGATCAGACTCATGACCCGCTTGTGCGTACCGAAAGCGGCCAGCGGGAATCCGCCGCCGATCGACTTCGCCAGGCAGATCATATCGGGCGTCACGCCGAAGTATTCCGTAGCTCCGCCCCAGCAGAGCTTCGCGCCGGTCTTGACTTCGTCGAAGATCAACAGCGCGCCGTGCTTGTCGCAGAGCGCTCGCAGGCCTTCCAGAAATCCCTTCTGCGGCATGCAGATGCCCACGTTCATCATGATCGGCTCCAGGATGATGGCCGCAACCTCATTCGGATTCTCTTGGAACCGGCGCTCCACCGTTTCCAGGTCATTGAACGTCGCAATCAGCACGTTCGCGATACTCGCCTTCGGCACGCCTGCTCCAGCGGGCACAGGTTTCGGATTCTTGATATCGCCAAAATCGTCGGCGGGCGGGTGCGGCTTCACGCTGACCAGTGCCGCATCATGCAGGCCGTGGTAACCACCTTCGAACTTGACGATCTTGTCGCGTTCCGTAGCGGCGCGCGCCAGACGAATCGTGTGCATGGTAGCTTCGGTACCGCTGTTGCCGAAGCGGCACATCTCCACCGGAAAGCGCGTGCAGATTTCTTCCGCCAGTTCCCACTCCATATTGTGAGGCATGCCATAAGCAGTGCCCTTATGGAGGCGGCCTTCCACCGCCTTGATCACCGCCGGATGCGAGTGACCCGCCATGAGCGTGCCGAAGCATAGATTGTGGTCGAGGTATTCATTGCCATCGAGATCGCGGAACTTACTTCCCGATGCCTCGGACACAAAGATCGGATAAGGATCGTAAGCGCGATAATTGCTGGCCACGCCCAGGGGCAGGCGCTTCAGGTTTTTCTTATGCGCTTCGGCGGACTTCGGAGTACGGCGCTCGAAGGTCTCGAGCTCTTTTTGCAATGCGGGGTACATCGTGATCTCCAATAAGACTCAGGCCCGGTAGGCCATTAGATTGGGCCCGGGCGGCTGAAACCGCCCGGGGGTTCAACATGTCTACTCTATTCTTTCGAACTAGAAGTAAAACTTCAAGGCGAACTGCGCCAAGCGCGGGTCTTTGACCTGAGTGACCCGGCCAAACTGAGAACCGTCCGTACTGTTGCCGTCCGGGTTATAGAACTGCGTATGGTTAAAGACATTGAACAGCTCTGCTCGAAATTCGAAGTGGGTACGTTCGTTGACCGGAATGCTCTTGATCGCAGAGAAATCAGTTTCACTGATTCCCGGCCCGCAGCAGATCGTGCGAGGAGCATTGCCAACGCGGCCGAACACTCCGGTCTCAGTGAAAATCGAACTGTTATTAAAATAATAGTTACTGTTGCTCTGCGGCTTTTGCCAACTAAATGGGGCGATCTGATCGGGTTCGCCGGGCAACTCAAAGTCGAAACTGTTCATTAACTCATTGTCAGAGGATGACGTAATACGAATCGGAAAACCAGTCTGATAGGTCGTAATGCCCGACACTGCCCACCCATTGAGCAATTTCCCAGCGAAGCCACCGTATTTTCTTACTGGCACTTCCCAGTAATAGCTAATGACAAAGCGGTGGCGCGCATCAAAGAGCGAGCGCGCATAGTTATTGGCGCCAGGCAGGGGATCTAATATCCCCTCGAAGCTGGAGGCCTCGTCAATGGACTTGCTGAACGTGTAGGCTGCTGTAAATTGGAGCCCGTGGGCAAAGCGTTTGTCCAACGAAACTTGCAAAGAGTTATAGGCTGAGCTGGCAATCGTGTCCTGAGCAAAGATGCCGGTAAACACCGGAACTTGGTTGACCGGACAGCCGATGCCAGTCAGGGGGTCACACTGGGGCGACGAGTATGGACGCAAGCCAACCAACGTGATGCCGGCGGGCCCAATGGTCGTGCCGGCGGGAATAACAGAATGGTTTTGCGCGTAGGGCAAGTGCAAATCTGCGGGAAGAACCGTTCCCCCCGGAATGAAGAAAGGAGCGTCCTCGGTAAACTGGGCGCAAGTCGTCTGTGCACCGCCATTACCCGCCGTGACGTAGGCTGGGTTGGCGGCCGCGATATTGGAAATATCGACGCAAGTTTGTGGGTTCGAGTAATTGATGTCATGCGTTGCCAGCAAGCGATGCCCTTGCGATCCCACGTAACCGACTTCCAGCTTCATGTCTTTCGATAACTCACGCTGGAGGGTGAAGTTGTACTGCGCGGAGTACTGCGTACGCATATGCGGCTGGAAATCGCCGTACAAAAGGATCGGCTCGAATCTGGCCCAATCCTGAGCGGTTCCACGCTGAGGGCTTATGACTCCGCTAAACGGATTCAGATAGGTAGTGACACCGTCCTGACCTAGAAACGGCAGGTTAAATTGCGTCTCGGAAACTGTGGTGCTGCCTCCGAACGGAGGCTCAGCGCCGAATTGGGCCAGCACCAACTGCTCGATCGGGTTATAGAAAAGTCCCCAGCCCGCGCGAACGCTGGTTTTGCCGGAACTGCCCGGACTCCAGGCAATGCCGATGCGGGGAGCAAAGGCCTTGTAATAGGTTTGGGTCATGCCTGGAGGAACACCGGGGTCGCCCGGAACGACGAGTCCAACCGCATTTTGCGATGAACAATCGGTGTTGGGACCCCCGCAAGGGTACACCGTAGACATTTGGCTCGGGCGGTAAGTCTCGACGTGCTGGGAGATATCGGTAAGTGGCGTGTTTAACTCCCATCGCAGCCCATAATTCAAAGTCAGATTCGGCTTTATCTTCCAGCTGTCCTGCGCGAACAAATAGAATCCGGTGTTGCGGACGTTTTCGCCTTGAGGGGAACCTTGTCCGAACGTATCGGGAAGGCCCAACAGGAAATTAGGGTACAGATCGTTCGCACCCACGTCGTTCGGCCCTCCCCCGCTATAGATAAACTCTCCGTTCACGTTGAAGTAATAAAATTGGTTAAACTGCTGCCGGCGAAGATCCACGCCAAATTTGAGCGTGTGGTTGCCCGAAATCTTGGTTAGGCTATCTGCCCACTGGAAAGAATTCCCCGCTTGCGGAAGCTCCCCTTCCCAATCATTGCCGATGGAAAATCCTCCCGCAAGAGTAATGAAGGGAAGTCCCTCGCGGTTAGCGTTAAGAAACGGATGTATGCCGTAGAGGCTACCGAGCGGATCCGTGGAACCGTCACCGTAAAAACAAGGCACGGAAGCCGTCAGCCAGGACGGAGCCGGCGGGCAGGAGTTCTGCACCAGTTCGGTATTGGCTGGATGCTGAAATGTCTCTTGGCCCTCGCGGTTGTAATTGAAACGGAACTCGTTCACCGTACTGTTGCTGATTGTCCAAGTGTGAGTAATGTTCCATTGCTGGAAGCGTTCCGCCACAATGTCTCCGAAGCCGGGAAGACTGGCGCCAGCCAGTTCGAAGTTGGCAAAAGGGTTGTGCGTGCGGTCGTCATTGAAATAGTAATAGATGCTCAGGTTCTGCTTGTCATTCAGTCGGTGATCGATTCTAGCTGTAATCTGGTCGCCGCGTATGGCTTCGGTCGGCACGGTGCTGACAAGAGAACCGCCGTTTGGCGGAGTGGGGACAAACTGCAGAAGATCAACGGCTGTGGGGTCCATGCACGCCAGCGGGATCTGGCTGTTGGGGAAGATAGGCGGAAGTGGGTTCCCAGGGATGACAGCCCCGTACGGCGCACCATCTTGAATAATTCCGCCGCCAATCATGGTTGTGGCCGTCTGGCAGCCGGTACGACTTGTCAGAATCGAGGAGTTGGCCAGCGTCCCGGTAAACGGTGAGCCTTGCTGCAGCGTAGAAAAGTCCCCGACAATCTGCCCGTTCACCATGTTAGAAGGAGATGGTCTTTCAAGGGAACTGGGCACGCCGACGGCGGGCGAAGAGATGCCTTGGCGAATGCGTCGACCTTCGTATGAGGCAAAGAAGAATGTGCGATCCTTCTTAATCGGACCGCCAAACGTGCCGCCAAACTGGTTTTGATTGAACTGGGGCTTCTCGCAAGGCAGATCTTCCGGGGCGGCAGCCGTAAGGCAGTAATCGTTGGCATTGAGCACCTTGTTGCGGAAGAACTCGTAACTACTGCCATGCCAACCGTTCGTCCCTGACTTTGTGACCACGTTGACGACCGAGCCCGAATTACGCCCATATTCCGCGTCGAAAGTATTGGTGAGAACGCGGAACTCCGCAATGCTGTCAGGCGACGGTTGAACCGTCGGAAGGTTGGCGAAGAGATCGTTGGCGTCGCCTCCGTTGACACTGAAATTGTTGGAGCGCCCGCGGCCACCATTCACCGAGACCGCACCGGGGCTGTCACTTCCATAAACGAGTGTATTGCTGGAGCCGACGGTCGACATCACTCCCGGCTGCAGTTGCAAAAGCTGATAAGTGTCGCGTGAGTTGAGCGGCAAGTTCGCGACCTGCCGAGAGTCCATAACCGCGCCCAGTTGCGTGCTGGTGGTATCGACGAGGGGCGCTTCGGAGGTTACTTCGACCGTCTCCTTAGTCTCGCCGATCTGCAGGGCCGTGTTCAGGGTGATCACCTGGTTCAGGTCGACCACGATTCCCTTTTGAACGTTCGTCTTGAATCCCGTCAAATCGAAGGCGAGCGTATAGGTGCCGACCGGAACTTGGGGGAAGCCGTAGTCGCCGCTGCTGTTAGTGCTGGTATCGGTGCTCACGCTCGTGGCTTGGTTTGTGAGCGTGACTTTCACTCCCGCCAGCACGGCGCCGCTGGAGTCGGCGACGCGGCCGAGGATGCGTCCACCGGTGCCCTGGGCGGACAGGAGCGCGGAGCAGATCAGACACAGGCTCAGGACGATGAGCCAGCAAGACATCCGGGACGGTTTTGACGATTCTTTCGACGAGGGCATGGAACTGATCCTCCAGATCTCGGGCCAAATTTGTTCGATCCGATTCAGCTTGCGGGCAACACAAACCTTGCTATAATCGCGCAAGGTTAGAGATTCCGCAGCCCTCTGTCAAGCGGAAAAGTGCACCCCCGCGGCGCGGCCCGCAGGCACATTCGGAAATTATGTCGAGCGACGCCCAAGTCTATCTCAGAATCGGTGACGTAGCCCGTCTGGTAGGGATTTCTCCGTCGGCAATTCGAGCATGGGGAAACCTGGGGCTGACGCGCCCCCGCCGTACCAAGAGCCGCTATCGTCTTTACACCAACGACGACGTGCGCCTGCTGAAAAAAGCGCGCTACCTGCGCCAGGTCCGCGGCCTGAACGCGGCCGCCATCGTGCAAATGCTGAAGCGCGAGGGTGCCATCAAACCCGCCGCCCGCAGCGGCACCGCTTCGATTGGCCCTCGACTGCGCCGGTTTCGCACCCAGCGCGGCCTCAGCCTCGCCGAAGTCGCCTCGGCCGCGGAAATTTCGATTGGCTTCCTTAGCGCAATCGAACGCTCGCAGATGAGCGCCTCCGTCGGAACACTGCGCAGGCTAGCACGCTACTACCGCACCAACATCCTTGATTTTTTCGATGCGACGGAATCGAATACCCGATTGGTGCGCCCGTCCAAGCGCAAGGTGCTCGAAGCCGGTCCCGGTGTGCGCATGGAGTTGCTCGCCTGGGGCAACAAAGTCATGGAGCCGCACCTGTTCCGCATCGCGCCCCGGGCTGGAAGTGGTGAGCCATACGCTCACGAAGGCGAGGAATTCCTCTTCGTGCTGCGCGGAGAGTTGAAGATCGCTCTTGACGGCGAGGAGTACCATCTGAAGCGCGGCGACAGCTTTTATTTTGAAAGCGCCACGCCGCATCACTGGAAAAATCCCGGCCGGAGCGAGACCTGGCTGTTGTGGGTCAACACTCCGCCGACATTCTGAGTGCCACAAAGAATCGTGACTATGCGCCTTCCCCAACCGCCTCTCTGCATCGCCTTCCCACTCGCATCCCGGTTTTCGATCAATCCCGGTTTTCGATCAATGAGGGAGAGTAAATGATGTTGCGCAAATCGCTATTCGCGGAATCCATGTTTGCGGAATCCATGTTTGCGAAATCAGTGTTCGCCAAATCAATGCTTGCGCTGATCGCCGTGCTGCTGGTCGTATTCTCCGGATCGTGCGCCAAGAAAACTCCGACGCTCAATCTGCTGGTGTGGGAAGGCTACGCCGATCCTTCTTATGTCGCGGCGTTCGAAAAGCAGAACCACTGCAAAGTATCGGCTTCCTACATGGGATCGAGCGACGAGCTCGTCGCCAAGCTGCGCGGTGGCAGCTCGGGTAACTACGACGTGATCTCTCCGTCGAGCGATGTGGCCACCATGATTGCGACCTCCGGTCTGGCCGCGCCGCTCGATCTTGGCAAACTGCCCAGCTACAGCCAGCTTTCGCCGCAACTCACCTCGCTGTCGCTGGTCCGCGTGAAGGGCGATGTTTACGGCGTGCCGTTCATGTGGGGACCAGATCCGATGATTTACGACACCACGGCTTTCCCCCAGCCTCCCGAAAGCTGGAACGTCATGTGGGACTCAAAGCTGAAAGGAAAAGTTTCCGTGTGGGACGATCTTTCCACCGTCTACATGGCGGCCCAGGTGCTCGGCTACGACAAGCCCGACTCCGGCCATCTCTACAACTTGAGCGATCGGGAGCTTGACGCGGTCAAGAAGAAGCTGGTGGAGTTGAAGCCGAACATTCGCAAGATGTGGTCGACGGGCGGTGAACTCACGAACCTTTTCCAGAACCACGAAGTGGTAATCGCCATGGGCTGGCCGCTCATGACCAACCAGTTGCGCAAAAGCAATTTTCCGGTGGGCGAGACCATTCCCAAAGAAAACACCACCGGCTGGATCGATCACCTCATGATCACCGCCGGCAGCGAAAACAAAGATCTCGCCTACAAATTTCTCGAGTTCATGATCCAGTCGCAGACGCAGAAAAAAGTCACCGACGTGACCGGCTACACGCCAGCGAATCCCCACGCCGCCCAGTACATGACGCCTGAAGAGCAGAAGAGTCTGCACCTGGACGACGTAGACAACTACCAGCAGCGGCTTTATTTCTGGCAGAATGTTCCGCGCCGCGCCAAATACAACGAAATCTGGAACGAAGTAAAAGCCACGCAATAGAAGGTGTTTGATAAATGGTTATGGGTAGGTTTTGGGCAGGGCACGGCTTCAGCCGTGCCGCCAAGAGCCTTCTAAACACTGGGCTTTAGCCCCTGAGGGAAATGTCGGTACCCTCGGGTCGACAGCACCCACAACAACCACCATGGCAACGACGTCGGAACCCGCAATCACGAGCAGTCAATCCCGCTCCGCCTCCCTGCTTTCCATCCGCTCCGTCGCCAAGCACTTCGGCAAGAACATCGTGCTGCGTGACATCTCGCTCGAAATCGCCGAAGGCGAATTCCTGACCATCCTGGGCGAGAGCGGCTCGGGAAAAACGACGCTCTTGCGAATTCTCGCCGGCTTCGAGCAATCCACTGCCGGAGAAGTCTGGATGTCGGGCGAGCGTCTGGACACCGAGCCTCCCTATCGCCGCCGCGTCAACACCGTCTTCCAACATTACGCGCTGTTCCCGCACATGACCGTCGAACAAAACGTCGGCTACGGATTGCGCGTCGCCAAACGTCCCGTCGCCGAAATTGAGTCACGCGTGACCGAAGCGCTGGCGAAGGTCAAGATGACCGCCTACGCCAAGTCGAAGCCCTCGAAGATCAGCGGTGGACAGCAGCAACGCATCGCGCTCGCCCGCGCGCTGGTGAATCGCCCGCGCCTGCTGTTGCTCGATGAACCGCTCTCCGCGCTCGACGCCAACCTGCGCCGCCAGATGCAGGTCGAACTCAAAGCGCTGCAGCGCGAAGTGGGCATCACGTTCATCTTTGTCACCCACGACCAGGAAGAAGCGATGGTAATGTCCGACCGTATCGCGTTGTTGCGCTCCGGCGAACTCGAGCAGGTCGCCAGCCCGCGCGAAATTTACAACCGGCCCGCGACCTCCTACGCCGCGCAATTCATCGGACACACAAACTTATTGCACGCCGACATTCGGCATGGCACGGCCACCTGCGGGACGCTGAAATGGCCCATTTCCGTGCCCGATGGCGCGGCCCTGTTCTCGCTGCGTCCAGAGTGCATTCGCCCGGCGACCGCTGCGTCTCCGACAACCGGTTCTCCGGAAAATCAGGCGACGGTTCGTTTTCGCGCCAAGCTTCGCGACCAGGCTTTTCACGGTGCCACCGACCTGCTGCGCGTCGAGTCCGATGGCGGACTGATCCTAACCATCCGCACCGCCAGCCGCGATCTGCCCGAAGGCCCGCTTGAGTTCGAATTCTCCGCCGCCGATGCCATCCCGGTCCGCGCGTCCAGCTCCAACTCAGAGGAGCGGGCCTGATGTTCTCCCGCGCCTACCGCACCGCCATCACTGTCCCGCCCCTAGTTTGGGTCGCGGTCTTTCTGCTCGTACCCTATCTGCTGATGTTTTGCTACAGCTTCTGGTCGGTCTCCGAATCGCAAGCCATCGTTCATTCCTGGAATCTCGACAACTACCACGAACTCCTCAACAAGCCTGTTTATTGGCAGACATTGCTGCGCTCCATGTGGATCGCCGCTCGCGTGATGTTCTTTTCCATGCTGCTCGGCTATCCGCTCGCCTACTTTCTTTCTTTCCACGCTCGCGGCAGGAAAGATCTCTACTATCAGCTCGTCATCATTCCGCTGTGGGTGAGTTATCTGGTTCGCGCGTATGCGTGGAAGACGATTCTAGGTACCGACGGCGTCCTGAACACGCTGCTGCAATATGTGCACCTCACCAGTCATCCGCTAAATTTCCTGCTCTACAGCCCATTCGCCGTCGTACTTACATTGACGCACATCTATACGCCGTTCACCTTCCTCCCCATCTACGCATCGCTAGAACACATCCCGCGCAATCTGGTAGAAGCCTCCCACGATCTCGGTGCCACGCCTCAGCAAACTTTCTGGCGCGTGATTTTTCCGCTCTCCATCCCCGGAGTCCTAGCCGGGGCAACCTTCGCCTTCGTCCTAAGCCTGGGAGATTTTCTAGCGCCGCTCCTGCTAGGCGGCCCCAGCGGCATCATGATCTCGAACATAGTAGTCAGCCTCTTCGGAGCCGCCTATAACTGGCCGCTAGGAGCCGCCATCTCGCTCTGCATGTTAGCGCTGGTGCTCGGGCTGCTCTTCTTCTCTGAACGTCTCGAAAAGAAGTGGAGTTTCTCGTGAGCGCAGCTTCTTCATACCGAGGCTGTCTCGAACATTGCAAATATTCTTTGCAGAGACGCGGCTTCACAGCTTGCGGAAAAATTCGATCTTGTTCTTGCTCTTGGGTGGCGCGGCGGTTCACCGCTGCGATCACTGTCTTGTTTTCGGCAAGGGATTTAGCCGCTGAGGGTGACTGCGGCGTGCGCCACGAGTACTTGAGCAATCCGTTCAGCCGCGCCGTTTCGAGCCAGTTAAATTGGGGCTTTAGCCCCTGCGGTGCATCGATATGAAGCGTGCTTCACCCCAAGGTCCCCGCTGGCTGACGGCACACGCACTCGCCGTCTTCGCCTTCCTCTACCTGCCCATCGCCATCCTCATCCTATATTCCTTCAACGGACAGGGCGTAGGAGGCTTCCCCCCGCGCGACCTAACGCTGAACTGGTACCGCATCCTATTCAACGACGCCCCCATCTGGGATTCAGTCCTAAACAGTCTGCTAGTGGCCGTAGCGGCCATGCTAATAGCTCTAGTCTTCGGAATCCCCGCCGCGCTAGCGTTAGATCGCGCCCAATTCCCCGGCAAGGCCCTGTTCCGCCGTCTGGTTCTTTTGCCGCTGATTCTGCCCGGGATAATCACCGGCCTGTCGCTACTGATGCTGTTCCGAGTCACCGACGTAAAACTCAGCCTGCTCACCATCGTCCTCGGACACGGCACCGCGCTAATCTCCGTAGCCACCACCGAAGTCTTCGCCGGATTGCAAAAACTCGACCGCGCCCAGGAAGAAGCCTCGCTAGACTTAGGCGCGACTTACTGGCAAACCTTCTGGCGCATCACCGTCCCCAATCTCAAGCTCTCCATCATAGGAGCGGCGCTCTTGATCTTCACCCTTTCCATGGACGAAATAGCCGTCAGCTTCTTCCTGATCGGCCGCGACAACACACTCCCGCTAGAGATCTGGGGGCGCCTCCGCCGAGGCATCACCCCGGAGATCAACGCCATCTCAACCATCATCTTTCTGTTCTCGCTGATCGCGATAGTGTTCTGGTATAGGCTGCGTACGCGAGCAGAAGTAACTCCGGAAATCCGCGCGGAGTTGGTCGAACCTGCTGGCAATCGTTAGGGTTCGTCGTACCCAGGCGTGTCCGCTCCGACAGAAACCCCATGTGTCTCTAGAATCGTTGCTATGGACTTTCCGTCTAATTGCTTCTTTCTCCCCGCACCGCAAGATCGTTCCTTCTCGTCAACTTCTTCCCACGGACGTTCTAAAAGTGCGGTAGCTAAGGCTTCAATTGCACCCCAATACTGGTTGAGCAACTGTTGACATAGTTCATTGACTCGCTCAAGTGTTGGAACGAAACCGCAATGTTCAAGGAGGTCGTTAAGCTTATTCTCGTCGCTGCTGTGTGGGGCAGTTTCAGGAAATTCTCTATCTTGCGCTCGCATCCCTGCAATAAGTGCTGTAAGAACGGCGTCTCGATGCGAAATCTCACCAAAATCTCCTTCTCGATAGCAGGCATAACCGCTTAATGCCTTACTTGCATCTGCGCGCTCGTAGATGAGAATCCCTTCGGGTAAAAGCGGTAATCCGCCCGCCGCCGCCGCCACCTGGTGTCCAGCTTCGTGGTAGGCATTTTCGTCTTCCGAATCCCAAAAGCAGCGCGTGCTTGTTGCTTCGAAATAGTATTCGCAGCGCATGGATCCCCTCGTCAGGCCTTGTGCGGAATCTGAACCTCAACATAGCTGCCGGGCGTAGCCGCGTTTACCGCTTCCGCAACTTTTGCGGTGTGCAATCGAACCAGCGGCCACTGCGGAGTGCTCAGCACCACAACGGCGATTTTGCGCCCACTGAGGTTCTGCTGGTATTGGATGTTCTTGTCAGCGGTAACAAACACGTCAAACCCAGCTCGCTCCGGTTCGGCTAGCAAGTCGCCGTTCGAAAGCGTGTCCCATCCGCGCTGTTTCGCCCTGGTGACGGTGTGCCCCAGAAGGAACCGGGCAATGCCGCGAGGCGTTCCATGGTCAAAGAGAATGAGCATCAACGGAAGAGTTTGCAGCAGGAACGCTGACCGGAGCCGCATCAAGGCTGCGGGCGGCAAATTCCAGTACCGCGTTGATCTGTTCGCGCGTGACGTCGAACTGCTCGATGATCTCGTCTATCGTGGCTCCAGCTTCGAGGTTCTCAAACATGGCGGATACGGGCATACGGGTATCGCGAAACACCCAGGCGCCGCTGAGCCTTCCCGGCACGCTTTCCACTGCTGGGCATTGCGACCAATCCAGAGTCGACATGTTCTGACCTCCTTTCCTCTTACCTTTTACCACGCTCCGCTTTTTTCATCACATTTTTCTCGTACGGCCATCACAGACGTGCACCGCAATCAGTGCGAAGATTCCCCGACAGTGCACCATCGAGAAGTGCGCCCGTCTCTAGAGACGGACCGATAATCCGCCGCAAAACCATTTTCGGCGGCTCTTTGACAACCAGTAGAAGCGGCAAGCCCGCACCCGAAAAAGCGCGCCAAATCGCACCCCCCCCGCTAAGTCCTTATTCCTGAATATTTTATAACTAAGTCCTTTAATTTGTGGTCCACCGGCGGAGAACTCACCAACCTTTTTCAGAACCACGAAGTGGTGATCGCCATGGGCTGGCCTCTCATGACCAACCAGTTGCGCAAAAGCAATTTCCCCGTGGGCGAGACCATTCCCAAAGAAAACACCACCGGCTGGATCGATCACCTCATGATCACCGCCGGCAGCGAAAACAAAGATCTCGCCTACAAGCTTCTCGA
>JGI12270J11330_10001284_pt1 | contig 18654 bp, 16 predicted proteins | sample PeaSoiMetSII2010_FD_11330 | JGI IMG/M metagenome (IMG submission 11330)
CCCGCCAGCCGGCTCGACCCCGCTCCCGCCAGCCGGCTCGACCCCGCTCCCGCAGGCCGGCTCGACCCCGTTGCCTTCGACCGTGTGATCGGCGACCTGATCAGGCAGGCCGGGACGGGTGGGCGGCCGGTCCGTGCCTACGGCGAGATGGTCGCGCTGCTGTGGGACGACGGGCTCGTCAACGCCGCGATCCAGCTTGAGGCGATGTGGAATGAGCTTGGCCGGGCGCATTCCTTCTCGTTGTTCTGCGGCTACCCGGCCGGCTCGGTGACCCGCGACGGCCATCTCGACGCCTTCGCCGCGATGTGCCGCCTGCACCAGGAGGTCGTCGGCCTCTCGCCCGCCGGAGCTTCCGGGGCTGGCGGGCCCGCAGATGGGCGCAGCACGGTGCGGACGTTCGCCTTCGCGCGCGATGCGCCCGCGGCGGCCCGCCATTTCACGGTCGGCACGCTGCGCGACTGGGGCGCCGGGGACATCGCCGATGACGCCGCCCTGGCGGTGACCGAACTCGCCGCCAATGCCATCGTCCACGCTCACTCCGCGTTCACGATCCTGCTGTCCGTACGTGGTGACCTGGTGCGGATCTCGGTCCGCGACGCGCGCCCGCTGCCCGGCGCGCCGGGTGCGGCGCTGGCGCCCGCCCCGCTGCACGGCCTGGGCGCGGTGGACGCGCTGGCCAGCCGCTGGGGGGTGGAGTCGCTCGGAAACGCGGGTAAGACAGTCTGGGTAGAACTGTGCAGGTAACGACGACTCCAGGGGGTGAGTCTGGTTTCGCCGCCTGATGTCCGGGTCCGCCGCGTCTACGAGGAGCCTTCGGCTGCGGACGGCGCCCGCGTGCTCGTCGACCGGATCTGGCCGCGCGGCCTGCGCAAGGACGCGATCAGGCTGGACGACTGGGCCAAGGACGCCGCCCCGTCCGGCGAACTGCGGACCTGGTACGGGCACGACCCGGCCAAGTTCTCCGAGTTCCGCCGGCGTTATCTTCGGGAGCTCGCCGGGAGCACGCAGCGGGCGGCGCTGGGTCGGCTGCGCGCGCTCGCGGCGGCCGGCAGACCCCTGACGCTGCTCACCGCCACCAAAGACGTTGAGCACAGCCAGGCCGCGGTTCTGGCGCAGCTCCTGCGGCAGGTCCCCGAGCCCGAGCCCGAGGGCGGCGAGGCGGCCTGCTTCGCCCACCTGGTCTGTCCCGAATGCGGGGCCGTGGTGACCGAAGGTCATGGCGCAGGCTGCGGGCTGGCCGCGGCCGCGCCGCCATGATCATGTGTAGAAAGGCGTCGTTTCCGACGCTTTTGGGCACACGATCACGGAAGGCGGATACCGGATGAGCGGGGAACTGGCCGGGCGGCTGGCTGTGGTGACCGGCGGGGCCAGCGGTATCGGCGAGGCCTGCGCGATCCGGCTGGCCGACGCCGGGGCCAGCGTGCTGGTCGCCGACATCAACGCCGACGCCGCCGAGGTGGTCGCCGCCCGCGTCGGCGGGCGTGCCTGCCAGGTGGACCTGGCCGCCGATTTCGACGCCGCGGCGCTGGCCGGCCAGGCCGACGTCCTGGTGAACTGCGCGGGCCTGCAGCATGTCGCCCCGGTCCACGAGTTCCCGCCAGAAAAATTCCGGCTGCTGCTCGCGGTGATGCTCGAGGCCCCGTTCCGGCTGGCCCAGGCGGCGCTGCCGCACATGTACGAGCAAGGCTTCGGCCGGATCGTCAACATCTCCTCCGTGCACGGCCTGCGGGCCTCTCCCTACAAGGCCGCCTACGTCGCGGCCAAGCACGGCCTGGAGGGGCTGTCGAAGGTGATCGCGCTCGAAGGCGGCGCGCGCGGGGTCACCTCCAACACGATCTGCCCGGCTTACGTGCGCACGCCCCTGGTGGAGAAGCAGATCAGCGACCAGGCCCGGGTACACGGCATCTCCGAGGAGCGGGTAATCACCGACATCATGCTGACCGAGCCGGCCATCAAGCGGCTGATCGAGCCGGACGAGGTGGCCGAGCTCGTGGCCTTCCTCTGCTCCGGCCCCGCCTCCTTCGCCAACGGCTCGTCCTGGGTTCTCGATGGCGGCTGGTCAGCCCGCTGACCGGTCCCGAACATTCATATGAATGTGACATTCTGCCTGCTCTTTTAGGTAGAGTGCCACATCCATGTGAATAGCCGGCCAGTCCTCCTGTTCGGCTGCGAGCTACCCCGCGGCCAGGAAACCATCCACGACCGGCGCGAGTTCTGCCGCGTCGGTGACCAGGCCGAGGTGACCGCCGTGGTAGACGTGCAGCCGCGAGTCCCGGATGAGCCGGTGCATCAGCCGGGCGTTGGCGAGCGGGATGATCGGGTCGTCGTCCCCGGCCAGGATGAGCGTCGGCTGGCGCAGCCGCGGCAGCAGCGGCAGGCTGGTCCAGCCCGCCGCGGCGGTGAGCTGGTACAGGTAGCCGCGCGACGGGCCGGCCTGGTGGCTGCCGTGCATCGCCGCCACGATCGGCGCGGAGTCGATCCTCGCCAGTCCGCCGTACAGGTCGCCGGCGACCCGTTGCAGGTGTAGGGGATCCAGGTAGCGCCGGGGCGTCACCAGGTGCACGAGGACCGAGGGCCGGGCCGGCACCATGGGCGTGCCCATGGCGGTCGCGACCAGCACGAGCCGTCGGCACCTGGCCCGCTGGGACGCGGCGAACTGCTGGGCGACGCCGCCGCCCCAGGAGATGCCGAGCACGTCGACGCGGTCGTAGCCGAGCTCGGTCAGCATGTCCGCGATCAGCCGGCAGAGCCCGCCGAAGCGGTACGGCCTGGATGGCAGGGGCGAGCCGCCGACGCCGGGCGGGTCGAACCTGATCACCTCGACGGCTGGATCGAGCGCGGTCACGAAGGGCTCGAGCAGCTCCAGCCTGGCGCCGATGCCGTTGATCAGCAGCAGCGGGAGCCTGGGCGGGTCGCCCGCCTCGCTCCGGCCCGGTGTTATCGCCACCCGCAGCAGCCGGCCGCCGACGGTGACGTTGCGGACTTCAGTGGTCGTGGACATAGGTTCCAGGCGCGGCACTCCGCATCGGGTAGCCCTTCCGGCCGACCTGGCCGGGACTCTTCTTCTGCTCGCCGCTGCGGGCGGCCAGCCAGGACGAATAGTGGGGCCACCAGCTGCCCGTCACCGTCTGCGCCGCGGCGAGGAACTCCTGCGGGTCGGCCGGATAGGGCGAGGGGGCGGTCTGGAACGCGGCCTTCGGGTTGTCCGGGGGATTGACCATGGCAGCTATGTGCCCGCTGGTGGACAGGACGAACGTGACCTGGCCGCCGAGCAGCTGCGTGGTCCGGTAGCAGGACTGCCACGGGCACAGGTGGTCGGCCGCGCCGGCGATGACGTAGGCGTCCACGTCCGACCTTGGACAGGTCGACCGGTGAGCCCAGCATGGTCGNCCCGTCCGGCACGGTCAGCGCGTTGGCCAGGGCCAGCTTGATGAAGTCGCGGTGCAGCGCGGCGGGCAGCCGGGTCGTGTCGGCGTTCCAGTACAGGATGTCGAACGCGGGCGGCGGACGCCCCTGCAGGTAGTTGTTGACCCAGTAGTTCCAGATCAGGTCGTCGGGCCGCAGCCACGCGAACACCTCGGCCAGGGCCCGGCCGTCCAGGTAGCCGCGCACGCCGGATACCGCCATCGCCGCGGCGGCCGTCGCCTCATCGATGATCGCTCCGGCGGTGCCCGCCTGCTCCTGGTCGAGCACGGCCACGCCGAGGCACAGGCTGGCCAGTTCGCCGAGCCGGCCGGTGACGCTCAGGTGCGCGGCCACCATGGCGGCCGCGATGCCGCCCGAGCACAGCGCCAGGACGCTGGACTTCGGGGCCCCGCTGATGGCGCGCACCGCGTCCAGCGCCGCGACGATGGCGCCGCCGTAGGTGTCCAGCCCCCAGTCCCGGTGCCTGGCGTCCGGGTTGCGCCACGACACGACGAACACCTGATGGCCCTGGCCGACGAGGAACTCGGCCAGGCTGCGTCCCGGCGCTAGGTCGACGATGTAGTACTTGTTGATCATCGGCGGGACGATGAGCAGCGGGTAGCGGTGCACGCTGTCCGTCACCGGCTGGTACTGGATGAGCTCGAACTGCTCGCACGCGTACACCACGCCGCCCGGCGTATTCGCCAGGTCCCGGCCCACTTCGAAGGCGCCGGCGGCCACCATCGACGGTACCCGGGGCGGCGCGGCCAGGTCGGTGGCGAGCGCCCGCAGGCCGCGGACGGCGCTCCCGCCGCCGGTGTCGATGAGGGCCTTCCAGGCGACCGGGCTGAGCAGCGGATTATTGCTCGGCGCGGCCGCGGCGATCAGGTTGGCGAGCAGGAACCTCAGCCGCGTGTCGTCGCGCCAGCCGAGTTCGGCCCCGGCCACGAGCGCCTCGGCCGACTGGGCCGCCGCCAGGTAGGCCTGGACGCTGCGCCGCAGGACCGGATTGCCGGCCCAGGCCGGGTCGGCGAACCGGCGGTCGCGCGAGCCTGTGCCCTTTTCCGGCGTGATCGCGGACCGGCCGGCCGCGATCCGGGCGAGCTCGCTGCCGAGCCGGGACGCCTGACGGCCCACCAGCCGCGGGCGGCGGGCCAGCCCGGCGGCCAGCCGCAGCACCGAGCTGTCGGGCCGGAGCCGGCGCATGACGCCGAGCGCCGCGTCGGTCAGCAGCAGGTCAAGCCCGCCCGCGGCGTCGACCGCGTCCTGCGCCCAGGATTTCTCCTGCTCGGTGGCGGTCACCCAGCCTCCTCCGATGGCTGCACCTCGCGGCGCAGGATCTTCCCGGTCGGGCCCTTGGGCAGCGCGTCCACCAGCCAGATGCGCCGCGGGTACTTGTACGCCGCCACCCTGTCCCGGGCGAACGCGCGCAGTTCCTCCGGCGTCGCGGTCGCGCCCGGCTTCAGCGCCACCGCGGCGCCGACCTCCTCGCCGAGTTCGGCGTGCGGCAGGCCGATCACGGCCACCTCGGCCACGGCCGGGTGCTCGTGCAGCACTTCCTCGATCTCCCGTGGGTATACGTTGTAGCCGCCCCTGATGATCAGGTCTTTCTTCCGGTCGACGATGTAGTAGTAGCCGTCGGAGTCCACCTTGGCCATGTCGCCGGTGCGGAACCAGCCGTCGGTGATCGCCTCGGCGGTGGCCTCGGGCTTGTTCCAGTAGCCCTTCATCACGTTGTGGCCCTTGATGGCGATCTCGCCGATTTCCCCGTCCGGCACGGTCTGGCCCGCATCGTCGACGAGCCGCATCTGCACCCCCTCGACCGGGACGCCGATCGAGCCCGGCTTGCGCTCGATGTCCGGCAGGTTGAACGACGCGACCGGGGAGGTCTCCGACAGCCCGTACCCCTCGAGGATCATGCAGCCGAACTTCTCCTCGAACCCGCGCAGGATCTCCACCGGCAGCGAGGCGCCGCCGGAGATGCAGGTCCGCAGCGTCGCGGCCTTGGCCGGGTCCGCGTCGGGCAGGTGCAAGATGGCGGCGTACATGGTCGGCACGCCCTCGAAGATCGTCACCGCGTCGCGCTCGATGATGTCCAGCGCCTTGGCCGGGTCGAACCTGGGCAGCAGCGTCAGCGTGCCCGCCGAGGCCACGGTCGCGTTCAGGCCGCAGGTCAGGCCGAACACGTGGAACAGCGGCAGGCAGCCCATGACCACGTCGTCGCTGCTGTTTTTCAGCAGCGTGCGCGCGGTGAGCTCGGCGTTGCGGACCAGGCCCGCGTGGGTGAGTTCGGCCCCCTTGGGCTGGCCGGTGGTGCCCGAGGTGTACAAGATGACCGCGTCGTCGTCGCCCTGGCGCTCCGTTTGCGGCCAGGCCGGTGAGTAGTCGCCGAGCAGGTCGGCCAGGTCGGCGCTCTCGACCGCGATCGCCTGGGCCCCGGCGTCGGCCGCGCCCTTGGCGGCCTCTCCGGCCGCGGCATGCCAGGCCAGTACCACCCGCGCCCCGGAATCACCCAGGTAGTAGGCGACTTCGCGGCTCTTGAGCAGCGGGTTCATCGGTACCACGACCGCCCCCGCGGCCAGCGCGCCGTAAAAGGCGATCGGGAACGCCGGGACGTTCGGCAGCATGATCCCCACCCGGTCGCCGGGCTGCACCCCGTGGGCGGCCAGCAGCGCGCTCATCCGCCCGGCGGCCTCGCGCAGCTGGGCGTAGGTCAGCACGAGGTCGTCCAGGCGGAGCGCCGGACGGTCCGGGTGGTCGGCGGCCGCCCGATCGAGCAGGGAACCGAGATTCGTCATAGCGTCCTCCTGGCCGCGCCGCTGCGGCAAGCCGGAACCGTCGCGGCTCCATCTGCAAGCATGCCCCGTGTCCTGGGCGGATTCAAATAGCCTGCCTCTTCGGGTTCTTCGGGTTTCAGCCCCGGCCGACGTAGGGCATCGTGGTCGCGGTGATGGTGAGGAACAGGACGTTCGTGTCCAGCGGCAGGGACGCCATGTAGAGCACGGCGTCGGCGACGTACCGGGAATCGAAGACGGGCTCGGCGGCGATCGAGCCGTTGGCCTGCAGCACGCCGCGGCTGAAGCGCCGCGTCAGTTCGGTCTCGGCGTTGCCGATGTCGATCTGCCCGCAGGCGATGTCGAAGGCTCGCCCGTCCAGCGACAAGGACTTGGTCAGGCCGGTGACGGCGTGCTTGGTGGCGGTGTAGGCGATGCTGTTCGGCCGCGGCGTGTGCGCGGAGATCGAGCCGTTGTTGATGATCCGCCCGCCGCGCGGATCCTGGGCTTTCATCATCCGCACCGCGTGCTGGGCGCACAGGAAGACGCCGGTGAGGTTGGTGTCGACCACCCGCTGCCAGTCGGCTAGGTCGATCTCGTCCGCCGGGGCCGCGGGACCGAACAGGCCGGCGTTGTTCACCAGCAGGTCCAGGCGCCCCCAGTGGTCCCGGACGGCGTCGAAGAGCGCGGCCACCGACGGCGGCGAGGTCACGTCGGCCGGCACGACGAGCGCGTTTCCGGCGGGCCAGCCGGTCTGCGGGCCGTCAGCCGGCTTCGCGGTCTCGGTCAGCGATTCCTCCCGCCGGCCCGCCAGCGCCACTTGCCAGCCCGCGCCGAGCAGGGTCCTGGCGATGGTCCGGCCGAGCCCGGAACCCGCCCCGGTGACCACGGCCACGCTCATGGTTTGCCCTCCTAGGGAACGACGGTGACCGGCCACCGGCCGGCCTTGACCAGCCGGACTGCCAGCGACCCGACCCAGCGGTGGCCAGCCTTGGCCGAGGCGCCCACGATGACGGCGTCGGCGCGGACCTCGTCGGCCACGCGCCGCAGTTCGGTATACGGGTCGCCGCGGGTGGCGATGAACGTGAACGACACGCCCAAGACCCCGGCGTACTCCTGCGCCCGTCGCCGCAGGTCCGCGGCTACTTCCTGGGACGCCTCGTCCTGGGCGGCGATCACGCTCGCCCCGGCGGCCGCCGAGGCGGCGTACAAGCCCGTGAGGTGCTCGACGTAGACGCAGACCAGGCGGGCCCCCTGCCGCCGCGCCAGCCCGGCCGCGTACGCCCCGGCCCGCAGCGAGGTGACGGAATCGTCGATCCCGACCAGGATGACCTTGGGTCCGTCGGTGCCCAGTTCGAAGGCTCCGCCTTCCTCGTCCGTCACACCGGAATTATAGGTGCGAATCATCGGGCCGAACGGTCCGCGGTGACAGCCCTGATACCGCGGACACGCGAAACCGGGGGCCCCGCCGCGGGGCCCCGTGTCGCCACGGTCGTTTAGGGATCCTCCGCAGCCGGATGGCTTTCTCCCAGATCCTCTGCGCCCAGATCCTCTGCGCTCGGATCCTCTGCGCCCAGATCCTCTGCGCCCAGATGCCAGGCGTCGGCCGCGATGCGCCACGTCCCGTCCGGCTGGGCCCGCACGACGGCGCAGCCGTTCCCGCGGTGCTTGATCTCCTCGCCGTCCGGCCCGGTCCCCGCGGTGTGCCGCTCGCAGATCACCAGCGCCAGGCCGGGTGCCCGCAGCACCGTCACGATCTGCACCGCCAGCGGCAGTCGCAGGGCCATGAAGCAGGTCAGGGCGTTGCGGACCTCGCCGTCGGCGCTGGTCCGCGGCCGCCGCCAGGTGACCAGGCGCGCCTGCGGCTCGTACTGCGCGAGGGCCGCTTCGAGGTCCCCGTCGCTGAGTGCCTGTGACGCCAGTTCCAGCGCCTCCTCTGGCTGGCGGGCGGCGGGCGGCTGGATCGGATCGGACACCTGCGGGCATCTCCATTCGGGTTCTGGGGCTGGCTAGCGGGTCGAGCCTGCCGTAGGGGCGAGTGTGGCAGGCCAGCACAGGGGGAATGGAGCGTCACTGGGGGAAACTCTGGGGGGCGGCTACAGTGCGATCTATTGGGGCGGCCTATTGGGCCGCGAGCAGCCGCCGGTACAGCGCCTCGGTTTCGGCCGCGGGGGCGACCCCCACCTGCTCGCGCAGCACCCCGGCCAGCTCTTCGTAGTGCCGGACGGCCCGGGCGGTCTCGCCGAGGCGGGCCCAGCAGTTCATCAGCTCGCGGTGCGCCGACTCATTCAGCGGCTCGTGCGCGACGGCCTTGCGGAAGGCCGCCGCCGCGGCCTGGTGCCGGCCGGCCGCCGCCTGCAGGCGGCCCGTGGCGAGCAGCGCCGACTCAAAGGCCCGGCGGAGTTCGTCGCGGCGCACCAGCGCCCATTCACCGGTCGCCATGCCGTCGAGGAAGTCCCCGCCGTACACCGCGATGGCCCGCTGGAGTTCGGGCAGCGCCGCCTCGGCCGGCCGGGCCCGGCGCGCGGCCAGCAGCGCGTCCTCGAAGGTGGTCACGTCGCACTCGTGCGGCCGGGAGCGGTCAAACCGGTAGTGGCCGTCCGAATACCGGACCCAGCCGGCGTCGCCGAGCGCACGCCTGAGCTCGCGCAGCGCCGTGTGCAGCGCATTGCCGAGTTGCTGGCGCGACAGGTCGGGCCACAGCGCGGCCGCGATCTGCTCCTTGGTCATCGGCGGCGACGAGGCGAGCAGGAACATCAGCTCACGCGGCTTGGCGTAGCTCCAGTCCGCCGCGGTCAGGGCGGTATCGCCGACCTCCACCACGGCCCCGCCGAGCACCCGGATACGCAGCATCGCGCTGGTCCCGTTCCCGGTGGCTGGCTGCGCGGCCCGGGGCCGCACCGCCGCCTTCGGCCGGGTGGTCCGGGCCGGGGACGGCGCGGCCTGATCCGGGCCCGGCTGGTCCGGCGCGGCCTGGACGGGTGCTTGCTGGTCCGGCGCGGCCTGGTCCGGCGCGGCACTACTCAGCACGGATTGATCTGGTCTGGTCTGATCTGGACTTACCTGGTCTGGACCGGACGGGGGCGGCCCGGACGGGTCAGCCGACGGCAGGTCGGCGGTCAGCTCGTCCATGGAGGCGAGCTGCCCCTGGCGCAGGGCGGCATCGAATGCCTCGTCGCCGAGCGAGGTCCGCACCATCTTGGTGGTCTGGTTGTGCTGGAGGCGCTCGCACGGGGCGATCACCGTGCCGATCGCCTCGCGCATGGCCTCGGCCGCGCCGAGCAGCCGCGCCGCCTGCGGCACGTTGCCCTGGGCGAGCGCGATCGCGGCGAGGTCCTCGAGCACGCTGGACATCCGCCACCGGTCGCGCAGCTCGCTGTGCAGCTCGAGGCTGCGGCGCAGCAGCGAGATGGCGGCCGGGTCGCCGTCGACGGCCGCGAGCAGCCCGAGTTGCTCCACGGACCAGGCGATGCCCTCCCGGAAGCCGATTCCCTCGGAAAGGGCGAGGCTCTCGGTCAGCAGCACGGACGCCCGCTCGACGTCGCCCTGGTAACGGGCCACCGTACCCAGGCTGATGAGCGACCACGCGGCCCCTTCGATGTCGCCGAGGTCACGGAACTTCACCAGCGCGGTGCCGGCCTCCTCGGCGGCCCGGCCGAAATCGCGCTGCAGCCAGGAGGCGAAGGCCAGGTAACCGTGCGCGCTCGCCACTCCCCAGCGGTCTCCCGCGGCCTCCGCGATGGCCAGGCTCTCCGCATGCAACTCCACCGCCCGGGCGTACCTGCCTTGCTCGCGGGCCACGCTGCCGAGCACCTGCAGGCTGCTGGCGATGCCCCGGGGGTCGCCGAGTTCGCGGTACAGCCGGAGCGCGGCCTCGAGCCTGCGCACCGCGGGCGCGTAGTCGCACTGCAGCAGGGCGAGCCTGCCGCCGCCGAGCAGCGCCTTGGCCCGCAGCGCGGCGGGCGCGTCCGGGCAGGAGGTCACCGCCGCGTCCATCCACTGCCTGACCTCGTGGTAGCGGCCACGCAGGTAGGCGTAGCGGTCCAGTGGGCCCGCGATCCGCAGCGGCGCGGCCGGGTCGCCGGATTCCTGGGCGAATTCGAACGCCCGCCGCAGGTTCGGCAGCTCGGCGTCCAGGCGGTCCAGCTCAACCTCGAGCCGGCCGACGGCCGCCTCGACCTGCTCGATCCGCTTGGTGGCGTCCTCCACGAGCTCGGTGAAGTACTGCAGGTGAGCCTGCCGCACCTGGTCGGACTCGCCCGCCTCGGCGAGCCGTTCGCGGGCGTAGTCCCGGATGGTGGCCAGCAGGAAGTAGCGTGTTTCGCCGCGGGCGGCGTGTTCGACCCGCAGCAGCGACTTGTCCGCCAGGCGTGTCAGCAGTTCCAGCGTCGCGTCCGGGCGGATGTCGCCTCCCGCGGCGATCCGTTCGGCCGCGTGCAGCGTGAAGCCGCCGAAGAAGGTGGCCAGCCGCCGGAAGGTGGCCCGCTCATCGGTGTCGAGCAGGTCGTAGCTCCAGTCCAGGGTCGCGCGCAGGGCCTGATGACGGGGTGGCGCGGAGCGCGCACCGCCGACCAGGACGGCGAAGATGTCGTCCATCCGTTCGGCTAGCTGGGCCGAGGACAGTATCCGCATTCTCGCCGCCGCTAGCTCGATGGCCAGGGGCAGGCCGTCGAGCCGCTGACAGATGCTCAGCACCGCCGCGGCGTTCTCCTCGGTGATCCGGAATGACGGCCGCACCAGCTGCGCCCGCTGCTCGAACAGCTTGACCGCGTCCGAGGTGGCCAGCGCCGATACGGTCGGCGCGGGTCCGCCCTTGGGCAGCGACAGCGGCGGCACCTGCCAGCTGAGCTCGCCCTCCACGCCGAGGGCCTCGCGGCTGGTGGCCAGCACGACCAGGGCCGGGCAGGCGGCGAGCAGGTACTCCGCCAGGCGGGCCGCGGCCTCCGCGAGGTGCTCGCAGTTGTCCAGCACGACCAGCACCGGATGATCGGCTACGTGCTTGGCTATCGCCTCGACCGGATCCTGCCCGGGGGTATCGGGCACGCCGAGCTGTGTGACGACCGCCTGGCCGATGATGGCCGGGTCGTCGATCTGGGCCAGCGCCACCCAGCAGGCCCCGTCGGGAAAGGACGCCTCCGCTGTTCTCGCGGCGGCGAGCGCTAGCCGGGTCTTTCCGGTGCCCCCCGGGCCGGTCAGGGTGATCAGCCGGTTGCGGTGCAGAGCCTGCACGATGTCTTCGAGTTCGGTCTCGCGACCCACCAGCGGGGTAAGCCGAACAGGGAGCTGCCCTCTCGTCAGCGACATCCTGCTTCCGTCCCGCTCGTTAACCGGAAACCCCCTCCATTACAAGTATCTAGCCCCCGCAGGCGTCTGTCACGCGAGGGGTGCATGCCTGGTTCATCACGATTCGTCGGCGGTCAGCGTGGGTACTTAGCCGGCTCGCGGTCGCCGCCGGCGGCACCGGACCACGCGCCCGCTCCGCCTGGGTAACCTGGCGGGCATGGACGAGAATCGTGCCCGCCGGATCACCGATGCGCTCAGGGACCGCGGCATCAACTCGCACCTGAGGAAGTCCGGGATCGACGCGTACGCGGTGCAGGTCCCCGCGGGCGGCGGGCGTGAAGCTATCTGGGGTGCCGAGGGCACCGCCGGCCTGGAAGCCGAGGTCCTGCTCGACGGGGACCTGGTCGGCTTCGTGCCGGAGATTCCCGGCTCTGACACGTTCGACGAGGCCCAGATCGTGGACGCCATCGCGCGAGCCGACTACGACGAGCCCGTCGGCCGGGAACGCCCCGAGGCCCCTCCGCCGGGCGCGCCGCTGGCCCACGAGGGCGGGTTGTTCCGCCGTTTCATCGACGGCTTCCGCTACGACTCCGAATAGCCGCCGGCATGGTGGCTCGCGTGCCGCCAACGTATTATGTAATGTATTAAATACATTAAGTCATATCAGTTGCTTCTATGAAAATCGTGTGGTCTGCTGTCCGGTGGTCGTGCCGGCGCGTGGCGGTAGGGAGCAGGTATGGGCGAGGACCGCCATGGTCAGGTGCTGGCCGGGAACGTCCGGGCGGACGGCAGTGCGTCGGGGCCCAGCGAACCGTTCGAGGTCGCGGTGCGCGGCTACAGCCGGCGCCACGTCGACGAGTTCGCCGACCGCGCCCGCCGCCAGGTCGCCGATCTGGAAGAGCGGCTGGCTCGCGCGCAGGGCGAGGCAGAGCGGCTGCGGGCCGAGCTGGCCACCGCCCGGCAGCCACCCGCTAGCCGGCCGGCGCATGAGGAAGTCAGCGAGCGGATCGGCCAGATCTTCACGCTGGCCGGCGAGCACGCCCAGGCACAGAAGGACCATGCGGCCCAGGAGATCGCCAGGATGCGCTCCCAGGCGCAGGAGGAGGCCGACACCTGCCGGGCCGCGGCCATCAGCCAGACCGAGCAGATGCTGGCCGCCGCGCAGCAACATGCCGAGCGCGCCATCATCACCGCACGGGAAGCGGCGGACGCCGCCACCGGTACCGCCCAGGCCCAGGCCCAGGCCGTCACCGCCGATGCCTTCGCCCAGGCCAAGGGGGCCCTCGCGGAGGCCACCGGCCGCAGCGCGCGGATGCTGGATGAGGCGACCGCGCGGGAGGCCGCCGTCCACGGCGCCGCCGAGGACCGCGTCGGCCAGCTCGCCGGCGGGCGCGCTGCGGCGATGCGGCAGCTCACCGATATCCGCGAGATTGTCGTCAGCGTGCTCGACCGCGACACCGCCCGGGGCTCGCTGGTCGACGAGGTGGCCCGCACCGCCGCGGCGACGCTAGCCGCGCCCGGCACCGAAGCCACCGCGCGCGCCCCGCAGCAGGGCGGGCGCTGAGAGCCACCGGGAGTTCACGTCACTGATACCGGTTGGGCCATAGTCCGCTACCGGTTGGGCCATAGTCCGCCGACTCGCCCGCCGGCCCTTCAACGGCGCCCCGCCGTGCACCCGATCGTCGCGGGGCATCCACGCGGTGGGAGGCTATACGGGTGCGCCTGGCGACATGGAACGTGAACTCGGTCAAGGCGCGGCTGCCTCGGTTGCTGGAGTGGCTGGCCGAGGCCGAACCTGACATCGTCGGCTTGCAGGAGACCAAATGCGCGGCCGCCGCGTTCCCGGCGGCCGAGGTCGGTGAGCTGGGTTATGAGGTGGCCGCGCACGGCGACGGCCGCTGGAACGGCGTGGCGCTGCTGTCGCGGGTCGGCCTCGAAGACGTCAGCCTCGGTTTCCCCGGTGAACCTGGCTATGCGGGCGACTCAGCGGAGCTCACCCTGATCGACGACCCCGGCCTGCGCCGGCCGGAGGCCCGGGCCGTCGGCGGGACCTGCGGCGGGATCCGGGTCTGGTCGCTGTATGCGCCGAACGGGCGTACGCCCGACTCCCCGCACTACGCCTACAAGCTCGACTGGTACGCGGCGCTGCGGACCGCGCTCGCCGAGGAACTCGCATCCGCGCCTGCCCTGGTGGCGTACGGCGACTTCAACGTGGCGCCGACCGACGACGACGTGTGGGATCCCGCGGTGTTCATCGGCTCCACCCACGTCACGCCGGCCGAACGGCAGGCGCTGGCCGACCTGCGGGCCCTCGGCTTGCGGGACGTCGTGCCCACCCCGATGAAGGGACCGCATCCGTTCACGTACTGGGATTACCGGGCCGGCATGTTCGCGAAGAACAACGGCATGCGCATCGACCTGGTGTACGCGACCGAGGCCGTGGCCGGCCGGGTGCGGGCGGCCTACGTGGACCGCGAGGCCCGCAAGGGCAAGGGGCCGTCCGACCACGCCCCGGTCGTGGTGGACCTCAGCTGAGGAGCGGCGGACCTCAGCCGAGGATGCGCGCCGCGTTGTCGTGCAGCACCGCGCTCATGACCTCGGCTGGCAGCTCCAGGGCCGCGAGCTCGGACAGGCACCTCTCGGGCGTGAAGAAGGGGTAGTCGCTGCCCCACAGGAACTGCCCGGACAGCCGCCCGCGCAGCTCGCGGATCACCTCGGCCGGGATGCGCCGCGGTGACCAGCCGGAGATGTCGATGTACACGTTGGTCTTGTGCAGCGCGATGGCGATCAGGTCCATGTGCCACGGCCAGCCGAAATGCGCGGCGACTATGGTGAGGTCCGGATGCGCCGCGGCCACCGGGTCGAGCTTGATCGGGTGCGCCAGGTCGATCCTGATGCCCTGGCCGCCGGGCTGGCGCGCGCCGATGCCGCTGGTGCCGGTGTGGAACAGGGCCAGCAGGCCGTGCCGCTCGCAGGCCGCGAAGACCGGCCAGTACTGCGGATCATCTGGCGAGAAGGCCTGCAGGGACGGGTGGAATTTCACGCCGCGCAGGCCGAGCGAGGCGATGTTCGCCACCTCGTCCACGGCGGCGTCACCCTTCAGCGGATCGACGGAGCCCAGGCCGGTGAACACGTCGGGGTACTCGCGGCACGCGGCGGCTACCGTCTCGTTCGGGACCCGCGGCCGCCCGGTCGCCGTCTCCGCGTCCCAGGCCAGCAGGACCGCCTTCACCTCAAGACGGCGGTACAGGGCCGCCAGCGCCTCGAGCGACTGCCGCTGCGCGGGCGAGCGGAAGTAGGCCTCGGCCGCCTCGACGTACCCGGCCATGCTGCCGTCGAGCCAGTCCGGGGTGGGCAGGTGCACATGGAAGTCAATCGCGCGCAACGACACCGGTCCACGGTACCCAAAGCCAGGCCGTCAGTCGCGGCTGATGCCCTGGCTGTCCAGGTAGCTGGCCGCGGTCTTCTTGGGCACCACCATGCACCAGGCGTCGATGAGCAACTCGCGCAGTTCGTCCTCGTCCAGGACCGGCAGCCGGGCGCGGACCCAGTTGTACCGCTCGTCGCTGCGCAGCGGCATCATGAACTTGCCTGGCTCGCTGGCGACCAGGGCGGCGCGCTCGTCCTTCGGGAAGCCGAAGCCCAGCCGTTCGGAGTCGGGCGAGACCGAGGCGTAGACGAGCCTGCCGACGCGGAACTTGGTGTGGTCCCTGATGAGGTGCTCGGTGGTGCGCGGCAGCGACATCGCGATCCGCCGCACGTCCTCGACGGTAGCCATGACGCAACACTAGAGCCCGAGAATCCGTTCGGCGCTGGAGCTTAACCTTTCACGGTACTTTGCTTGCTGTCCCGAGGACTACGCTAGAGACGGCACTTCCGGTGAAAAGGAGGCTGTCATTTGGCGAGGGATGAGTCCTCGGTCGGCCGCGTCGGCGTTCTCATCGTGGGCACACGGGGCGCCGCCGGGCCAGGTGAAGTGCTCATCAAGATCCGTGGCGGCTCCGAGGCCTTCCTGGCCTGGTCTGAGAAGCCGCTGCCCAGGGGGGCGACCGTCCTTGTTATTGAGTCGCGCGGAGCGCGGGCGGTCGACGTCATCGAGTGGGAAGACGCACTCGGCGACAGTCCGCGCATTCCGGGGTTACTTTCTTTTAGGAGATGAACGAGGATGTTCGGTTACCGTGTTCCGGCCCCCGACGAGGCCATGCTGATTTCCGGACGAGGGGGCGGCCCGGAAGGCGCGCCGTTCCGCGTGATCGTCGGCCACGGCGCCTTCGTCACGCCCGTGTTCCGCAAGGTCCGGTACCTCACCCTGTCCATGCAGGAGGCCGAGGTCGCGGAGCAGTGCGTGACCCATCAGGGCATCGCGCTGAACGTGCGCGCGGTGATCGCGTTCAAGGTCGGNAACGACACGGANTCNATCGTCAACGCCGGGCAGCGCTTCCTGTCCGACCAGGACCAGATGTCGGTGCTGACCGGGCGGATCTTCGCCGGCCACCTGCGCTCGATCATCGGCTCGATGACGGTCGAGGAGATCGTCACCGAGCGGCAGAAGCTGGCCACCGAGGTGCTGGACGGATCGAAGGGCGAGATGGCCAAGATCGGGCTGATCGTGGACTCGCTGCAGATCCAGTCGATCGACGACATGGGGGCCGGCTACATCGCCGCCATGGCCGCGCCGAACAACGCCGCCATCCAGCGCCAGGCCAAGATCGCGCAGGCGCAGGCCGACCAGGCGGCGGCGGAGGCGCAGCAGGCGTCGGCGCGCAAGCAGGCCGAGTTCGCCCGGGAGACCTCCGTTGTGCAGGCGCAGTACAAGGGAGAGGTGGAAAAGGCACAGGCCGAGGCGTCCCAGGCGGGCCCGCTAGCGCAGGCGAACGCCCAGCTCGCGGTCATCAACGCCCAGGCCGAGCTGGCCCAGCAGCAGGCCCAGCTGCGGCAGCAGCAGCTGGTCTCCGAGGTGATCAAGCCCGCAGAGGCCGAGGCCGAACGGGTCCGGATCCTGGCCAAGGCGGACGCCGAGCGCACCCGCATCCAGGCCGAGGCGGCCGCCTCCAACAACCGCGTCGCACTCGACCAGCTGCTGATCAACCAGCTGCCGCTGATCGTCAAGGAGGCCGCGGCCGGGCTGGCCGGGGCGAACGTGAGCGTGCTCAACGGCGCCGACGGCCTCGGTGAGATCGCCGCCGGCCTGGTCAGCCAGGGCCTGACGATCCTCGATTCGGTCCGCAAGGGAATGCCCGCGCAGTCCCAGCCCAGCGACAACGGGCGCGTGGTAACCGGCCAGGTGGTGCCGGACAGCCCGGCGGGTCCGGCCCGCGGCTAGCGCACGCCGACGGCCTGGACGGCAAATCTAGTGATTTGCTGACGTTGCCACAAGTCGCGCGCTAGCTGGAAGGACTCCGGTTAGGCTCGCTGTCGTGGCAGCAGCGACAACCGCCGTCCAGGCCCCGGCGGAGGAGAAACCGGCGCAACCACCCGGCGATCGCCGGGCGATGGCGCTGGCCGCCGTCTACTACCTGCTGGCCGCGCTGGCGGTCACGCTCTGGCTGTGGCGCGATCCCGCGTCCCGGACGGTGGCGGGCAACCCCAACGACACCGACCAGTTCACCTGGTTCTTCAGGTACGACGCCACCGCCGTCGTGCACGGGCACCTGCCCGCGCTGGTGACCACCGCGATGAACGCCCCGCAGGGCGTGAACGCGATGTGGAACACGTTCATGCTGCTGCCCGGCGTGCTGCTGGCCCCGGTGACGCTGCTCTTCGGCCCGCAGAGCGCGATCACCGTTTTCTTGACGGCCGGCTTCGCTGGGTCCGCGACGGCCATGTTCGCCGTGCTGCGGCGTTGGGATGTCAGCGTGCCGGCCGCGGCGCTCGGCGGGGCGCTCTACGGGTTCTCCCCGGCGCTGCTGCACTCCGCCATCGGCCACTACGACCTGCAGTTCGCCGTGCTGCCGCCGCTGATCGTCCATGTCGGCCTGCGGCTGGCGACGGGCCGGACGAGCGTCGTGCGGGGCGGCCTGGCGCTGGGCCTGCTGGTGACGGCGCAGATATTCATTACCGAGGAGACCCTGCTCGGCACGGCCATGGCCGGAGTGATCATCGTCGCCGTGCTCGCCGCCAGCCGGCCCCGGGCGGTCGCGGACAAGATCGCGACGGTGGCCGCCGGCCTGGGCGTCGCGGCCTGCGTGACCGCCGTGATCGCCGGATATCCGCTGTGGGTGCAGTTCTTCGGCCCGTTGCAGCAGCACGGCAGCCCGTTCACGCCCGATTTCTTCAAGAATGACCTGTCGTCCTTTGTGGTGCCCTCGTCGTACCTGCTCTTCCACACCTCGGGCAGCGCGGCCGCCGCCTTGCGGTATCAGGGACACCTGCCCGAATATCTCGGCTACCTGGGCTGGCCGCTGATCATCGTGCTGCTGCTGGCCGCGATCGCCTGCTGGCGGCGGCTGCCGGCCCGGGCCGCCGCGGTCGCCTGCGCTGTGCTCGGCGTGTTCTCGCTCGGCGGCACCCTGATGTTCGGCGGGCACGAGCACCCCGCGATCAAGCTGCCCTGGTACTGGCTGGAAGGCCTGCCGCTGCTCAACGCGGCCCTGCCGGACCGGTTCTCCATCGTGGCGGACGGCGCAGGCGCCGCGCTCCTGGCCTTCGCCGTGGACGCGGCCCGGCCCGCCTTCGCCGCCTTCGCCGCCCGTCGGCTGCCTCGGCTCTCCGTCGGCTGGCGGCCGGCTGCGGTGGTGATGTCCGGCGCCCTCCTGGCCCTCTTGCCCATCGTGCCGAAGCCGCTGCCCGCCGCCGACGTGACTCCGGCGCCCCCCGGCTGGTCGGCGGCATTCGCCGCGCTGCGACTGCCGGCGTCGGCCAGCGTCCTGGTGGTGCCGATCCCGATGTCCACCTTCACCGAACCGTTGCGCTGGCAGGCCGACACGGGGGAACCGGGCTCGCTGGTCGGCGGATATTTCATGGGCCCGGCCTGGAACGGGCGCGGCTACATCGACGGGAACGGCACGCCGCCGGCCGGCCTGTACCTGAACGCGATCTGGACCTTTTCGCAAGGCGGCCTGCCCAAGGCCCTAGCGGGCGGCCTCCCGCCCAACGCCTACCAGGGATCCCCGGGCTACGTGCCCGTCAAGCCCTTGACCTACCCGCAGATGCTGAAGCAGATCAAGGCCTGGCGGGTGTCGGCCGTGGTGGC
>JGI12270J11330_10001287_pt1 | contig 18648 bp, 24 predicted proteins | sample PeaSoiMetSII2010_FD_11330 | JGI IMG/M metagenome (IMG submission 11330)
AAGTCCAATTGCATCGCCCCAGGCCGCACCACGGGCTGCAAGATCGATTTGTTGAGCCGTCGGATTACTCGACACCCCAGCAATGCCGTGAGCGGTGTAAAAAGCCTTCCAATTGGAAACCCATTGCTCAATTGCGGGTACCGTGTTTGACGTTTCTGCTGAGCCGAAGATAAAGCTTGCGGCCGCCGCTGCAAATGACGCGTCACCAGCGGTCGTATTCGGCATTGCAGCGTTCGATGGCCCGTAATTGTTCGCAAACGCGGTACTGCCGGTTTCATTGCCGAACGCGAACACAAGGCCCAATGCTTCACACGCATATACCTGCGGGTTGTAGCCGTTCACTATCGCGTTTTGGACCTGTGCCGGCAAAAAATTAATGACGAGCGATGTAATTTCAGCGGAAGTCCCGGTTACNCCATACATTGAGGCTTCGACCGCGACAGCCGGAATCGTCGTGTCCGCCACCTGAGAGAGAAGGCCGTTGACATATTGGGCTTCGGTCTGCGTGCCCGCATCAATTGCGTTGGCGATCGCCGTGGCCTGATCGACCGGCAGAGCGGTCCGGGTGATAGCCAAATAGTCGTTCTGGATTGTTAGAAAGGGCGCCGTGGTAACTGCGCTGATTGATACTGAGGGCACCCACGCGGCCGCAGTGGCATCATAAGCATCAATAGTGAGCGTATCGGTTCCGGCTGAACCGCCGCCAACGTACTGGACGCTACTCAAATTATTGGCGCTGACCGTGAACGTTTGCCCGTCTGGCTCGACGGTCCCGGCCACGGTGAAATGCCCGCTGCCACCGCCGTTATCTTCGAACGAATATTGCGTGATGCTGTCGCCGCTGGGATTCGTGATTGTGAAGAAGGAGGATGCCGCGACCGCTTGCAGCGAAACAGTGAAACTGTGCGCGCTCACGCTCGCGGTCGGCGTGGTGTAGATCTCCAGGTTCCCGGGCGTGAAACTAGTAAGGTCTGAAAAGTCCGCGTTATTGCCAGATGCATCAGCAATGGTCGCACCGTCAAGATTGATGAATGATATAAGAAGATTTTTGGTGTTCTGACCGGATTGTACCGTGTAGTCGAAGGTCAAAGCGTCGGTGCCGGAGCCGCCGCTATAGCTTGCGGTCCCACCGTCGTTGAGTGCCAGGGTCGGCGTGCCACCGGCAACAGTGACTGTTTCACTCAGGTCAATAGTGATGGCAACCTTCGTGCCGGCGTTAGCAATACCACTATTGGGCGACTCTACGACTGAAGTCACAGTCGGTGCTGCAGTCACAGGCGGTGCTGCCGCGGGCCAGTAGTCATCCTCGGTCACCGTGACGGACCCTGACTGGACGCTGCCGTAGGCTTCCTGAACGGAGGATCCATTGGAGCCCGGCACGTCGTTCGTCCACATGCCGATCGATTGGGCTGATGAGAGGCTGGCCGCCGAGCCGCCTACATAAATCGCACTGACACCCTGGAACACGACAGGCGAGTTGAGAAAGTCGCTCAAGAGAGGTTGCCCGCCATTCACTTCGGGCGTTTCGACAACAAATTCGGCGCTATTGCCCTGCAGGTGGGTCCCTGTTGGCGCTGTCAAGCTGATGTCGTAGGTCTTGCCGGTTGTTTCGTCGTCAAGGACGAAGGTAGCTGTGGTCGCTCCAGCGCCAGTCGTTTCGACCGTGACTTGTATCGTATTGCCTGGGCTTACCTGGAAGGATGAAGCAGGGATAATGTCGGCTGCAGCCGGATACCATTCGACAAATGCCTCACAAGTGATCGTTGTCTGACCGTGGGCGGATGTCTGCACTATCTCCAGAACGCCGGCCTGACACACGTCCGCGGATTGGTAACCGTCGATCCCGACCCACTCGGCGACATCCGAGTTCGTGACGCCTGTGATCGGCACCTGCGCGACGGTTGGCACCACCCACTGGGCCGAGACGGTGCTGAAACTTTCGCCCGAGGCAGCCGTTATGACGGCCCCGGACCAGTTAGTCGATTCGATGTCCGTCGGGACGGCGCCGCCGTACACGATGTCGAGAAAGTTTGTAAGCCCCACCGGGGTAGCGGCATTGTCGGCGTAGTTGCCGACGGTCAAGCTCGCGCCGTCACCGACAGTGTTGTTCATTCCGACGGTAGCGCCTGCGGCCGAATAAATGTTGGTCGCCTCGACCGTTGCGCTGATCACTTCCCACGCGTTGCCGCCGATGTAGATAAGCGGCGTGGGAGCAGTGTCGCTGGCGTCGACGTTGACGATATTGGTGACCGTGATGGAATCGCTGCCAGTCGCGTCAGCAAAGGTGGTAAGACCGCCGTTAGGATCCTGAAAGAATCCGAGACTATCAGGCGAGCCTGCCGAAGTAGGTGCAAGGGCGTCATTCTGATTCAGTGCGGAATACCCGATTTCTAAACCAGTCGAGACAATTCCAGAAATTTGCTCGGTTGAACCATCAGCCGCAGCGCCTACTGGGGCTTCAAATACTGTGTGATCTTGCGCCGCCGCGATCGACTCGCCGGCTGTGAAAAACAGACCTTGAAATTGGACGGGATATTCTACTGGCGTATCAACGCCGGCAATTGCGTCGGCGTCTTGAATTGACACTAATTGATCCGAATCCAGGCCTAGCGGCAGATCGCCAGGCGTAGACAAACTCGAGCTGTTATAGTGGGCTACCTCGCCGCTTTGGCTATCCTGGGCCAGATCAACAATGTCAGCGAGTACACTTTGACTCGCCGACGATTCCACGCTGCCGTCGCCGCTCGAATTGACCGGTTGACAATGATCCTCGGGATTGACCCAACCCGCGCCACTGCTTTGCGACCCCGCGGCAGAATCATTCACAATGAGTGATTCGCCACCGGCCACGGTTCCATCACATGGCCCGGGACCAGCGCTCCCCGCGGGGAGCATAGATTCCTCCTGGACACCGTGGCGGCTAAGTGGCTCAACCGTCATGATAATTTATTGTACCGGCTTCATGCACGTTTAGCCCGAAAATAGGTATTCGGGAGCTGATGAAACGCAGAACTCCGTGTACAATTCGTTGATTCAAACTATGCAATGTGGTCAAATCACGACAAAGTGTGTCCCCGGATGGTTGGCTCTTGAGCGGCGGAGCCGCGGACGTGTCGCCCATCGGGCGCAGCTAGTATGCCATTTTTGTCAGTGCCGCATAGAATTTTCCACGGCGATGCCTGATTGTCCTTGAGCTGCTTCCCCTCTGCGTGGTGGGAGCATGGGGCGATCGAAGCGATGGCAAGGGGGGCTGTCGCGGTGGGCGAGGTGACATTACCCCAGGATTTATTCCGCGGCGGTCTCGGCCGCCGGTGCGCTCGTGCCGATCACCGCTGCCACCGTCTCGGCGGTATCCAGCAGCGTCTGTGGCGCCAAGTGAGCGTAGCGCTGCGTCATGCGAACTTGGGAATGCCCGAGAAGCCCTTGGACCACATAGAGCGATGCACCCTGCGGCAAACCGTGCAGCAGATTCTTCAGCTGCAGCGGATCGGTTGCGAGATCGTAGAGCTCGTATTCGATGCCGCTGCCGTCGATGCCGAAATAAACCGCGTAGGTCCAGTCCCGCTCGCGCAGCGCGCGCAGGTTGGCACCAGCTGCGCCGGCGGCAATCCGAATACGTCGTCATAGGAGAAAAGGACGGAATCCTGCACGCTCGCCGACGGATCGCGCAACGTAGTTCTCTATGGCGATGTTGTGCTCAATGTTGATCTTGCGAGGCGCTATAAAGCGAGGTCTGGATCGGAAACGGCGCATCCTCGGGAGCACCTCCTTGCCGACGTAGCGGCCGTTGAAGGCGTGGATGACAATGAACGTCCTCCGACAACTGCATGTCATGAACGTCGGCGCAAAACCGCAAAACGATCACTGACGCAGGCCTTTCGCTGATGATGGCCGAAGATCGGCCACCCCGGTAGATTGTTCATCGGCCATTCCGAAGAGCACTTGCGCGATCCGCCCTTTGATTTCCGGTTCATGATCAAACTGCTTGATGATGCGCTCGGCGATCTGCGTCAGATCGAGTTGGACATTCGTCTGCACCGCGACATTGACTTGGGGACCGGCCGGTCGGTCGTAGCCGGCCAGCCGCGAAAGACTATCGAGCGTATGCCGGATCGAGTTCAGCCCCGAGATCGCCACCGCCAGCGAGCCTTGCCGTTGTGCCTCGTTGACAATCTCGTCGATGCGCGCCTGCAGGCCGAAATAGGCGGCGTTCAGATCCTCTCTCGACGGCAGGCAGGTGATCGCCGCGGTGCCGCGCGACACCTGCTTCATGATCTGGTTGGACGAGGGAAGCCCGAGGCAATTCACCCGATGCCGGTGCAGGCTCGAGGGGTTCAAATCATAGTCACGCGCGATCTGACTGCCGGGCTCCCCGGCCGCCAGCCGACGGTCAATTTCTTCGCGCTTGACATGCTGGGCAGGTACTGCATTTCCGCGTCATGACACTTACGCCTTACTCACCTCAACGCCTACGATTAAGCCCCGGCGTCTCAAGAAGTCTTAAAGTTCCGTCAACGCGAAGGCGCTCGAGGCCGCTATATTTGCCGAAGGTATCGAATTCGTTAACGCGCCCCGGCGGGGGCGAAACTCCGAGGCGGGCGCCCTAGGTTATAGTGGGTGAACAGCCCGGCTTGGCCACGCCTAGGGTGTGCAAGGGGGGGAAGTCCGCCGCGAAAAATGCCGATCCCATGCGGCATCCGAAATATCCCGTTATGCGGAAGCCATTCCGCATCAATGTCGGGACGCCCGATAGGCAGTTTTCGCTGCAAGATCGAAGATCGCCAAATTTATTTAAAACGCCTTGAGTTGAGGGAATGAAAGGAATGATCCCGGCCCGCGGTTGTCCGTTAATTTCCGCACTAGCGAGCGCTTTGTTCCGGCCAATCGCATACGCGCAAATGTTGTGGGCCAACTTGGCATCTTCGAGCATCTTGCGCGGTTGCAGGCGCAGTCGCGACCGCCACCTGCTGCGGCCTTGCCCGAGAACATAGATAGCCTTTTTGAGATGCCGGGCGGCGATACAGTCCAGTTTCGATGAGCCGATGACATTCACAGTAGAGGCCTGAACGCTCGGCTCACGGCCCGCATTGGGCTTTTCGACCACGGTATATTCTTCCACTCGCATCAAGACGAGGGCTTGGTGCTCTCACCAACCGGCTTCCGCAGCACGGTGGTCTCCCGGAAACGGGATGCGGCCGAAAGATCGGCAAAGCTAGCGGAGCGCCAGCCCTCGTTCACAGGAGGGCTTTATGGCCAGAGACGATTTCCCGCTGACCATCGACCGCCGCCGCTTGCTGGCCTCAGCGGTGGCCCTCCCGGCTGCGAGCATTGTGCCGATGGGGAGCCTGCCGACGCGACCGCTGCTGTGGCCATTCAATTCCCTGCCACCGCGCATGAAGCCGAGCCCGCGAATTTCTGTGCGGCGACGGCTCGGCTGACTTTTAGAAATTGCCCGACGCAACGCAATTCGCCGGGATGCATATTTGCCGCTACTTTCGATTGCGAGGGAATTGCGGCGGATGAAGACTCAGGAAATTCAGGATGAGTTTAGCCGCTTCGAGGCGGCTCATGGCAGGGCGGTGTGGGAGGAGGTTCTCAAGTCCCGGCGGGAAGCGGAGGGTAATCCGAACTGTCGGCCGAGTTGGATGAAGGCCATGGGTTATCAAGCCCAAGTGACTAGAATTCTCCGTCACCGATTTTATACGGAGAAGACGTTTGGAGGTGCTGTGTCAGCTCCGAAACGGGCGTAGCCATAGGCCGTAGGCCGAAAGCCTCATAGGTCGACGGATTGGGTGAATTTCTTTGAAAGGCCATCTCAAAGGCAGGGCCTTCCAAACTAACGACCCTGCGGCTCACCCCGCGAGTTCTCAAGATCACTGAAATTTGTGATACTGACCGTTCCTTCCGCAAACCGCGCTGTAATCTCAAGTGAGCCACCAAGCGCCTCTACATATCGCCGTAGATTGCTGACATACATGTCCGCGCGTCTTTCGAGCTTGGCGACCGCTGGCTGTCCCACCTTCAACTCGCGTGCAAGTTCTTCCTGCGAACGGTCACGGGCCTGGCGCAATTCGGCAAGAGGCATCTCCGCCTTAAGCACACGCACCTTTGCCTCCGTGCGAGCTTTGCGCTCCCGAGAGAAGCTCTTTGTCAGTTCACTAAACGGGCGATGCCCAGTCATTTGATCAACCCTTCCTTTCTTAACTCCGCGATATAGTCGTCATAGAGACGGTCGGCGACAGGAACCATCTCCTTGTAAAAGCGGTCGTCTCCGGTCTTATCGCCGCCGATAAGCAGAATTGCCGTGCGCCTCGGATCGAGGGCGTAAAATCCACGGAGAGGCTTTCCGCCGCTCTGTACACGCAGTTCGCGCATGTGACCGTGTTTCGAGCCGTTAATCCCTGACGAATAGGGATAGGGCAGTTGCGGCCCATGCTCCGTTAGCAGCGTGACAACCGCCGCAAAGTCCTCCTGTTCGCCCTCGGTCAGGCCGTTCCACCATTCCTCGAATTCGTCGGTGTATTCGACGTTCCAATTCATATTTATAAATATTCCATCTATGGAATAATGTCAAGAAGTATTCCTTCGGTGGAATATTTCATAAGTACCCATAATTAATAGAGAATTTTCAACAATTGAGCGTTATCTTCAGTGGGTCCGGCAGCACAGCCCACCAGCGCGCCGAAACCCTCGGTAATCCAGAAGATCGCCAAATCCTGTTGAGGGTCATGGGGCGACACCGCAAAAACGCAAGATTGTTTTCGCGATTCCTTTTTGAAGAAATGTTGCTATCGCGTTTAGGGCCGCCGCAACGATTCGGTTTGCTATGACGCCGCCTGGTTTCCTCGGCGGTAAGAAAACGCTGCCGATGGACTTCGGACGCCGTGCTGAGTCCGGCGGCCGGGTTGGCGCCGACGCCCGGCACGTTCCATTTTCGAGCGAGATTGAAGATGTATCGCAACAGCACCAACACGCGGTTGCTGGTTCCGGCAGCGTAGCCGTTGTCACGCATGTGATTGATCAGATCGGCGATGCGGTCGCTGGCGAGTTTGCTGATCTCGGTTTCCGAGCGAATGGAAACTTACGGCCGATTTCTATCATGTCATTTCGTCGCCGGGGTGCTGAACGGGGTTTTGGTCGAAGATTTGTGTCCGTCGATCGTACTTGCCTTGCTTTTGTCACACCGAGATGGCCTCCTTGCTCGATCGTAGGCGTGTATTTGTAAGGAGTGCTGCCAATGGTTTCGTCGGAAACCCAAGCTCAGAGCGATCAAGGCGACGAAATCTTCCGGGCGTTCAAAGAATGGCTAAGAATCCAGGAGGCTCGAAACGCTGGGGTTGCGCATCCTCACGAAAACGGCTCTTCGGATAGTCGTCAGCAAGAACTTCATGTCTCTCCCAGCATTGCGCCTGTTGAGCCTTCCATGAGCGTGCATCCCCGCCAACCAAGTTTCCAAAGTGACGGAACCTCTCGCGATAGGCGGTCGGTAGGAAGACGAGTATTCCGTACCTTGACTTATGGATTCATCACCATTGCGACTGTCGGCGCCGCATTGGCTTGGCAGTCCAGCGACGACAAAACAAGGGATACGATTAGAACTTGGGGAACTTCGCTGAGTCAGTTGTTATCCGTGCTTGGGACCAAGTCGCCCACCGGCTCTGACGTAGCCACTGAGCCGGCTTCCGAAACTTCAGGGCAGGCGTCGGTCGCGGCCACATCGTCTCATGATCTGCAACACCAGCTTGAGACCATGGTGAGCGATCTCGCTGTCATGCGGCATATGGTGGAGCAGGTCGCCGCTAAGCAGGAGCAAATGACCCAAGACATCGCAGCGCTGCGGTCGGCCCAGCAGAATCTCGGCGAAAGGATATCGTCGCTACCTCAGTCCCCAACGGTCTCGCCGAGCAAAAATGCGCAAAGCATTGTGCATTCAGAAGCGCCAGTGCAGCTACCCTCAGTGCCTATCCCGGTTCCTCGCCCGCAAAAACCGTCGCCCTTGCACTGACTATCTCGCCAATCGTTTCATCGCCGGGGACGTTTGACTCACGTCAAGGCGGCCTGAATTGCGGAGTTTAGCGTCGTGCTCGGTGCATCTTTGGGGAATACCTGAGCCGGGCGGCCTTGGCCGAATCGAAATAGCTCCTCGGCACCTATTCGACTCCGGCCCTGGCCGCCTCCGTCGCCCGCATGACCGATCCGCCGATTGCTCATCCCGCTTTCTCCCAGCGGAAGAAGAATGATCCGGCCAATTATCATTCGATCGTGACTGCACTGTCATTCTCTCGCTATACCGCTTCCAGTTGGCGCGGTTGCTCATGGCAAAGAGTAGTTTTGCGCAGCGGCAAATTTTCTGCGGCTGATAGGGGTCCCACGGTCAAAATCGGTTTAGGAGGGGGATGGGCAGGGTGCCGCCGTCTCTTCCATATTTTCCGCCGGGGATAGTTTCCCAGCGAAGGGCGAGGATGGGCAGCAGGCCCAGACTAACGGTCGCCCTCTCTCGGCATCCGTCAGGTCCTCCTACGTCGATCAGGCACAGCATGCCTCGGCGGGTCACGACTTAATAGATGATGCACGCCCCCGCCGCGCTCACGTCGGCCAAGCAAAGCGCTTGTTGGTAATTCACGAGGCTTTTCGGATACGTTTCGTGGGTTGCCACGACTCCTTACGCCGTCTATCGACCCATTTACGAAGTATCTCGTCGATGCGCGTCTGCCAGCCCGGCCCGCCAGCTCGAAAATGATCGAGCACGGTCGGCGAGAGGCGGATATGAATATGGACTTTCGCATCGACCTTCTTAGGTCGTCCGCGCGGGCGCGTGAGCGTGCCTTGCGCCGGTCGCACCACTTTGCCTCCGACCGCGAATTCGGCGCGATCAAACTGATCTTTAGTCCATTGTGGCGCGTCGTCTGGATCAACCCAGACGCGCTTCGAAACGCGCTTTTTCTCGGGCATTGCATTTCCTCATCGAAATCACGTGGCGATCCGCGCCACGCGGCGTCCAGACCACCATGACCAGACGTTGGCGGAGCAGGCCGTAGCTTTGGAACCTTGGCTCGCCGTAATTCCGCCGGTCGTCCTGCAGCGTGAGCGTCACTCCTGCAAACACCGTCGCGGCTTCGGCAAAATCCAATCCCCGCTCAGCCAGCGTCTTATCTCTCTTGGCTGGGTCGAAGGTAATCCTCACACAATTAATATGCCCACGGAAAATCCAGACGTCAAGATTTCCGTGGCAACGTAAATAGGCGCCGGACGTACCCGTAGCGCCCGTGACCGTCGCCCAAACTCGAAATTCTACCGCCGCGGACAAACCGTAGGCGTGGACGCCCCGGCCTGATTGGCTTGGGCTTCGATCGACACCACTACATTGGGGTTGGGTGTGGCAACATCGGGCTGCGGCAACGCTAGCAATCCAAGGCTATTAACAACAAAGATTGAGAAAACCAGCACTCCACCTTTCCCCAACGCCAGGTAGCGCCGTGCTAAGGGCGCGGGGCTTGACAGCGCAGCGCCGGACGACCGATGTGGCGGTAGCAGCCTTGGCGGAAGCCGGGGTCATTCAGGCCTGGCCGATAAAACTCAAGGCGGAGCAGAGTGAGCGGGCCATTACGGGTCTGTATCGCATCGACGAAGTTGCGCTCAATGCACTGGCCGATGATGTGTTCCTTGAATTACGCAAGACACCAGGAGCATTGCCAATCGCCTACGCGCAGATGTTATCGATGGGCCAACTTGGCATGTTCGAGCATCTTGCGCGGTTGCAGGCGCAGTTGCGACCGCCGCCTGCGCCGACATTGTCCGAAAGCCTCTTTGAGATGCCGGGCGGCGATACAATCCAGTTTCGATGAGCTGGTCGGAGCGAGCAGATGGCCCATGTCACCATTGACGGTCGGGACTTCGACTTGGACAAATTGAGCGGAGAAGCGCGCCAGCAGGCGATGAACATCAACCTGGTCGACCAGGAAATTCACCGGCTGCAGGTCCAGCTGAAAATTTGCCAGACGGCGCGCAATGCCTACGCGACGGCGTTGCAGCAAGCGCTACCGAAGGATCAGTGAGGCGGGGGGAGTAAAACGTCGTGGCGAATTGAAGACCGACCAGATCGTAGGTTGTCCGGCGCTGAAAATCCCGGCGCAGATCGCCTTTTATCACGCACGTGCCGGTGCCAGCAGACGAAGCAACCGCTTCACGCATGCGCTTCACCAATGACCTTGATGCGTCCATGCGCGCGATTGCGGGGTTTCGCCTTGACCATGATTTCCACATCCTGGCCGAGCGCGGTCAGCAGGCGCATCAGCCGCTCGCTGGAGAAGTTTGCGAGCCGTCCATTGAGCAAGGCGGAGACCTTCGGCTGATCGATGCCCATGAGCGTCCCAGCGGCCATCTGGGTAAGCCGGTTTCGCTTAATGACCTGCCGGATATGGCTCGCCAGCTGCGCCTTGGTCAGCTCCTCCTCGGGCTCGGCAAAGTGCATGTCGGCAAACACGTTGCCGCTGCTCGCCGTCACCGGGATGTCGGCTTCTCGCTTCTTAACCATTGCTCGTAATCCTCTCTCGCTCGCTTTAGCCGTAGCTCGATTAAGTCCAGTTCCGCCTTCGGCGTGGCGACGCCGCGCTTGGATTTCTTCTGGAAGGTGTGCAGCACATAGACCACCCTGGCAAAGCGCACGGTATAGACGGCCCGGTACGTGTCGCCATCGAAGTTATCCACGATCTCCGCACGTTCATGCCAGCCTGGAAAAGAGCAGCCGCCTGGTGAAGGACAGGCGGCTTCAGGTCCTGGGCGAGCCAACGAATGCCGTATCCGCCAGATTCGGCATCGAAGGACACAACGAACGCCTCGAAGGGCGCGGCCCCCGCCCCGGCCAACTGCCGAAGTTTCTCGAAGTGAACCTCAAATCGAGCGCCCTGCAAGGGGCAGTAATCGGCGGGACGGCGCAAGGCGATAACCGTATCGAGGGCGTCTTGCCTGCGGCTCGTCCCGCGTTGCCTTCCGTTGACGCCCGCATGATGGATGATGGATGAGGAGGACAGCCGTTCCATTGCGCCTCAAGCGCAGAAGCCAATTTTGCATTGGTAGCCAAGCTTCGCTGGCACCTTCGCTGCCGCTGGCCAAGAGCGTGGAGAGGTTGTCCAGGATCGGGCTTTGCTTTGCAGCGGGCCGAGAACTGCGGATACCGACGAAGCCGGCCATGCATTCCAATCTCAAGCCGGCCACCCGTTCCGATTTGAAGCCGGCTACGGTTCCGATCTGATGTCGGCTACCGGGTCCGGTGTCCCGCGGGTCGGGTTGGATAATGTTTGCGTTTTGTGAACGGGTCAAGGGGCTGGCGCGCGGGCGTCGGCGAGCGGTTTATCCCAGTGTTCGACGCGGCGTGACCATCCCTTCGTTCCCGACCTGATTTCGTGGTGGCAGCGCGCGCAGAGGTGGTCGATGATGGCCGAAGGCCACCGCGATCACGACGCGCAACGTCAGCGACAGGCCGTAAAGTGATAGAGCGGCTTTTTTGCATTATTGGTCATTCGGAATTAATTCTGAATGTCTGGTTTAAGACTAATCCCAAACTCGCCGCCCGTTCGTCGGGAACGCCATAGTTTCCGGATTGTTGAGAGCCAACGTGCAGACCTCCTCAATGGTGGAGGGCACCTTGGAAAATCAAAGACCCGAAGAGGCGATCAAGTCGGCTACGTTCGGTCGGCGAAAAGTCATGCCTCGCGTTTGCGTCGCCGATCCCAAGCAGCACATGCGAAAGTTTGTCGGGGAGGCTCTGAAAGAACTCGGCTTCATCACCTGCGAGTGCACGCAAGTCGGCGAGTTGAGCACGGTGCTTAATTCACAGCTGCCCGACCTCTTTGTCGTGGGGTTGTCGGCAGGCGGGATCGAGGCTGCTGCGATGCTGAAGGAACTCGCAGCAAGGGCATTCGACGGCAACGTCCTCCTGCTCGGCCCCCGCGACTCCTCGGTGGTGACGGCTGTCCGAGAGCTCGGCGAGCAACTCGGCATTGCGATGCTGCCCACGCTCGCCACGCCTTTTGACGCCGAGGGCTTGCACAACAGTGTCGCCACGCTCCTGCCCGCCGAAGCGCCGCCGAACCCTACGGTCGACGTAGCCGAAGCGCTCCACTTCGATTGGCTCGAATTATGGTATCAGCCCAAGATTCACACGCGCGCACTCGTCATGCGGGGCGCCGAGGCGCTGATCCGCATGCGCCATCCGACCTGGGGAATCGTCTCGCCGGCAAATTTCATTCCAGATGACAGTGATCCCCACTTCCGTGCGCTGTCGGAGTTTGTGATTCGCCGGGCGGTGGAGGATTGGCGCTATTTCCTTGACCAGCACGGTCCTGTTGAGGTCGCAATCAATCTGCCAGCAACCTTTTTTAAGGACTCGAAATCAGTCAAGCGTCTGTGGAAGCAATTGCCGGATCACCCGGCCTTCGAAGGGCTGATCATCGAGATCAACGGCACCGACGTCATTGCTAACCTGGAGCTGGTGAAAGATGTCGCCAAACGGCTTCGGTTCCACAACATCGCCATCTCGATCGACGATCTTGGGATGGAGTGGTCGTCGATCGTCGGACTTCACGACTTTCCTTTCGTCGAAATCAAGGTCGATCGAGCCTTGGTTGCCGGCTGCGCGGATGACCGGTTGAAACAAACAGCGTGCCGCTGGATCATCGATCTCGCCGATGGCTATGGCGTACGCACCGTCGCCGAGGGCGTGGAGACCCGAGCCGACTTTCTCACCGTGCGTGAGATGGGTTTTGATCTGGTGCAGGGCTTTCTGTTCGCGAGGCCTATGACGGCACAAAAGTTCGCACGGACCACGCTGCGCCACCCTGTGACGGTGCCACAATGATATGCAGCCAGGGTCATTGTGGTTGTAGGCCGTCTCCGCGACTGAGACCCTTAAGCAATTCGAATAAGNGCAGNCCCGCACCGATGAGCGGGCCCCGCTCGCTNNCGCGGCACGGTGGTCTTTTGGCGCGAGCGCAGAACGTCGATGGATCNCGTCCGAGCGGGAACGAACGCCGTCGTCGTGAATTCCCTCATCCGGGCGCCGGCCGGCGGAGGGTTTTCGGCGTTAAACCCAATCGGGACGCGCACGCAGCGAGAGAGCGGTGTTAACCAGTCGCTGTGCCGGAGCGCCTTCGGCATCGGGGTCGGCCGCACATGTCGGCGCTGCGATCATGCTGTCGGTCATGACCTGGACGTCGGCTTATGCCGGGGGCGTCAGCAACACGAGCTGCGTCGGCATGTGGAACGGCTTCAACTGTGTAACGCGATGGGGTCCGGCGGGCGATCCCCATGTCAGGCTAGTGCCCGAACCACTCGGCGAGGCGGAAAAGGCGCGCGTCATGGCGCGCGATCGCAGGTGGCTGGCCCGTTGCCGGCCCGTCGTCGAGTACGACCGTTTCGGCGTTGCCCGCTATCATTATTCCGCGCCAGGCTGCGAATTCGGCGTCGGCGAGGATTGATGGCGGTCAGCGCATGGCTGCGCCCCGAACGCGCGAGGCGATCCTAAAGCTTGTTCCGCTCATTCCCGCGCAAGCGGGAATCCAGACGAGATGCGTTGTTAAATTTGTCAGTAAACCAGTACAGCCAAACAAGCGAGCCAAGTGCTACATTTGCCGAAACTTCATTTTGGCCGATATTGCTGGGTGCGTGTGGAGCGTAGGCCCGCGAGGCCGTATTGATCGATCGAGTATTGCCAGGAGAGGAATTCATCGACCGTGAGCGTGTAGCGGCTGCAGGCTTCCTCCAGAGAGAGTAGGCCACCACGCACGGCCGCGACCACCTCGGCCTTGCGGCGGATGACCCAGCGTTTCGTTCCCGGCGTCGGCAAATCAGCAATCGTCAATGGGCTGCCATCCGGCCCTACCACGTATTTGGTTCTCGGTCGAAGAGACTCAACCACGAATATTCTCATGCACTTGGCTGCACTTGACTGAACAACTCGGCATAATGTTACGCGCGGCGCCCTAAAATTTTCCTACGTGCATCAGATCAATTGGAAATAGGCAGAAAAAGCTGGCGGATTTAATATTGAAGCCCTGCATTCTATTGCAATGCACACAGACCGCATTGCGAAAAAAAGCAAGAGGTCGAAGTTGACCAGTGTCCGCGGATCAGAGTGATCTGCCGAGTGGCCGAAGGTGCCACACTAGTCTAGATTTGCACAAATGGGGCGGCACCGCCGACGCACTAGTATCTGGCAGAAACAAAAATGGACCGAGAGGAAACGAGAGGTGCGACGCCAAGTGCGCACCGGCCGAAGACGCCTGGAAGTCCAAATGCCAAGCTGCGGCTCGAATGGACGCCCCCGCGGATAATGCGGTCAGGACCACGCAACTGACACGGCGGTTTATTGCGCAATTAATTGCGCATTGGGAGTAGACAGAATGTTCCCATGCGCCTATATTTAGCCGAAGTGCCATGCCGCCGCCGGAAACCAGTAGGACCAAGGTGGTTGCGCGGCTTGAGCGCGACGGTTGGGTCGGCCGCCACGGTGGCGACCATGATGTTTATAAGCATCCCGCAAGGCCTGGCCGCATCATCGTGCCACGTCATCGTACGCTATCACTTGGCGTAGCGCGTGCGATCGCCAAGGTCGCCGGTTGGCGGGTCTAAGGGGAGCATATCATGCGTTACATCGCTCTGGTGGACGGCAAGGCTGGCGCCTATGGCGTGGTGGTACCCGATTTGCCCGGCTGTACCTCGGCCGGCTCGACAACGGACGAAGCTCTGCGTAAAGCCGTCGAGGCGGTGCGATTGTGGATCGAAGATGCGATCGATGATGGCGAGGCTTTACCAACTCCGCGCTCGATTGAGGCGCTACGCGCCGATGCCGAGATTGCCGCAGCACTAACGGAGGGCGCCGCCCTTGCCATAGTGCCGCTGCTGCTTGACGCCGGCCGACCGGTACGGGCTAATTTGTCGCTCGATGCCGGTCTCCTCGATGCTATCGATGAGGCAGCAAAGGCGCATGGGCTCACGCGTTCGGCCTTTCTCGCGAGCGCAGCGCGAGAGAAGATTGAAGGCCGCGCGGGATTGCAAGCAACGCCTGTCGATACGCCCTCAAGACGCAGGCCGCGCGATCGCCGTATCAACAAACGACGCGCCTAGCACATCACTCGGTGATAACCCGCTCACGCTTCGCAAGAACAATCCGCCAGAGCGCAACAATTTCGTTGTCACGTATTCGCTTTGCGAATAACTGCGAACGGTTCCAGACCCACCTTGTTGGTGTGCGATAATAAGGGCTGTCGAATTATCGCTCGTCTATCCGGTCGTGTGGAACAATCGAATTGATTCGATAGTGTGTGACTGACCTTAATTTGAGCCGCGTCGAGTTTTTCGTCCTCGACGAGTATGTAGGCCCCCTTAGCCTCAGTGCAGTCGCTAGGTCCCCTTCGGTATATAAATGTCCGCAAGTTGGTAGATTTTTCTACGCCCGCACCTCGAGCAGGCGAGCGAAAATCCATCGGGTAGTTTTGGTTCCTTCACGAACTCAATCTGGGCCCCACAGTGGAAGCCGGTGACGGCTGCGTTGGGCTTCTTGGTTTCGGCCATAACCAATGGCACCGCGCCCTTGGCATTTTAAAACAACACCGTTTGGAAAACCTGTGATATCGAATCATCTTCCTGTTCTTAATTTCAATATTTCCCACGCAGACGCCGTGATCGTGGTTGCAATCTCGTCGAGATTGCAATTGGGCATCGACATCGAATCAATTGATCAGGAATTGACAGAAGATGTCATTGCAGGATTTTGCAACGCGCAGGAACTGGCGGTTATTCGAGGATGTCACCCAGCGCAAAGAACGCGTGAGTTCATTCGGCTTTGGACGCGAAAGGAGGCTTATGGGAAACTGCTTGGGTTTGGTCACTTAATCGATTTTTCCTCGATGAATGGCTTGCCTGACGCGTTTGGCATCGAGTGTGATGCTCACTCAACTTCCTCGATCCATTTCGAGAGCTTTTACGTGCCGATAGATCGTTCTCTTTACCACGCGTCCCTTGCTATTGAAAAAATAAGTGCCGGGACTGTCGACATTCGGATCATTGATGTGATCCGTCATAATGAAACGAAGAACGCATTCGTTATCTCGGTAGGGGGTGACAATTTGACATGCATTGCCACCGGGGGCGCATAGATCCAATGGAACACTGGAAATTATGGCAGGCGAACAAGCGCGCTCTCACTAGGAAATCATGAGGCAGGAGTATGCAAGCCAATTTGAGTGCGCATGCGGGCTGGTTTTCTTCGCGGCGGAACATGTCGAGGACCGATCGCGAAAGCAGGTGAATTCGATGATGCGCTCGCAATTCGGTAAGTAGGTCAAGGTAGAGCAAAGTTGCCGAAAATCTGGTTGTGCGCTCGTCGATGAGACCATGGGGAGCGTTAGACGCGTTCTGTGCAAGAATTTGGCATTCCGGTCGCAGACCGCAATGTGACATGCGGCCATGACAGACGAACGGTCGCGTCCGTTGGTTGCGGAACCGGTGTGCCCGGTCTGCTCCGGCAAAATGCCCCTCGTGGGTGCACTACCGATTATCTTTTCGGGTAAGCCGAGGGAATGCATGTTTACGTTTGCGTGTGACAAATGTCGCATCCAGTGCGAAAAGTTTGAGGCGATTACGAAACCTCGTGGCGCGGGCCCCGCCTCTCATCATTGACATTGACGGGCACCCTCGGGATCATTGAAAGTGATTTTCGCTTGCGGCCAACAGGTGATGGCCACGATCCTTCTTCGATGAAAGCAGACGACTTTGACCTGGAAGGAATGAGTCGGTGAACTCCGACCCGAAATCAAAGGAAATCGCGAGCGTGTGCGGCCGCAGCGCCATTTTTGGTCAACACCTCGATCTCCTTCTTCCGAGGGAGGCTTACATGGGGAACCGCTCAGATAAGCGTTTAACCTTGGCGGTCGGCGGCGGGAGGCCGAAATCACCCTGACCGCTCATTTTTAAATTAACGCTATCCTAAAATCTCGGGGCTGCGGCGCGACAATGTTGGGACAGCCTCGTGCCGAATCGTATATAGTGTTTTCTATACCGGCGTGCCCCCCAACCTGCACCAAGTCACGTCGCAGCCGGTTGTAGCCCCGCCAAAGGTTCCCCCGTTGGCGGGGCATCTCTTTTCGGACCCGAGCTCCAATCCCGACGCCGCCGTTTCGCGTTCTATCTCTTCGACGCGGTTCTTAACCACATCGCCAATCGACACGATGCCAATGAGCTTTCCTTGTTCCACCACTGGCATGTGACGAAATTTCCCCGCCGTCATGCGGTCCATCAAACTTTCAATGATGTCGTTTTCGGAGCAGGTCTTTACGTCACGCGTCATCACCTGACCGACCGGCTCATTCAATGCTGCCGACCCCTGTTCTGCGAGCACGCGCACGATATCACGTTCCGACAGGATGCCGATGATGCGATGATCGGCGCCAAGGATGACAACTGCACCGATGCGCCGCTCGCACAGCAGCTTTATCGCTGCAGTGAGATCTGCATTGGGCTCAAACCGGGAAATCCAAAAGCGTCAGACTGATGCTATCGCTTGCGCTTCGTCCGCGGGGTCCCGCAATATATATCCCCGGCCCCAGACGGTTTCGATGTAATCCTTGCCGCCCGAAGCGTTTGCAAGCTTCTTGCGCAGCTTGCACATGAACACGTCGATAATTTTCAATTCTGGTTCGTCGATCCCTCCGTAGAGGTTATTGAGAAACATTTCCTTGCTCAGCGTCGTCCCCTTGCGTAGCGCAAGCAGCTCCAGCATCTGATATTCCTTGCCGGTGAGATGCACACGGGTGCCACTGACCTCGACTGACTTGCTGTCAAGATTGATGACGAGATCGCCAGTCTCGATAAGGGACTGAGCGTGACCCTTGGAGCGTCGCACGATAGCGTGGATGCGTGCCACCAGCTCGTCCTTATGGAAGGGCTTGGTCAAATAGCCATCTGCGCCGTAGCCAAAACCCTTGATCTTGTCCTCAATGCCGGCAAGCCCGGAGAGGATCAGAATCGGCGTCTTGACTCTGGCGGTGCGCAAGCTGCGGAGGACCTCAAAGCCCGACATATCTGGCAAATTGAGATCGAGCAGAATGATGTCGTAGTCGTATACTTTGCTTAGGTCGATGCCGTCTTCACCCAGATCGGTAGTGTAGAGGACGAAATTCGCAGACTTAAGCATCAGCTCGATCGATTGCGCAGTGGCGCTGTCGTCTTCGATCAGCAATACACGCATACAACACTCCTGTCGGTTCCCGGACTCAAAGGTGGTAGGCCCGCTGGCTCCGGAAACTTTGAGGCAAAGTCGGGGACACAGTATTAACGGATGACTAATAAGTCCTTACAGCGTTCGGCAGCTGATTCGGAAATACCCCGCGCACGAAGGGTGGCGGTGACCTACTCGCCCGTTTCTGGGTAGAGTCGGTTCGGGTCTGGCGAAGGTTCTGCGGAGTGCAACAAGGTCATTGTCATGCTAGCTGCGGTCCGCTGGCCGAATTCGTCGACTAGTTTCGCCGGCCGCATTGGATGCAAACCCGTCGGCAAAGCTGCCTGCGCGCCTATCCCACGTCGCTTCGATCGTGAAAACTGGCATTGAGGCAGGCCTTGCCGCCGACATCAGCTGATCCCCATTGGGTTTGC
>JGI12270J11330_10001294_pt1 | contig 18612 bp, 16 predicted proteins | sample PeaSoiMetSII2010_FD_11330 | JGI IMG/M metagenome (IMG submission 11330)
GCTTCGCCGCGAGGGCGCCAAGGTGGTGGTCAACTATGTCCGCAATCGCAAGGCCGCAGATGAAGTGGTGGCGGCGATTCGCGCGGACAAGGGCGAAGCCATCGCCGTCAAGGCTGACGTCGCCAAGAAAGCGGATGCCGAGCGCCTGATCAAAGCGGCGATCAAGGCTTTCGGCCGGCTCGACATCCTGGTGAGCAATGCCGGCATCATCATCGACCGGCCCTTCGTCGAGAGCACCGAGAAAGACTGGATGGCTTCGATCGAGACCAATCTGCATGGCTTCTTCAACGTCTGCCGCGCCGCCCTGCCGCCGATGCTGAAGCAGAAATGGGGCCGCATCATCGCGACCGGCTCCTGCATCACCGAGATCGCCGATTTCGGCGGCAACAAGTATTCCGTCTGCACCGCCTCCAAGGGCGGCATCACCGCCATGCTCCGGCCCATCGCGGCCGAAGTCGCCCGCGAAGGCGTGACGGTCAACGCCGTCTCGCCCGGCTACATCGCGACCAAGATGCTGGGCGAGATCGATCCGGCCGGGCTGGAGGCGGCCCTCCGGCTCGTGCCCATGCGGCGCTACGGCAAGCCGTCCGAAATCGCCGCGGCCATGGCTTTCCTCGCCTCCGACGACGCCGCCTACATCACCGGCCAGGTCCTGCGGGTGAATGGCGGCATGTCCATGGGCGGGTGATCCGCATGGCCGATTCCGGAGCCGACATTTTCTCCGCCGACTTCAAGGCCGCGCCGTTCTGGTGGGAGGCGGCACCCCGGCCGGAACTGGCGGAGAAGCCTTTGCCCGAGCGGGTCGACGTAGCCATCGTCGGTTCCGGCTACACCGGGCTTTCGGCCGCACTCACGCTCGCGCGGGCGGGGCGAAGCGTGCTGGTGCTGGAACGCGACGCGCTGGGCTTCGGCGCCAGCTCCCGCAATGCCGGCTATGTCGGGCGCACCTTCAAGCACAGCTTCAACAAGCTCGCCGAAAGCCGCGGGCTCGACCATGCGGTCGCGATCTATCGCGAGCTGCAGGCCGCCTTCGACCACGTGCTGCGGCTGATCGAGACGGAAAAGATCGACTGCGCGTTGCGACGTTGCGGCCGGCTGATCGTGGCCAACAAGCCGCGGCACTATGGCCAGATCGAAAGCCTGCTGGCGGCAAAGCGCGAGCATCTGGGCGAGCCATACGAGATGCTGCCGGCGGCCGACCTCGGGCGCGAACTCGAATCCGGCATCTATCACGGCGGCGCGGTAATCCCCGATCTCGCCAGCCTCCATCCAGGCCTCTACCATCAGGGGCTTGCCGACCGGGCGCGCAGCGCTGGGGCCGAAATCCGCGACCGGACCGAGGTGCTGGCCATCGGGCACGAAGGAACCGGCTGCACTATCACGACCGCCCGCGGAAACATTTTCGCCCGCAATGTGCTCGTGGCGACCAATGGCTACACCGGACGCGCTACTTCGGCGCTGAGGCGGCGCGTGCTCCCCTTCCGCGGATTCATGATCGCGACCGAGGAGCTGGCGCCGGGCGTGGCGGACAGGATACTGCCGCACTGGCGCACCGTGCATGACTGGCACAACGACATCGATTTCCTGCGCCGGTCCCATGACGGCAAGCGTCTAGTCTTCGGCGGCCTCACCGGCACTGCGAGCGACGACCTCACCGCCATGGCCCGACGCCTGCACGCGCGGCTGACCCGCATCCTGCCCCAACTGGCGGGCGTGAAGCTCAGCCATGCCTGGAACTGTTTCTGCGCCGCCACCTTCGACCAGTATCCCCATATCGGCAGCATGGACGGTGTTCACTACGCCATGGGCTACTGCTTCGCCGGCTTGCCGGCCGGCACCTATTTCGGCCACAAGGCGGCGCTTGCCATCCTCGGCTCTCCGGAGGCCGCAACCGCCTTCGATCGCCGCCCCTTCCCCGCAAGATGGTTCTATCGCGGCGGCAGCTGGCTCATGCCGCTGGTGATGGCCCACTACCGGCGAGAGGACCGACGCGACGACAACAGGCCCGGCTAAGTTGCGACTCCTCGGGAGCATGCTATAACCGACCGAGGGAGGCCCCCGCCCTTGGCCAAAGCGAAGACGATCCTCGTCCTCAACGGACCCAATCTCAACCTGCTCGGCAGCCGCGAGCCCGCCATCTATGGGCATGAAACCCTGGCCGACATCGAGAAGTCGTGCCGGGAGCGTGGTCAATCCCTGGGGCTCGCTCTCGACTTCCGCCAGTCGAACCACGAAGGCGTGCTGATCGATTGGGTGCAGCAAGGCCGCGGCAAGGCTGCCGGCATCCTCATCAACCCGGGCGGTCTCGGCCACAGCTCCGTTGCACTGCTCGACGCGCTGCTCGCCTCGGAGCTTCCGGTGATCGAGGTGCATCTTTCCAACATTTTCCGGCGCGAGGCGTTCCGCAGGCACAGCTTCGTCAGCGAAGCCGCCCGGGGCGTCATCTGCGGCCTCGGCGCCCAGGGTTATCTGCTGGCGCTGGAGGCGCTCGCCGACATTCTCGGGGCCAAGAAGGACGCGTGATGGCAAAGTTCGACGTCGACGAGGATCTCCTGCGCAAGCTCGCCAAGCTCCTCACCGAAACCGGACTTTCCGAAATCGAGTTTGAGAGCGGCGGCCACCGCATCCGCGTCAATCGCGCGCATGCGGGCCAGTCCGACGCCTTGCAGGCGGCGCCGGCCGCCACCGCGCCGTTGCCCAGCGCAGCACCCGGCCCGGCCAGCGTCCCGCAAGGCGCGCTCCTCTCGCCCATGGTCGGCACCGCCTATCTGGCGGCAGAGCCCGGCGGCACGCCCTTCGTCAAGGTCGGCGACAAGGTGAAGAAGGGCCAGACCCTGCTCATCATCGAGGCGATGAAGGTGATGAACCCCATTCCCGCACCCGAGGCCGGCACGATCGAGGCGGTGCTGATCGGCGATGGTCAGCCGGTCGAATACGGCGAAGCGCTTCTGGTCATAAAATAGGCCGATGTTCGAGAAGGTCCTGATCGCAAACCGGGGCGAGATCGCGCTCCGCATTCATCGCGCCTGCCGCGAGATGGGCATCCGCACGGTCGCGGTCCATTCGACGGCGGACTCCGACGCGATGAACGTGCGGCTGGCCGACGAGAGCGTGTGCATCGGGCCGGCGCCCTCCAAGGACAGCTACCTCAACATCCCGGCGATCATCTCGGCCGCGACCATTTCCGGCGCCGATGCGATTCATCCCGGCATCGGCTTTCTGTCGGAGAACGCCAAGTTCGCCGCGATGGTCGAAGAGCACGGGATCACCTTCATCGGCCCGGCGCCGGAGCATCTCGCCCTCATGGGCGACAAGGTGCGTGCCAAGCAGGTAGCGGTCGAGCTCGGGCTGCCCGTCGTCCCCGGCTCCGACGGCGCGCTCGGCGATGACGTCGAGGCCATGGCCGTGGCCGAGCGCATCGGCTATCCGGTGCTGATCAAGGCTTCGGCCGGCGGCGGCGGCAAGGGCATGAAGGTCGCCAATCACCGGGGCGAGATGGCCGAAGGCTTGGCGCTTGCCCGGGCCGAAGCCAAGGCCCATTTCGGCAACGACGCCGTCTATCTCGAGAAATACCTCGCGCACCCGCGCCATATCGAGATCCAGATCCTGGCCGACAGCCAGGGCAATGTCGTGCATCTGGGGGAGCGGGATTGCTCGCTCCAGCGCCGGCACCAGAAGGTGCTGGAAGAGGCGCCCTCCCCTGCCCTCAACGCCTCCCAGCGGAGCGCCATCGGCGAGGTCGTCGTCGCGGCGATGAAGAAGCTCGGCTATCGCAGCGTGGGCACGGTGGAGTTCCTCTATCAGGACGGCGCTTTCTATTTCATCGAGATGAATACGCGCCTCCAGGTCGAGCACCCGGTCTCCGAGATGGTCACCGATATCGACCTCGTGCGCGAGCAGATCAGGGTCGCCTCCGGAGCGCCGCTCGGCTTCACCCAGAAGGACATCGTCTTCTTCGGCCATGCGATCGAATGCCGCATCAATGCCGAGGACCCGACGAGCTTCCTGCCCTCTCCCGGCCTGGTAACGGATTTCCATGCGCCGGGCGGGCTCGGCGTCAGGGTGGATTCGGCCCTCTATGCCGGCTACCGCGTGCCGCCCAACTATGACAGCCTGATCGCCAAGCTGGTGGTCCATGCCAAGAGCCGAAACGAGTGCCTGATGCGTCTGCGGCGCGCGCTCGAGGAGATTTTCGTCGGCGGCATCAGGAGCAATGTCGATCTTCACCGCCGCCTGATCGCCCAACCCGATTTCATCAACGGGGACTATGATATCGGCTGGCTCGAGCGCCTGATCAGCAGCGAAGCCGGCAGCTAGGAGACCGCCCACGTCGCAACGCACCCGGCCGCCGATTCATGAGATCACGGCGCAGATGCTGCTCCGAGCCTATGCGCTGGGCATCTTTCCCATGGCCGAACGGCGCGACGACGACGAAATCTACTGGGTCGATCCCGAAAAGCGCGGCATCCTCCCCCTCGCCCGCTTTCACCTGCCGCGCCGGCTCGCCCGCACCATGCGCCAGCAGCGCTTCGAGATCCGCTGCGACGAGAATTTCGACCGCGTGGTCGGCGCCTGCTCCGAACCGGATTTCGGGCGCGCCGAGACCTGGATCAACGGGCCGATCCGGCGCCTCAGCAACCAGCTGTTCGCGCTTGGCTATGGCCATAGCGTCGAGTGTTGGCGCAAGGGCGAGCTGATTGGCGGGCTTTACGGCGTCGCCCTCGGCGGCGCGTTTTTCGGCGAGAGCATGTTCAGCCGCGAGCGGGACGCCAGCAAAGTGGCGCTCGCCCATCTCGTCCTGCGCCTGATCCTGGGCGGGTTCCAGCTGCTGGACACCCAGTTCCTGACCCGGCATCTGGCGCAGTTCGGCGCCGAGGAGATCAACCGCGCCGAATACCGCCTGCGCCTCGCCGAGGCGGTGAAGGCGAAGGCGTCGTTCTACGGGGAAGTGCCGTTCGAGGCGCTGGCTTCGTTCCTGCAGTCGAGAACCCACAGGTCGTAGATCGGATCCTCAAGAGCTGAAAGCGCCGGGCTCGAGGCGAACATCCAGCCGCTGAACAGCGGCAGGGGTTGCTCGCCCGGACGGGCCTCGACGATCTCCAGGAAAGCGGCGCTCTCCGGCGTCTCCTCGGGCGGATGCTTGTCGCAGGCCCGGGCGGTGATGCGCAAGGCGCCGAATGTCACCGTCTGGCCCACCGGCGCGTCGAAGGTCGAGACATGGGCCGTGATCTTGTCGAGCCCGCGCAGCACCACGATCTTCATCGGTGTCGCCTCGGCCGTGCCCGCGACGGCGAAGCTGGCGGCGACGAGCGAGCAGGCGAGACGGATCGCTGGGCGCATTCAACCCTTCTTGGCATAAGGGTTGTTCAGGGAATTGACCAGATCGCGAAGCACTTGGCGCAGCTGCTCTTCCGAACAACCCATCAGGAGACCATCCTCCAGCGCATCCTGGGCGAGCTGCCGGATTTCACCCAGGTTCTCATTCAGCACCTTGATCTTCTCGACGCAGGATAGGGGCTTGCCATCCGGCTGGCGCCAGATGGGGAAGCTCGCTGCGGTCTTGCTGCGGGTCATGGCGGGAATTTGCGCTGCCGGGCGCCCGGTTTCAAGTCGCCGAGCTCCGAGGTCGGCCGCCGGGTTATGGCGAGGTCGTGGTGCCAGTCGTGCCCTGGCCCTGCTTCGGCTGAGGCTGCTGAGGCTGCTGATCCTGCTTGGAGCCCGGCTGCTTGGGATTGGTGGTGCTGCCGAAGATGAAACGGCCGATCAGGTCGACGACATTGATCGGGTCCTGGGTCACCTGGATCTGGCCGTTCTCAGGAATGAGCTTGTCCTCCGCGCCGGGTTCCAGCGCCACGTAGTTGCTGCCCAGCAGGCTGTCGGAAGTGATCTTGGCCGTGGTATCGACCGGCAGCTTGATCGTCTTCTCGATTCGCAGGCGGAGGACGGCGAGATAGGTGTTGGGATCGAGGTTGGCGCCGACCACGCTTCCGACCTTGATGCCGCTCATGCGCACGTCGCTGCCCAAGGTCAGGCCGGCGACGCTGTTGAACTTGGCGGTCACTTCGTAACCCTCGACCCTCTGATAGCCGGTCGTATAGGTGAAGTAGAGGAAGAACCCGGCGACGACCAGAACCACGGCTCCGATCAGGGTTTCGACCAAGCTGCGGCGCATGTCAGTTCCCCCGGTCGCGCGCCGTCAGTTCGGCGTCCAGGGCTCGTAGTCGCCCGTCGCCGGCGCCCGTTTGCCCCCGGCCAGCGTGTGGCCCGGCGGGCGATAGGCCAACTCGCTGCCGGTCAGGTTCGGGAGATGGTCCTTCTGCCATTCGTGGCGCGGGGCCTCGGCCTTGGGCGGATCGGCGGCCGTGCCGTGGAGCCAGCCATGCCATTCCGCGGGCACGCGAGAGGCCTCGGCCTCGCCCGCGTAGATGACCCAGCGCCGCTCCCGCTTGCGCCCGCCGATGGGCCGGCCGCGATAATAGCGGTTGCCGGAGCCGTCGCTGCCGACATAGGTGCCTTGCAGCCAAGTGAAGAGGCGGGTCCCCAGGGACATCCGAATTTCCATGCTGTAGAGCGGCATTCGGGCCGCCAGCGGGCCGGAAATATCGCATTGCCCGCCTCGGACTGTCCAGTCATGCTCGGGCAGTCAGAGGGGAAGACCTTGCCGCGTGATCGACAGACAGCGGCCGCGCCGGCGCGGCGAGGCCTGGGGCTGGCGCTGCTCCTGATCACGACCGCGAGCTTCGCCTGCATCACCACCTTCTCCAAATTTGCCTACGCCGCCGGCTCCAACCCCGAAACGCTGCTCATCGTCAGGTTCGCCAGTTTCGCAGCTGGCGTCGGCCTCATCCAGCGACTGTCGGGCCGGCCGCTGCAAATCGGCCCCGGGATGCTGCCGAGGGCGGCCGCGGTCGCGGGCTTCATGCTGCTTCTCTCCGGCGGATACCTGACGGCGGCGGCCTTCATCCCCGTGGGGGTGGCGGTCATCCTGCTCTATACCGCGCCCTTCTTCGTCGCCCTCATCACCGTGCTCATGGGCCGCGACCGCATGACGGCCGTGAAGGCCGCAACCATGGTTCTGGTTTTCGCCGGCGTGGCGCTCGCGGTCGGCGCCGACTTCTCCCATCTCGATTCGCGCGGGATCCTGGCCGGCCTGGCCGCGGCGTTCGGCCTCGTCCTCATGATTGCGGTCGCGGGATCCTGGATGCGGCAGTTCCAGCCGCTCCCCCTCAGCATGCTGGCAAGCCTCTTGCTGCTCCTGCCCATCGGGGCCTACCTCGCCGGCACGGGGCGGTTTGCCTTGCCGCAGACCGGGTCCGGCTGGATCGGCCTCGCCGGCGCCACCCTCTGCTATCTCTTGGGCAATCTCTGCTGGGTGATGGCCATGCGCCTGGTGGCCCCGATTCGCATGGCGGTGATCATGAATCTGGAAATGCCCATCAGCATCGCCATCGGCGCGATTTTTCTGGGCGAAAGGCTGAGCCTGCTCCAGCTGACCGGGGCCGGCCTGATTATCGGTGCAGTGATGGCCCTGACCCTGGCCGGCAGGCCGCTCCAGGCCAGGCACAAGACCTAGGGGCAGCTAAAACACTATATATAGTAGGCTGATGGCTCGCTTGTTGCGCTGCAATACAATATCTTGACGGAGGCATTGCAGATTCACGGCAGTTTCCTATTGAAGCCCACCGTTAATTGGGGCAAACTCTACCTATCGCGGGCGGCGTCAGTTGATGTACAATAACTTGCGCCGCCCCAATTGCCTACGGGCTCAAGTTAAAGCAAAACCTTGGCTTTAGGCGGGTTGCGGGCCAGTCGGGACATCGGGGGACCAGCATGCGGATCGAACGCCGTTACACCGAAGCCGGAAAGTCACCTTACCAGGGCATCGAGTTCCGCACGACCACATCGGAAATCCGCAATCCTGATGGATCGGTGGTCTTCCAGCTGAAGGACATCGAGGTTCCGGCGGACTGGTCCCAGGTGGCCTGCGACGTGCTGGCCCAGAAGTATTTCCGCAAGGCCGGGATTCCGGCCCGCCTGTTTGCGGTGGATGAGCCGGACATGCCCCATTGGCTGCGCCGGCATGCGCCCGACGATGAGGGCCTCGCGCGCCTCGACCCCGACCAGCGCTTTGGCGGCGAGACCCGGGCGGTGCAGGTGTTCGACCGGCTCGCCGGCACCTGGACCTATTGGGGCTGGAAGGGTGGCTATTTCGACGCCGAGGCGGACGCTGCCGCCTTCTACGACGAAATGCGCTTCATGATGTGCCGCCAGATGGGCGCGCCCAACTCGCCCCAATGGTTCAACACGGGGCTTCATTGGGCCTATGGCATCGATGGGCCGGCCCAGGGCCATTTCTACGTCGATTACCGGACGGGCAAGCTGACGGAATCCCAATCGGCCTATGAGCATCCCCAGCCCCATGCCTGCTTCATCCAGGGAGTCGCCGACGACCTGGTGAACGAAGGCGGGATCATGGATCTTTGGGTGCGCGAAGCGCGCCTGTTCAAGTATGGCTCGGGCACCGGCTCCAACTTCTCAAAGCTCCGCGGCGACGGAGAGCGGCTTTCGGGCGGCGGGCGCTCCTCCGGCCTGATGAGCTTCCTCAAGATCGGCGATCGTGCGGCGGGCGCGATCAAATCGGGCGGCACGACGCGCCGGGCGGCCAAGATGGTCACCGTCGACCTCGACCATCCCGACATCGAGGCCTTCATCGACTGGAAGGTGGTCGAGGAGCAGAAGGTGGCGGCCCTCGTCGCCGGCTCGCGCCTGGCGAACAGGCATCTCAACGCCGTCATCCAGGCCTGCCAGCTCGGCGACGACGAGACGCGCTTCGATCCCAAGCGGAACAAGGCGCTGCGCAAGGCGTTCCGCGCCGCGCGCGAGGCCGAGATTCCGGAGAACTACATCCGCCGCGTCATCCAGTTCGCCCAGCAGGGCTATGACCGGATCGATTTCCGCATCTACGACACGGACTGGGATTCCGACGCCTATCTGACCGTCTCGGGCCAGAATTCGAACAACTCGGTGCGGATACCCAACAGCTTCATCGAGACGCTTCTGGCGGGCGGCGAGTGGAAGCTGTTCCGTCGCACCGACGGCAAGGTCGCCAGGACGATCAAGGCGAGCGAGCTGTGGGAGAAGATCGGAAATGCGGCCTGGTCCTGCGCCGATCCGGGCGTGCAGTTCGATACCACCATCAACGAGTGGCACACCTGCCCGGCGAGCGGGCGGATCAATGCCTCGAATCCCTGCTCCGAGTATATGTTCCTCGACGACACCGCCTGCAACCTCGCCTCGCTCAACCTGATGACCTTCCGCGGGCCGCAGGGCCGGTTCGACATCGAGAGCTACGAGCATGCGGTCAGGCTGTGGACCGTGGTCCTCGAAATTTCCGTCCTCATGGCCCAATTCCCCTCGAAGGAGATCGCCCAGCTCTCCTACGAGTTCCGCACCTTGGGCCTGGGCTATGCCAACATCGGCGGCCTTCTGATGACCCTTGGCCTCAGCTACGACAGCCCCGAGGGCCGAGCCTTTACCGGCGCGCTGACCGCAATCATGACCGGGGTTGCCTATGCCACCTCGGCCGAGATGGCGGGCGAGCTCGGCTGCTTCCCGGGCTATGCCAAGAATCGCCAGCAGATGCTGAGGGTCATCCGCAACCACCGGCGCGCGGCCTATGGCATGCACGAGGGCTATGAGGGCCTGAGCGTGCCGCCCGTGCCTCTCGACGTCGCCAATTGCGTGGATCCGGCCTTGGCAGTCGCTGCCGAGCGCGCCTGGGACGCGGCTCTGTCGCTGGGCGAGCAGCATGGCTTCCGCAACGCCCAGGCCACGGTCATCGCGCCCACCGGCACCATCGGCCTGGTGATGGATTGCGACACCACGGGCATCGAGCCCGACTTCGCGCTGGTCAAGTTCAAGAAGCTCGCCGGCGGCGGCTATTTCAAGATCATCAACCGGATGGTGCCCCTGGCTCTCCAGACCCTGGGTTACGGCCAGGCCGAGATCGAGGAGATCATCCGCTACGCCGTCGGCCACGGCACGCTGGAAGAGGCGCCAGGCGTCAACCATGCGTCGCTCCGGGCCCGCGGCTTCACCGCGGCCAATCTCCAGGCGCTCGAGGCCGCGCTGGCCTCTGCCTTCGACATCCGCTTCGCCTTCAACCGCTACACCCTGGGCGAAGAATTCTGCCTGAAGGGGCTCGGCTTCACCGCAGCCCAGCTCGACGACATCAGCTTCGACATGCTGGCGGCGCTCGGTTTCGGCAAGGCGGAGGTCGAAGCCGCCAACACCTATTGCTGCGGCGCCATGACCTTGGAAGGCGCACCGGGGCTGAAGCCAGAGCATCTGCCGATCTTCGATTGCGCCAATCCCTGCGGGCGGATCGGCAAGCGCTTCCTGTCGGTCGAAAGCCATATCCGCATGCTGGCGGCGGCGCAGCCGTTCATCTCGGGCGCCATCTCCAAGACCATCAACATGCCCAACGCCTCCACCGTGGAGGACTGCAAGAATGCCTACATGCTGTCCTGGAAGCTGGGGCTCAAGGCCAACGCCCTCTATCGGGACGGCTCCAAGCTTTCCCAGCCGCTTTCGGCCGCGGTGCTGGGCGATGATCCGGAGGATATCGAGGCGATCGTCGAGGCAACACCTGCCGAGCGTGCGCCCATGGTCGCGGAGCGGATCGTCGAGCGGGTCATCGAGCGCGTCGTATCGGCCGGCCGGCGTAGGCTTCCCAACCGGCGCAAGGGCTATACCCAGAAGGCCATCGTCGGCGGCCATAAGGTTTACCTGCGCACCGGCGAGTACGAGGACGGGAAGCTCGGCGAAATCTTCATCGACATGCATAAGGAAGGAGCCGCCTTCCGCAGCCTGATGAACAATTTCGCCATCGCGATCTCGATCGGCCTGCAATACGGCGTGCCGCTGGAGGAATTCGTCGAGGCCTTCACCTTCACCCGCTTCGAGCCCTCGGGCATGGTGGAGGGCAACGACGCCATCAAGATGGCGACCTCGGTGCTCGACTACATCTTCCGCGAAGTGGCCATCAGCTATGTCGGGCGCAACGACCTCGCCCACGTCCAGCCCAATGACCTGCAGCCCGACGCCATGGGCAAGGGCGTCAGCGAAGGCGAATTTGCCTCGGTGACAGCCGAAGCAGAGGCGGCGATCGACGCGGTCAAGCGCTATGCCAGCACCGGCTATGTGCGCAACAGCCTGGTGGTGTTCCACAACCACAGCCACAGCCACGCCGAAGCCAATGGCCATGGCGGGACGGCCGAGGTAGCAGGTCCAGGCGGGAGCGCGATGGCGGGGGTAAGCGCCTCGGGCCAGGGCTATGCCGCCGCCTCGGCCGGGAACGGGCTCGCGGTCGCCGTCGCCGGTCTCAACGGCCATGGCACGGCCATCGCCGTCGAGGCGCATGTTGCCGCTGCCGTGGACGCCAAGCTCGACAAGATCCGCGAAGCCCGGCTCAAGGGCTATGAGGGCGACAATTGCGGCGAATGCGGGAATTTCACCCTGGTCCGCAATGGCACCTGCCTGAAATGCACGACTTGCGGAGCGACCAGCGGATGCTCGTGACGACGGAATCCCGCCCGATCGCAAAGCCATCATAACGCGCCCGAGGGGCCGGGCTCACCGCAAGGCGGACTCGGCCCCTTCCATGATTGTCGCGAGCCGAGGCCGGCAAAGGGAGACAGCAGGCCTGCTTCCGGCTATGTTGCCCGCCGTCATTTTCCACCTCTTTCGACAGGGAGCGCGTCATGGCCGGACGGATCGACAAGCTGCTGGCGGAGAAGAAGATCGAGCTGCCGAGGGCGGCAGCGCCGGTCGCCAACTACGTACCGGTGGTCATGGCCGGCCATCTCGCCTTCGTCTCGGGCCAAGTGACGGTCTGGAACGGCGAGTTCCGCTTCATCGGCAAGCTCGGCCAGGAGTTCGCGGTGGAGCAGGGCCAGCAGGCGGCGCGGATCTGCGGCCTCAACGTGCTGGCCCAGTTGAAGGCTGCGCTCGACGGCGATCTCGACCGGGTAAAGCGCTGCGTCAGGCTCGGCGTCTTCGTCAATTCCACCGCCGACTTCACCGACCAGCCGAAGGTCGCCAACGGCGTCTCAGATCTGATGGTCGAGGTCTTCGGCGACGCCGGCAAGCACGCCCGCGCCGCCGTGGGCACCAACGTGCTGCCGCTCAACGTCGCGGTCGAAGTCGAGGCGGTGTTCGAAATCGCCTAATCCGAGGCGTCAGGACGCCCAGGCGCTAAGACGAGGGTATGCTGCAATCCTCGGAGACGGCCTGACCCGGCGTCGCCATGCCGCTACCGCTCGGAGGGGCGCCGTCGCCCGGCCCCTCCGCCAGCTTCTTCTTCATCTTCTCCTCGAATGGCCGGTCGCCCTCGGCATAGAGGAAATCCTCGCCTTCCTGGCTGACGAACTGATGGCTCTCAGCCAAATCGATCGCCTGTTGCCACTGCATGCGCGCGTTGCTCTCGAGCCCGACATGCCAGAACGCGTCGCCCAGGTGGGAATGGATCTCCGGGCTGCCGGGATCGAGCTTGGCGGCGCGGCAGAGCGGCGGCACCGCTTCCTCGAAGCGCTTCTCCCGGTAATAGACCCAGCCCAGCGTGTCCTGGTAGGCGCCATTCTTGGGATCGTCCGCCACCGCCTCCCGAGCATAGGCCAGCGCCTCGTCCAGCCTTTCGCCCGACTGCGCCCATTCATAGGCGATGTTGTTGCGGGCGATCACGCTGCCCGCCGCCGCGGCCTTGCCATACCAGAGCCGTGCTTCGGCATGATCGCGCGGCAGGCCGAGACCGAAGTCGTATTCGTAGCCGAGCGCGTTCTCGGCGTCGGCCTGGCCCTGGTCGGCCGCCTTCTGGTACCAGCGCGCCGCGGCCGCCTCGTCGCGCGGCCCGATGTCGCCCTCGCTGTTGAGAAGGCCCATCAGGTACTGCGCCTCGGCATTGCCGCCTTCGGCTTCCGGCTTGGCGAGCTGTTCGGCTTTGGCGAAGTCGCCATGGCTATAGGCGTCCCAGGCTTCGGTCGTGCCGGCGACAGCCGCCGGCGCGGCCGTGAGAAGCGTGACGAGGCAAATCGCTGCGGGGCGAATATTCGGCATTTCGCAACGCCATATTAGCATGGCCCGGTGCGCCTCGGGCCCTTGCAGCAGCGCCGTCGCCGTATGAAGTTAGGTCCATGCCCGACGGTCGCGATCAACTGGGCCTGAAGCTGACCGAAGGCGTCACGTCCGTGGACGCGGACGCCTGGGATGCCTGTGCCGGCGAGGACAATCCCTTCCTCGGCCATGCCTTCCTCGCCGCCCTGGAAGAGAGCCGTTCGGTCGGCAAGGGCACCGGCTGGCTTTCGCGTCCGCTGCTGCTCGAGGCGCCCGACGGCGCGCTCCTGGGCGCGGTGCCGCTCTACGTGAAGAGCCATTCCTACGGCGAATATGTCTTCGACCAGGGCTGGGCCGATGCCTATGAGCGGGCGGGCGGCAGCTATTACCCGAAGCTCCTGGCAGCCGTGCCATTCACGCCGGTGCCGGGCCCCCGGCTGCTGGCGAGGCCGGGAGCCGAAGCGCTGGAATACCGGCGGCATCTGGCCGAAGGGTTGCTGGCCGTGGCGGGGCAGCTTGGCGTCTCCTCGCTTCATGTCAATTTCGCCACGCCCGAGGATGGAGCGGCGCTGGCCGAGGCCGGCTTCATGCGCCGGGTCGCCACCCAGTATCACTGGCGCAATGCCGGCTACGGCAGCTTCGACGACTTCCTGGGAGCGTTGGCATCCCGCAAACGCAAGATGATCCGCAAGGAGCGCGAAGCGGCGACGCGCGAGGGCCTGCGGCTCCTGCGCCTGACCGGGGCCGACATCAAGCCCGCCCATTGGGACAAGTTCTTCCGCTTCTATATCGACACCAGCGAGCGCAAATGGGGCGGGGGCTACCTGACGCGCGCCTTCTTCCACCGGATCGGCGAAACCATGGCCGATCGGATCCTGCTGGTGCTGGCCGAACATGACGGCGAGCCGGTCGCAGGCGCCCTCAACCTGATCGGCCGCGATACGCTCTACGGACGGAACTGGGGGTCCGACGGGGCCTTCCGCTTCCTGCATTTCGAGGCCTGCTACTACCAGGCGATCGAATTCGCCATCGAGCGCGGGCTCGCCAAGGTCGAGGCCGGCGCCCAGGGAGAGCACAAGATTGCGCGCGGCTACCTGCCGGAGGAAACGGCGAGCTACCACCATGTCGCCGATGAGCGATTCGCCGCCGCGGTTGCCGATTTCCTGAAACGCGAGCGCCGGGCCGTCGAAGCCGAACGGGCCGCGCTGGCCGAATATTCGCCTTTCAGACGCGATAANGGCTGAGCGGGATCAGCTCTCGACCAGCGCCGGCAGCTTCGGCTCGGGCCGGGGCGCGGGCGGCGTCGGGTAGGCGAAGCGGAGCTTGTCCTCCGCCACCTCGACCCGGACGATGCCCCCCTTCTCCAGCTTGCCGAACAGCAGCTCCTCGGCCAGCGGCTTCTTGATGTACTCCTGGATCACGCGGGCGAGCGGCCGGGCTCCGTAGAGCGGGTCGTAGCCCTTGCGGGCAAGCCAGGCCCTCGCCTCGTCGGTGAGCTCGATGGTGACCTGCCGGTCGGCGAGCTGGGCCTCCAGCTGCATGACGAACTTGTCCACCACCTTGGCGACGACTTCCGGCGACAGACTCGCAAAACCGATCACGGCGTCGAGCCGGTTGCGGAACTCCGGCGAGAACATCTTGTCGATCGCCTCGGCATCCTCGCCCACCCGCCCCTCGCGCCCGAAGCCCATGGCGGGCTTGGCCATCTCGGACGCGCCGGCATTGGTGGTCATGATCAGGATGACGTTGCGGAAATCGACCGTCTTGCCGTTGTGGTCGGTCAGCTTGCCGTGGTCCATAACCTGCAGCAGCACGTTGAACAGGTCGGGATGGGCCTTCTCGATCTCGTCCAGCAGCAGCACGGCGTGGGGGTGCTGGTCGATGGCATCGGTCAAGAGCCCGCCCTGGTCGAAGCCGACATAGCCCGGCGGGGCGCCCAGCAAGCGCGAGACGCTGTGGCGCTCCATGTATTCCGACATGTCGAAGCGGATAAGCTCGATGCCCAGGCTGCGCGAAAGCTGGCGGGCGACTTCCGTCTTGCCCACGCCCGTGGGGCCGGAGAAGACGTAGGCGCCGATCGGCTTCTCGGGCTCGCGCAAGCCCGCCCGGGCAAGCTTGATGGCCGAGGCCAGGGCGTCGATCGCCTTTTCCTGGCCGAACACCATGGTCTTCAGGTCGCGCTCCAGGTTCTGCAGCGCCACGCGGTCGTCCCGGCTGACGCTCTTGGGCGGGATGCGGGCGATCTTGGCGACCACGGCTTCCACGTCCTTGACCGTGATCGTCTTGCGCCGCTTGCCTTCGGGCAGCAGCATCTGAGCCGCGCCCACCTCGTCGATCACATCGATCGCCTTGTCGGGCAGCTTCCGGTCGTTGATGTAGCGCTGGGCCAGCTCGACCGAGGCGCGGATTGCCTCGGCGGTGTAGCGCACGTTGTGGTGCTTCTCGTAATAGGGCTTGAGGCCGCGCAGGATCTTGACCGAGTCCTCGAGCGTCGGCTCGTTGACGTCGATCTTCTGGAAGCGGCGCACCAGGGCCCGGTCCTTCTCGAAATAGTTCCGGTATTCCTTGTAGGTGGTCGATCCGATGCAGCGGATGACGCCGCCGGCCAACGCCGGCTTCAAAAGATTGGAGGCGTCCATGGAGCCGCCGCTGGTGGCGCCGGCGCCGATGACGGTGTGGATCTCGTCGATGAACAGGATCGCGTGGGGCATCTTGTCGAGTTCGCCGATCACGGCCTTGAGCCGCTCCTCGAAATCGCCGCGATAGCGCGTGCCGGCAAGCAAGGCCCCCATGTCCAGACTATAAATGACGCAACCTTTCAGCACCTCGGGCACTTCGCCGGTGACGATGCGCCGGGCCAGCCCCTCGGCGATGGCGGTCTTGCCCACCCCAGGCTCGCCAACATAAAGGGGATTGTTCTTGGTCCGCCGGCACAGGATCTGGATCGTGCGCTCGACCTCGGCCTCGCGGCCGATGAGCGGGTCGATCTTACCCTGGGAGGCCTTGCGGTTGAGATCGACGCAGTAGGAATCGAGCGCCTCGCTCCCGCCCTTGGCCGCCTTCTCGTTTGCCTCGGGCTCGGCGCCGTGAACGCGCCGGCCTTCGGACCGGCCATGCGCCTTGGCGATGCCGTGACTGATGTAGTTGACCGCGTCCAGGCGCGACATCTCCTGCTCCTGCAGGAAATAGACGGCGTGGCTCTCGCGCTCGGAGAATATCGCCACCAGAATATTGGCGCCGGTCACCTCCTCGCGGCCGGACGACTGGACGTGGATCGCCGCGCGCTGGAGGACGCGCTGGAAGCCGGCCGTGGGCTTCGCTTCCCCGCCATGGCTCGAGACCAGGTTGCCGAGCTGGCTGTCGATGTACTCGACGAGGTCCCGGCGAAGCCGGTCGATATCCACGCTGCAGGCCCGCATGACGGCGATGGCGTCCGGATCCTCGGTCAACGCCAGCAGGAGATGCTCGAGCGTCGCGAAGTCGTGCCGGCGCTCGTTCGCATAGGCAAGCGCGCGGTGCAGCGTCTTCTCGAGGTGGGGCGACAGCATCGACTACTCCTTCTCCATCGTGCATTGCAGCGGGTGCTGGTGACGCCGGGAGAAATCGACGACCTGGGTCACCTTCGATTCCGCGACTTCATACGTGTATACGCCACAAACCCCGACGCCGCGCCGGTGGACATGCAGCATGATCTGGGTCGCCTCCTCGCGACCCTTGCCGAAGAACCGCTCCAGCACGTGGACGACGAACTCCATCGGCGTGTAATCGTCGTTCAGCAGAAGCACCTTGTACAGGGAGGGCTTCTTGGTCTTGGGCTTGCTCTTGACCACCACGCCGGTCTGGCGGTCGTCGTCATTGCGTCTGTCGTCGCCGCTCATGTTCCTCGAGTGCCGTCGATTCGCCGAGGACGGCAGTGCCTCAGCCACGCTTCATAATATTGGATCGATAGCCGCGCCGCAAAGACCCCCTGCCCAAGACCCGAAGAATCAGCCTGCGACGGCTTCGCCGCCCGAGCCGTCAGGCAAGCTCCACCGGCGCCCGCCTGTCACGCCCACACTCCCCCTCCTTCGCGCGCGGTCGCATTCCCAAGGGGGCAGGTGCGACAGCGGGCCGCAATGCCGCCAGGCGGTCCGACGAGCAATCCGCCGGTCCCGAGCCAGCGAAAGGGCGATCTCAGCAGTTTCGCTTCGGCTCCCGGAGCAAGCCGGGAAATCTCCACGCTTATTGCACCGCAGCATAATAAATCATCCTGTGCCGCAGCAACATGCGAAAACTACTTCTGCTTTGCAAAACCAACGGAAGGTGAGATCCGGAGCAGGAAAAAAGCTCATCCTGCATCGAAGCCAACCGCTTCTAGATGGACAGGATTCCTCAGTTTTTTTAGTATGCCCTCAGTTCGAGTCGGGGGTCACCCAGGATGCGGGCACAGCGTGAGGAACTTGCGGGGCGTTGGCGGTATCCGAGGCCTCGGCTGACCCGTCTGCTCCTCGCCCTCCTCGCGCTTGTGCTGCCAAGCGTCGGCGCGCTCGCCAACCCCGTCAATGCGTCCATCGTTGTTGACGCGGCCACGGGCGGGGTCGTGCTCGAATCCAACGCCGATGTGCTGACCTATCCCGCTTCGCTCACCAAGATGATGACCCTCTACCTGGTGTTCGAGGCGATGGAGAAGGGCACCCTCAGGGCCGACCAGCCGCTTCTGGTATCCGCCAATGCCGCGAACCAGGCGCCGACCAAGCTCGGTCTTTGGGCCGGCGAGACCGTCACCGTGGAGCAGGCCATCCTCGGGATGATCATCAAATCGGCCAACGACGCCGCGATGGTTGCCGCCGAGGCCATCGGCGGAAGCGAGTCCGCCTTCGCCCAGATGATGAATGTGAAGGCGCGCGCGCTCGGCATGACACAGAGCTATTTCCACAATCCGAACGGCCTGCCCGATCCGATCCAGCACACCACGGCGCGCGACATGGCGAAGCTCGCCTTGGCGCTCTCCCGGGATTTCCCTCAGTACTACCACTATTTCTCCGCGACGCGCTTCACCTTCCACGGCCGCACCGTGATGACCCATAACCGCTTCGTGCTCCGCTATCCCGGGGCCGATGGGCTGAAAACGGGTTACATCCGGCTCTCGGGCTTCAACCTGGCCAGTTCGGCGGTGCGCAACGGCCGGCGCCTGGTCGGCGTGGTCATGGGCGGGGTGTCTCCGTCCCTGCGCGATGCCGAGATGTGGGCCCTGCTCGACGAGGGCTTCGGCACCTCGACGCCGAAGTCACAGAACAACGCCCTCTTGCTCGCCGCCGCCTCGGGCTCGACCTTGGTGCCAACGCTCAGGCCCGAGGACGTGAGCCAGGCCGAGGATGACACCACCGCCGACACCGACGCCGATGGCGACCGCGGCATTGGCCCAGAGGAACCTCAGAAGGCAGGGCCGGTGGCGCCGGCTGCCGCCACGGCGGCACCGCAAGTTGCCGCTGCTTCCTCGGCGCCGGCTCTTGAGACGCCGCC
>JGI12270J11330_10001302_pt1 | contig 18577 bp, 14 predicted proteins | sample PeaSoiMetSII2010_FD_11330 | JGI IMG/M metagenome (IMG submission 11330)
CAACTTGTCAAGAATGGTTGGAAGGCTCTGGCCGCAACCGATCCCGGAGTCGCCGAGGGTGTGAACATTGATCGGGGGCGCGTCACCAATCGGGCGGTCGCCGCGACCTTCGGCCTGCCTTACAGCCCGCTGGACGCCCGTCCGCACACCTCGGCCGCAACTGCGGCGCCCTCCAAGGGCTGAAACAGAGAAGGAAGAAGAATCGCCATGGCCGGGCGCGATCCACAACCGTGAGCCGGCGACCGTTGAAACCAGTTTCCAATGAGAATCATACCCGGGGAGATTCACGAGATGGGTCACGACGAACACGACAATACTCATGAAAACGACCACGATCATCCGCACCCGCACGAACACGAGGTCGAGGAGGCTCTCGAAGAGGCACTCGAACTCGACACCCAGAGCCAGATCTTCCTGGAAATGAGACGGCAGAACCTCGAGTTGCTGAGGATTGCCACCGAGGTCGCCGGCTACACCGGGGAGCACGGCCCTTTGAAATCGGGCGACCTGCGATCGGCCCTACGCAACATCTGGGATGTCTTCTCCGAGTTTTACACATGGGTCGATCCCGAGGAGGACGAGGACGAAGACGCCGAAGAGGACGAGGAGGAGGACGAGGAATAAGAAATCGGTGAGTGCGTCGACGAGCCGTTGATGATCCCGAGGGAGGCAAGTCACGCGAATGTCCGGGGCCGAGGAAATCGAGGAGTTTCAGACGGTGGCGTGGGTCGGCGACGCGGCGCGGGGGTCTCTGCGCCTCATCGATCAGACCCGGCTGCCGACCGAATTCATCGAGATCGACTGTCATGACGCCCCGACCGTGTGGGAGGCTATCAAGCTGCTTCGGGTCCGCGGCGCGCCGGCCATTGGTGTTGCGGCCGGCTACGGCGCGGTCATTGGCGCGCGGTCGCAAGGGTTGGCCGACGCGGCGACCGTGGGCCGAGCGCTGCGCGAGGCCACGGCGTACCTGCGCACCAGCCGGCCGACCGCCGTGAACCTGTTCTGGGCCCTCGACCGAATGGATGCGACCGCGGCCTCGGCCGGGGTCAACTCCGGCAACGGACCCGGGCTGCTCGACCGGTTGCTGACCGAGGCCCACGCGATCGCCGACGAGGACCGGGCCATGTGCCGGGCAATCGGCCGCCATGGCGCGGAGCTTGTTGTCCCCGGAGAAGGAATTCTGACCCATTGCAACGCCGGAGGCCTGGCCACCTCGGATTACGGCACGGCCCTGGCTGTGATCTTCTCGGCGCACGAGCAGGGCAAGCACATCCGGGTCTACGCCGACGAGACGCGGCCATTGCTGCAAGGGGCGCGGTTGACCGCCTGGGAACTCCAGCGCCGCGGGGTTCCCGTGACCTTGATCTGCGACAACATGGCCGCGCAGGTCATGAAGGAGGGCAAGGTCCAGAAGGTGGTCGTGGGGGCGGACCGGATCGCGGCCAACGGCGACACCGCCAACAAGATCGGCACCTACGGTGTCGCCCTCCTGGCCCGGGCGCACGGCATCCCCTTCTACGTGGCGGCGCCCTCGAGCACATTCGACTTGACGATCCCCGACGGCGCGGCCATCCCGATCGAGCAGCGCGAGTCGCACGAGGTGACCCACGGCTTTGGCCGCCAGACCGCCCCCTCCGGCGTCGATGTTTACAACCCCGCCTTCGATGTCACCCCGGCCGAGCTCATCGCCGGCATCATCACCGAGAAGGGCGTGATCCGGCCGGTGAACCAGGAAACGATCCGTGAAGTGATCGGAAGTTGAGTCTCTCTTGATTTGGACGAGGACTGCCATGCTGGCTCACAGTGTTTTCTTTTCCCTGCACGATAACTCCCCGGCGGCCATCAAGAAGCTGGTCGACGCTTGCAAGAAATACCTGCCAGACCACGCGGGTGTGCTTTACTTCGCCGTTGGCACGCTCAACCCCGATTTGGACCGCCCCGTCAACGATCGCGACTTCGACGTGGCCCTGACCATCGTCTTCGACTCCAAGGCCGCTCACGACGCCTACCAGGTCGCTCCCTTGCACCAGCGGTTCATCCACGAGAACAAGCCTGACTGGCACATGGTGCGGGTTTTCGACGCGGATGTGGAATCAAAATGACGGAGGGTTCACCGGGTCTTGATCACGACGTGACATGCAACATGCCTTATTCATTTCCGCCCGACGTGAACGAACTTGCTGAGATCCGGAATCGCCTCACGAAACACCCGCCTCTCCAGTCACGACCGACGGCCTGGACATCAGCTCTTGCTCTGGAGCGCGATGACCCCGTCCCACCCCGTGGGCGGGTTGTGGTTGTGCTGGATGATNTAGCCGAGGATGAAATCCTTGCCCAGGTCTTGGGGAGGGACGAGGTGGAGTCGCTCCNAGGCGATCGACCAATCGCCNCGCAGGAAGGCGTCGAGCGCCGCCTCGTAGTGGGCCAGGTGCTCGTCGCCGAGGACCGGGTCCTGCGCGGCAGGAGGGAGTAGCTCGCTGACGGTCAGGGCGGTCTCCAGACCGTAGGGCCTGACCATCGCGAGGCGGCGGCACCGGGCNACGTCGACGGGGATCGTGGCGCGGACCACCCGCGTGGTGGCCTCATCGAGCAGGATCGGGACGTGCAGGATCTTGGTCAGGCCCTCGAGCCGCGAGGCGAGGTTGACCACCGGCCCGAACACGGTGATCTTGGACTGGTCGGGCGGCCCGATCTGCCCTGCGACGGCCCGGCCGCTGGCGATTCCGATGCCCGCCTGGAACCCGGCGAGCGAGTGGTCCGGGCGGTGCGCGTAGGCCGCGAACGTGTTGCGGATCCCCAGCGCCGCCAGACAGGTTTGTTTCACCATGTCGGGCTGCGCCAACGGCCAGCCCCAGAACCCCATGGCCGAGTCGCCCTGGAAGTCGGCGACAATGCCGTGGTGGTCGAAAATGAATTGAGTCATGACCCCCAAGGCCTGGCTGATACGCTTGAGGACCACGAACAGGTCGGCGGCGGACGTCTCGACCTTTTGCGAGAAGCCTCGGAGGTCACAGAACAGTGCCGTGACTTCAGTCTCCTTCGGCTTCAGCGCGGTCTCCGGGTCCGCTCCGCCGATCACCCGGAGCACTTTGGGCGAGAAGAAGTGGCTCAGGAAGCTCTGTCGGTGCTGGAGTACTTGGAGCTGGCGGAGCGAGCTGAGAATCGAGGCGACCAGCTCGGCGAACTTCAATTCTTCGCCGAGGTCGTTCTCGTTCCACGTCGCGAGGAGGCCATCGGTCCGTTGAACTGAGAGCCTCCCGGCGGCGTAGATGCCCCAGCCCCTGCAGGCTTCGCCGGGGACCGGGGTGCAGAAAGCCCAGTCGAAGTTGCCCCCCAGGGTAAACCTCTGTTCGCCCTCGGCGAGGTCGGCGGCCCAGACGTGGACGACGCTGTCGCGGAGGCGGAGGACGGCCTCGCGGACCAGCCGCTGGCTCGGCCGGAACTCGCCTGCCCCGGGGAATCGGCACTCAGCGTCGAGCACCCGCACGGCTGCGGTCTCGTGCCCGTCGAGGTCGGCCGCCACCAGTGCGATCGCATCGGCCCGGCGGATCCCGGCGAGGAGCAGGCTGACGAGGTGGGCAAACAACTCGTTGTCGTCGGCCGCGCTAGCGATCACGTCGGTGAGGCCCCGCAGCACCTCGATCCGGTGCGGGGCGTCGCGGTACGGGATCCGCCGGAGCTCCGGCGAGCTGACGGCCCACGACTGCAACAAGGGCCGGGAATCGGGCGAATCGGCGGTGCCCTCAGCTTCCAGAGTGAAGCGGGTTCGGCCGATGACGAACGACTCGCCTGGTCCGAGAGCGAACGTCTCGGCCTTGTCGCCGCGGTGGAAAATCGGGTTCCGCGCTGCCGGGAGCTGGCGGACGCGCAGGCGGCCGTTCCGCCAGGTGAGCTCGGCGTGTTGTCGCGACAGCGCGCGTTCCCAGGGGACGTCCCAGCCCTGTGACTCCCGGCCCAGGACGAACGGGTCTCCTTCGGGGAGTGTTCGCTTCCAGCGCTGGTCGGGCTGCTGCCCCTCTGCGACGAGCTCGGCCATGATTCGGCCTCCTGGGGCGGTACGGCCGCCGTACCGCCGGATCGGAATCAGGCATCCCCGGCCTGAGTGGCCGGAGCGCGGGGCGGCCCAGCAAGACGCCGCGCCAGTCAGCCGCCGCCGGGTGGGTCCCGCTCCTGGGGCCGGGTGGCCGCCGCGCCTGTGGGTGCGGGGGCCGCCGTGCCTGTGGCGGTCGGGCCGGTCTCCACGGCAATCGGCCGCGGCGAGGGGGGCACTGAGCTCGTCGCCGAGCCGGTGGCGGTCCCGAGGGACGGCAGGCCCCACCACCGCCGCCAGCGCCCAAGCCACCGGCTCGTCCTGCCCTGCCGCAGGCCCATGAGCACGAAGGCCCAGAGGCCCGAGACCACGAGCATCACCAGGGCCAGGGCGAGGAACGCATACCGGAAGATCTTCTTCTCCAGCTCCTCGAGGGGCTTGAGCGTCTCCTCCTGGCGCTCCGCGACCAACACGATCCAGTCGCTCCCACGCACCTGGTCGCGTCCCCACGAGAGAAGGACCGGCGCCATGACGGCGAACCGGCGGGCGCCGTCGGACCCGACCAGGGGGTCGACGTAATTGTCGATAACCTCGTCGGCGTCGGTCGTGGACAGGTTATCCCCCGCGAGCCAGGCGTGAAGGACCCGATCGGCGCGCGCGACGACCTCGGGCGCGGCGTAGAAGCTGGCCCCGGACGACTGCTGCTCCATCGCTGGGAGTCGGGGATGAGCGACGACCCGCCCGGTGCGGCCGACGGCGTCGGGGCGGAGGTCGATCAGGACGGAGCTCTGGTCCCGCGACCCGCGGAATTCGGTGAAATGCCCCGCCTCGGTCTCCATGGCGAGGATGCCGATCGGGGGGGCGCCCGCGGCGCGGCCGGGCCCCCAGACCGGGACACTGAAAGTCACGGCCAGAGTCTTCGCCCTCTTGCTCAGGTAGATGTTCGAGCGATGCGGGCGGGTGATCGGCGCCGGCCGGGGATCGCCGGGCTGGAGCTCGTGCCCGAGGCCGTGGAAGTAGTCGCGGTACCCGAAATACCGGCCGACCAGCGCGTCGTTGTGGGGACTGAGCGTGCGCAGCAGCCCGTTGCGATCGAGGGCGAACCAGTGGAGCGTGGCGGTGAGCTGGCTGAACCGGTTGTTCCAGTAGTCGCGGCGGTCGGCGATCCAGCGGCGGACCGAGCCGTCGGGGTCGCGGCCCTCGGGCGAGTCGAGCGGCGCGGCCAGCAGCCGCATCAGGCAGGGTTCGTCGGACTCGGCCGTGAGAACGCCCCAGCGGTTCTCGACCTCAAGGGCGAACCTCTCCGCCAGCGACCGGGCCGCGAACCGATTGCTCTCCGCCGCCTGCTGGATCAACTGTATACTCGCTCGAGCCACGAACTGGCGGACCCCCCAGGCGGCAATGGCCGCGATCACCACCACGACCAGCAACGGTCCCAGCCCGCCGAGGAGGAGGAGCGGCCTCTGGGCCAGCCGGGTGGCGCGGGCGTCGAGCGCGTGAAGCACCGACCCAACGTCGCGGAATCGCGCCTTGGGGTCGACCGCCAGGCAGCGGTCGACGACCTCCGCCAGCGCGGCGTCGACCCCGGGGACGAGACGGTGGGCTGACGGCTTCGGGGCGCCGGCTAGCAGCCGCCGGTAGCGGTCGAGACACTCCTCCAGCCGCCCCGGCTCGAGCACGCCTTCCGCTCCGGGGTCGTCGCGAAATGGGATCGATCCAGTAAGCATGTGATAGAAGATAGCGCCAAGGGCATAGACGTCCCACCGCGCGTCGGGGACGGCTCGAAGGTCGGCCTGCTCGGGGGCCATGTAGAACAGGGTGCCGAGGGCCGCCCCCTGCTCGTGCGAGAGCCGCGACTGACCGAAGTCGGCCAGCCTGGGATGACCGTCCTGGTCGAGCAGGACGTTGGCCGGCTTCAGGTCGCAGTGGATGATCCCCTTGCCATGCGCGTGCATCAGGCCGACAGCGATCTCCCGGAACATCGCCAGCGCGTGGTCCATGTCGAGCGGCCTGCCGCGGAGCAGTTGCTCAAGCGAACCCCCCTGCATGTAATCCATCACGTAGTAGGGCGGGGTCGCGTCCCAGCCGACGGCGAAGAGCTGGATGATGTGGCGGTCGGAGAACAGATAGCGGAGCTTTTCCACCTCGCGGGCNAGCAGCGACCAGTCGAGCCCGCCGCGGCTGTTGAAGAACTTGATCACCACCCGGCGACCGCTGTTGCTGTCGACAGCGCGCCAGGCCTCGCCGAAGGCTCCCTTGCCCAGGAACGCCTCCTGCTCGTACCCGGGGACGTGGAGTGGAGGCTCGAGCCTCGCCACGCTCAGCTCGCGGGCGAGCCGGAGCTCGTCCGGCCGCATCACCAGGGTCGCGTCACCGATGTTCGTCATGCTCGGCACCCAGATCGTTGGCGGCCGCGTCCCGCGTCGACGGCGTCCCGGGGCCCCGCCGTTTTCGGCCAGCCACATCCCCGATCATCGCACCATCGACGGCTCTCCTCAAGGCCATACCGCCGGGGCCAGGACCGTCCGTCGTCTCCACGAAAAAACTGGGATCTTGACATAGAAAACCGGGATCTTGACATATCCCGATAAGCTGAACATAGTGGGGTCTCTGCTCGCGACGGGCAGGTCGTGCCCGGCGATGATCGCACTGACCGTGTCGAACCAGCGCGGGCGGTGTGTTTCTTTTTCGCCGTGAGCGTAGGCAGTTTGCCCTGGCCGCTGGCCCGACCCCGAGGAGGTCGGGGGCGCGGTGCTGTTTGCGTGAACGCCGGAGTCCGTCATTCAAAATTCCACTAGACTCGTGTGTGATGGGCCCTCGCCGTGGCGGACCAGGCCCGCGCCAGGTCGTGACCGCGCGGCGAGCCGGTGCGGCGCGGGGGAAGTCGGACGGGAAACCGTCGTGTTCGGGGACTTGCGTAGTGATGGATCCCTCGGATTGGAGGTTACACAGTCATGGCTGAGAATCCGACTGAACAGGCGCGTGGAGGTGATTGGGAACTTCGTTGGGGTCTGCTCGTGGCGGACGCGTGGGCCGATGAGGCATTGAAGGAGCGGCTCCTGTCCGACCCGGCGGCCGTGCTCAAGGAACGGGGGATTACAACCCCGCCGAATGTCCAGATCAAAACGATCGAGGACACAGCGGACGTGATGCACCTTGTGCTTCCGATGAAGCCGGCCGCAGCCGAGCTCTCGGAGGAAGAACTGTCAACCGTGGCGGGCGGTTGGTGCGGTGGCTGTGGCTGCCGTGGCTGTGGCTGCCGTGGCTGTGGCTGCCGTGGCTGTGGCGGTGGCTGTGGGTGCGGTGGCTGCGGTGGCTGCGCCATGTAACCCATGCGTCGCCCCCTGTGTCCAGTAGGGCTGCGCCGGCGACGGGATCGTGATCCGCAGTTGGACCTGTCGCCCCCGGTCCTTTCCCTGGGACCGGGGGTGACCGTGGCCGGTGATCTCAGCGTCGTGCCAGCGGCGCCGGCCGGTCCCACAGACCTGACGGGTGGTCTTAATCGAAATGGGGGATGGGTCCATGATGCACCGCCCGGTGTTCAAGCCGCACTACCTGGTCAAGGTGATCGAGAACGAGGGGGTGTTCCTGCTGTCCGAACGGCACCAGACGGTGCTGCAAGGCTGGCTCTACGAGGTGATCGCCCCGCGGCTCGACGGCCGGCCGGTTGAAGATCTGTGCGCGGAGCTGCGGGGGCGGGTCATGGCCGCCCAAGTGTACTACACCCTCAACCAGCTTGAAAAGAAAGGGTACATCGCCGAGGGGGGCGGCGACGCGGCCACGATGCCGCCGGGGGAGGCAGCGCTCTGGTCGATGCTCCGCGTCGACCCCGGCGAAGCGGCCGGGCGGCTGGCTCGGTCCACGGTGGCGCTGACCGTCTTCGGTGACGTCGACATTGAACCTTTCCGAGCGTTGCTCGGGGCACTCCGCGTCCGGGTGGCAGAGGCGGGGTCGGAGGAGGTCGGGCTTGGCGTCGTGGTGACCGACCATTATCTCCGGGACGGCCTGCAGCCCTACAACAAGGAAGCCCTCCGGACGGGACGCCCCTGGCTGCTGATCAAGCCGGTCGGCATGATGGTGTGGATCGGACCGCTGTTCCGCCCCGGAATCACAGGGTGCTGGGAGTGCCTGGCGGAGCGGATCCGGGCCAACTTCCCCATCCTGGGCTACCTCGACGGCAAGCGCGCGTTGAACGGCGCGACCGGGGCGGACCGATGCGGGACGCCGGCGACCGAGGCGGTCGCCTGGGGGCTGGCGGCCAACGCCGTCGCCTCCTGGATCGCGCAAGGGGAGTCGCCGCAACTGGAAGGCCGGGTCCAGACCTTCGACGTGCTCGGATGGAGGGGGGAGAGCCACGCCCTGGTGCGCCACCCGACCTGCCCGTCGTGCGGCACCGCCCCACCAGAGGCCGCAGCGCCAGATCAGGGGCCGGCACCCCCGCGGGTCNTNCAACTGACCAGCCGCAAGAAGGCGTTCACCAACGATGGTGGGCACCGGGCGGTGCCACCGCGNGAGACCCTCCNGCGCTTCGGCCACCACGTCAGCCCGATCTCCGGCGTGGTGCCCATGATGGAGCGGGCAGCGCCCGACAACGACGGCGAAGTGATGCACGTGTATGTCTCGGGGCCCAACATGGCCCGCGGGCCGCGGACCTGGATGGGCCTCTGGACGGATCTCCGCAACTCGAGTTGCGGCAAGGGGACGAACGAGGAGCAGGCTCGCGCCAGCGCCCTGTGCGAGGGGATCGAGCGTTACTCCGCGATCTTCCGGGGTGACGAACCACGATTCACGTCGCGGCTCGTGGACCTCGGCGACGTTGGAGTCCACCCCAACGCCTGTATGCTCCTGAGCGACCGCCAGTATCGCAATCGCGAGGAGTGGAACCGGCACACCACGGTGTATCACTACGTCCCCGCCCCGTTCGACCCCGAGGCGCCGGTCGAGTGGACGCCGGTGTGGTCGCTGACCCGCGAGCGGGTTGCCTACCTGCCGACGGCGTTTTGCTTNTTCGAATACCCGTACCCTGGGGGCGAGCCCTACTGCATGAGCTGTTCCAACGGCAACGCGGCCGGGAACACCCTCGAGGAGGCGATCCTCCAAGGTTTCCTCGAACTGGTTGAGCGTGACAGCGTGGCGCTGTGGTGGTACAACCGCGTCCGGCGGCCTGCGGTCGACCTCGACAGCTTCGGGGAACCGTACCTCCGCCGGCTGACCGACTTCCTCCAGAAGTACCGGCGCGACCTCTGGGTGCTCGACTTGACGAGCGACCTGGATATCCCAGTGTTCGTCGCCCTGTCGCGGCGGACCGACGGGGGCGCCGAGCAAATTATGTTCGGGTTCGGCGCGCACCTCGATCCCCAGGTGGCCTTGTTGCGCGCGGTCACCGAGATGAACCAGATGCTGGTGCACATCCTCGACGCCCCCCCCGAAGGTCCCGCCGTCGACCGGCTCACGGACCCGGAGACGCTGGGCTGGCTCCGAACCGCGGCGCTGGCGAACCAGCCGTACCTTGTCCCTTCCGACGCGCCGCCCCGCACACTCGTCGCGTACCCGCGGCTGCGGACTGACGACCTGAGGGATGACGTCCTGGCCTGCCAAGACAGGGTGAAGCGGCTGGGGATGGAGATGTTCGTCCTCGACCAGACCCGGCCCGAGGTCGGTATGCCCGTCGTGAAGGTGATCGTGCCTGGCTTGCGGCACTTCTGGACCCGGTTTGCCCCGGGGCGGTTGTACGACGTGCCCGTGAAACTGGGCTGGCTCCCGAATCCTCATCCGGAGCAGGCGCTCAACCCGGTCCCGATGTTTCTCTGACGCCTGCCGCGGCCGGCGGAGGGGCCCCGACCGGGGGGTTTTTCGCGGGGTCGATCGACCATGGAACTGCAACCGGCCGAAGTCTTTCGGGTTCACCGCCTCGCCGGCATCAGGGGTGTCTCAGGGAGATCGTCATGTCGGCTTCCATGTTCTTGAAAACCCCGGAAGGGGTGTCACTGGCGCCGGGCGACGGTGGAGGACTCGTATTCCAGGGCCCCTGGTGCCGGTTGGCGATCCGGGAGGCCGACCCCGGGCCCTTTGCCGCCCTCGCAGCGACCGGCGGCTACGAGGACGTACTGGCCCGGACTGCCTTGCGGTCGAGTGGGCCGGCAGGGATGGCCCGGTTCTACTACTACCTCGGGCGGCTGGTGGAGCGGGGCTTCGTGGTCCGGTCGGCGTGCCTGGACGGGCGCCTGCTGGCGAGCCTGGTCCCGGTCTCTCCGGCCTTCCGCCTGGCCGCCGCGCGGGCCGCGCCGGTGCACCGGCTCGCCCTGTCGCGGTTCGCCTTCATACGCCGGCACGAGGCGCGGGCCTGCCTCGAATCGCCCCGGGCGCACGCTCGGGTGGTCCTGTACGATCGCCGCGTGGCGGAGCTGGTCCAGGCCCTGATGGAGCAACCCCGCGCGGAGGGGGCCGGCGACGAGCCGCTCTGCGGGCTCCCGCCCGAGGCCGCCGAGGCAACGCTCGACCTCTTGTCGTCGGCCGGCATGCTCACGGAGCTGGACGACAATGGCGCCCCGGCGGAGGACGCCGACCCGGCCCTCCGGTGCTGGGAGTTCCACGACCTGCTGTTCCATGCCCGGAGCCGGATGGGCCGGACCGACCTGCGCTACGGGGCGACGTACGCCTTGGCCGGGGTGGTCGCACCGCCCCCGGCGCTCAAGCCAGTGAGCGTGGCCGAGGCCGTGCCGCTCGAACGCCCGGACCTGGCCCGCCTGGAGCGCGAGGACCCGCCGCTCGCCTGGGCGATGGAGCGCCGGTGTTCGGTCCGGGAGTACGCAGCCGAGCCAATGACCGCCGGCCAGCTCGGCGAGTTCCTCTTCCGGGTGGCCCGGGTCCGGGAGGTGATTTCGCGCGAGATCCTGACGACCGCCGGCCCCATGACGATGGACATCGCGCCGCGGCCTTACCCCGCGGGCGGCGCTCTCTACGAGCTGGAGGTCTACGCTGTCGTCCGGGCCTGCGCGGGCATCGGGCCGGGCATCTACTATTACGACCCGTGCGGCCACCGGTTGGTCCGCCTCCGNGGCCCGACCGACGAGTGCGGGCTGCTGCTGGAGGACGCCGCGCTCTGCGCGGNGGTCGACTCCTCGACCCTTCAAGTCCTGCTCATTTACTCGGCGCGGTTCCCACGNGTGAGCTGGAAATACAGCGGCCTGGCCTACTCGCTGGTCCTGAAGCACGTCGGGATCGTCCAGCAGTCGATGTACCTTGTCGCCACGGCGATGGGTCTNGGCGGTTGCGCCCTCGGCGCGGGCGACTCCGACCTGTTCGCTCGTGCGGTCGGCACCGACTACTATGCCGAGACCTCGGTGGGCGAGTTCCTCCTGGGGAGCGTTCCGCGCGGTGGGTCCGCCCCCGCTCGAGGTCTCGGCGCCGGCGCCGCAGAACCGAACGGTCCCACTGACCCGGCGCGGCCGGCCCCCTGGTAGGCGGTCGTCCAGCCCGGTCCGAGTGCCACGGTGCGGAGGTTTGGGAATGCGTAAGATCTTCTATCTCTTCGGCCAGCTCACCGACGCCGACATCGAATGGATGCTCTCCAAGGGGAAGAGGGAGCGGATCCGGGCCGGGACATCGATCGTCCGCGAAGGCCAGCCGATCGACTCGCTGTTCATCGTCCTCGACGGGGTGCTCGAGGTCACCGGCCCGGGCCTGGGGACTGACAAGCCGATCCGCCTGGGGTGCGGCGAGGTGGTGGGAGAGATCTCCTTCGTCGACTCCCGGCCGCCGACCGCCACGGTCACGGCCGCCGCCGACGCGGTCGTGCTGTCGATCCCCCGCGCGGCCCTCCTGGAGAAGCTGGAGCAGGACCACGAGCTTGCCGCGCGGTTCTACCGTGCGCTGGCCATGTTCCTCTCGCAGCGGCTCCGCGACACAGGTCGGCGGCTCGGTTACGGCCGGTCCGAGCTCGCCCCCGCCGGGACCGAGGTGGAGGGAGAGCTCGGTGAGGAAGTCCTCGACAACATTCACATGGCCGGGCACCGCTTCGACCACGTGCTCCAGCGGTTGCTGGGCCCGTGAATCCGACCGCCCGGAGACCGGAAGGAGGCGCGATGGCAAGGCAGATCTACCGGGGCGAAGCGCTCCAGCGTTTGGCCTCGCCCGAGCAACTGGACCAGCTCATGCCCTTGACCGACCCTCGGGGGTGGTTGGCGCTGGCGGCCCTGGGGATGGTGCTGGCGGCCGTGCTGGTGTGGGCCTGCTGCGGTACGGTCCGGGTCACGGTGGAGGCGCAGGGCGTCCTCGTCCGCCCCGGCGGGGTGCGGACGGTGGCGGCTCCCCGCGCAGGGGTCGTCTGCCAGCTCCCGGCCCAGGCCGGCGAGCGGGTTGCCGCAGGACAGGAACTGTGCCGCCTGGCCCCCGCAGGCGGCGCCGGGTGCGATCAGCCGGTCCACAGCCCCATCGCGGCCCGGGTCTTGGACATCCCCGTCCACGAGGGTGAAGCTGTCGAGCCGGGTGCGCCGCTGGTGACGCTCGAATCGCCGGAGGTCGCGCCCCACGCCGTCCTGTACGTCCCCGCCGATACGGGGTACCAGGTCCGCCCCGGGATGGAGGCGCGGGTCGAGCCGGCGGGTTCAGACCCGGGGGGTGCCGGCGCCCTATCTGGGCGAGTGGTCAGTGCCGGCCGCTACCCGGCTTCGCGGTCGGCGATAGCCGGCTTGCTGGGCGACGAATGGCGGGCGGACCCGACGTTCCGCGGTAGCCCTTTGCTGGAGGTCGTCGTCGGCTTGACTCCCGAGGCCATGGCACCAGGACCGGGGCCAACGTCCGGCGACTCGTTCCCCGAACTCTACAGCGGGACACCCTGCCGCGCTACGATCACGGTCGACCGGCTCAGGCCGTTGCGGCTGATCGTTTCCGGGCGGTCCGGCCGTGCGGGGTCCTGAGGCCGGGATGCCGAGGAGCGCCGCCGAAGCCGGCCGGGTGGACGCGCCGACCCCAGACAACGACAGACCGGGGTCCCTCGACGCGACCCCGGAGCCCAGGACGGCCCGCGAGGGCGTCCGTCATCGTGAGCCGAGGAGGCCGGTCATCGCCATGAGACTCCCATTCCTGTCGGATCACGCTCGGCAGATCCGCAGAGTGAAGACCCCCACGGTGCTGCAAATGGAGGCGGTGGAGTGTGGCGCCGCCGCGCTGGGGATCGTCCTGGGGTACTACGGCCGGTTCGTCCCCCTGGAGGAGCTCCGGGTCGCCTGCGGGGTCTCACGCGATGGGACCAAGGCCAGCAACATCCTGAAGGGAGCACGCAGCTACGGCCTGAAGTGCAAGGGGCTGAGCCAGCAGCCGGACGACCTGCTCGCCTTGCGGCTGCCGTTGATCGTGTTCTGGAACTTCAACCACTTCGTGGTTGTCGAGGGGTTCGCCCCCGGGCAGGTGTTCCTGAACGACCCGGCGACAGGCCCCCGGGTTGTGAGCGAAGCCGAGTTCGGGGAGAGCTTCACGGGAGTGGCCCTGACGTTGGAGCCGGAGCCGGACTTCCGGCCCGGCGGGGCCCGTCGCGGCCTGATCGGACCCCTCCGCGACCGCCTCCGCGGTTCCGGGGCCGGGCTCCTTTACGTGCTGCTGGCCAGCCTGATACTCGTGGTGGCTGGGTTGTTCCCACCGGTCCTCACGCGGGTCTTTGTCGACGAGTACCTGGTCTCGGGGAGGCGGTCGTGGGTCGGCCCGCTCCTCATCGGCATGGCGGTCGCCGCCGTACTCCGTGCCGCCTTGACGTGGCTGCAGAGGCGCGCGCTGACAGGGCTGGAGACCAAGCTGGCCCTGGTCTCCTCCTATCGCTACTTCGAGCACGTCCTGAGGCTCCCCATCGAGTTCTTCACCCAGCGCTACGGCGGGGAGATCGGCACCCGGGTCGAGATCAATGACCGGCTTGCCCGGCTCCTCTCCGGGGAGCTGACGGCCAACCTGATGAACCTCGTGGTCGTCGCCGCGTGCGTGGGCCTGATGTTCTCGTACGATGTCCTCCTCACGCTGGTCGGCCTGGCGTTCGCCGCGGTCAATTTCCTTGCCCTCCAAGCCGTCTCTCGGAGCCGGAAGGACATCAACATGCGGCTGTTGCAGGAGCGCGGCAAGCTCCTGGGCACGTCGATGGCCGGCCTCCAGACCATCGAGACGCTGAAGGCGACCGGCGCGGAGTCCGACTTCTTCGGCCGCTGGTCGGGCCAGATGGCGAAGGTGCTCCAGTCGAGCCAGCGGATGGAGGTCTCAAGCCTCTGGCTGGGGCTGGTGCCGTCGCTCCTCACGGCCCTGAACACGGTGGCGATCCTCGGGGTGGGGGCCGTGCGGGTGATGGACGGTCACATGACGGTAGGCATGCTGGTCGCGTTCCAGAGCCTGACGGTGAGCCTGATGGGGCCCGTCGAGCAGTTCCTCTGGATGGGCAGCACACTGCAAGAGGTCGAGGGGGAGATGGGGCGCCTCGACGACGTCCTGCGGCACCCCATCGACCCGACGTTTCAAAGACCGGGGCCGGACGGCCCGGCCGTCGAGACCTTGCCCCGGCTTACAGGCCGGTTGGAGATACGAGCGGTCACCTTCGGCTACAGCCGGCTCGACCCGCCCCTCATTTCGGGCTTTAGCCTCGAGATCCGGCCAGGTTCGCGGGTCGCCCTCGTCGGCCCGAGCGGCAGCGGGAAGTCGACCATGGCCAAGCTCGCTTGCGGCCTCAGCCGGCCCTGGTCGGGAGAGGTGCTCCTCGACGGACTGCCCCTGAACCGGATCCCGCGGGACGTCCTGGCCAACTCGCTGTCCATGGTCGACCAGGAGTTCTTCCTCGTGGAGGGGTCGGTCCGCGATGTGCTGACCCTGTGGGACCCCACCGTCTCCGAGGAGGCCCTGGCGCGGGCGGCCCGCGACGCCTGTATCCACGACGATATCGCCGCACGCCCGGGCGGCTACGACAGCAGGGTCGAGGAGGCCGGGAGCAACTTCAGCGGCGGGCAGCGCCAGCGGCTGGAGATTGCCCGCGCGCTGGTCAACAACCCGTCCCTCGTCGTGCTCGACGAGGCCACCAGCGCCCTCGACCCCGTCACCGAGAAGCGGATTGACGACAACCTCCGGCAGCGGGGCTGTAGCTGCCTCATCGTTGCCCACCGCCTGAGTACCATCCGGGACTGCGACGAGATCATCGTCCTGAGTGAGGGCAGGATCGTTCAGCGTGGTACCCACGACGCTCTTTACAGCACCAGGGGGCTCTACCGTCGCCTGATCCGGAATTCTTGACGGCCGGAGACGCAGGGTTGGCAACCCCCTCTGGGCGGCCGGGTGAATCGAAGCGAGGCAAGACGATGCGCGAGATCGAGGGAGTCCTTGGCGGTGAGGGCCCGCCGCGGGAACTGGCGGGCAACGTCCCCTTGTCGCTCGACGAGAACGAGGGCGGCTGGCTTGTGGTCTCGGGTCAGGTCGACGTCTTTGCCGTGCCGCTGGTCGACGGGAAGGCGACCGGGGCTCGATCCCACCTGCACCGGGCCGGGGTCGGTGAGCTGGTGTGCGGCACCCGCCGGATGCTGGCGGACGAGCCGGTGGCCCTGATCGCGGTCGGGGGGCCCGAGACGCGGGTCCTCCACGCCAGCCCCGCCCGGCTCGTCGAACTGGCCCGCGACCCCGAGCTCTCGGGGACGACTCTGGCGCTGTGGGACGGCTGGGCCCGCGGGCTGATCGCGGGGTTGTCGCCCGGTCCGGCTCCGAAGCCCCTGCGCATCCTCACGGCCGGACAGCCTGCCGTCTTGGAGGACGTCACGAACGTCGTCCCCGCCAGCGGGCTGGTGTGGGTCATCCACGACCAGGGGACCTCGCGGTTCCTCGGCCGGGAGGAGCTGCCCCTGGGGCCCGGCGACGGCCTGACCCCGCTCGTGGACCCCGGCTGGATGACGGCCCAGCCTGGTGCCCGATTGTCGACCTTCACGACCGCCGAGGTCGCGGGCGGTCCCGGGGCCTGGACCGCCCTCGAGCGGTTCCACCAGCTCGTCGCGCGGTGCGCGGAGCAGAACCGGCGGAAGGCCATGAGCCTGGAACGCGAGCGGCTACACCTGAAGGCGGAGTCAGAACAGCGGCTGCTCCGATCGACGCTCTCGCGGTTGGCCGCCGTGGTCGAGCCGGAACGGGACGGCGCGGCGATCCCGGAGGTCGATGAGCCACCGCTGGTCACAGCCTGCCGACTGGTGGGTGGGCAACTGGGGACCCTGATCCAAGACCCCGGGCGGCTCGCCGGTAAAAGGCGGGGGAGTGACCCCGTCGCGGCCGTCGCCCGCGCCTCGCACCTGCGGACGAGGCGGGTCTTGCTCTCCGGGCCTTGGTGGCGCCGGGACAACGGGCCGCTCCTGGGCTTCCTATCGGCGGACGAGCACCCGGTCGCCCTGCTTCCGGTCTCGCCATCGGGCTATGAGCTGATCGACCCGGTCGCCCAGACCCGGGATCCTGTGACGGCCGCGGTGGCGTCCGAGGTCCGGTCGTTCGGCTACACGTTCTACCGGCCGTTCCCGCCGCGTGCCTTGACCCTCTGGGATGTCATGCGCCTCGGATTCTCCGGCGGGGTTCGTGATGTGTTGACCGTGGTGCTGGTCGGCACCGTGGGGGGGCTGCTCGGGATGCTTCCTCCGATCGTCATGGGCTGGATCTTCGACACGATCACTCCCGGGCTGGCGCGGTCCGAGCTGATCCCGATCCTCTTCGCTCTGGGTTTCGGCGCACTGGCCGCGGCTTTCCTTCGTCTGGTCCAGGGGGTCGCGATCCTGCGCGTGCAGACCCGGGCGGAGGGCGCGGTGGAGGCCGGCCTGTGGGACCGCCTCCTGAACCTGCCAGCCTCGTTTTTCCGGGTCTACTCGTCGGGCGACCTGGCGACCCGCGCGATGGGGATCTCCGCGATCCGGCAGGTGCTGACCGAGGTTGCCTGGACGACGCTCGTCAGCCTGCTGTTCTCCCTGGTTTCCTTCGGTCTGCTGATCGTCTACGACGCGCGCCTGGCGGTGCTGACGGCGACGCTCGTGACCGCCCTGTTTGCGGTGACCATTCTGACCTCGCTGCGGCAGTTGCGCTACGAACGGGGCCTCCACGATCAGCGCGGGCGGATTGCCGGCCTGGTACTTCAGATGGTATCGGGGATCTCTCGGCTCCGGGTCGCGGCCGCCGAATCGCGGGCCCTGGCGCTGTGGGCCGGGGAGTTCAGCAAGCAGCGTCGGCTCGCGATCCGCTCCCGCAGGCTGGCTGACAACCTGTCGGCGTTCGACGCCGCGGCCTCCGTCCTGGCTACACTCGTGCTCTACGCCACAGTCGCGCGTGCCGAAGGCGGGGGGCTCAGCCTCGGGAAGTTCCTCGCATTCAACGCCGCGTTCGCGCAGATCCTCGCCGCCGTCGCCATGATCAGCGCCAACGCCGGCCTGATCCTCCAAGTCGTGCCGCTCTACGAGCGGGCCTGGCCGATCCTGCGGGGGCTGCCCGAAATCGACCCCGGCCGGGCCGACCCCGGCGAGCTGAGCGGAGAGATCGAGATCAACCACGTGTCGTTCCGCTACCAGCCCGACGGCCCCCTCGTCCTGGACGACGTCTGCGCGCAGATCAGGCCCGGTCAATTCGTCGCCTTCGTCGGGCCTTCCGGCGCCGGGAAGTCCACCCTCCTCCGGCTGCTGCTCGGCTTTGAGGTGCCGGCCGCCGGCTCGATCTACTTCAACCGCCAGGACCTCTCGGTGCTCGACCTACAGGCGGTCCGGCGCCAGATCGGGGTCGTGCTCCAGAACGGAAAGCTGACCCCCGGCGACATCCTTTCGAACATCATCGGCACCTCGACGCTTACCCTCGACGATGCCTGGGAAGCCGCCCGGCTGAGCGGGATTGACGAGGAAATCGCCCAGATGCCCATGGGCATGTTCACGGTCCTTGGCGACGGGGAGAGCACTCTCTCTGGCGGGCAGCGGCAACGACTCATGATCGCCCGGGCGATCGCCCCTCGGCCCCACATCCTCCTGTTCGACGAGGCCACCAGCGCCCTGGATAACGTGACCCAGGACCGGGTCCGCCAGAGCCTCGCCGAGATCAAGGCGACCCGCCTGGTCGTGGCCCACCGCCTCAGCACGATCGAGCACGCCGATATGATCTACGTCATGGAAGCCGGCCGGATCGTCCAGCGCGGGAGCTATGCAGATCTGGTCCAACAGCCGGGCCTGTTTGCCGAACTGGTCAAACGCCAGATCGCCTGAATACCATCGCCAACCATGCCGTTGATTTCACGGCTTACCGAAACAGGTCCGGCAGCGTCGGTGAGGCATACGTGTTCCAGCCGGAGAGACCCTCGACGCTCACCTTGAGGCAACCATGACATTGGGGGACATTGGGGGCCATTCACGTTTCCCAGGTACCAGAGAGGGGGTGGGGTAAACGACCCCATCCCTGAAGGGAGGGGCTCTCCGGATCACCGTTTGGAGTACCGACATCCATGCCAGCCGGTGCCAGTTCAGGCCGGTTTACATCGTCCCTTCGCGGCCTGTGCACGCGCCTCACGGCGGGTACGGCTTGGTGGCT
>JGI12270J11330_10001306_pt1 | contig 18559 bp, 21 predicted proteins | sample PeaSoiMetSII2010_FD_11330 | JGI IMG/M metagenome (IMG submission 11330)
CATGCACACCGATTACCGAAGACCCCTGGGCACCTTCGCCCAGACGATCTCAGTCGTGGTCGGACTGTATTTCTACAGAATGCACGCTGAATAAGCCTCATCGCATAAGGCTATGAGTCAGCGTAGGTCGGAGCACGTTCAAGTCGCAAGACGCGTAGGACGGAGAGATGATGAACTTGGAGCGCACTCGCAGATGTGGCGCGACCATGATCGGAACACTTACCGATCCGGATTTTGTGGCAAACGTTGTCGATACGGTGGCATTCGGTGATAGCGGCTGGTGGCTGGCGACCGGTGACGCCAACGGCAGCACCTACCTATGGAAGTCAATCGGCTGACCAGCAGGAAATGCCGACTGGCTGGTGCCCCATCACGATTACGGGCTTAATGCCAGCGTGTGTGTGTGCGTGACGACCTCTCGCTGTAGCCAGCCGACAGGCCGCCGAAGAGTGTTCCCAGAACCGCGACCCGCCAATTCCATCGTGTTCTGAAGCGACACCCAGGAAACCAACAGGCAGGCACTCACGCCTGGGCGGTCGAGCACAGACGCTTGCTCCGCGTATCGGCCCGCCATAACGACCCGTTCTGCTTGCCACTGTTGTTGGCGTCGAGCAGTCGGTTCGCATACAGATCGGCGGATCGGCGAGCGTTCTCCCGAGCACTTCTGTCACTCAGCGTTGTGATGGACGTTAGGACGCGCAGCCGATACAGGACTACTCCAGCGCGAGATGATCGGCGCGTGTCGTGGTCACTGGTACATGGCATCCACGTGGGGCCCGCTCTGGAGGTTCGGAACTGGCCAGGCATTGTCCGGGCGGGTGCCGTGTGTCCTTTTGTCGGCCGCTGTCTACGACCGCCGCCGGCGCGTTCTTGGCGGTTGCTGCGGGGCCGGGCGGCCTGGCTAATGCCCACGATGCACGGTGGCCAGGTGGGTTCGTAGCAGGTAGCTGACCCCGGTGCACAGGAAGAAGCCCAGGGTGAGGCCGGTCAGGATGAAGGCGCGGTTGACCCAGCGGTGCTTGGCCAGGATATGGGGGGAGAAGGCGACGATCTCGCTGGCCAGCGCCCGGACGATGAAGTCGTGGTCGGCGGTGAGCATGCGCTCGGCCAGCTGGCTCGCCTTGAGCGCGGTGAGCGGGTAGAAGAACGAGGTGAGTTCTGGCGAGTACGTTTCTGGCCGGTCCGGGTCTAACCGATGATGCTCCAGCAGAGCCCGGAATTCCGCGCGGCCCAGGCCGCGGGACGCCAGGCAGGTGACCGCGCTGAGGATCGATAGCGCCAGGCACAGCGACATGCCGGCGAGGAACACCCAGGTTTCCGCCCCGAACACGGCGGTGGTCTGGGTGATCTCACTGCGGCTGGCCAGCACCGAGGTCGTGAGGAACGTCAGGAACAAGCCGTTGACGGTCAGCACCAGCTGCGCCTTGCCCTCGGCTGACCGGTACCAGTAGCGCAGATCAGCGGCGACACCGCGAAGATAGTCAACCGCCGCCTGCTCGCTGACCAGCCGCTCCAGGTTCTGCGGCGCCGGCCAGGCACGCGCGCCGCGCTGACCGCCCGCGGCTTTGCGCCGCGCCGGCCTGATGCCGCCGCGCCCGGCTACGGCTCCCGTGACCCGCTTCAGCGATAGCATGGCCCTCCCGCAGGCCATTATGGAGGTGTGGCTTGCGGCCGGGTGCTGGCGCCCGTGATAACGTCTTCCGCTCAGGTACGATGTCTCCGGGCGTGGGCGCACGGGGCGCGCCCCGGACTTGTTCCGGGGAAGGGCCGGGTTCGACTCCCGGACGCCAAGGCTCACAGCGTACTGCCCGCTCTGCGAGTCTCGGCGTCCTGGAGTTGCCTTTGCCACCACTGCCAGCTGAGCACCCTTTCCGTAAGCACAGTGATAACCTGCGCGCTGTATCCGCTGGCTTGACGCAGGCCGAACGTGCGCACAAGTGCGCCATACGACGGGGCGACGTCGCCGCGACAGATTTTGCGGCGCGGATGCACCAATTGATGATCGGGTTGCTCGCTGAGGCTGAACTTCGCAAGATCGTCAGCGACCCGGGCGGCTTCAACGACAAAGAGCGGCTGGTGCTATTGCAGGAGCGCTCTCAGCTCGATCGATGGCTTCGCGCCGTCGAGTTCGCTTTTCGAAGGCACTACACGATTCCGTTGCATCTGGAAATCGACGAGTCGACCACGGCAGCGGGAGTACCGACTCAAAACGCCGTGCTCAGCAGTCTGCTGCGCGAAGACCTCTCGCCGATCATCCAAGATCGCAACAACCTGGCCCATGCGCAGTGGCAGTGGCTTCTCAACTACAAAGAGACGGACTTCACCGGAAGGGCGGAACCGCCGCTCAACTACCTGGCATCGCAGCGGCGAGGCGCCGTGATCAAGCATCTGGCTGATCTCATTCACGCCCTCGTGGTGTCCGAGCCGACGTTCCAAAGGGATTACGCTTCGCTGTACGAGGCAATCACCGACACGCGGGCAAAGATCGATGGCCCTGACTACCCGGAATTCGCTAGCTTCCTGCGATCCCGGCGCCGGATGATCTGACCCAGAAGCTCGCGTTCACGAAAAGCCGGGAATTCTCCGCAAGCCGTCTGCCAAGAAGCCGCTCCTCAGCAAAGTACTGGTATCAGCCGCCACCTGGAACCTGACGATCTCGCTTGCGGTTCGCACCCGCACTGGACCGATCGTCGCGACAGAACAGCCTGTTCGGCGCGGTACTGGCGACAGCGCCAGCTGACCCGAAGCCGACACAGAACGGCGGTTATCGAACGTCGGGTGTTGCAAGAGTTCGTAACGCAGTGTCGTCAAGGTCATTCTGGCGGACCGGCGGCATAAGATCGGCTTGCTTGCCGCCTGGTGTCGCAGAGCCGAGCTTAGATCTGGCCAGTCCAAGCCTTGCTGCGCATTCTCCTTGTCCCTGGCTAGGTTTTTGTCTGCTGGCTGGGCGGTTTACGGTTTCGTTATCGGGTTGTTTCCAGACTATTGAGGATGGCTTGGACGCGCAGAGCTCTGGGTGAGCCTATGCGCTCGTAGATGGCGAGAGCCTGGCGGAGGCAGATGGCGGCTTGCTCGGGCTGGCTCTGCTGGATGTGGCATCGACCTATGCCTTCCAGGGCGCGGGCTTCCTGGAGGGGTGATGCGATGCTGGTGGCGATGGTGAGGGCCTGCGTGTGAAGGGCGTGAGCGTCCGAGGCTGCCGCCGTTGCCAGCATTGCCTGGCCCATGTTGTTCAGGACTTCTGCCTCTCCGGCTCGTGCGCCGAGGAGGCGGTGGGATTCCAGGGCCTTCGCGAGGCTGGCGATAGCTGCTGGGGGATCACCGGCGGCGTAATAGGCGGCGCCGATGTAGTTGTGAGCCATGGCTTCGCCGAGGCGGCTGCCGAGGCGCTGATGCAATATCAGGGCGCTGGCCAGGGTTGCCAGGGCCGTCCGATAATCGCCGGCTGAGCACTGCGTTGAGCCCAGGTAGCACAGCACGTTGGCTTCGCCGTTCTTAGCGCCGAGATCGCCATATAGCTGCAGCGCCCTGGCCAAGCTGGCGGTTGCCTCGCGATAGTTGCCAGTTGCCTCGTGGACTGCGCCAAGGTTCTTGAGGGTGTCTGCTTCGCCGAGCCGGTCATTGATGGCCTGGTGCAGGTCGAGCGCGGCAGTGAGACTGGTGGTGGCTGCCGGGTACTCGCCGGCGAGGCACTGTATGGCGCCAAGATGGTGCAAGGCGTTGGCTTCGCCCAGGCTGTCCCCGCAATCGTGGTAGATCGCTCGTGCCCTGGTCAGGCTCGCTGTGGCGCCGGGATAGGCGCCCGTCGCGTGCTGGGTGGCTGCGAGGTGCTGGAGAGCGTTGGCTTCGCCGAGCAGGTCCGTGTGATCGAGGTAGATGTCCAGGGCTTGCGCGTGGCTGGCGGCGGCAGAGGCATGATTTCCGGTGTAATACTGCACGGTGCCCAGGCTGTTCAGGGCGTTGGCTTCGCCGAGCCGGTCCCCGTGAGCCCGGCAGAGCTGGAGCGCCGTCGTGAGGCTGCTGGTAGCCGAGTTGTAGTCCCCGGTCAGGTACTGGGTGTGGCCGAGGTCGGCCAGCGCGGTCGCTTCTGCAAGCGGGTCGGCAGTGTCTCGCGAGGCGTCGACTGCGGCTTGGTGCAGGCTAAGGGACTGGTCCCAGTGGCCGTGGCTGCGCAGGAAGCCGTGCATAGCTGCCGGGATCGCGATGGCGTGATCGAGATAGTCGTGGCTTGCGGCGTAAGCCGTCGCCGCGTGCAGGTTGAACCGTTCGGCGGTCATCCAGGCCACTGCGCGGTCCCGGGTGCTCAGGTCTGGGAAATCTGCGGGCGGGATCGGGGCCACGGCCACGCGGTGGGCGAGGGATCGGCGTACCAGGTAGCGGTCCGCGGCGCGGGCAGTGTGCAGGTAGTAATTCAGCAGCCTGCCGAGGGCAGCATCGCGGTCATCGGCAGCGTCCGTGCTGGCGAGCGTCCGGGCGTGCTCGCGGATAAGATCGTGCATCCGGTAGCGGCCACGTTCTGGCTCAGTGAGCAGGGACTGGTCGTAGAGAACGTTCAGGATCCGGCGAGCGCCCTCGACGCTGATGCCGTCGAGGGCGGCGGCTCCGTAGGCGCCGAGATCGGTGCCGGGGTGGAGTCCGAGGTGGCGGAACATCCGCTGCTGACTGGCGGCGAGGTCTTGATAAGACAGGTCAAACGCCGCGCTGACCGACACGTTCTCGGCAGTGATCAGCCCCAGCCGGTCACGCGCGGCGGTCAGGTCAGCAGCTAGGTCGGCGGCGCTCCAGGCCGGGTGATGACGCAACTGCCTTGCCAGCAGCCCGATCGCCAGGGGAAGGCAGCCGCACAGGCGGGTGATCTCCACGGCCGCTGAGTCAGCTGGATCCAGCCCGGGCCGGTCAGCCAGCCGGATCAGCAGCCTGACCGCCTCGTCCGGCTGCAGGGTGTCCAGACTGATGATCTCGGCGTCTTCCAGCGCGGTCAGGTGGCGGCGGCTGGTGATGAGCACCATACTGCCCGCTGAACCAGGCAGCAGCGGCCGGACTTGCTCATGCCCGGCCGCGTCATCCAGCACCAGCAGCATGCGCCTGCCAGCCAGATGATCGCGCCACAACCGCGTGCGTCCCTCCACTTCCGGCGGGATCCCTTGCTGGGCGACACCTGCAGTGAAAAGCAAGCTGGCTAGCGCATCCGCCGGGGCCACCGGCCGCTGTCCGGGAGTGTGCCCGTGCAGCGGCAGGAAGATCTGACCGTCAGGGAAGTGCTCAGCGAGCTGATGAGAGGCACGTACCGCGAACGCGGTCTTGCCGATGCCTGCCATCCCGGCAATCGCGCACACCCGCATGACTCCGCCTGCGCCTGCAGCAGCCGCAGTCAGGAACCCGAGCTCCCGCTCGCGGCCGATAAATGACACCAGGTCGCGCGGCAGCGTCCGGGTGGCAGCCGCCACGCCCTGGACAGCAACACCGCGAGACGGCGATCCCCCCGCCACGCTGCGACCCGCCGCAGCCGCCTCGAACGCCGCCCTCGCCCCGCCGGCCAGACCCAGCGCATCAGCCAGGAGCCGGGCCGTATCCCGGCGAGCGGTCACGTTAACACCCCGCTCAAGATCACTAATCGAACGAGCGCTGACGCCCGCCGCCTCGGCCAGCTCCTCCTGGGTCAGGCCAGCCTCGCCACGCAGCTGCCTGAGCAAGCCCGCGAAAGAGAGCGCAAGCGGTGTGACCACAACCATTCCCATCGAGCTGCCAGCAGCAGCGCCATCGCCTCTACAGCGATCTGACACTCCTCACCCGGCACGCTTTCTTCTACATACATAATCACCGATCTGGGCGCCAGCAGCCATCAGCCGATTGGCGCCGCGGAGCGTACAGGCGGCTCGGCGAGCGTTCTCCCAGACCGCTGTTGCCGGCATGTTTATCTGGCCACAGATCGATGATCAACGGCAACGCTCATTGGTGACGGCTGACGCTCAGACCACGAACACTTCCGAGGCCGTTTACGTGCTGACCGCGGTCAGTGCCTGACCGGGGGTGGCCACTCGCCGCTTCCGAGGCCAATCACCGAGCGTGACCAGGTGTGCTAGCACGGGGCTGCCGGGCCCGCGCGGAACGCCGGTTATTCGCGTGCGGGCCGAGGTGCCGCCCGGCTGGGCGCGGCGCGCAGAACGACCCGATCTGTTACACCCGTCACATGAGCCAGGAAAGATTTCGGCGGGGCGTCAGCGGAACTCGTTGATCCCTTCGCCGTCGTCGCGCTCCCAGCCGTATGCCGCCAGGTAACCCCAGCAGTCTGGCCTGCTGCCGTCGGTGTCGGTGACACCGTAGGCGTCTGCCAGCTGGCGGGCGCTGATGATCGTGCCAGCCCAGCGATCGGCGTCTGCCTCCAGGGCGAGCGCGGCGACGCCGCTGGCGACATAGGCCCGCGACTCAGAGATCCCGAACCCAGGAGTCTTGACGCAGGCATCGCGCCAGGTGTTCTCGGTGACGCCGAAGTTTTCGAGCATCTGTTCCGAGCGCAGCCAGCCCGGCGTCACGCCGACAGCTGTCACCGGATGGTTGCTGAGCTCGGCGGTGAGACCCTTCACGATACGCTCGACGCTCGCTTTGACCAGGTCATAGTAGAAGCCGACGTTGCGGCGGAACTCCGCGTTAGCCGCTGAGGTGCCGTCGGTCATCTCGATGACCAGGCCATGGGTGCCGCAAGCCGCGGCCGTGCGCAACATCAGCGGGATCGCCGCAGAGGCGGTGATGAGGTGGGTGTGCACGCCCATCTGAAGCATCCGCAGGCCGCCGGGCCAGTCGTGTTCCCACAGCGGCTTGTCCCACTCGGCATAACGGTCGCCGCCGAAGATGTCGTTGACGAGCACGTCCAGGCGGCCGTGGTCACGCTCGATGGTCCGGAGCAGCTCGGCAACCGACACCGGGTTCTCGTGATCGACAACGAGCGCCGCTCCGGCCCCGCCTGCGGCGCAGATAAGGTCGCCGGTCTCCTCGATCGTCTCAGGTCTGCCGATCTCTGACCGGCCCGAAGCCCGGCTGCTGCGACCGGTGGCGTACACGAACAGGCCAGCGCGAGCCAGTTCGACGGCGATCGCCCGGCCCGCGCCACGTGTTGCGCCCGCCACCAAGGCCACACGCCTGTCTGTTCCGGCAGTGGATGTCATCATCGGCTGAATCATCATCTCGCCCTTCCTGGGTGCGCGATCGCATCAGATGAGCCGGTAACCATTGGGCTGGGTCCTTTCCCTGTTTCCGGCGGGTCGTTCCGCCCCAGTTCGGGGGCGGGTCCTGGCATCGCCGGCAGCTCTGTCAGTCGGCGGATGTAGCGGTCCAGCCATCGGTGGACGTCGATCTCAAGGCGGCGACGGCAGATGACCTCCACCGCCATCGGCCCGTGGTTGGTCAGCCCGTTGTCACCGCGTTCGCCACCGCTGAACTCCGGGCCGTTGCGGTGCAGCCGCTGGTACGCCTCGCTCAGGATCGCGGTGCTCTCCGAGTCCATGGCAATCAGCCTGATGACCAGCCGTTATTGGCAGCAACGATTAGGTTGTCGCCTAATCTCTGCTTGTGATCTACCTGCACCTGGGAGTCGAGGACCTCGGGCGGATCCGTTTCGCGTTCTCGCCCGCCTGGGAAACCGTCACCAGCCTGCGCACGCTGGGCACTGCCGCCGATACGGGACTGCACGGGTGGTGGCTGCGGGCGGTCAGGCCCCGCCTCGGCCAGGCCGACATGCGGCTGCTGACCGCGGTGGTGCGGCCGCGCGGCTACATACCCGATTTCCTGCACCCGTTCCCGCCGCGCCGGGCGCCCAGCTTTGAGGCCGGGCTCGCACAGATCGCGGCTAGCGAACCGCAAATCGTTGCCGCCGAGCTGGCGCACCTCGCCGAACACCCTCTTGCCCAGCAAGGACCGGGCCGCCAAGCGCGGCTGGACCTGCTCAGCCAAGTGATTGCCAACCCGGTGGCGGGGCTGTCGCGGATCGTCGCGGAGCTGGAACGGTACTGGAAGATCGCGCTTGCGCCATACTGGCCGCGCGTGCGGAGCCTGCTCGATGCCGACCTCGCCTTCCGGCTCGACCAGCTCGCCGTTGGCGGCGTGCAGCAGCTGCTGAGCACCCTGCATCCGCTGGTCAGCATCGACCGCGACACAGTGCGCGTGGTCAAGTACTACGAGGGCCAGGCCGACCTGCGCGGTCGCGGGCTGCTGCTCATCCCCTGCGCGTTTGCCTGGCCGGACGTAATCGTCCGGACCGCCGATCCCCAACCAGCACTCACCTACGCGCCGCGCGGCTTGGGCCGCCTCTGGGAGGCGCCGCACACACAGCACCGCTCCCCGTTGGGAGATGTGCTCGGTCACACCCGCGCCACCCTCCTCGGCCAGCTCGACCTGCCCATGACCACCACGCAGCTGGCCACCTTGCTCAGACTCACCGCGCCGACGCTCAACGCCCATCTCAAGTCGCTGCAGGCCGCCGGGCTCGTGTCCTCCCGCCGGGACGGCCGGTACATCCTCTATGTGCGCACCGACCTTGGTGAGCGCCTGCTCGCCGGCAGTCCCGGCCATAAGTAGCCGTTATCAGTCGAGACCTTCCCCCGGGGAGCGGGGACCAGTTCGCCAGCACTGGTCTGCCAGATGCACGACCACCTCGTTCGGCATGGGCGCGCAGAACACCAATTCGGCGTGGGATGAATCGCCCGCGTGCAAGACCCCGGTGACATCCATATCAGGCGGATCAGGCGCGGCCCGCAAACCCGCCGTCAGTTACGGGGCGTCAGCGGATCTGCGGTGTCGACATGGTGCTGACACCGCGACCAGGCATCGGCCAGGGTTGGTGCGAGTGACCGTAATGCTCATCGAGCGTTGCCGATCCGTGCTCACGGAGCGCTGCCGCAAGATCGCCAGATAGCGATGTCGGTAACAACCGCCCCATCACTCAGAGTGACGCAGGCTAAGTGATCGGCGCGGTCCCACTGTGCCCACCGTCGGCCCGGCGGATGTGACCGGCTGAACGGCCCAATCGGCCGGCGGAGATGCCGGTCGGTGCCGCGATCCCTGGCGCTGTCCGGCAGCTGGACCGCCAGGACTAAGCGCGCTCCATGCGGCAGATGAGTAAGACTCTTGTCTACGGCGACCATGTATAAACATGCAGAGGAGCCGGCCGGCTGTCATGCCTGTCGGCAGCGGCGATTGTCAGTCTTGGCAACACGGTAGATCCCGATCTGGAGCCGCACTAGATCCGCTGCTATGCACTGGTCTCGCGCACCGCAGTTCCGCAAGAATGGCGCGCTGAACAAATGATCTGCGCCTGGTACCGCCTATGGACATGAGGGCTCTGGGGAGGTTGGCCGACCACTGGACGAAGATGAAGGCGTGACGAACCCCGCTCAACCTGACTGGTCGCCTGCGGACAACCCGCACGCCATCGCCATCTCTGAAGCTCAGTGGTGGCAGCGAGCGGTTCAGCTGGCCGTGCTGCGCCTCCGCGATCCTGACGACCAGCGCATCGCATGGTTCAGTTCGCGCCAGATCGACGCGCGGCAACTCGTCTTCGCCCTGCGCCAGTTGCTCAGCGCGGCGCGACTTGTCGACGTGGCCATGAAAGCGCGCGACATGGACGCTGCTGCTCGTGACGCTCTCGCCCAAGCACGGCAGAGGTTCGGGGATGCGCTGCCCGGCATCAAGAACATGCGCGACGCCCTCATGCACTTCGACGAATGGTCACGGGGCGAGGGGCGCGGCCCGCAGAAGGATCGTCGGGATGCTGGCCAAGCCCTCCGCGACGTGGCCCGCGAGTTCTGGGGCTTTGGCTACGACCCCAGCGCCGGAACGGTCTCCCTTGGCCTTTACACCATCCACGTGGACACCGCCGCCCAGGCCGCCAAAGAGCTGTCCTGGGCGATCTACCAGGCGGCTCGCGAGATAGACCAGGCGAGCGCAGCCGAGGTACTGGCTAGAACCGTCGGGGTACTTACCGCTGCCGGAATCTCCTGCTGCCCATCGCGGGAAGCACCCGTATGGGTTCGCGTGAAAGATGACTCGCGGGTCTGGCTATCGCTCGTCGCTGGCCTGAGCGACCATGGACGGCATGACCTATCTAAGCGGATCGTCCATGCACTGACCGAAGCCGGGCTATGCCTTGTCTCGATCAGGCAGGCTGAGAGCCTGGAAACAGCCGAACGGCTGGTGCGGGGAGAGGCGCTGTTCGTGAAGGCGGATGCGGTGTGAACGGCTGGGACGTCAGTTGAATTCGCTCATACCCAGCCCTAGACGCGCACGACTCAGCACGGATACCGAGTTGGCCGACATGCTGGCCCAGGCATGAAGACTTGGCCTCGCCCTATTCCATCGACAACCGCGGCATCGTCTCAGGTTGTAAGGATTGCGACGAGTGATCAGTCGCAGTCCCTGGCGCTGCGCCATCCTGCGCAACCGGGCCTCTCGGGCCTTCTGGGCTGCATCCATGCCGCGGAGCGCACCTTGAGTCCCGCCTTCGCCATCAGGACGCTCGCGTTTGTCGGCGGTCATGTCGCGTTCGGGCGATGCTGGTCGTCCCCGCTGAGCAGACGACATCCGAGCCTGCACGCTCGGTCACGTCGTAGGCCTGCCGGACTACGCGACGAGCGTGTTCGGCTGACCAACCCAATGTGCCGGTGCCAGACCCTCTGCGCGGGGACGGATTAGGTATGCGAGTGTCAGTGACCGGTGCCATCCTGTTTAGATGGCACTGTCCGCTAGCACCGCTCCGGCAACGGGCCAGTCCCGTGAGATCTCGCCGGTCAGCCGCAGAGACATCTTCGATTTCCTGCGGGCAGGGACGGGACCGTGGTGGGGGCGCCTGAGCGAGACCGGCTTCCTCGATGAGCTCTACGATCTGGACGCGCTCCCGTCGACCGATCCCCGGCACGCCACGGCGGCGGAGGACATCACCCGTCACCGCATGGCCAACTTCGACTGGGACGACGACTGGATTTTCGATGATCCGCGGTTCCAGCTCGCCGACGGACCCGACCAGGTGCTGCTGGCCTTCCTGGCGCAGATGGCCCACCCACTGGTCCAGCCAGACTCCGAGCAGGCCACGAGACTGGTAGCCGATCTGAACAGCCTGCTGGCACCGGATGGCTGGGAACTGCGGACTAGCGGGTTCGTATCCGGTCGGCCCGTCTACGCGCCGGGCCGCACCGCGAGCGGACCCGGACGCATGATCCGCTTGCAGATCGAGGACGACGCAGGCAAGCTGGACCTCGTTCTCGGTCAGGCGCACTGCTTGCTCGGGGAGAATGGCGATGTCCTGGCCCAGAGCCTCATCTTGGGAGCCGCCCTGGCTGTGCGCCGGGACGGCGGGATCTATCACCCGATACCAGGAGACAACTGGAACTCCTACACCTACGAGGCCGTCCTGACGGTAGACCCCGGGCTCGCGCAGGAGTTCACCACCGAAGTGACGGACCGGATCTGGGCGGCGCTCGGCACCGTGTTCAACTATCACGGCCGCGAGGACATCCAGTCCCTGGTGATCGAGCAAGCCGCGCTTCCATTGCCCGCCATTGCAGCAGACTGGCGCGACCAGGCGGCCCAGCCGCACAGGCAGCCGCCCACCAACCAGGCACGGCGCGAGCGCGCAGAAGGGGGCTACCCCTCCCATGACGGCCTGGTATTCGGCAGCCGCGCTGAGCTTGCCGTCTACCAGGTCCTCGTGGAAATCCAGCGGGACTGCCCTATCCAGAAAGCGATCGCCGTGCTGCCGCTGCCTGGGGCAAAGCTCCGCGACTTCGGCGTGCGCACTCCCGATTTCGTCGTGCTCGGCAACGGCCGCGCCGCGATCATCGAGGTTGACGGACCCCACCACTACGGCAGAACCCGCAAGGCCGACGACGCCACCCGTGACCGCCACTGGGGGCGGTGCGGGGTTCCGACCATCCGCATCACCAGCGAGCACGCCGACGACCCCGGATCTCTCAAGGCAGTCCTCCAGGAAGACCTCAAGCGCGAGCTGTGGCGGAGCTTAGCCTCATGCCGCCCGTGCCGCTCGCCCGCAGTCGTACGTGCCCGCTGTCGATGCTCACCGCGAGGCCACAGCCTCAGAACCTTCCCAGCGGAGAACTGCCCGCTACTTTCCGCGTCGCAGGTCCATTTCGCGCTGCTCCTCAAGATCGATCCTCACGCCGAGGTCCGTCATCAGCTCCTCGAAGGGCTCGAAGGCGTCCTCGATGTCAGCGAACGCGGCAAACAGCTCCAGCCTCCCGCTGATCTCCTGCAGACCTGCCACCTTCTGCCGCCACGTCGCCAGGTCAGCTTCCTCGTACGGGACACGGTCGGCCAGCAGTTCCTCGATCGAGCCCGGAAGGCTCTCTTTCTCCCACTGGGCGAGGTGAACGATCGCCTGCCTCCACGGTCCTGAAGGTGCGAGTTCCGCGATCGCCCCGAACAGGGACCTCTCGGCTCTTGAGATGGTCTCGTCCAGGTCGTCGAGGCGGCCGGTGAGGTGGTCGGCCAGGGCCGCCTTCAGGCTGCCCTCGTCAATCCCCAGGCCGGACCTCAAGGTCGCGGCGATCTGCCCTTCAGTCGGGTAGCCCTTGGCCGCCCCAGGGGCATTGAACTTCCGGAGAGCTGGCGGCGCTTCCATGTGGAGCGTCACGGTCGCGAACTGGGACTGGGCGAGCCTCTCGAAGAGAGTGCAGGTCATGTCGAAGTACAGCAGGCACGCTGACTGAACGGTCTCCGGTCGTACACGGTCGCGGTGGTACAGCTCGTTGCGGTACCGGTGCAGCTTCTTGAGGACCCTGGACTCGGTTTCCTGGATATCGCTGCGATCCCGGATGAAGTCGACCTTGGCGTCGAACTTCTGGGAAAGCTTCCAGCGAGCGGCCTTCGGCACGACCTCGCTCGCCACCTCGCCGTATTGCCGACGCGATTCAGCGTTGGCGGGATCTTGTTCCAGGATCTCCTTCCACTGACTCAGCACCCGCTCCATCAGCGTGTTGCCGGCCAGCCGGACCTCGACGCTACGGCGCATGATTACCTCAGCCGCGTTATCAAGCAGGATGAACGCCAGGCGGGCATGGCTGACGGTCTTCCGGGCAAGGAAAGCGCTGGCCTCGTCCAGCTGGACCGCCATTATCTCCAGGCGTTCCAGATCATCGAGGCGCAGTACCTGCTGGCCCTCGACAAGGTCGTCTCTCACCGGCTCCCCCCGTTCTTTCCCATTGACCGCATCGGGCCTATCGTTCCGCCTAGACAGTGACCGGCACAGAATTCCCCTAGAGCAGGCAACACGCCCAGGACGCGCCCGACTCCACCCCGTACCGGTTGCCCGGCTCCACGCCGACGATGACCAAACCCCGGCCGCCAGCGAGAGCCGCTGCCTAATCAGGCTGCCGGTTCGCCATACCCAGGATATGGCGGGCGAGTATGCCCCGTACGGTCTTGTCGGCCAGGTCCAGGCTGCTCTTCCATTCAACCCAGTCCGGCTCGTCCGCTGGCGACGCGGCCAGGACGACATCCACGACGGCGGAAGCCTCCTCAGCCGTTCCGCCAGCTGCTGCGAGCTGGAACATCACCGCCATCTGGCCATGTTCCCACAGGTCGGCCGTGGACCGCCTCTGCCTTCCGGCTAGCACAAGCCAGCTGAGCGGCCGAGGGTGACCGCTGGTGAAACATCGCAGGCACGCAACGCCTGTTGGGCGACAAGCGATGCGGCCCGCTGAATGAACATCTGTCAGGCACGCTGCTCCGGCCACTGCCGTAACCGTCGGTCACAGACCTCCGGGTTTCAGGATTGACGAGCTAACCAGGAGCTGATCGTTCTCTTGTGGGGTTGAGCTGCGGTTGCATGCCTTGGGAACCTGCTGGTCATCCCAGACCGCCCGCGACAGCAGATGCTGCAAGCGGTGCCAAATCGGCGGCTCTCGGGCTTTGACTGAGATGTCTTACGGATCAAGTGCCCTTACTACCGGAACTGCGAGAGCGCCGGCGACTGCAGCCGGAGGGAGGAACACCCCGGTAGCGGCCATTGCTCCGCCAACAACCACCCATTTCACCACGCCACCCAAAATGAGCCGGTGATGACTGTAGCTACCTTGGCTCTTCTCGGGAACGACCACATCGATTGCTTCCTCTAGAAATCTGCGCCCGTATTCGATGACAGCCGAACCGGCGCGCCGGAATGCATCGATAGGCTGGTGCACGGCGGCAAACATGATGGATTGAGACTGGAGAAATGCCCACTCGTCGGCGTAGACAGCCGCAGCCAGCTCACGCTCATCCTGCAGGGCTCGAGTCACCGCAGATTCCGCGTCGGACAGGTTAGCCCTCTCGTACGAAAAGAGCGACATATTGTCGAGATCCAGGAATCTTAGTACGCGATCCCGGTTCACTTCTGCCGCGTACGGCTGGCCCGGAGGCAGTAGCGGAGAACTCGGCCCAATCTGATTTTCGGACAGCTGTCTCCGAAACTCGGCGGAGGCGGCGATGAGATTCGGCACGCTCTCGAACTCAGCAAGGACAGCTTCATTCAGCAACAGGGATGGATCCACAAGGACCCGCTCATCATCTACCACTCTGGCATGTTACCCCAGCCTCCTCGACATCCTGCATCCGACACCCAGCAGCTGCCAGCCAATCCAGCGCCGCGCGGGTGCCTTCAGGGCATGCAGCTGCACAGAATAGTTATTCTGCGCGCGAATCGCGACAGGCCAATGAATCATCTCCCATCCCTATTCGGCAGGGAGGATGTGGATAAGTGCTTCCGGCCCTGCCTCCCCGGTTTTGGGGTAGTACGGGCGTAGGGTCGGGAACCTGGGTCCCGGTCTGACCTCCTATTCGGCTGACGCCGTCTTGGGCTGTCTTGCGATCGATTTGTCGGCCGGGATTCCAGACTTTCAGGCACCCACCGGCGTGCCGGTCTGATCTGCCTGGCCTGGGAAGAGGCCGGGGTTCACAGGATCCGACGGCCAGCGGGTGCGTGCCACCTCTTCAACCAGTGAAAAGAGATGGCAATGCCCATCGTAGAGACACGCGCAATTACCGGCGGCGTAGACACTCATGCTGATAGCCACGTCGCCGCCGCCCTGGATCCGGTCGGCGGGCTGCTCGGCGTCCGGGAGTTCCCCGTCACCGCGGCCGGGTATGCGGGGCTGCTGGGCTGGCTGGGCGGATTCGGGACGGTGTGCCTGGTCGGCATCGAGGGCACCGGCAGCTACGGCGCCGGCCTGTCCCGCCACATGTCAGCGGCCGGCGTCCGGGTCGTCGAGGTGGACCGCTCCGACCGGCAGGACCGCCGCCGTCAGGGGAAATCCGACCCGCTCGACGCGGTCAGCGCTGCCCGGGCGGCGCAGTCCGGCCGGGCCCGCGGCGCGCCGAAAGGACGCGACGGCGCCGTGGAGGCGATCCGGGCGCTGATGGTCGCCAAGCGCAGCGCCCGCTCCGAGCGGACCCAGGCGATCAACCAGGCCCGCGCCCTGATCGTGACCGGCCCCGACGACCTGCACGCCCGGTTCACCCGGCACGCCACCGCAGACCTGGTCGCCGAGCTGACAGCACTGCGGCCCCGGCCCGGCGCCGTCGTCGGCTACCACACCCGGATCGCCCTGCGGGAACTGGGCCGGCGCACGGAGTTCCTGGACGCCCAGCTCGGCCGTCTCGACGCGCTGATCGGCCCCCTGGTCGCCGGCCATGCGCCCGGGCTGCTCGCCCTGCACGGCGTCGGCACCGACACCGCCGCGCTGCTCCTGGTCGCCGCCGGGGACCACCCCGAACGGCTCCGCTCCGAGGCCGCCTGGGCGCACCTGTGCGCGGTCGCCCCGATCCCCGCCTCCTCCGGAAAGACCATCCGCCGCCGCCTCAACCCCGCCGGCGACCGGCAGGCCAATCATGCCCTATGGCGGATCGTGATCACCCGGATGAGCTCCCACCCGCCGACCCGCGCCTATGTCGAACGGCGCACCGCCGAAGGCCTGTCCAAGAAAGAGATCATGCGCTGCCTCAAACGGTACGTCGCCCGCGAGGTCTACCCCCACCTCCGCCACGTCGCTGACTGACAGCCACTGACTCCGGGGGCGGCCTGACCCCCTATTCGGCTGCCGCACCCTGCTGGCCTTCTAACGATTTGCCGGCCGCCCCCGGTCTAACTTGACCCGCTGCCCGCGTGACCTAATAAGAGCCTGCCCCCCTCCAACCCGGAGTGGCCCCTCCCTGTCTTGTCCGCACCCAGCAGCAGCCAGACCACCATTCCCTGAGCCTTCAGAAATTGAAGGACTAAACATCATCCGAGCCATTGACAGACATAGGAGCATCGATCTGGCCGCCGCTGAGATCGATCAAGCGGTTGGTCGATGCCTTCGGACCCAATGTCTCCCAGCGAATGCTCATGCTGGTTTGCGCATGACGATGCGCTTACGCAAACGCACTACTCTCGGCACGAGCGGACGAGTCAGAACGGATCGCCAGTTCGCGGATGCGATCACCGCATAGCTCCATAACGTTCCTTCTGGCGCGACACCGACGGCTGTGCTGATCGGCACGGCGCGATACAGATAGAGTCGTATGGGTGCGAATGAACGTCAGCTCAAGTCGCGGATCGTAACGATCTGTGTCAGGTCGGCTGTCGTGGATTTGCTTCTGCCCTGCCGGCGGGCAATGGTCTGCTCAGACAGCGCTCTCGGGATACTGGAACGCATCGGGCGTGCATAGTTGGCTCCGGTGCCTCGGGGCACGTTGCACAGTGGATGGGATGCGGAGGTTCACCGGGCCGTGCCGTCCGGCCGGGTCGATGTGATCTAGGTGTCGTCTGCCGGGACGGGCTGGCGGCAGATTCCCCCGTCCCGCTGGTAGATCGCTTCCCTGCAAATCTGGCCGGTCTGCCGCTCGCGTTCGCGACGCCGCCGTTCGTCGTTCTTCGCGCGGTGTGGGGCGTGCCGGGTGCGGGCAGCCTCCCATGACGGTTCGCCGGCGTGCCTGCGGATGAACTGAGTCCGCCGCTCATCGAACCCCACCGCCAGGATGGGCTGCCCAAATCGTCGCGGTCCAGGAAGGCCAGCAGGCATAACGGGCCTACCCGATCCAGCCCCTCCGCTGAGCCGCTGCGCCGGCAGCGAATCTGCTGGAGACGCCCAGCCGCTTCATTATGGCCGCGATATGCCGGCGAACCGTCGTGGTGCTCAGACCCGCCCGCCGCGCGATCGCGTCATCCTGCAGCCCTTCGGCCATCAGCTCCAGTACCGCCTGCTGCGCCGGCGTCAGCCGCCCGCCGGATGCCGGCGACCGCTGCGGTCGCAGCGGCGTGGCCCGCTCCCAGCACATCTCGAAGTACTCCCGTAACGCGCCGATGATCACCGGTGCCCGGATCACCAGCGCTCCCGCCGTCCCCGTGGGCGTAAGCGGCAGCATCGCGGTGGTCTGGTCGGCGAGCTTCATCTTCATCGCCACCTTCGGCAGCAGCCGGGCCTGCTCGCCCGCGTCAGCGCAGGCCTGGATGACTCTCCGGGCGACCGGGTCGTCCATCGCGGCGGCGTCGTAGATGGACCGGCACCGCACCCGCCCGGCGAACGCCGGCAGCGGCAGCTGCGCGAAATCCTCCGTCAGCGGCATCTCGGTGTTCAGGTTCTCCAGCGTCATCCAGTCCTTCCGCGCCGTGTTCATCAGCGCGGCAGACAGCTCGCTGATCTCGGCCCGGTCCGAGACGACGGACACCAGATGAGCGGGGAACCGGCCGTTCACGCCGATGCCGAACAGCGCTTGCGCGTCGGCGAGCCGCCGGTGCCCGTCCATGAGCAGCTCCTGGTCGCGGGCGAGCCGGTTCTGGTGACCGGCGAGCACGCCCAGCAAGGCCAGGTCCGGTGATGCCGGCCGCAGCCACGCCGGATCGGCCGGGGTGTGCGGCTGGATGTGCGCCATGCCCCACCCGGTGAGCGCCTCGACCAGGTCGGCGTCCCCGACCAGCGCCTCGGCCTGGTCCTTCGCGCACCCGTCACGCTCAAGTAGCCGGTCATACGCCGCGATCACCTCGGCCGGCACCAGCCCCTCGAACAGGCCGCCGATGCTGTCGCGAACAGTACCCGCCGCCACTTGCGCCGGCGCCGGCACGCCCGCGCTGAACACTTCAGGCATCGGCTTTGGTGATCGTCGTCAACGAGCGCTCCGCAGCAGCGGCGGCGCGCGAATGGGCCGTGCGGGACGCCTCTCATCGGCGGGCCGCCTGGTTGAAACGGGTCCTGTCTTGAGGCTGGTGGACGCATATGCCGACACCGGCACCGACGAGGTCTTCGGCGATCGCGCCGTGTCCGCAGCGGCGGTCGCTCAGGCTGATCGGGTGAGTGCGCATGATCACGTCACGGCCTGACCAGGCTGCAGGACGCGGTCTTGTCCTGGCTGCGGGCGCTGGCCCTGGGCTGGTGGACGTGTACGGCAAGCACCCGGCGGGTGAACGCGTCCGCGCGACCGTCCTGATCCGGGCTAAGCAAGCTCTTGCGACGTTCGGTGCGATGAATGCTGACAACGACCGCTGCGAATGCCACAAGCGCAGCACTGGCGAGGATTAATCCGAACCAGATCACCGGTAATC
>JGI12270J11330_10001308_pt1 | contig 18535 bp, 21 predicted proteins | sample PeaSoiMetSII2010_FD_11330 | JGI IMG/M metagenome (IMG submission 11330)
GCCTCGGCGTCCGGGCCGGCCTGGCCGTCTGAGTCGGCCTCGGCGTCTGAGCCTGCCTGGGAGTCTGAGCCTGCCTCGGCGTCTGCGCCTGCCTCGGCGTCTGCGCCTGCCTCGGTGTCGCGGCCTGCCTCGGTGTCCGAGACGGCCGCCTCCGCCTGGCGGCCGGTGATCAGGTAGACGGGCTCGTCGAGGACCAGCCTGGCCCGGAGTCCATCGGCGTCGGGAATCAGCGAGCCAAGACCGAAATCGGCCAGCTCGGCGTCGGTCGGATCGGCGTCGGGCGGACTGGCGTCGGGCCGACTGGCGTCGGACGGACTGGCCGTTCCCGGCTCGACGCCAGTCCTCGGGCCCGAGTCCGGCCCGGCACCACCCAGGCCAGGCCGGGCATCACCCAGGTCCGGTCTGCGGAGCTCCGCATCGTCGTTCGTCTGGTAGTAGCGGAAGACCAGGGCCACGTCGGCGAGTCCGGCCCGCAGCATCCGCAGGGCCTCCGCTGGCGCCGCCTCCGTCAAGGTCAGGTTCAGCTCAGGTCTTTCGGCCTGCAACCGGGCAGCGGCCGCCGGCACGACGGTGCCGAGTGCCGACCCGAACGCGGCCAGCCGTACCCGGTCCTGGCGCAGCCCCACATGCGCGGCCAGCTCGGCCTCGGCCGCGTCGAGCCGGCCGAGGATCTCCTCGGCTCGCTCGGCTAGCAGCCGCCCGGCGTCGGTCAGCCGGATGCCACGGCCGGCCCGCTCCATCAGTTTGGCGCCGGTCTCGGCTTCCAGCCTGGCGATGTGGTGGCTAATCGAAGGCTGGGCGTAGTTCAGCGCCTGCGCCGCTGCGGTTACCGAGCCGTTCCTGGCGATCGCGACGAGCACCCGGAGCCTGGTCGCATCCAGCATGCCTCAACTATAGATCCGGCTGAACTTCCGCTACTCAGTCATCAATCGCGGCGTGACTTGCGCTCACCCCGGGCCGGTCGAGCCGTCACGGCCGTCACCGCGGTCAGGGCCACCGCCGCCGCGGCCGTCGAGCAACGGTGCGGTCGGCGTGCGCGGCTCACGGCCAGCGGCTCGTTGCCGCCGCCAGGCGATCCCGGATAGCACCTCAAGCACGATCCGGTTGGCCAGGAACGCCGTGATCTCGGCGTGGTCGTACGGCGGCGCCACCTCGACGACGTCGACCCCGGCCACCGGGAGTTCCATCGCGATCCGCCGGACCGCGTCGAGCAACTGGCGGCCGGACAGGCCGCCTGGCTCTGGGGTTCCGGTCCCCGGCGCCATGCCGGGGTCGACCACGTCGACGTCGACCGACAGGAACACGCCGTCACAATCATCGACGGCGATGCCGAACGCCTCGGTCAGGCAGGCATCCAGGCCCCTCGCCACCACCTCGGTCATCTCATAGCTGCGCATTCGCTGATCGGCCATCCAGCCCAGGGTCTCCGGCTCCGGCCAGTAACCGCGCAGGCCGACCTGCAGGAACCGGTCACCGCGTACCGCGCCGGATTCGATCAGCCTGCGCATCGGAGTGCCGTGCCCGTAGAGCGAGCCGAACTGGGTGTTGCCGGTATCGGCATGCGCGTCAAAGTGGATCATCGACAGCCGGCCCCAGCCGACATGCCTGGCCACCCCGGTCGCGTCGGGGAAGGCGATCGTGTGGTCGCCGCCGAGAATGACCGGGATGGCGCCGGCCGCCGCGGCGACATGCACGGCATCCTCAAGCCGGCGCAGCGACAGCTCGGTGTTGCCGGATGGCATCTCGATGTCGCCCGCGTCAGCGACCTTGAGCTCGGCCAGCGGGTCCACCCCGAGCGCGAGGTGCGGCCTCGAGCCGTCGTGCGGCAGGTAGTCGGTGAAGCGGATGGCCTGCGGGCCGAACCGGGCACCAGGCCGGTGCGACGTGCCGCCGTCGAACGGCGCACCGATGATCATGATGTCGGTTCCGGCCCAGGATGACGGGTCGGAGAGGTCGGCGCTCGGCACGCCAAGGAACGTGGCATCCGGTCCGTACAAGTTGCCGATTCGCGTCACGTCAGCCTCCCGGACACTGACAATAGCGCGCCCGGCACCGCGGCTACAGGAGCAGCGGCGCCGGGCGCCTTGGCCGGCGAACCGGTCAGCGGGCAGCGGCAGGCGCGGTCTCGCCGCCCCGTACCGAGGGCTCGTTCCCGTCGACTGGGACGCCGGAGCCGGCCGGCAGGATCCGAGCTAGCGGAGCGGGCAGCCACCAGTTGGTCTTGCCGAGCAGTTCCATCACCGCGGGCACCAGCACCAGCCGGACCAGCGTCGCGTCGATCAGCACGGCCACGGCAAGGCCGAGACCGACCTGCTTGACCGAGACGTTGGCGCCGAGCACGAAGGACAGGAAGACCACCACCATGATCGCGGCGGCTGCCGAGATCACCCGCGCGGTGCTGGCCAAGCCGCGGGCGACCGAGGCCGAGTTGTCGCCGGTCGCGTCATAGTGCTCCCGGATCCGGGAGAGCAGGAACACCTCGTAGTCCATCGACAGCCCGAACAAGATCACGAACAGGAAGATCGGTACCCAGGTGGTCACCGGCATGGTCTCGGGGAATCCGAACAACTGGCGGAGCCACCCATCCTGAGTGACGAGGACCAGCACGCCGTAGGCGGCCGAGATCGACAGCAGGTTCATCACGGCGGCCTTGACCGCCACGGTCACCGAGCGGAACACCACCATCAGCAGCAGCATCGACAGCAGTACCACGATTGCCACCAGCGCGGGCAGGCGCTGGCCGGTCATGTTCGCGAATGCGACGTTCCCCGCGTTCGGCCCGGTGACATAGGCGTGGATGCCGGTGCCCCCGGTCGCCCGCGGCAGCACGTTCCCGCTGAGCCTGTTGACGATCGCATCGGTGGCCGGATTCTGCTCGCCCGTCGTCGGATAGGCGATCATCATCGCGGCCTTGCCGTCGGAACTCGCGACCACGGGGGTGACGCTGGCGATCCCCGGTGTGGCCCGGACCGCCGCGGCCAGCGCAGTCGTGCTCGCGTCCGGACTAGGCAGGCTGGCCACCACGATCAGCGGCGCGTCGAAGCCTGGCCCGAACCCGCTGGCCATCGTCGCGTAGCTGGCGTATCCCATGGTGCCGCGCGCCTGGGCAGATTCGTCCGGCATGCTCAGCTTCATGCCAAGGGCGGGAGCGGCAAGCACGAGGATGACGGCAGTCGAGGCGACGGCGGCCAGCACGGGCCGGCGCTGCACCACCGCAGCCCACCGTTCCGCTACAGATCGGGAGGCATAACGGGAGGCTCGGCGCTGGTCCCCGCCCGGCAGGGCCGGTGCCCGACGGGGCAGGTGCAGCCTGGACGGCTTCGCCAGCCGGAGCCCGGTGAAGCCGAGCATCGCCGGGAGCAGGGTCAGCGAGCCGAGCACGGTCATCGCCACCGTGGCGGCGGCCGCGATCGCGACTCCGTTCATCAGTTGCTGGCGCAGCACCAGCAGGCCGAGCATGCCGATCGCGACCGTGGTGCCGGCGGTCAACACCGACCGGCCTGCCGTGCTCATGGTGATCGCGACGGCGTCCTCACCCGCTGCACCCGCCCGCGGTGTTGCCTCGGGGGGGCGACCCGCCGCATCCCCCCGCAGGGTTGCCTCGGGGGGTCGACCCCCCGCATCCCCGCGCAGGGTTGCCTCGGGGGGGCGACCCCCCGCATCCCCGCGCAGGGTCTCGCGGAACCTGGTGACGATGAACAGCGCGTAGTCCACGCCGACGCCCAGTCCGATCATCGACGCGATGATCGGCGAGAACGACGGGGCCGGGAAGACGTGCCCGAGCAGCGCGATCAGGGACAGGCCTGCGCCGATTCCGAACACCGCTGTGATCACCGGCAGCGCCATGGCAAGCAGCGAGCCGAACGCGATCAGCAGCACGATGGCGGCGGCGGCGAGGCCGATGCCCTCGGTCGGTCCGCCATACGGCGTCTCGGCCAGGTCGACCACGTCGCCGCCCAGGCTGAAGGTCATGCCATGCCCGGACGCGGCGGTGGCATCGTGCATCAGTGCGAGGGCTTCAGCGCTGGAGATCTGCGTCGACGGGCGGCTGAACTGGACGATGGCGAACGCCACATGCCCATCGCGGGAGATCTGGCCGCTGCCCTGATAGGGGCTGGTCACCCCGCTCACACCGGGTGCCTGCTCGAACGGCACCAGTGCGCTGGTAATCCGCGCACGCGCGGCGGGGGAGTCGATCCGCGCCGAGGACCTGATCGCCAGCGTCAGCGTGTCGCCGGACTGCCGGTGGAAGTGCGCGCTGATCAGTGCCTGACCGGGGTCATTGCCGCCGAAGCTGTCGTCGGACGGGGCGCCGAACCTGGTCCACAGCACGATCAGGCAGGCCACCCCGGCGATCCAGGCCAGCAGGGTGATCCAGCGGTGGCGGTAGCACGCCCGGCCGATCCTGCCAAGCGGTCCCGTCCGCGGGCCGGTCCGGCGGTCGGCCCGCTGGACCGGCCGCCGGCCAGGCCGTCGGGCGATGGTTGGGTGCGACATTGAGGTTCATCTCCTGCGAGCCACGGAAGTGTTGTCGTTCTCCATGCTCGCTAGTAGGCGTGGCCGGGACGTCGTACCGCCGGAGGCACTTTGCCAGCCCGCTACTCGCCGCGCAGTACTCCCGAGGGAGTACTGCGACGCCCGCGCGGCACTCGCGCCAACTGAGATCGGATCGTCAGAGCCGATGGTCGATTATTGTCGCGCGGTGCGCTGCGATCCCGGACCTTCGGCCGGCTAAGGGCGGGCGGACCAGTCCGGTGTCGTAGGCGGAGATGACAAGCTGGGCGCGGTCGCGCACCGATCCGCCGCCTACGCCTGTCCTTACGCACGGTGAGAGTCGGCACCGCATCACCCGCGGGCACCATGGGGGGTCTGGGTTCCACGGATTCCGAGGGCGGGATTGCTGCTCGCGGCTGCGGGCGCGCAATAGCGCGGCGGACCCGAAGTACTGGCCCGCCGCGCTGCTCGTACGTGACTCGCGTACCGAACTGCCCTACTTGGCCGGGACTGGGGCCGGGGTGAGCTGTACGGTCAGGTGCAGCACGTCCTCCGCGAACTTCCGCTCGCTAGCCATCAGCTGCTCGGCGAAGTCGTAGGCCAGCGGCGGGGTCACGGACGGAATCGCCGATGTCAACGGCTGGATCCCATCGGCCATGACCTTCAATGCCTGCAGTGCAACTGCATTGCTCTTGCCGACCATGTCCAGCATCCAATCTTCCATCTCCCGGGCAATGGTCATGGTGTCAGTCATCTCTCCTCCAGGTGTCCTTGTCCTATGCTCAGTATACCAAGCATTCGCTTGATATACAACGCGGTGCCGGTTCCTGGTGACCCGGGATCACTGCACCGGATCGAAAAGGGCAGGGCAACCGCCGCCTGCGGCTGCCCTGCTCGGGTGGGAAGGAATGACGGTGGCGGTAGCCACGGCAACGGCCCTGATCAGATCAGCACGGGCCTGACACCCTCGCCGGTCAGGCGCTGCCGTGCGCCACGCGAACTGATGTCATGGTCACCGGGGGAGCGCCTGCGAGATCGACGCGGGCCTGGACATCTGAGCCGCCGCTGGCCTTCAGGCCGGCCGGGTCAGCGGCTGATGCGCTCGCTGGCGGGCGGGCGGCGCGTCGAGGCCGGCGATGATCTCCCGCAGCGCGGCGATCTCGGCGTTCAGCGCGGCGCGGCCGGCCGGCGTTGCGCTCAGCCAGGTGCGGGACCTGCGGCCTTCGGCGACCTTCTCCATTCGCACATAGCCGGCGCTGACCAGCCGGCTGATATTGCGTGACAGGTTGCCGTCGGTGAGTTCGAGCGTCTTGCGGAGATAGGCGAAGTCAGCACGGCCGCCCTCGCAGAGCACCGTGAGGATGCCCAGCCGCGTGCGCTGGTGGACCGCGTCATCGAGGCGCCGGGTGGGATGGCTCACGGCCGTTCCCCTGCCGCGCGCAGGCCGGCGCCCGCCGCCACCATGGTGGCGCCGAAGGTCAGCTCGGCCATCCACGGCGCCAGGCCCGCCAGCATGAGTGCGACCGCGAGAACCGCTCCCGGGGTGACCGCCAGCGCCGCCGCCGAGTTGTGCTGCAGCAGGCCCGTGGCGTAGTAACCGGCCACGACGACGACGATTGATGCAAGCACGCCGCCGACCTTACCGCCCGCCAAGCTGCCAGCGACGCCGGCCATCAGGCAGACCGGGAAAAGCGCGGCTGCGAAGATCCACGCGCGCCGCCCGCGTCCTGTCACGCCATGCCGCCGGCCGCGCCGCCGGTAGTAGCGGCGAATCAGGAGCATTCCGGCAGCGCCTGCCACGAGCCACAGCGGTATCAGCGCGGCCGGGCCCGCACCGGCGATCAGCGGTGCGCACAGCATGGTTAGCACCCCGAAGCAGACCAGCGGGAACCACGGCACTCCCAGCGACCTGCGGGTGCGTCCGCGCAGCCTGGCGATCTCATCGAGCGCCTCAGCGGCCTGCCGTGCAGACGTGTCCATCGGATGGCCAAGCACCCTGGCTACTTTACACGGGAAAGTGCTTTGGATTAGGGTTCACGGCAAGTCACGACAAGTCACGGCGAAGGCCGGCTGCAGTCTGCTCAGGAGGCGCGCAATGCACGTCGAGGACAAGGATCTGGTCACGACCCTGTCGCAGCAGGTCGGCGGGCCGCCGCTGAGCGCCGCGATCTATGCCCGGGTCAGCACCGCGGTGAGCTTCACGCGCTGGCTCGGCCCGCTTGGGAACTACCTGGTCGCTCGTCCTGCGGCGCGCGCTGCCGCTCACCGCGACGAGGAGCGGACCGACATGCCGCTTGATGCCGCGGTCGTCCTGGGCCTCGATCCGCAAGCGCTGCACGTATGGGCGGCCGATCCTATGCTCAGCCAGGTCCACGATCATCTGGGCACCGTGGACGTCACCAGGATCACAGCTATCCGCACCGAAATCGCCAAATCCTGGTGGCCGCTGACCATTACCTTCACGGGCGGTGAGTCGCTTGAGCTTGAGGCCCGCGGTGATGTCCACGGTTTCGTGGCCGCCTTCGAGCGGCACCGGAACGTAAGCCCCACCTAGCTGACCACGTGCTCAGACTCCGCGCCTGATGCGCTGCCTGACCGCCTCGGCCTGGCCCGGGGTGAAGATCTCGGTGGCGATCATCTGCTCGGCGTATCCAAGCGTGAGGGTGATGCGCCACTGGTCAGGCGGGGCGAGGGCGGCAGCGAGTCCGCCGAGCGCCTCGGCGATAACGTCGGCTACGGCGCGGGCGGTAGGTATGTGATCGCTGTCCAGCTGGGCTGGCATCGTGACCAGGTAGTAGTCGGGCAGGTCGAACCGCTTGTCCCGCCAAGCGGCCAGCGCGTCCGCGGCACGCTCCTCGAACCCCGCCGCTCCGCCCGGTCCGGCCGGCGGATCCCACATCGCCCGCCACCCGGCGGCAACGCCAGCCAGCGGGTCATCGGGCACGATTACATACGTCGAAGTCCGCCGGACCGCTTCCCGCATAGCCAGCGCCCCTGGCTCCCAGCCCGGTCGAACGGCGGTCGCCTGGCTAGCCTGCTCGGCATCCGCAGCAGGGGCACGAGTGACCGAGACGTTCGCATATCGGGCCAGCCCGGCAAGGAGGCCGTCGCCGACCTCGCCGACCAGGACCACGACAGTGGAAGACTCGCGCCGCATCGGCATGATCCTAAGACTCGCGCTGACCGTCGGCCGCTCCGGCCTGGCAGGCGACATCCGGGCCGGAACGTTCGGCGCATAAGCGCTGGGATCGGCGCGGTGAGTCGGCCCATCTGGCCGAAGTTGTGCCGCCTGGGTCAACCGGGTGCCGTCATAACGCAACAAAGAAGTGATGGACGACCTAGCAGGGAGAACGACACTAGATTAGAGGCTGAAATGGTTGTATGTTCTAGTTTCAGTCTTACCGCGCTCAGGGTAGGACTGAACGGTTTAAGCATCGCAGGCCGTGCAGCGGCGTCGCTTCGCACCGCAGGGATCCGGAATCATGGCAAGAAATCGCATATTGCGCCTAGTATTCTCGCTGGCGCTAATACCGACGGGCGCTGTCCTTGTGCTGATAGCTGGGCATGGCCGGGCAGGGCAGTTAGTTAACGGTCTCGGCCTGTCAATGATGGTTGCCGGCATCTTGAATGCATTCCGCGAGATCGCTGTCGTCCGCCTAGAATTAGAGGACCTTTCGGCGGAGATCACAAAGCAGGTTCAAGATGGCATGCTGCAAATCCTGCCTGCCGCCTCTCAGGGTATCCGGCTAGTTTCCCGGGTCCGGCGAGGTTACGATGAATACTACAAATGGGCTACCACAACCAGCTCGCGAGAACTGTTCTTTGCGGGGCGATCAGTGCTGCATCGGATTGATGCTGACTTTCGAAAGCGCGGTCTGCCAACATTGGAGCAGGTTCTGCTCCGAAAACTAAATGAGGGATCGACGATACGCATCATGTTCCTGGACCCGCGGTCAGACCTGGTGAATCGAATTGCCGCCGAAGAGGGACAAACGGAACAGGAGATGCTGTCTGACATCACAACATCTCTCGGGATCTGTCAGCGACTTTACCACCTCACCAAGGGCGTAACTTTCCCGCCCCTGGCGCAACTAAGCATCAGGGCCTATGATGCGGTTCCTTACTTTTCCTACCATCGAGACGACCAGGATGTCATCATTGGCTTCTATTTCGCCGCCGCACTAGGCTCCCAGTCCGCTGCTTTTCTAGTACTCGATGAGGAGATTCGCAGCTTCTTTGAAGGACATTTCACGTCAATCTTCGACCGGTCTCCTGGAAGCGCAATCCTCGACATAGCACCCAACCGAGGCAGGCCAAACTTCAACAACCGTATTTACGACGAGATGAGCGCAATGCTTAACCACAAGCTTGGGCGAGAGGAGTGCGGCAAGCTTCTCCTCGGCGGCTAGCTCACGAAGGCATGGGCCACATACTGGATGCTCCACTTAATGGTTCGACAGAGGTGTTAGTAATGCTTTGTTGCGCTTCATCGCCCCACGCTTGTGCGGCGACCTTGTCCAGCGGCAGCAGCCGGCCATTCGGGCGTAGCGTCACAGCCCAGGGATGTGAGCCGCGCTCATCGCGCCGGCTCGGTGTCATCGGCAAACACGTGCAGCTGGCACAATTCGGATCCAGGGAAGGTTACCTCGATAAGCATGACTCGATGCGTGAATTCGTCCAGCCCAGGCCGAATCATCTACTAGTCAAGTCCGACCAGTGTTCCCGTCCACCCGGCGAGTCGGAATCATGATCCGAAAGGCCGTTATACCTGTTGCCGGATATGGCACGCGGCTGTTGCCGCTGACGAAAGTCCTTCCCAAGGAAATGCTACCGATCTTGGGGCGGCCAGTAATTCAGATACTGGTCGAGGAGCTGGCTGCGGCGGGGATCGAGGAGATAGTGATTGTCACCTCGACACGAAAGCATCTCATCCAGGAACATTTCGCGCCCGATCCGATGCTTGAGCAATACCTGCGAAACACCGGCAAAGACCGGGAGGCCGAAGAGGTGCGGAAGATAGGCGCCGATATGCGGATCTCTTTCACCTACCAGCACGGCCCATGGGGGAACGGCGGCGCGGTTCTTAATGCCGCCTCCATTATTGGCGACGAGCCATTTCTCGTAGTTTGGGGTGATGAGCTGTTCGTGTCTGAGGTGCCGCGGACCACCCAACTTATCGAAGCGTTCAGCGGCGATCCCGTCGTGGGCCTTACGCCGGTGGCGCCCATCGATGCGCCCAGATACGGTATTCCTGAACTCGGCGAGGGAAAGGCGGCGGGGGTCTGGGAGATCAAACGGATAATTGAAAAGCCAGCACCCACGGAGATTCTCTCGGGATTCGCCTGCGCGGGCGGCTATGTGGTTACACCAGAGATCGTCGAATTGCTTCGTAAGCTGGGATCTCACGCTGTGGGGGAGATCTACCTCACCCACGCGCTCGACGCCTACGCTCGCAAGAGTCTGCTCTGCGGGAAGATCCTGGAGGGGACCTGGCACGACATCGGCACGCTGCCCCTATATCTTCGTGCAGTGATACACATGGCCGCCCGGGACAACCTCATTACTCTTGAGGAGTATCCATAGTATGGGCTCATCCGCCGGTGAACGCGCGGCGGCCAATTCACTAGCGGACCGCGCGGCAGTGCGAGCCGACGCCACCGCGTTATCCCACGGCTCGCTCAGCCGGTGATGTCGGGCGGTGGTAGCACGGCCTCGACGAAGAGGGCGGACACGGCCGCCGCCAGGCGCTGCGGGTCCTGTTCGGTGATCCGCTCGGACAGGCGGCCGCTGATCCACAGCGCTGAGAGCCCGTGCACGATCGACCATGCGCTGACCGCCACCACCTCGGGGGAGCGTCCGTGCAGGCGGCCGTCCAGCCGGCAGCGCTCAATCGTCGCCGTGAGCAGGCTGTAGGCGGCGTCGCTGGCGCGGATGAAATCCTCATTCTCCTGATCCAGCGCGTCCAGCCGGAACATGACCTCGAAATGCTCCGGATGGCTGACCGCGAATCTGACGTAACCGCGGCCAACCGCGGCCACCTGAGCCGCGCCGTCGCTGGCATCAGCTGCGGCCACCTCTGCGATGACCGACCCGGCGAGCAGCTGGTACCCGGCCGCCGCGAAAGCGGCCAGCAGCCCTGCCTTGCTGCGGAAATGGTGCGCAGGCGCGCTGTGCGATACGCCGGCGCGGCGCGCGACGTCACGCAGCGATACGCCGCTTACGCCGCATTCCGCGACGGCGCTGCGCACCGCGGCCAGCAGAGCGGCGGGCAGATCACCGTGATGGTAGGCCACGGTCCATCTTGACATCACCGTCAATCTTGCCATTGTCTAGTTGTCCGTCCTGGGATCCCGGGGACGGGACGGGCCTTGGACATCGGAGAGGAGCAGCGCCGTGGGACGAGTGGTCCACTTCGAGTTGGAAGCCGCCGATGGCCCGCGCCCGCCGGTTCTACGCCGGAGCACTCGGCTGGAGCTTCCGGCAGGCAGGCGACGCCCCTTACTGGCTGATCAGCACCGGGGACAGCCAGCCGGGAATCGACGGCGGCATGGGTCTTCGCGAGGGCCCGCCGCCGGCCGATGAAGCACCGGTGAACGCCTTCACCTGCACCATGTCGGTGGAGGACCTAGACGCCACCGTGACAAAGGCAGTCGAGCTCGGGGCCGAGGTCATCTCGGCCCGGCACCCCATCGCGGGCGTGGGCTGGATCGCCTACCTGCGAGACACCGAGGGAAACTCGATCGGGCTGCTCCAGCGCGATCCGGCGCAGCCTGACGGCGTCGCCACCGCAGGGACCGGCCCGCCCCGGCCGTACGGACCGGGCCGATTCGGTCAGATCAGTGAGGGAAGGCATGGGAACACAGCAGATCCAGATGGCGTACCTGCCGTTCGCGGAGACCCTCCGAAAAGGCGGGTTCAGTGAGCCGGACACTGGCTGGAACGCCAGCCAGATCGGCGCACACATCGCACTCAACAACGAGCTCCTCAGCCATCTCGCTGACCGGCTGCACCGCGGCGAGGACATCAGCTACGACAACTCGACCATCGCCGATGACGCCAGCCTGCTCGCCTACGCCCGCCACCTCGGCGATCTCGGTGATCTCGCCGATGCCGTGCAGACGTCAGCCGGCCGGCTCGCCGAGTCTTACGACAGCCTCACCGAACAAGAGCGGGTGCGCCCCATCCCCGCCATGATCTGGCATGACGGGCAGATTGCGCGAGACAGCCCGATTCCGCTGGGCGAGCTGATCGTCGGCAACGGCGAGTTCCATCTCGCCATGCACCAGAAAAAAAAAAAGCAGTGAGCGCGGTCGGCTACGAGGTCCGCCCTGTGCCTGCCGGCCTGGCCGCTGACGTCAACCTGGAAGATGCTGCCAGAATTGTCCGATGTCCAGAGATCTGTCCCGTCAAAAGCCAGTGCGTCAGCCTGACTGCCCGGCGCCAGGAAACTGGTCGTGATCGACAGGGCCGCGCGGCTGGGCGCTGACGAGGGTCGTGGCGCGGGAGTGCCGGACGGGCTGTTCCGCGCCGCCGTGCGCTGATTGCTTGGCGAAGGAGCCGACGGGCGCCCCGTCCCTACACCGGGCGCCAGCAGCAGGGTCAAGACCAACGCGACAACGGTCACCGCCGCAGTCGGAACGAGAACGCGCCACCTGCGCCCGAGCCATACCGCGAGGGCGTGGTGCCGGCCCGACCCATCTAACCGGCCAGGCTGTCCGGCCTCGCCCTCCAGGATCCCCTTGATGGCCGCGACTAGCCGTTCGGTGTCTTCGCGTTTCTTGCCGCCAAACAGGTCAGCGCGCTGGATGGACGCCAGCCTGCGACCGCCGCCGATTTCATGATCGGGGATGTCGCACTCATCGAACCGGACCGGGATGAGCCACGGGTCATCCGGGCGGCGCAGCCGCAGCTGCTCGATAGCAAGCACCAGTTCCTCGTTCTGATAGCTCAGCTTGCGAGCCAGACTGCTGCGAGAGAAGCAGGCGATGAAGACTAGGGCGTTATCAGTGATCGCGCGCCGGATAATCGCGCGCCAGTCCTCGCCCGGCCACAGGCTGGCTTTATCCCGCCAGACCGGGATCCCGGCCGCTTCAAGCGTCCGCTGCAGCTGGTCGACGCGACCGGAGTCCTCGCGGACGTAGGAGATGAAGGCGTGCCCCGCGACCTTGCCCGGTTCGCTCACAATTCCACAGCCTATGGGAGCGGCGTACGGACCTGCCGCAGTAAGCACTGTTCATAGCCCGCCGGCAGGCGGCTCGGTGCCGGCGGGCTGTGAACGCACGTGGTGAGATGCGTGCGGCGCAAACTGGCTAGTCCAGATGCCGGATCCGCCGCGGGCTCAGTACCGGCCTTGCTGCTGCTCCCACAGGTGGTGCGCTTGCTGCTGGGCCTGCTGCCTGGCCTGCTCGCGGTCCAGGTGGCCGAAGCGGCCATTGTCGAAGTGCTTGTCCACCTCGGCTACGGCGAAGCCGGCCAGTAGTTCCTTGGCGAGCGCGTGGTGCTCGACGATGCCCTCCCGCTCGCGGTGGTGCTCGTACATACGCATCGCCTCGAAGCCAGCCGCGCCCGCCAGCAGTTCGTGCGTGACGTCGTGATGCGGCATCCCGCCGCCGTAGACCTGGTCGTAGGCGCCCTGGGCGCCAAACCTGTCAAAGAGTCCCATAGCCCGCAACCTAGCCGACCGAAACAGCCACCGGAAGTGGTTCACCGCTCCCGGCCACCCGCAGCACGCCGGCCAGCTGCCGCAGATGCCGGAAGAGTCACGTCTGCCCGGATCCGTCAGTGCCTGTCGCGCCGGATTTGCCTCATTGCGGGCCGACCGCCACCCCGCGCGGTCCGTTCTGGCCGGTAATGATGACCTGCGGGTTGCTGCCGTCCAGGTTGGCCTCCCAGATGGTGCCGTTGCCAGGAATGTCCCCGGCGGCGTCCGACCAGTACAGGCGGCTGCTGTCCAGCGCCACCCCGGTCGGGTCGTCCTGGAGCGTGATAATGACATGCGGGTTGCTGCCGTCCAGATTGGCCTCGCTGATCGTGCCATTCAGGACGTCGGTCCAGTACAGCTGGCTGCTGTCAACGGCCACCCCGCTCGGAGTGCCCTTGTTGGCAACGGTGACGAGGACGTGCGGGTTGCTGCCATCCAGGGCGGCCTGCATGATCGCGCTAGCGTGGACGTCGGCCCAGTACAGGTGGCTGCCGTCCGCCGCCACCCCGCAGGGGAAGTTCTGGCCGGTGACGATGGCCTGCGGGTTGCTGCCGTCCAGATTGGCCTCCCAGATCGTGCCAGTGGCAGCGGTGGCACTGCCGGCGTCAGACCAGTACAGGTGGCCGCTGTCCACCGCCACCCCGCATGCGCCGATCTGGCCGGTGACGATCGGCAGCGGGTTGCTGCCGTCCAGGTTGGCCTGCATGATCGTGCCGGGGATGGTGTCGGCCCAGTACAGGTGGCTGCTGTCCACCGCCACCCCGAACGGGCTGTCCTGGCCCGTGACGATGGCGTGCGGGCTGGTGCCGTCCAGGCTGGCCTCATCGATCGAGCCATCCACGGTGGTGGGCCAGTACAGGTGGGCGGACACCCCGGTCCCGGTGAGCGCAGCCACGGCACTGGCGCCGGACTTGATCGCGGTCGCCCGCAGCGTGGCGGTGCTGGTGCCGACGCCTGCCGTGAACTGCACCATCACCGTGCAAGACTTACCCGGTCCCAGACTGGCCCCGGCACATGTGTCGGCGACAACGGTGAATGCCGCCGGGCCCGATAGCGTGATCGTTATCGCACCGGAAGCTGACCCGCCCGAGTTGGCCAGTGTGAGCGTCTGCGATGCCGTCTGCCCGGTCGTGACCAGCCCGAAGTCGTACGGCGATGGCGTGAAAGCCAGCACCGGATGCTTCGGCTTAGCCACCGCCGCCCCGGCGGCGGAAACCACCACCGCCGCGGCCAGCACGCACCCCACCCCGGCCGCCGCTGCCCGCCGCGACACCGCCGCAACAGCTCTGCGACGGCTGAGGGAGCTGGAATCTTTCAGCATGAGGGCTCGCTCCTTACTGTGATACAGGCTGATCGCTCGCAGCGCCGTGGTGCGCGCAGGCAAGCCAATCCAAGCGGGCCTCGGCAGGGCACTCCTGAGTAACGAGTACTCAAATCTGCGCTGGGAGGGGGCGGTCCCGCACGATGTGGCGCATGACGAGGGTCGAGTTGAATCGCCCGACGCCGGGGAGCCGGCCAAGCTGCTGATCCTGGAGGCGTTGGTAGTCGGCGATGTCTGCGCAGACGACTCGCAGCAGGAAGTCGGGGTCGCCGAAGAGGCGCTGGGCTTGGATGACGTTGGGGATCTCGGCAACGAGCCGCTCGAATTCAGCGACGGTGTCGCTGTCCTCGCGCCGCATGGTGACCAAGACCACGACCTCCAGGCCGAGGTCCACCGCCGCCGAGTTGATGATGGCGCGGTAGCCCTGGATCACGCCGTTGGTCTCGAGTTCGCGGAGGCGCCGATGGCATGGGGAGACGCTGAGCCCGACCTGGGCGGCGAGCTCGGTGATGGTCAGGCGCCCGTCCACCTGGAGGGCAGCAAGAATCTTCTTGTCGATCGCGTCCACGTAGAAGAATCTACCGATCAGACGCTAAGACTGGCCAAAAGAAGGAAACATTTTCGGGCTGGTCCGGCCTATCGTTTCCACTATGAGGTGGTCAAGAAGAAGAAGCGACACGTCAGCGCGCCGCGTTGACCCGGATGTCACTGCTGGCCGTCGGCAGCTGTGGCTCGACAGCGCAGGCCTCGCCGTATCGACCGGCGGGTTCGGGTTCGTGTACGGGATTGCCGCCCACAATGCCCATTTCTCGGTGGCCGAAGCGATGTCAATGAGCCTGCTGCCCTTCGCCGGCGCCTCGCAGCTCGCTGCGGTCGGTGACGTCGCTCAGCACCTGCCCTGGGCGACGATTGTCCTGTTCACCGCGCTCCTCAACGCCCGGCACCTGCTATACAGCGCATCGCTGGCGCCTCGCCTGCGGCATGTGCCGCGACTCCGGCGGGCCTGCATGGCCCAGGTCCTCACCGACGAGGCGTTCGCCCTATCCTCCGGGCACTTCCGGCGGCTCGGCCGGGTCGACGTTCCGGGGTACTGGGTGGCTGCCCTTGCCGCCGTGTTCATCCCGTTCAATCTCGCCACCCTGGCCGGTGCCCTAGCAGGCGGGGCGATCCCCGACCCGAACCGGTTCGGGCTCGACGTCATCTTTCCTGCCGCCATGGCCGGCCTCGCCGTAGGCCTGACCACCGCCAGACGCGACATCGTCGCCGCGGGAGCCGGCGGCGTCATCGGCGTAGTCTGCACGGTCACGCTCGGGGCCGGAGCGGGCATCGTGGCCGGTGGCCTGCTCGGGCCCGCTGTCGCGCTCGCCTTCCCCGACCGCCACCCACCAGCCGCATCGGACCCGGACCTTCCGGGCACGCGCGCCACCACCGGCACAGCCGCCGTAACCCCCGGCCGGACCCGCGACCTGAGGAGCATGCCGTGACCATCCGCCTCGTCGTCCTGGCCGTGCTCATGTGGGCCGTGACCTATCCGTGGCGGGCTGTGCCGCTGCTGACCCCCGGCATTGACCGCCTCCCGCCGTCAATGCTGGCCTACCTACGCCTGGTCGGACCAGCCGTGCTCAGCTCGGTCGCTGCAGCGAACGTACTCGTCGTCACCCATCCCGACGGGTCGCACCACCTCCACTTCGGCGTCGAAGCCGCCGCCGTGCTCGTCTGCGTCGCGGTCGTCGCCTGGCGGCGCCACGTACTCCCCGGACTCGTCGTGGCCGTGGCAATCGTCGCCGTGGCCCGGGCCGCAGGCCTGAGCTAACCGCTCAAGCACCACCTAGCTCTCATACGGTAGGAGGTCCGGCTCAGCCCGTGGCGCGTGTCCCTGGCGCAAACTGGCTGGCCCAGAAGTTCAGGTAGCTGCGGTGCAGCCAGTCATCGACCCAGGCCCGGTCGGGCTCGGCCGGGATGTCCGGGCTGTGGCGTAGCTCAGCGAGCCGTGCTTCGGTGCCGGAGACGACGTCGAGGACTTCCGCCAGCGGACGTTCACCGTGGCGGATCGAGCGCAGGTAGCCGCAGTCCGGTTCGGGGACAGGCAGCGTGATGCGCCCGGTCGTCAACAGCTCGATGCCTTGCAACCCGAGCCGCAGGGCGTGCATGGCGTTAGCCGACCTGCACCCGCAGAATCATTCCCTTTTCAGCGATCACGCGGGCTTCCTCCGAGGCGTGCGGGTGCGCGAAGCCAGCAGGCAGCGCGGTGGGGCCAGCAATCGGCCGGGGAGGATATGCCTGCACGATTCAGTTCTAGCCGGACAGCTCACCATTCGTCACCCGATTAATCCAGCCAGATGCCAGCGCCTTCCACCACAGCAGCTGCACCTCGCCTGGCGGCCCGGGATAGGCGAACCGGTCGATGGCGCCCAGGGTGCAGCCCATCTTCTGGTAGAAACGGCAGGCCGCCGCGTTGACGTTCTGGGTTTCGATCTTGAGCCAGCCGCAGCCGCGGGCACGAGCCCAGTCTTCGGCGGCCCGGAAGAGCGCCGAGCCGATACCCGTGCCCCGCTGGGCCGGGGACACGCGGATGTCCCAGAGCACGGCGACGTCGTCACGGCCGCGCAGCATGCGAACACCGGGGGTATCGAATGCGATCACGGCACCGCCCGCCATCGCGCCGTCCCGGCGGGCGCAGATGAGCCCCCAGTTGGAGAAGTCAAAGCGCTCGGGCCATCGCGCCGGTCCCGCTCCGTCGGTGGCGTCATAGTCATGGACGTAGGGATCTGTGACGGCGGTCTCGGCGAGCGACATGCCGCCTAGGCCGCCATCCATGAGCGTCAGCTCCAGAATCTTGTCGACCACGAAGGCGATGGAGATGGCCGCGTGCTCATCCAGCGCGGCGGGCGTGAGGGCTTCCTCCCGAATGTCCAGGCTCACGCAGCACCTCCTGACCGGTTCCCTGAGCCTCCCAGGCACGCACATTCATCATCGGAAGTGGTCGAGAATCCGCTGGGCGTAGTACGACTCCCACGGCTCGGCGGGTTGCTCGGCGGTGTACTGCTTGTCGAGGCTGACCAGCAGGTAGGTCAGCTCGCTGCGGACCGGCCTGACGCCGAGCAGGTCAGGCAGCTCGGACAGGTTGACGAGCCAGTCGGCGTACCAGGTGGCCCAGTCATCGTCGGCGCCGTCGACGATCCGGAACACCTGATGGTGGGTCTCGCCTGCCTGGTGGAGAAGGCTGCTGATCGATTCCGATGGGGACATCATCTGAGGAACCCTCCGCGCCGGTGCCCTGGCCTGTTCTGCCGCGTCGTTAGATCGCGGCCTGCTGGAATCTACCCGCCAGCGCGATGGGCGGGGAAGCGTGGCCCCGACGGCGCAGTCCGCGGCGGCAGAATATGGCGACCATGGTTTCCGTGATCAAGCCGACACACTGGCCGGCGCGCAGACCATATACCCCAAAGCACTGGCTTTGCCGTGAAGCAGCCCTGAGAACGCGGGCACTCACGTCACCCGTTCAGCGAGCAGCCGTCTACGATCACCGATGTGGCTGGCGGCACATGGAGCCAGGCCCTGCTCGGCTCGTAAACTCACTTCATCGGGTGGAGGTGCTGGGCCCGCGGGTGACGTCCTGGCCGAGTATTCCGTGTTCGACGATGTCGATTGACACCCGTTTCCCCGCGATCTGGCCGGCCTGGCCTGTCCTCCCGGGCAGGCGTCTGATCATGCCAGGCCTGACGAGATGGGTGGGATGGGTGAGGGGTGGACCGCCGTGATCCGGGTGTTCCTGATCCGTCATGGAGAGAGCGAATCCAACGCGGGACTGACCTCCGATGATCCGGGCTCGATCCCACTGACCCCGGACGGGCACCGGCAGGCCAGGCAGATCGCACGAGCACTCGCCGATATTCCGGCGCTGATCGTGACGTCGCGTTATCTGCGGGCACGCCAGACCGCGCAACCGACGATCAGCCGGTTCCCCGCAGCCGCGTGCGAGGAGTGGCCCGTGCATGAGTTCACCTACCTCCCTCACC
>JGI12270J11330_10001318_pt1 | contig 18479 bp, 16 predicted proteins | sample PeaSoiMetSII2010_FD_11330 | JGI IMG/M metagenome (IMG submission 11330)
ACGACGACGAACGGGCCGCGCGCGCCCGCCGCGACCTGGCCGTGGCGCTGGCCCTGGCCGCGTCGTGGTTTAGCGTGTGGGGGCTGTATGCCGCCTACACCTGGACGGCCAATCCCTTCGGTTCCACCTTGCAGTTCGCCCGCTTCTACGTTCCCGCCATCGGCGCCATCTCGCTGCTCGGCAGCTGGCTGGTCACTCGGCTGCCACGCCGAGCATGGCTGGCGGCGGTGACATCCGGTGCCGTCGCGGTGGCGATGTTCGGGCTCGGTGCCTGGTCCTTCGCCGTCATACACCAGTTTTCGCTCGGGGGCATCAGCACCGGACCGCCGCCCGCGGTGCAGCCGGCGGTGCAGGGCAGGCAGCCGGGCGCCTAGCGCGAACGTCCGCGCTGAAGATGACCTTGGTCTCTGTCAGCCGCTGGATGGACCGGTGGCGTGAACACGCTGGAGTTCCGGCTCCGCGGCCACCCGGCGGGCCAGCCCGTCGACGAAGATGTCGATGAGCAGCTCGAAGCGCTCGTCAGCGTCGGAGAACGCGAACTCATCGGCCAGGCTGGTCATGTGCGGGAACATGTCGGCCGGGAGTGAGGCGATGTAGTCGCGGGCCATGTTCGCGGCTTCCTGGTGGCTGGCCGGGTCGGTGCGCGGAGCGCTTCCGTCGGTCCCGTCTTCCACCCCGGTCTCGTCCACGGTGAAGCCGTTCACCGTGGCGATGAGCAGTAGGTAACCCTGCACGGCCAGCCGCGGCGACAACCCGCCGGCCCGCAAGATCGCCAGCACCCGTTCGGAGTAACGCAGCGCGTTCGGTCCCATCGGGATGCGGCCGATCGTGATGCGCACGAGGTACGGGTGCCGCAGGCTGGCACGGCGCTGGGCCCGGGCGACGTCCTTCAGCTGCTCCCGCCACCGCGGGGGATCCGGGTCAGGCACCTGCCCCTACCCGCTGCTCGAGGGCCGTCAGCTCGGCTGGCCTGCCTGGGTGTGGCCGCTGATCGGGGCCGGCCTGGCCGGCCTGTGCGCGCTGGGCCTGCTCGAGGCCAGGCGGTCCGGGCGGCAGGTCAACGGGGTTGCGCCGCTGCTGCAGGCCGGGCTGTTCCGTATCCCCGCGTTCGCGGCCGGGCTGGGCGTCCAGGTCGCGTTCGCGGTCGGCCTGCAGGGATTTTTCCTCGCCTTTACGTTATGGCTCCAGATCGGCGAGCACTTCTCGCCGTTGAAGGCCGGCCTGACCGCGGTCGCATTCAGCGTCGGCAGCTTCGCCGCCGCGCCCGCCGCGGTGCCGCTGGCCCAGCGCTATGGCCGGCGTGTCCTGGCCAGCGGCGCGCTGCTGATGGCGGCCGGCATCCTGGGCGAGGCGGTGGCCGCCCGGCACGTCGGCGTGAACGGCAGCCCGTGGCCGGTCGTCCCCGGCCTGGTGGTGGCCGGCGCAGGCCTGGCCCTGCTGGTCATACCGCTGGTCAACGTGGTGCTCGCGGCGGTCCCGGTCGAGGTGGCCGGGGGCGCGTCCGGGCTGTTCAGCACCGCGCAGCAGCTGGGCGGCGCGCTCGGCGTGGCCCTGTTCGGCACCGTCTTGTTCGGCTATCTCAGTGGCCACACATTCCAGGCGGCGCTGGTCCACACCGCGCCGTACGCGATGGGCGCGTTCGCGCTCTGCGCGGTCCTGTCGCTGCTGCTGCCGCATACGGCCGTGTCGGAACAGACGCTGACCGAGTCCTGAGATCCCGGACGTATCCAGGAGAGCGCGGGTGCTTCGGCTGGCGATCTCGTTATCCTGACGTTGATGCTTTCCGAGAGTCCGCGGCACGAGCCAGGACCGGAATGGCGTGGCCGCGATTACGTGCTGACGGCTGTGGTCATTATCGCCGCGGCGGGATTCTGCGCGCTGGTCCAGGGACCGGTGTGGAACACCGATCCCGCTCTCGCCGGGGCCAACCTGACCGTCTCGGTTCTCTTCGTCTTCACCGGGTGGATGCTGCGCAGGGAACCGGGGCAACGCGGTGTGGCGTGGGCGCTCATGATCGCCGGATTGCTCCGCTCACTGGATTTCGTCGACGCCTGGAGCGGAGCCCCGTGGGCTGTCTACGATCTGCTTTTCGGTGCCGCGGACCGTGTTCTGGGTGCCTACGCCCTGCTGCGTTACCCGAATCCCTCGCTGCTGCGGCACCAGCGGGTCTATCTCGTTCTCCTCGCTGGCTGGATGCTGGTGGGCCGGATGCTGATCATGGTGACCGCCCTCCCGCAATGGGATGGTGTCCCCGCGTCGTCCTGGTGGCCCAGCCTGATCCCGGACATGCAGCTCAACGACGTCATCAATTATGTCGTCAACGCGGGCCAGGGGCTCTTCGCCGTGGCGCTCATCGTGCTTCTAGTGATGCGGCTCCTGCGGACCACGGGCCTGGACCGGATTGTGATCACGCCGATCATGGTGGCGGGCTTGGCCGCCGTTATCGCGGCTGCGGCGTCGGCCGTCACGCAGATGCTTTCCGCCCTTAACGGCACTCCGAACGGCGTCTATACCGTCGAAAGCGCGGTGGACCTGACGATACCGCTGGCTTTCCTGGTCGCGGCCATGCAGCGCACCCTCCTGCTCAGGAACATAACCGCGCTGACGGCTCAGATCTCCGGCGGGGCCGACATCGGCGCGGTCCGCTACGCGCTGCGAAGCACCCTTCATGACCCGACCCTGGAAGTCCTCGAGACCGAACATGGTGGGCCCGTGCTGGAGGAGCAGCCATCCGACCGTCTGGTCGAGTTCATCCGCACCGAAGAGGGCTCCCCCATCGCGGTCGTCATCGCCGATCCCGCCCTGGCGAGGTACCGGGGGCTGTTCGACGCCGCCGTCCAGACAAGCGGCCTGGCGCTGAAAAACGCCCAGCTCCAGGCGCAGGCCGCGCGTGAGAAGCTGGAACAGGTCCGCGCCTCCCGGACGCGTATCGTCGAGGCCGGGCTAGCGGAACGACGGCGTATCGAACGCGACCTGCATGATGGCGTGCAGCAGCACCTGCTAGGCCTGGCCGCCCAGCTGACGGTGGCGATGACGGACACGGCCGACGCGGCGGCCTACGGGGCCCTGGCCCAGGTGCGGGACGGGCTCAGGGAGGTGCTGGCGGAGCTGCGGGACCTCGCGCACGGAATCCACCCGGCCGTGCTGTCGCAAACAGGCCTGGCCGCGGCGCTGGAGGACGTGGCCGAGAGGCTCCCGCTGCCGGTCCGGGTGACCGTTCCGGCCACGCGGGTCGCCACCGCCGTGGAGGCAACCGCCTACTTCGTCGCCTGCGAAGCGCTCGCCAATGTCGTCAAGCACGCCCGGGCGGGCAGCGCGACGGTTACGGTGAGCGTGGATGAGTCACGGCTGGACCTCCAGATCGCCGACGACGGCGTGGGCGGTGTCACATCGAGAGGTCACGGGCTCTCTAACATCGTGGACCGCGTCAACGCCCTCGACGGAGAGGTCACTATCGTCAGCCCGCCCGGCCAGGGAACATGCCTCGAGGTGAGAATCCCATGCGGTTAGCGATCGCCGATGACTCCGGGTTGTTCCGCAGCAGCCTGACGTTGCTCCTGAAGGCATCCGGCGCCGAAGTCACTGCTAGCAGGGCATCTGGCGTTGAGCTACTGGCGGCCATCCGGACCAACCCGCCCGACGCCGTCATCCTCGACATCCGCATGCCGCCGAGCTTTACCGACGAGGGCGTCAGCACGGCGGCTGAGCTACGCCGCCTTAATCCGCGCGTCGGCATCCTGGTGCTGTCCACCTACGCCGAGACCAGCTACGCCAGCCAGCTGCTTGAGACCGTGCCCACCGGCGTCGGCTACCTGCTGAAAGACAACGTCACCGACGCGGGCACCCTGATGGACAGCCTGGCCCGGGTGGCTGACGGGGAAACGGTGATCGACCCGACCATCGTCCGGCGCCTGCTGCGGCGGAACCGGAAGCCGAGCAAGATCGACGCGCTCAACGAGCGCGAGCGCACGGTCCTTCGCCACATGGCCGAGGGCCGGTCCAACCTCGGGATAGCCAAGGAGCTCTTCCTGAGCGCCCGGACGGTCGAAGCGCACGTGACCAGCATTTTCCTCAAACTGGGGCTCGATCAGGCCGATACCGATAACAACCGCGTCAGGGCCGTGCTCGCCTTTCTCCGCTCCGCAGACGCCGGGAACTAAAAGGGCCGGGGGGGAGTCTGCTCCCCCCCGGTGCAGACTCCCCTCCGGCCCTGGCTATTTCAGGATGATCGCGTCCTTGGACCCGAACGCCGCGGCCAGATCCGCATCGAGCTGACGCGCGGTGAAGGCCGCGACGACCTCACCACGGCCCGGCTGATCCTCCGGCCGCTCGCTAGATTCCAGCAGGCTCACGCGCACGTGGATCACGTCGCCGCGGCTCTCGCGGGAAACGGCCGCTGCCGTCGCCCACGGCATGGTCTTCCGCGCCTGGAGAATGGTCATCACCACGTCGGCGATGCCCAGGGTCTCCACCGACTGCCCGGATGCCATACCCGCCAGGATGCCGGGCTGGCCGCTCCCGGTGATCGTGGGAAGCACCGGCAATGACGCGGGATTCCCCTCTTGACATGGACCGGGCATGGTCGGGGAGGCTCGAGAACAGCCACTCGCAGGAAAGGGCCCGACAGGCTTGCTCGGCCGGGCAAACGTGATCTACTACAGCACGAGACGCCGTTAACCACAGAGTCGTCCTGCTACGCATCCACTGCATGTAATGGCGGTCGATAGGGTCATCGAGAGTAACATCAGATGATATGCTTCGGTGGCGGCCAGCCAGTTGATCATCCAGCCGGTCTTAGCGGCTCGCGGCTAAGCGCGTATGGGCGACGGGCTATGGCGGGCCGTAAGGGCGGCGTAGGCAGGCCCCCAAGGGAGAGAGATGACGGACGCTAATCGTGAGAGATATGAATGTGCCTTAATGAGAAGGGCGTAGCACTGTTCTGGTCCGGCTAAGTAGCGGGCCTGGCGCTAAACTGCGCGAAGAGGGGGGATACCTATGGGTAGATCCGTGAAAGATTACGCACTCCTAGGTATAGTAGTTGCCATTGTAGGGATTGTTGTCGCCTCATACTTCTCATTTGCTTCCGGGCTGCATATCTGGCCGTATAGCGACTCCTCCGGATCCGCAGCCAACTCCGTCGGCTTGGCCGCCAACGAAGTCCCAGCCGCCTACCAGGCCACCTGGACCGGCCGTATTGGCCTTCCTGCCTTCTCGGTTCAGCTTAGCCTGACGCTAGGATCCGGCGAGGTAAATGAGGCGGTCGGTCAAATTTCAACCTCTCACGGCTGCGTAACGGCAGTCATACTGAAGGAAGGTGGCGGCCCGGTCACCCTGAGCCTGGACGCCTCCAACTCACCGTTGGTATGTCACGTGTTGTTCGAGGTTTTTGACCATGTCACCGTAGCCCTGGTCAGCAGTGATTCACTGAAATTTAGCGTTGACGTGGATGGCCGAAGTGTATCTTGCTACCTACACCGATAATCCGGTCCTTTCGGGTAAGGTGGGTCCAGGCCGCGAGTGCCCGCGGCCAACGTGGCCGACGGTTCGATCGCCACGGCACCCGATCGCAGCCCCAGTCGGTCCGTCACCCAGGCGTCGCCGAAACGCCAAGCCGACATCTGGAAGTGAATCAGCGGGTCAGGCTTGTCTGAAGAGTCCTAGTTCCGAACGCCAGCGAGCTGCGGTCTCGGGATCAAGGTCCGCCTCTTCGAGTTGCTCATCGATGGCCTGGCGAAGCTCCTCCTGCCCGCTCCATTGGGCGGCGAGAAGCTCCTGCAAGCTCGTCAGGCTCTCCGGGTCCCCTAGTTGCAGCAGATAGGTGGCGACCTCGATCGCGCCCGCGACGCTAGGGGCGCGTTGCGGATCATAGGCCAGCCGATCGATCCGGGTCCGCAGCCAGCGGCTCCGGATATTTCTGCGTCCCCCTAGCTCGGGGAGGCTTTCGCGGCTATAGGGGGCGGTACCTGTAGCTTCGTCCCCGGGCTCGGTTCTGCGGCGCGGGGAGGTATCGGGGTGTACATCGGTATAACTATCCGAGTCATCGTCGCGGTAAGGAACCGGTTCGCCGTCTGACACATCAGCTCGGCCACTGTCGGAAAGAGCACTGATCATGACGGCCATTTGAATGGCCGGATCGTCGGTGGCCTCGAAGAGTGCGTCCAGGAATTCCGCCGGCGGCGGATCCGCCCGCTCGCAGCGCCATTGCAGATACCAAGGCCAGGCGCAAGCTGGCAGCGAATCAACATCGTCCGGTTCGAGCGCAAGCTCGGCAAATGAAGCGGCGAATGCCGGGTCCTCCGCCAGCAGCTGATTGAACCGCAGCGAATACTCCTCGTTGACTTCAGTACCGTACAATGGATTCGTCATACGATCCAGGAAACTTTCGGCAATCGCTAGGAGCGCTTTCATGAGCCTATCCTTACGATCCGACCCGCATAGTACGCCTGCCTGAACTCGTTGGCGAGATCGGCGGGCCGGGTACTGGCGAGGTTGAGGAGCCCGGCGCGGTGGATGCCCCCCATACGGTCCTCAAATTCCTCCTCAACCACCACCGTCAGGCGGGCGTCCATGAACCTGTCGCTGAAACCCGTAGCAATGCCATGCGCCGGCGGTTGCCTCCAGTCGGTCACGGCCATCCACACGTCTGATACCGTCTTGGTGTACCGAGGGTTGGATTGGTCCGGACGGAAGAGCACGCAGTCGATGCCGTACCTAAGGCGGAACTTATCGCGGAGCATCTGGCTGATGTACGCGGACTGGGCCGTGAGCACGAATCGTCGGTACAGTGGCTGCGCTTGCAACCAGCTCATATAAAGCTTCTGGTTCGCCACGATGGTCGCGTCGAAAGTACGCCGCCAGTTATCAGGATTGAACCCGGCAATCACTCCCACCCTCCCGAAAATCGCGGTGGACAACGGGAATGCGAGCGGAGTGACGTAGGTAGCCCGGCCCCAGGTAAATCCAGGCGTCTCGGAGATCTTGAGCTTTTGTCCGGGCTGATGATAGGAAGTCGAAAACTTGGCGGGAATATACTTGATTACCAAAGCCGGGGCCAGGCCGCCAACGCCGATATCAAGAATCTGCTGCGGGAAAGCTCCCACTGCCGCGCGGATCTTGTCGTCGAGGTCGTGACTGACCGGGCCGCTCATGCCGGGGTCCCGAAGTTATTCATGGAACGCTCCACGATGCTCCACACGGTTCCTTGGTCCATGCTCGCCGTCAGCGGTACAAATAGTGGCGTCGGACGAAGAGGCTCCCCCGAGGGCGAGGCAAGGTGCCGGTTGAGGCACCAGGCCGGCGGTGCCGTCCTCACGGGCCAGCTTGCGTCGGTGTTGACGTTAACAATCGATCCGGCCGCGATGGCCAGGTTCTGCACCCCGTTGAGAGTCTCCTGCTCGAAGACGAGCCCAGTCTCGATGAGCACCTCGGTATCCGCCTCCGCGGCTAGTAGTTCGGCCAGGATGCCGTAGCGCGCCCCGGTCACCGCCTTCATGGAAGTGAGCTGGGCCGTCAGGGACCGGGACTCCTGCCTGGTCCGGCCGGGCCGATCGATGCCTCGGGTGGGATCGTCCGAGCTGGTGCCCCAGGCCCGGACAGTGATCCGTCCGGCTCTGCAGTGTCCCGCGAGAGCGGCGGCACCCGTGACGCGACGCATTCCGAGCGCCGCGGGGTTGCGCAGCACCACCTGGGACCGAGCCGACGGTGTTATTCCGGACGTCGCCAGGATCGCGATCGCGCCGCCAACTCGCTCGTCGGCGAGCTCACCGAACCAGGCCCGCATCCTGGTCATGATCTGCTCGACCGGTGCGGTGATGAGCGTCGGCCGTTCGGAATCCAGCGAGGCGCGGTACTCGGCTGCGGTCTCGACCCACCTAGGTCGCCGAGCGCCCGGCCCGCCCGGGGCCCAAAATCGCGGGTCTAGCTGGTGGGCTATCGAGCTGTGGACAGCCAGCTGGCCGCGCCATTCGGTGAGGAGCCAGCGCTGATCCGGAGGCGGTACGGTCGGCAGCAGCGCCGCGCTGCGTACTTGCCCGGCCGCGAGCGCCGTCGCGAGCGGGGCTTCGATCTTGTGGAAACCTGCCCACGAGATCCACAGATCGGGGCGCTCCTCGCCGCGGACCAGGCGTAGCCGGTCGGCAAGCTCCAGGGTCTCCGCGAGGTCAGCCGGAGGCGGGTCGTCGAACGCGTACACGATCACGTAGTGCGCCATGACCGCCTCGCGGCTCGTGCGCGTACCTGCCGGCGCGGCACGCGTTTCCGCATCCGGTGCCAGAGGACAAACGTGGCCAGCGCGGCATAGCTGGTAGCCAGGACCGCGAGCGCGACCAGGTCGATCGTCCATTGCCCGGACGTGTGCTGCCATAGAGCATCGGGCGGCTTGTGCGGTGGCAGGCTGATCCGGTCCAGGTCCACCGAGGAAGCGGCGGCGGCCAGGCCCCAGCGGTCTGGGAGCAGGACGGCCAACGCGTTCAAGCCGGGGGATAGCTGGGCCGTCACGCCGTTCAGCGCGATCTGCGTGATCGAGGTAAGGGTGACAAGCGCGACGGCCTGCTCTAGCTTCCTCGCGACCGAGGAGATGAGCAGGCCGAGGGACATCGCGGTGACGGTGAGCGCGGCCAGGTCGACGAACAGCTCGGCGAACGGCGGAAAGACATTGGAGTAGGCCGGGCCGGGACGCCGTGCTACGAAGGCAGCCGTCATCAGCGCGGCCTCAATCACGGCTACGGCCGCGAAGACCAGCCATTTAGAAAGGATCACCGCGGGCAGGATCACGCCGGTCCGGTGCTCCCGGCGAATGATCGGGAAGTCGGAAACCAGGTCCCCGTAGGTGAGAGCCTGTCCGCTGAGCATTGCTAGCGTGGTGAGGACGCTGAGCGCGATATTGCCCGCCGGGCCAGGTCTCGCGCCGAGGCCGGAACCCGGAGTGATCTGTGCGGCCAGGATGGCCGCTATCACCACGACCAGGAATGGCAGTAGCGCCACCACGGTGGCACGTAGCGTCTGGCCGGAATTGTCGGTCTTACCACGGACTCGCAGGAGCGTGGCCTGCCGCCTGATCAGCGTCCATAGCTGCGGCCGGAACACCCGAACCGAGCCGTGACGTACTCGATGCGGGCTGCGCATTCCCGCCCCGCGCGTCGTAGCCTGCGACGCTGCGGCGGTGGCCTCTCTACGCGCCTCCTCAACTTCCCCGCTGCACTGGTATTCCTGCGCCTTTACGTCCTGCCAGGAGCCGGGCTCGTCGTCGACGAGCTTATCCATCAGGTCGGCATACCACCGCACGCCGAAGCGTCGGAGGACTCGGTGCGGCGGGCCAAGGAAGATCGGCCGTCCCTGGTCAGCTACGACCAGTATCTCGGTTGTAGCGGCCTTATGGCGGTCACGGAGATGGGTAGTGGCATGGGTGGTGACGATAACGGTATTGCCCTTGGCGGCATAGTCGCGCAGATGCGCCATGATCTCCCGGTCCATGCCCGGGTCGAGGCCGGAGGTGGGCTCATCCAGGATGAGGAGCTTGGGATCGCTGAGAAGCTCGATGGCGATCGACGCCCGACGGCGTTCTCCGCCCGACAGAGTGGACACGAGCTGGTCGAGCTTATCGTCGCCGAGCCGGAGTTCAGCGCAGACTTTCGCAATGGTCTTCTGCCGCTCGCGTTCGGGGCGCGGGTCGCGGAGGCGGGACGAGTACCTCAGCAGCTGGCGGACGGTGAGCGAGGAGTATAGGTCGGTCTCCTGCGGGACGTAGCCGAGCTGGTCGCTGATCTGCGCGGACCGGGTCCGCATGTCCAGGCCTTCGAGGAACAGCGAGCCGCCTTCGAGTGGCAGGTCGCCGATGAGCGCGTACAGCAGGGAGCTCTTGCCCGCTCCGGAGCGACCCAGGACGGCCAACAGCGTCTTCTTCCGCTGGACGAATGTCATGCCGGCCAGCCGCACCTTTTCCTTGGGCCGGCCCGAGAACCATCCACTCGATCGGCCAGGCGACTTGGCGTACAGATCACTGACAACCAGCTTGACCGGGCCGAGCGGGGTGACCTCGAGTTCGGCGCAACCCTCCCCGACGTAGTAGCGGCGGTGGGCGAAATCGAAATAGTCCGCTGGCGCCAGCAGGTCCGACTTCACCGTCACCCCGAACCGGTAAGGGCCGTGGCCGTACCCGAAATCACGCAGCCGCAGCCGGTCGGCGCCCTCCCGGGTTAGCGTGAAGTGCAATGGCCCGGTACCGGGTGCACTGATCACGAAGTCCACCAGCTTCGGGTCCGAGCCGAAGGCGGTCACCGAGTCCTTGAGGGGTAGGACCTCGGAAGGCTCGTACTCGCCTTCCTCTCCCTCTCCTGGCTCTGGCCCGTCATCCTTGACGGGAGACGGCGGCGCGGGCGTGGGCGTGGTTACCCTCGCTTCCGGCGGGATCCAGCCGGGCAGGAACGACGGGACGATCAAGTGCGCGCCCACCCACGCGCCGTCGGGATGCACCCGGATCAGGCTGCGGAGGTAGCAGTCCAGCCGGCGGTGGATGTACTCGTGGAAGCGGAGGACCCGGCTGGTGGCGACCTGTAGCTCCCGCCGGTCGGCTTCCTTCGCCTTCGCGAGCTCGCCCTCGGCCCGCCCGATCTCGGCGATGATGCTGTCCAGCGTCAGCCGGGCGGCGTTAGCCCGCCGCCGTTGCTCGGTCTGCCGCCGCTGGATGACGACTTGCTCGGCCCGGTCGAGGTCTCCGATCCGCCGCCACGTCTTGTCTTCTGCAGAAAGCGGGCGGCGGATCTCGGCTAGCTGGCGTTCCACGTCAGCGCGGTGAGCGTACAGCTGGTCCAGCCGGGCCGTTAGGCCGGCGATCCGTTCGGGTGCATCGTCGCGTGCCCGCTCGTAACGGAGCCGCTCGTGCTCGAAGACCTCCTGAGCTAGCCGAATGAGCATCTCGCGGTGCGGCGTCGTGACGTGCTCGGTGGGCGCGTCACGGTCCGGGATCCAGGCTCGACCGTCCCGCCAGCCGTGATACCAGTCCGCGAACCGCGTGCCGGGCGGGTACCGGATCGGCATCATGTGCATTTCGGCAGCTGCACGATGACCTCACGATCTTGCTCGGCAGGGCCGGGCACCAGCACGCCTCCGGCGCCGACGTCGGGTACCCGGCCCGGCCAGTGCGAGCCGTCGCCCACGGTGGTGATCCGGCTGGCCGGGATTCCCATCGAGACCAGGACCGACTCGACGGCCTGGGCCCGCTGCTGCGAGAGCGGATTGTTCAACGCGTCACCTCCTTCGGAGGAGGTGCTGCCGATCAGCGTGATGTGCTCGCTGCCCTGCTTGAGCTTGTTGGCCAGCTGCTGCAGCGTCGCCTGCGCAGTAGACGGATCCCGGAACGTGGCCGTTCCGACGACGAAGCCGACGGTGCCAGAATCGCTCAGCACGATGGTGCCGCAGTTGTTGAAGGGGGGCGTCGCCGGCGGCGTGACCACGGCCACCGGCGGCAAGTCCGCGCCTTCCGATTGCGTGTTGCCCACCGTGTCCGCCGTGACACAGCCGCCGCCGGCCTTAATGATGGCCTCCCACTGGTTGACGACGTTGTTGCGCTGCGCGTCGTTGAGCGAGGGCTGCGGGGATGCGGTGTATCCGAACCCAGCCAGCAGCACATGACGGCCCTTCAGATCCGGCAGCAGGTTCTGCTGCTTGAGGAAGGCGACCACATCGCTTGGCGGGGACATCATGAGGCCCGGATCCTGGTACTTAAGCGGCGCCGCCGTCTGCAGGCCGGAGTCGATGACGATGATGTTGCCGTTCGGTCCGGTGGCCGACGCAGCCAGGCTTAGCGCGGTGAGCAGATCCGCTTGCGGGACCTGAGCCCGGAGCGTGCTCTGGAGTATGGGGTTGACGTAATCCCTGAGGTAGGTAGCAACATCCCGGCTGCGGGCCGAGGAATTCTTGTCGCTGGTGGTGAACGTAGGTGGCGTGAAGATCCTCGGCTGGCCGTCGATCCTGATCAGCGAGATCTGCTCTCCGGCGTTAGCGGTGCTCTCGAGCAGCGGAGTGACGACGGAGGGGTATTGCGTCGTCGGCACGTTCGACCGCATGCCTATCGCCAGCGCCAGCGGAGCGGGCGCATTCGTCAGGCAGGTGGCAAGCGGAGACGACGAAGATGAGGACGGCGAGCAGCCTGCGAGTCCTGTCACCACCACGACGACGGCAATCGTGGCGCAGGTCGGACGGGAGAAATAGGAACGGATAGATCTCATCCACTGCCTCCGGGTCGGCCCGCGCCTAGTTCGGGAAGGGACGGTAGGTGTATGGTCGGGCATCGTCCTCGAGGAACGCGTCGGTGGCGGACGCGTTCCGCATACGCTTGGCAAGCTCCAGGCGTGCCTGCTGTTTCAATTCCGCCGCGAGCGCATGCCGAGCCTGTTCCGCCTCGTCGCGGACTAGCTTGGCGGCTGTTATCTGGTCAGCGAAAAACTCCCGCTCGGCTTCGGCGAGCCGCAACCGACGAGCGGAGATGGCATGTCTCTCGGCAGCCGCACGATGCTCCCGCACGGCACGTGCGAACGCGGGGCGTAGCGGATTGTGGCTCAGGTAGCTGCCGATCATGGCGACAGCTCCGGTGGCCACATAGAGACCGGCGAATATAGCCGCGCCAGCCAGCGTCCCTTGCGGATTGGACACCGAGACTGATGCCGAGGAAGATGAGCCGCCCGGCAGTTGATAGCCTCCGCCGCTGCCGCTGCCGCTTCTCAGCCGAACCAGGAACGCCAGGAGGCCGAGCAGGCCCCATACACTAATGACGATGATGATCTTATAATTCTGAATCCATTTCGCCCCCGCCCTGCGGTCGCGGAGCATGGTCCCGGCGAAGTGAGCCAGGATGAGAGCAACTCCGGTGAAGCCGATGACCAGGACAATTACCAGGGCCTCGTTAAGATCCCCCTGAACCAGCAGGACCACTTGATAAAAGGCGGTGATATCGGCGGCGGCCGCGATCAGAAGAGCGAGCAGATAGATATGGCCACTGCGGGGACGCCCGGCCAGCAACGTCGGATCGGCATGGCCGGGCTCGGTCCAGCCCGGCTTTTCGTGCTCACCGCGCAGCCTGGTCGCGGCTACATTGCGGGCCGTCTCGGTCTCGATGACTCGATGGGTGTCCGGTGACTGCAGTGACATCTCCTGCGCGACNGTCCCATCCGCATGGTTCATGTCGAACTTCAAGCCCGCCAGGTGCTGGGCGAACTCGCTGTTCACCTGGGCGATCCACTGGTCTGTCTTGGCGTTGATCGCGTTGTCGAGTACATAACCGAGTGCCTCGTCGACCGCGGCGGGTACGAGAGTGGCGGCCTGGTCGATGACCCATCTGGTGGCGGCGGCCTCATCGACCGGAGTCGGCCTGAACGGCGCCGGCTCAGGCCTGGTCTCGGCGGCCAGGTGCCCGCCGCGCGCGACTATCCGCCGATACCTACGGCTATGCCACCAGGCCAGGAGTCCAGGAGGCCGCTCCCCGTAAGCGGCAGCACGACGGGCCCGTCGGCCCGGGCGCGATTGTGACATCAGGGCCCCTCTTTCTCGGCCTCGGTTCGCAGCAGCCACTCGGGCAGTTGAGGACCGGCCAGTTCCAGCATCTCCATGACCGCCGGGCCGTTCTCATGCTTCCGGACGAGCGAACGCAGATAGGTGGCCTCACGCCGCGCGTAGTAATACGCCACCTGCCAGCCCGCCGCCTGTGCGATCTTGAAATGGTCTTCGATGACCATGCGGGCTTGTTCGACCTCCAGGTGAGCCGCATGAAATCGGGCGGTCGCTGTCCGCAGTTTTTCTTCCGCCTCGAACCGGGCCAGCCGGTGCCTGCCCTCTCGCCTCTCCCGGAGCATGTCCGCAGGCCATTTCTGCTCGTCCCGTTCAGCTGGACCCCGTCGGCCGAGCTCTTGTTCCGTGAGTGGTGTAGACGTCTCCTTCAGTCGGCTGTCCGCGTACTCCATGTCAGTAGCGAGCGGCTGACAGCGGGCCTGCGCCCCGTTAAGCTCGCGGTGAAGCTGAGCATGGGCGGTTCCGTACCAGGCAAATTCTCGGGCGAGCTGTTCGTTGCGAAGGGCCCGCAGTCCGATCAGGTACGGAGTAACCAGCCGGGTAATCGCAGCATCCTCGGGCAGCGCCACAGTCGCATGCTCAAGTGATGGCTTGGTGTCGGCGGTGACCTTCGCGTGGCCGGCCATTTCCGGCGGCACCCGGGGGATGCCCTTCCTCGCGTCCCGGCGACCGGCCAGAAAGTCCGACCAGCGATCACGCAGTCGATAGCGACGCGGCTGCTCCGGCAGAGCAATCCACGCGTCTCGACCTGCCACGCGTTCCTCCAGGGAGCAAAATCCCGCAGTTTTACGTTGCGAGAAAGGCTGACGACTTATGTTCTGGTGTGTCCAAATGCAGCGGACATAGGGAAACAAGGTCGACCAACGTTGCCGGTTAAACGATTAGACGGGTGTCTGCCTGGGGGCAGCCGGATGGTTGCTCCGAGCTCCGAGCTCCGAAGCAGGCGACGGTGCAGGCTTCCTCGGACAGGCCATCAGATAGCCAGGCTTGGCAGTTGGCCATGGGCGACCCGCGAATGGCCGCTGCCGGCCCGGCAATCATTAAGCAGGCAGGCAAGCCGCAACGGAGGCACTCGCAGAAAAGCATCATCCCACCCCACCCTTGCACGGCCACTAGCTCCGACCCTCATGTCTAGCCGGGGCGAGCCCGTGACTGATGAGCCGGAGATGATAACGCGGTCAAGAACACTCGTCCCTGACGTCCAGGTCTGTACTTGCGCGCGCGGGCAAGCGTCTCCCACACCTGCCTACGAATCATATAAGGCTGTGAATACTCTGCGATTATTCAACGGTTTTGCCGGTGACTTGTCAAGCCGTCTGGTACGAAACCCGATAAAGAGGATATAAGGGTCTGGACGGCGGCGGTTCAGAGGCCAGCGGAATCGAGATCGATGCTGGACGCGACATCGACGGGCTGCTGCTGTGCGGCGAGCCAGGGACGAGCATTTTCTCCCGAACGGACCGGGTTCGTGCCTCGGCCCGGCAAGCCCTGGCCGGACGGATTCAGCGGCCCGGCGAGGACCAGCGCTCCGCCCTGGACACGTACCACATGCTCGCGCTGGTCATCGCGGAGCAAGGCAGGTACGCCGAAGCCGAGCAGATGCTGCGCCACGCCCTGGCCGGCCGCGAACGAGTACTCGGCCGCCAGCATCCCGATACTCAGATCACCCGCCAAGCCCTGGAACAGCTGGTCAGCTCACCTGGGCGAGCCGGAACGCGGCCGGAGCGGAAGGTGAGCCGCGGGTGGGTCGGGTGGGCGCGCAGGCTCGGCGGGCCATGGCGACGCTCGCGCCCGCGGTGATGTCACAGTACGTAATCATGACGATGCGCTTACGGATGCCGCGCGTCCCCACCGTCCACCCGCCCCAGCGGAACAATCGTCACATCTCGTGTGCAGCCGGACACACGGTGCTAACGGGACTGATGTTACTGCGGTTAAAACTTGGGGACATCATGACGGCACAGGCACAGGCACAGGCACAGGCACAGGCGCACGACACCGTCACCGCGGCGAAGGCGAAGCCGCCGCGGCGCGCCGACACGGCAGCGGTGCGGCTCAGCCAGCGCGACATCGACGGGCTGCTGCTCTGCGGCGAGCACTACGGGGTCCCGTACGACCTGCTCGCCGAGGCGCTGCGCGTCCACTCGAAGCGGCTGGAAAAGATCACGGCCCGGTGGCGCCACGCCGGGTACGTCGCCACCGGGCGGCTCGGCCCAGGGCCTGGCTGGTGCTGGCTGACCAGGGAGGGGATGACCGCGACCGGGCTCGGCTTCCCCGCGACCCGCCCGGCGCTGGCCCGGCTGGCGCACATCCGCGCGGTGCTGGCCGCCCGGCTGTGGCTGGCCGCCGGGCAGACCTGGGCGGACGGCCGGGCGTGGTGGCATTCCGAACGGCGGCTTCGCGCCGACCAGCCCGCGGCCGGACGCCGGGAGCACGTGCCGGACGCCGAGATCCACTGGCCCAGCATCGACGGCAGCCCGTACGCGGGGCAGGTCTGGGCGATCGAGGTCGAGCTGACCCCCAAGCCGGTCGCCCGGACCGCCGGCATCATGGCGGGGCTGCTGTCCCCCATGCGGTACGCCACGGTCGTGTACCTGACCGCCCCGGCCGCCCGCCCGGTGGTGCTGCGGGCCGCGGCCTCGCTTCCGCCCGGGGAGCAGGCCAGGGTCGCGGTCCGGGATCTGCCGACCGCCGCGTTCACCCCGGAGCCGCGGCGAGAGGCGCTGCGGGAGGCGCGGCGGGAGCCGCGGCGATGAGCGTCTGGGCCTGGCTCAAGCTGACCATGTGCCTGTGGCTGCTGCGCAAGCTGGTCAAGCTGATCGGGTGGCTGCTGCTGGCCGCGGTCGCGGTCGCCGCGTGGCCGGTGACGCTGGTGGCGGCCGCCGGGTACGCCGCGGCGTGGCTGCGCGGCTGGCCCCCGGTCCGGCTGAGCCGCGCCGCCGCCGCCTGCCTGCTGCCGGTCACCACCGTGTGGCTCGTGGCCGAAGCGATCCGGCATCCCGCCTGGCAGGCTGTCGCGCTGGCCCCCGTCCGGGACTGGGCGCACGGCTGGCGCCACCTCACCGCCCTCGGGGTGACTCGGACGTTCCTGCTGGTGGCCCCGGCCGCTATCCCGGCCGGGCTGGGGCTGGCCGCGCTGGCGTGGGCGTGGCGGAACTACGCGGTGAGCGCGGGGATCGGCGGCTGGCTCGCCTCCGCGCCGATCACGTTCGACGCCCGCCAGTGGAAACGCCAGGTCCGGACGGCCAGAGGCCAGACCGCCGCCCCGGGCAGCGTCCCGCTGCTGGCCAAGGGCGGGCGGATCCCGGTCGGCGGCACCATCCGCACCGTCGGGCACCGCTGGCACCCGGTGTTCGCCGTCCCGCACGCGGCGTGCGCCCGGCACATGGTGATCGTCGGCGCGACCGGCAGCGGGAAGACGAACCTGATGATGCGGCTGTGGGCCGGCTGGTTCACCGCCGCCCTGGCCGCGGCCCGGGCCGGCCGCGGCCGGTGGCCGCTGCTGGTGGTGCTGGACTGCAAGGGCGGCCGCGACGCCCGGACCAAGGCGGACCGCACCCGCCGCCTGCTGTACGGCGCCGGTGCCCGCCGGGTCGCGATCTGGCCCGACGAGGCCAGGCTGGCCTTGTGGGATCTTCCGCCGAACGACCTGGCGGTCCTGCTCTACCAGATGATCGACAGCGGCACCGGGGCGGCCGCCTACTACGCCGACATCATGCAGGCCGTCCTGTTTCTCGCCATCATGGCGCCCGGCGGGCCGCCGCTGAACGCGGCCGGGTTCACTGATCGCCTGGACGTTAGGTGGCTACAGCGCGCCTGGGGGGACGGCCTGCACGCGGAGGAACTGGCCCGGGTGCGCGGCGCGGCCCGGCACCTGCCCGACATCCAGCTGCGGTTCGCCACCCTGCTCGGGCGGCTCGGCCCGGCGCTGGACGGCCCGGGGAGCCTGGCCGACGCCGACGCGTGGTACTTCATCCTGGAAGGCACCCGCGAGCCGTCGGTCGCCGAGGCCCAGGCCATGGCCATCACCGAACTGGCCGCCCGCGCCGTCACCGATACCGTCGCCGAGCCCCGCGCGATGCTGCTCGCCGCCGACGACTACAGCGCCGTGTCCCGGCGCGTGCCGCTGTCCAACCTGTACGAGCGCGGCCGGTCGCTGGGCATCGGCGTGCAGGTCTCCGCCCAGACCTGGCAGGGTCTCGGCGCCACCGAGGACGAGCGGTACCGGATCGCGGCCACCGCCGACGGCGGGGTCTGGGTCATGAACACCCCGTACCCCGAGCCGCTGGCCGCGCTGGCCGGGCACCGCCGGGTGCTGCAGACCGCGCACGAGCTGGTCGGCGCCACCTGGGGCGACCGGGGCACCACCCACCAGGCGCGGGCCTGGACCGCCGACCCCGACCTGATCCGCCGCCTGCACGTCGGGCAGGCCTGCTACATCCACCGGGGCGCGGCCACCTTCGTCCAGGTCGCCCGGCCGCGGCCTTCGCCGCTGAGCCTGCTGCCCGCGCGGGCCCCGGTCGACCTGCCCGCCCCCCGCCGGGAAGCCGCGCCTAGGGTGTCCGGGTCCGAGCCGATCCCGGCCAACCTCGACGACGTCCTCGGACCCGGAGGTCCCCAGTGGCCGTGAACCCGTTCGACGCGCTCGGCCTGCCGGCCCGGCCCGACCTGACCGACGAGCAGGTCCGCGCCGCCTGGCGCGCGATCGCCGCCGCCACCCACCCCGACCGGCGCGACGGCGGGGACGTCGCCCGCTACACCAAAGCCACCGCCGCCTACGCCGTGCTGCGCACGCCCTGGGGCCGCAGCGAGGCCTTCGCCGACCTCAGCCTGGCGGCGGACGACACCTCTCCCCTGCCGGCCGTCCCGCTGCCGGCCGTCGAGGCCGACGGCCCGTCGGCATCGACGGGCGGGGCTCG
>JGI12270J11330_10001329_pt1 | contig 18410 bp, 10 predicted proteins | sample PeaSoiMetSII2010_FD_11330 | JGI IMG/M metagenome (IMG submission 11330)
CGCGCCCAAATGGCCCCGTAATCACCGGCGATTCCTCAATGCGAAACGGCGCCTCGCTCCGTCCAGACGGCGGCGCTCGGCGTGTTTGCTACGCGAATGGAGCGCGTTGGGCGCGCAAATAGGCGTAGCCGTCTCCTGCGGGGCGGCCTTGAAGAGGACGTGGACCGCAACATCAGCCACCCATCAGCGCCGCCAGGGCGGCGAAAGGAGCACGGCCAGACGGCCGTGCACGGTGATCGCGGCGGTGTTGGTCCCTCTGCCGTTGCGCTCGCCTTCCGTCTTATCGGGTTGGCATCGCAGCCGCCCTCTTCCCGACGCATCGCTACGCCCCCGTCGCAGCGCAAGGGTCCGCTTCGCCCGCCCTACACCCGTTCGCGCTCGCTGCGCTCCCTTGCGCTGCGGCTTTGGTTCGGCCCTTGCCCTGCGCCTGGTGCTGCGCGCTCGATGCGCCGAGGCGGCTCCGAAAACCAAGTGCAACCCGACAGGACGAAAGGAACAATCATGAGCGCAACGGCAACCAACACCACCGCGAACACCCAAAACGTTCAACTCGAGGCTCACCAAAAACCAACGGTGGCGTACACGGACATTCTCCAAGAAGCACTCACCAAGCCGGGCACGCTCAACGCTGCCTATGTGGCCTTCCACAACTACAGCCTCAGCAATCAGATCCTGGCCGCAATGCAACTGGACGCGCGGGGTTTGCCCCTGGCGCCGATCGCCAGCTTTAACGGCTGGAAGGACAAGGGCCGGTACGTCAAGAAGGGCGAGAAGGCAATCAGCCTTTTTATGCCGGTGTCGGTAAAACGCCAGCCGGCCAGAGGCGAAGCGGTTGCGGACGAGGACGTCGACGGAATTTTCAATGTTTTCATGTTGCGCGCCAATTGGTTCTCGGTGGATCAGACCGAAGGCGAAGACTTCGCGCCCGAGGTCAAATCGCCGGCTTGGGATGCTGATACGGCTTTAGCTGCGTTCGGCATTGTGGAAGAGCCGTTTGAAATGCTTTCGGGCAACACGCAAGGCTATGCAAGGCGCGGCGTGATTGCCATCAGCCCGCTCAATCCCCTAAAGCACAAAACGCGCTTTCACGAACTGGCGCACAACGTTTTGGGCCACACCATGGAGGCGACGATGACGGACTCGGAACACACGCCACGCGACATTCGCGAGGTCGAAGCCGAATCGGTGGCGTACATCCTTTGCACGCTGCTTGATCTTCCAGGGCAGCCCGAGAGCCGGCATTACATACAGGGCTGGCTCGCCGGCCAGGAGCTACCGGAAAAGAGCGCGAAAAAGATCTTCGGAGCAGCTGATCGGATCATGAAGGCGGGCCAACCAGCCACCCATTAACCAATAGGGCCGGCCCGCGAATGTGAAGATTGCGCAGAGAGGGACAGTCCCGACAACGTTATAGAAGCCAACACGGAAGCCCGCGATGCCGGTGACTTCCCGAGGACGTCGACCAGCAAGACTAGAACCACGGCAATTATGAGGGCGATTCGCCCGGTTTAGCTTTCCTTGCCGGGTTCAAACCATCTTTCCGGGACCTTTGCGAATGCCTCCGTGGTCAATCCGAAGTCGGATAGCACTGGCGCAATTGGCTTCTCCGTTAAGATTTCGTCGGGCGCTGAACCGCTTGATCCATTCCAGACTCTCTTGCGAAATCGTCGCTATATTGACGAATCTTTTTGTAGAGATCGGCATCGCCAAAGACTTTTGCCGCCATCGCAAATGACGTAATGCCGCGGAAGTAGTAGTTCCAAAGATCCTGGCGGTAATCTTCGATTACCGGCGTGCCGAGCATTCCCTCGAGGTGAAATCCCGGGGGTTCTCCGCCGTACATGTCCATGATGTGCGGAGAGGCGGCGTGGACGAATCCCGAATAGGTCTTGCTCACGGCTTTTGCGTTCGCAACAAGCGTGCTCGGGTCGATTGCGGCTCCCTCGATCCGAGAAAGGTAACCTTGAATTTTATGCCGACTCACCATTTGTCGCTTGTTCAGCGTGCCGGTCGGATCCTTTGGGTCTTCAAAGTCCTCCTGGTAGAACGCATCCAAGTATTCCTTCTGCAGTCCGGCTGCCCCGGGATCGGAGGCGCTGAATGCAAGAAAGGCGATGTCCTCGCGAAGTTCGTCGAGCGTCCGCTGAAGAACACCCTGTTCCTGGACGAATCCGTATTCAAGAAGAATCGTCGCGGCTTGTATCCCGGTAACGACCCGCGCAAGTTTTTGGATAAGTGCCTGGTGGAGCGTCTTTTCGACGTACCGATAGACGAAATGGTCGAGATAAGGAATTCGCTGGGGCGGTGGAACGCACTTCTCGAGGCGCAGCAAGGTTTCTTGCATCGAGCGCAAAGTCTTCCCGTACAACTGATCCATTTCTTTCTCTTTTAGCAGTTAGCTGGATGCGGGAAAGCAGGTCGGTGAAGACGATAGGATATATTAGACGCCTTGGCGCCACGACTAAGTCCTGAGATGACCGGCTACAAAAACCTTCTCGAAGAAACCCGGTTAATGGCCAGCCCGCCAGAGACCGTCTACGAATGGCTTCGTGCGCGCGGTGACGCTCAAATCGCCAACGGCGGATTTGTCGCCAAAGACGGAATCGAGGCCGCGCTTGCTAAGCGAAAGGAGCCTCTCGCGCTCCTAGGCCTGGCGGAATTCGGGATGAACAAAGACGTCGCGAAGGCGCTTTGGGAAAAGGTGCAGGCAAAGGACGACCCTTTCCAGTGCGCCCTGCGCTACGCAATGCTTTCGAATCGGCCGGCGGCCTCCATGCACACTTGGACGGCGTTTCCTGGCGGCCTTGCATCGACGAAGGACGGCCTGGACCACTGGTTCACGACTGCGACGGAGGAAGACCTTTCTGCTCTGTTCAGCAACGAGTTCATTCCCGACGAAGTGCTTCGGGACTATTTCGAGGGAAAGGACACCTGGAAGTCGCTGGGCGAGACGCACCAACTGCTCGTCCTTTCGACGCTGGCCGGCAACCCGCGCATGTCGACTCGTAAAAGAGCCGACGGATTGGACGATTGGGATGGGTACACGGATTACATGCACCGGTCCGTCTTCGACGCGGCCTGGAACCTGGCGACTTGGGTTCCGAAGGGCACGTATTGGGCAATGGCGCTGGGGGAGCTCTTCAAGAAGATGCCAACGCAGTCGCATTCATTAAAAGACCCACTGGCTGTCGCCAAGACCTGGGTCCCTGACCCTGCCGACGCGGACGCGGTGAAGCTTGAGAGCGATCTCGAAAAGCAATACGGGCGCTTGCCACCTTGGAGCACCGTTCGAAAGGGTCTCGCGCGGCTTGCGATCGAGTCAACACCCGTGATGACTCGAGAAAAATTCTTCGATGACCCGGACGTCGCCGTTCGCTGCGCGGCGTATTCCTCGCTCAACGTACCCGTCGATCGTTTTGCGGAATTCTTAAACCGTGATGGTCCGCGCTTTTTCATACACGCCGTGGCGAACGCGCGGCTCTGGCGGGAGGAGGCGCGACGAAGCGCTCTGCATCAGGCAGCTCGGACGACCGACCAAGCTGACAAGAGCGGAAGCCCGGACGCGCTGAGAACCTACCGCTGGTATGAAACCGACTTCCGAAAGAGTTATCCCGAGTGGTTCAAGGAAGAGGAGACACCCGAAACGCCCGAGATCGAGGACGACGACCGCCCCGCTACAAAGGCGGACGCTAGGCAAATCGTGGAGTTCATTGCTGCGCGCCAGGACGACGCCCTGCGGCAGATCGGAGCCGCCTTGCGACCCCTCATTAAGCAGGTGCCGGTGATCTTCTGGGTCTCAATCGGTGCGTTGGCTGCGACGCTGTATTTCCATTGGCCGCGCTAATTTTCCTGCGCCTTTTGGTATTCCTGCATGTAATCCGCAAGCGCCTTTGTTTCCTTCGTTGCCTCGGCCGGAACGTTGTTCTCGATCAGGATCCAGGCGTCGATTGCGTGTTTCGTAGGCGCATCCGCGGCGGCGTACATTGCCTTCGCATGGGTCTCATAGCTGTATTCTTTCGCCCCGACACCGATCGCAATGTCTTCACGCAGCGCGTCGTACTCTTTCTGGCTCGCGTCAGCAAACTTGCGTAGCTCCTCCAGATCAAGCACCGCTCGCATTCCTTGCCTGATTGGCTCAACGAGGGGTGGTCTTGATTTTTGTGCAATTTGTAGCGGTTTTCCGTAAGCGCTCAATAGACCACGTTCTTCCGTCCCGCGCCTGACCGGCGTACATCTGCACGCTTTCCCCTCACGGAGGCGAGCGATGGAGATGAAGGAATGGGCGGAACACCTGGCGGCGGCGCAGCGCGAGGGTAAACCGGTGCGGCGGTACGCGACCGAGCACGGGCTGTCGGCCGATGCGATGTATTCGGCGCGGCGCAAGTTGCGTGGGCGCGAGGCCACCGCGGCAACCAAGGCGCCGGTTCTTGGCAAGCGAGGCGCGAATCCATTTGCCGCCGTGCGGCTAGCAGCATTGCCAGCACCGTTGAGGGCGCAGCTTCCCAACGGCGTGATGCTGGAGCTGGCGATCGGCGCCGGTGATTCGGCAACTCTGGTGGCGGCGATCAATGTGCTGGCCAAGCTGCCATGTTCCGTCTGAACGAAGAACTGGCGGTGTACGTGCACCGCGACCCGATCGACTTCAGGAAGAACATCAACGGGCTGGCCGCACTGGTCGAGCACGGCTTGGGGCGCGATCCATTTGCGCCGGCGGTGTACGTGTTTCGCAACCGTCGGCGCGACCGCATCAAGATCCTGGGTTGGCACAAGAACGGATTCTGGCTGCTCTTGCGGCGACTCGAAGCCGATCGCTTCGTGTGGCCGCGCGCCGACGAAGCGGTCGTGCACATGAGTGTCGAGCAACTGCACTGGTTGCTCGAAGGCTATGATCTTGCAGCGATGCGCGGCCATCACGCATTGATGTATCGACGCGCGAGTTGATGAACGCGGGCCGCGCATCGTTGGTCTAACCTGGCGATGCGTATGCCTGCAAACATCGAAGAGATCACCGCGCTGCGCAAGGCGCTTGAAGAAGCGCAAGCGCAAACTCAATCGCTGCGTTCCGAGGTCGAGTCTCTCGACAGCCAGGTTCGACTCGTCACCGCCGAACGCGATCTGTACAAGGAGAGGCTGCGCGCCAAAGAGCGCGAGCTCTTCGGTGCCAGCAGCGAGGTGCGCGTCTCGGACCAGCGCGACTTCTTCTTCAACGAGGCCGAGGCGCTGGCGCCGGCGGCCGATAGTGAACCCAAGAGCAAGATCACGATCGGCGCGCACCAGCGCATCAAGCGCGGCCGCAAGCCTATCGATCCGAACATCCCGCGCGAGGTGGTGCGTGTGGAACTGCCCGAGGCCGAGCGCGTGTGCCCAGTTGACGGCGCTGCCCTCCAAGAGATCGGGGTCGAGGCCAGCGAGCAGTACCACGTCATCCCCCAGCAGGTGAAGGTGCTGCGCACCGAGCGGGTCAAGTACGCCTGCCCGTGCTGCGATAAGGGACTGCGCCTGGCGCCGCCGCCGGCGCGGCTGATCCCCAAGGGAATCCTCAGCGACGACACCCTGGCCTGGGTGATCAGCGCCAAGTTCCAGGACGGTTTGCCGCTGTACCGGCAGGCGGCGCTGCTGGCCCGATTCGGCGGGGAGATCTCCCGCAACACCATGGCGGGCAACGTCAACGGCGCCGGCCTGGCGGTGCAGCCGCTTGTGAACCTGCTGCAAGACAAGCTGCTCGAAGCGGGCGTCATCCACGGCGACGAGACCGAGGTGCAGGTCTTGAAGGAGCCGGGCCGAGCGGCGCAGCGCAAGAGCTACATGTGGTTGCGGGCCACCGGGTCGGGGCCGCCGGGCGCCGGGCCGCCCGGCGCAGATCCACCGATCCGTCTGTTTACCTATGCGCCCACGCGCAGCGCCAAGTTTGCGCTGGACCTGTATGCCGGCGTGCGGCCGGGGGCCGTGCTGCTCACCGACGGGTACGAGAGCTACGAGGCCGTGGCCAGGGGCTATGGGCTCGTGCACGCCGGCTGCTGGGTCCATGCCCGCCGTGGCTTCATCAAAGCCCTGGAGGCGCTGCCCAAGGCGGCGCGCACACCCGATCAGCCGGCGGCCAAGATCATCGAGGCTATCGGGCAGCTCTACGTGGTCGACAAGAGCGCCGAAGAACTCGATGCCGCCGGGCGCCTGGCGCGGCGCCAGAAGCACAGCCGGCCGGTGATCGATGCCATCGAAGCGCTGGTGCTGGCGCACCTGCACGCCGTTTCGCCCGAGTCGCTGCTGGGCAAGGCGCTGCACTACCTGCACGGCCAGTGGCCCAAGTTGATCCGCTTCCTCGAACGCGGCGACATCCCGCTGGACAACAACCCCGCCGAAAATGCAATCAGACCCTTTGTCGTAGGAAGAAAAAACTGTCTCTTCAGTGACACTGTCGCCGGCGCCAAGGCCAGCGCCAACCTGTACTCGCTCATCGAAACGGCCAAGGCCCGCGGTGTCGAGCCCTACCAGTACCTTCGCCATATCTTCGCCCGCCTGCCGCTGGCAACGACCGCCGACGACTACGAGGCGCTCTTGCCCTGGCGCGTCAATATCAAGAACTCCTGATCGGCTCCTGCCACGCCACGCGCTGCCCCGCAAGGGGCGTGGTTGATTGATCGCTTACGGTTTTCCAACAAACACGCGATAAAACAAGGTGGTAGGAAATTGGCTCCGTGGAGGACGATTTGTTGTTCATGCAATTTGTAGCGGCCTCGAGCACCGCTACAAAGGTCCGGACTCGGCCGCAGCATCCGCCGCGATCGCAATAGCTCAGGATGCAATATCAGAAAACAGATTGACCCGCGCGTCCAGTCCGACGAAGCGGCGCGTGGAACCAGAACCAAGCCCCTTCATCGAGTTCCGGCCCACCGGGGAAGCAGGTTTCGCGACCGTGTAAGCCTTTGCCATCTCTGATGCCCGCCGGCTTTTGGTCCGACTGCAGGAACACCGAGGTCGTGGAAACGGAAGCATGATGGAGGTTGTCTCGGACCTTGCTCAGCGCGGCGCCGCGCGCCCGAGCGTGGGAACATGCGAAACCGCTAACGCTACAAATTGCACAAAACTCAAGGTCACCCCTATCTCGGCATACGCGAAAGATGCCTCTGTCAAGGCAATCTCATGGATACAAACTGACTGCGGCCGCGCCTGCGTTCATGTCGGCTATTTCGCTCACCCAGCGCGCCGAATTGTACGAAGATCTAAATTATCCCTAGTACTGGGCGGTTACGGACGAAGGGGGCGATCTCCACGACAACGTGCCGGAGGGTTGACAACAGCAACTGCTACGCGGCACCTCGGCTACGATGCCGAGATTCCAACGCAGCGTCCATTGCATCAACGATTTCCGGTGCACTGGCCCGCTCGGCCAAAAGGCGGGCTCTCTTTAGCGTTTCCTCATTCAAATGTTCTGGAGACCTTACGCGCGTACCCGGGTACAACTGCCCTTCAGGTGCGATTTGAAGCTCGGGCCGCCCGAATTGGTCTCCAGTGATATCGGCGTCGAAGCCACTTTCTCCCACTCGGAACCTATTGAACCAATGACTGAGCCCTTCAACTTTGGCACTCACCATTTCGCCGCCTAGCAGCTCCCTCGCGATAACGGACGTCGCTGCGCACTGACCGGTGCTAGCAGCATTCCCGTGAAAACCCGGTGCGGCCGTGTCTGGACAGTACGCGGATTCCAATCGCTGACGCAGCAACTTAAGTTGCCTCCGTAGGCTTTCCGTGCTTTCAAACATAGACCTGCTCATCATCCATCACATCAGCATCAAGCTGCTTAATCCTTCTCCTGCCTATCCCACGCAGTTGGCCCGCCGCCGAGCTTTCTCATCCCGCGACTTAGCTTAAAGAACCCTTCCAAGCGCTCGACGATCGCGCCGTAACCGAAATATAGGACACCGAGCCCCGCAAGCTCGCTAATTCCCTTCCATTTCTCCCCGAATTGCCCGCCGATTTTTGGGGCAACGAAAAGATAAATAACCAACCCAATTACCAACGATACAATCGAAAGCACTGTCCGAGTCGCCTTTGCCACCACGACGACCGGTACGCGCGCGACAAAGACCGCCGGCCAAGTGTCCCAAGGCGCCGCGGCAACGACTTTAGACCCGCCCTCCTTACCGTTCGCGAGCGCCGCGCAGAGAGTTGAAGCGTCCTTCGTGACCGCGTCGGCAGATGGTCGACGTTCAATGCGCTCGCGCAGAGGCTCCGCTCGTAGAGCCATTTCACTGTAGCCAGGTTGCAGACACGAGAATGTAAATTCAATTACATCGTAGCGCCCAACTACAAGGTTGGAGGAACCCTCAAGCGAAAATTGTGACTTGTCAAATTCGCAATTGATAAGAACCGGTTGTTGCTCCATGTCTTTTGGGAATTCACACCATTCCGCAACACGCATTCGGTAGCGTCGTGACTCTTTCAAAGAAAAACCGCCAATAGCTTCGCGAGTTGGGCTAAAACGATTTTGGATAGACTCTGGCTTGACAACAGAACCTTCTTCCGTTCGAAACCCCATAAGGTAAAAAAACGGTATGCCCTTGAGGGTCGGTTCGCCTTGTAGAACAGCGACCATTCGCGCCCATGCCGCAACGGCGTCCCCCGAATTCAGTTCTGCTTCGTTCACGTCACTCGCTGACTCACGAAGGTACCATCCGCTTGGTAGCGCTTTCGCAAAATCGAAGGTTTCCTGTTTTTCAATAGGCCCTAAAACGCGTTTTGCCAATGCGTCCAATTTGTCCGTAGCTCTATCGCAATCATCGGATGCAACGGAAGAGTATGAAGTAACGTCAAGATCAACGTTAAAAAACTCTCCTGCTCGAAAGCGAACAAACATCATTGGACCGACGGCCTCTATACCCAATATCGTCGCAATGCGAACGGGAATAACCCTCTTCCGCTCTTGCGAATGGAATATAACGACGACTCGCCGCCCCATGTAAGCTTGGGCGTTCTGCGCAATTGCATTCGAAATTGACCTATCGACCCAACGATGGCGGTAGCGAAAACGAAATTCGAAGCCAACCGGCAACGACAGCAGATGAGGTAGATCGTAGATGTACGGCCTCTGCGACCCCGTAACGGTCAGCAGTGGCATCTCAGGGGATGCAAGAATCTTTCGCCTGAGCTTATCGAAACTGCAACTAGTCATTCTCGTTCCGTGCCATTGTCACGCGCGTTTAGGGACCTCAGGAGGACGAAATCGGTGCGCCGACGGAAGATTGGCATCGACCCGCACTTGAGTAAGCTGTGAAACATCGATTGCCCCCGCATTTGGCTTATGACACGCTGCCCCGAAGCTAGTGTGCTTCGGCCGAAAGTAGGACGGAAAGCGCAAGAAAACGGTCTTCCCGCGAAAGCTTGCCAATTTCCAGAATCAAACGCCTTGCACCAGGCTCCCACAAGTGCGATAGCGAACGGTACTCAGCATCTGGCCCAGCTTGCAACGTAATGTCGTCAAATGCTGCGGCCTCTTGAAACTCATAGCGTCGGTCCATATCGATCTCAATGGACAGTTGCTCAAATGAACGTGGAACCGGCAGCGCCCCCAATCCTTCTGAAAGAACCAAGAACGTAGCGGGGAACGTCGACGTTGCCGTTTCAGCGATATTGCCAATAGCCAAGTCCGTTAATGGGCGACCGTATATATCTAGCGCCGAAAGGTTTGCGTCAAGCAACACCAACGCCTCTTGCGTCGAAGACTGTTCCAGCAGACTGCGCACGAAATCGTCGGAGATTAGACCAACCGAAACGTCGACCACAACTCCACGGATTCCAAGTGCGGCCGCCCAAGCCTCGACCGCAGGACGTGCAACGACGCCCTTAACGGAAACCATAAGGCCGGCACGGTGTACCGCCCTAGCAAGCGCCGTAAACGCTGCTGCCCCTTGCTTCGCGATGCCAAATTTACGAAGGGCACCGACTGGATCAATATCCCCTACAACGAACTCTCTCTGACTTGGGCGTCTGGCAGACCACTGTGTTTCCGCATCTGAAACCACTACCGCGGCGGGATTCGGCGTCAGTGCTTGAAAAATTGCTGCGTCTGCGAGCAATTTCGAGACACCCTCCTTACGCGCCTTTTCGAATGCACCGCGCATTACCTTTGACGTCTCGTCTCGGAGTCTCTTATGCTCGTCTCGCTGCCTAGACACGCGGCCTTCCCATTCATCTCGCTCCCGCTTTAAGCGCTCTATGTCCTCATCCAATTTCTTTCGTTCGACCAGCTTCTTTGCAGCCTCGGCCTCCACAATTGCATCGATGCGCGACTTCACTTCAGGACGTAGAGCAATCACCCCAACAAGCGCGTCTAGCGCATCGGCTTGGCTAGCCAATCGGTTGATTCCAGCCTTCACTCGCTCAATTCGTTGATCAATGAGGCTCGATTCTGCATTTCCAAGCGATACTGCCAGCTCCCGCAACTTCGCTTTCGAGATCCCTACAACAGAGCCACCAAACTCCTTGCCTCTAAATAGGCTCTTCGCCGCTGACTCGAGGCTTCCGCATTCATAGATCGACTGCTCTTTGGGAAGCGGGCCGACAACAAACAATCGCCCATCGAGTCGAAACGCTGGTAACGAATTCCACGCAGGCAGGCCAAGGTCAAACGCCTCGTCCTTTGAAATGTCTTGCCTATCTGTGCGTGGTGCCACAACAAGGCCATCGCTCAGCTGAAAAATGTGCGGTTGCAGTTGAATCCGTCCAGTACGGGTTTCAAGCTCTTTGAGATATTCTCTTACGGAATCGTGATCTGTTGACGGAAACGGAACCAACCTTGCCTCATAGACTAACCGCCCTTCGGACGCAAGATGAAAATGGGTTCGCTTTTCCGTCTCATGCTCAGCGACATGCCATACGCCGATCTCGCCACGCGCTGGCTGGCGAGGCTGACCTGCCCCTGGAAAAGCAATCAAATCCCCTGTGTCCGGGAAGATCCGCTCGGCGTCTCCCTGAGACAGGAAAAGCAATTGCCCGGCCCGCAAAACAGCAAGGGCCTTCAGAAATATCGCACTCGGTCGATTTGAATTTGTACAATAGGCGAGAACTTCATCCCGTTCGGCAAGGAATTCGCCGTTAAACGACGCCTCCTCCTTTGTCTGCAACCCTCGGGCGGGATTTACCCCTGTTTCCCGCCTTGTTTCGAGGCGCTTCAAGAACGCGGTTAAGCTGACTTGTAGCGTTGAATCTTCGGGCAATGCTGTTGCATATGAGTGAGCTTCCTCACTCCGCCCCATATGACCGGCCTGAAGCCCAGAAATGAACGTACCAAGCTCGGGAGGTAGCTTAGCCAGGTCTTCATCAAGATCCTGCCCGTCCAAGAGATCCGTCAACAACTTGTGCAGACCTTCCGGCACTTCGGCAACCGACGTAGGATTTGTCGTCGAAGTAAGGTCTTCGTTCGGAACGTCGGAAATACTCTTTGGGTGCAACTCCCCACCGATTGGGACGCGCAAGAACTCTATCAACGCTTGGGGTGGCTTCTCGCTGAATAGGTGAACAAGGCACGATCTCGCAAGCCGCTTAGCTTCCTCCTCCGGCATTACCTCGTTCAATTCTTCATAGACCTTAAAATCCTCGACAATCTTGATCGCGTCCTCTGGATCAACCATCGTTATATGCTTACAAAACCACGATTGCACGTCTCCGTCCGTCGTCGCTGGCAACTCGAACGCTAAGGCATGAATCCTCGCCCTTTGGCCTGGTGGGAGGTTTTGCATGCGCCCCCCATGTTGAATCAGGGCAGTACGGGAATCCATGAAGAAGCGCCGTAGTTCGAACTCCTCTGTTCCGAGGCTGAGGAGATACGAGAATCGCCTGCGATCGACGCCCAAGTAGGTCATAAACGATTTACCCTCCTCCCGCCGCCTTTACGTGCGTCGCGATCCAGGAAAGCCGATAGCACGTCGACATCTCAAACGATGCGTGCGGTTCAAATGAACTTCGCCATGAGAGCTTGCTGGCCAACCTCGGCCCGCCAAGGCTGGCGACGATACCCTCGATCCAAACTTGCTTTGGGTTCACCGCCACTTGAGTTACAGCAACTTTTGGCGCCCTCTTGTCCTCGAGAACTCCAAACCCGCCTGCGTCAACGCGCCCAAAGCCATCAGTTCCGGTATTGGTCAATACGGCTCCACTTCGATCCCACAAAGATGAATCGACCAGAACCATCGCCGCGACCCGTTCACTTGGGCAGACGAGCTGAAGTTTGGTAACTGCGCTTTCGAGTGCCACCCTAACATTAGCTGTGTCAATAAGCTCCCACCGATATTGCCCTGTATCCAACTGGATGCCGCAAGGAGAGTAAAGGTCACAGGGCCCGACCCTGAAACACCAAAGTACCTGATCTCCACGCATCAGCGAGTGCTCGCCAGACCCAATGCAGCTGATTTCGCCCCAATTTTCATCGAACCAGGTTAGACGTGGGGACCCCTCGGCCCCGCCGTTTGTAGAGATGACTGCCTCACAACATTCAGTACGGCGTACTGATAGACTTGCAGTACCGCTTGGAAAAACAAGCGTTCCGTCTACTTCTATATGGTGCGGCGGCGGATCGATGGGCCAGATTTTTGCCGTAGGTGCCCTGACTATTCTCCCAAGCTGACGCGCAATCGACTCAGCAAGCTCATTCGACGATCTCGAATCACCATTCGGCAGTTCGACTTCCCAAAGATACCAATCCGACATTTTGCCTCGATAGATCTCGCGGATATCGAAGGTCAAATGCGTAAATGAAACCGCCCGACGACTTAACAAACGGTAGCGCCCACCAAGCTCAAGCGGCTCAAGCCTCGTAATAAGGCGGCCTCCATCCTCCGACCAGCAAAAGAAATTTCCGGTCTCTCGGAATTGGCTAACATCATCGCGAATCGCCTCTGCTACAGCCTCGAGCATTTCAAAGCCAACAATATTCGCTAGAGGAAGAGCTGGCGAAAGAGGAACGAGTTGTGTTGCGCGCAGATTCTCCGGCAATATGCAACGGACGCCGGTTCCAGTCCTAATTTGTATCTCGCCACTAACTCCCGCCGCGCTCTCTATTCTCGGCAAGCGAAGAGTAAGCTGAAAACCTCCGTCGCCCCTCTGACTTAGGAACACCCCGCCCCTCCTCACGACAGCTCGCGCTCCTCCCTTCTCCTTGCGTACAACTGGAGATTGCGCTGTCGCAGAAGATGACGGCCAGTACAGCTCACAACCGGGTTTGGCACCATGCCCATAATGCGCAAAATGCGGGCGCCGCTGGCTGCCAAGCCTTCGAAATACCGGCTCTCCGCACGTCGGGCACTTCAGACCATAACTAAAAAGGCCTCCGCCAGACGCCTGGACGAGTCTGCCTAACTGATCGCGCGCCCAGTCCACAATGCCTCGTGTGAAAACGGTGTTGCTTTCGCCATAGAAGGATTACGGATTTCCTCCAAGAATTGGTCGGCGCGCCATGCCAAAAACTCCGGTCGCCTCGCAGCCCGAGGTATTAGCCACCTCGCGCACGCCATTTCACCAATCTCCTTAACATTTGGAATACTGCCGTACCGAACTCGCACATGATCACCTCGCAGAAACTCCAAAGCATTAGAAGCCATTGAACAAAAAAACACCTCCCGCTCCATTCCGTGCTGAATCAACTTTGGATCCAAACCAAGCCGGCTAAAAGCGCGCTTAATCAATCTAAATCGCCAGTTTCCTCCTTGCCCAAATTCGAAGTCACTTGCATATGGATCCCTTAAATACGATAGATAACCTCGCAATTCGTTAAAAAGGGAATCCGAAATATGAAAATGTCCCCAGCCGGATGTATATCCGATTGGCTCAAGAATTCGTCGCCCGCCGAGCGACAGACGGTTGTACATAGAGGACCGGCCAAGAGCTGAACTCGTCGTAACGGCCACGAGGCGAGCTCTCTTTTGTTGCTGAGAGATAATTCCGGTGGCCCCTCGATATCGTTCATCGAACGCCCTAACAATTTCGGACGATCGAATCAGAGACGCGACGAGCTTACCGCCAAGCAATGAATTGTATGGAGGAACAGCCCCAAGCACATAAGCATCCATTAGATGCACAAGAGCATCCTTCCTGCGAAGATGATCCCAACCGATAAGACTATCGCGAGCGCGCAGGTTGAAGACCGCATCCCCAAGAGCAATTAAACCAATGAGCTTTCCGTTATGTTCGTCCCACACGAGGAAGCGCATTCGCCTTCCGTAGCCTTCGGAAACGGGGATGCGCCAATTCAAACTCGCAAACCGGAAAAGATCTCCTTGACGCGTATCCCCAGGGGCCAACTCCAGGCGCGGTTTGATCGCCGAAACCTCAATCTCACTTCCAGATGCGAAGCTTTTAATAAGATTTGGCGCCTTGGTAGCGATCCATCTAGCGTGCTCTTTCAGCTTTGTGTCGCGCTGATGTGAATGAACCTTGCGGTACGCCTCCTTGTCCATAGCTGGAGGGACAAGCGTTCCATCCGGAGCTCTTGAAAACCCCAGTTCTCGAAGATGCGCCCGTAATTTTCGTTTGAGCTTGGCCTCACGAGCAACCACTTCTATCACTCTCGTAGCCCTCAAGCGACCTCCGCATAACTTCCGGGGAGATCCCTGCTCAATTCATACGGCGTGAACACGATATCATCATGGCCCTTTACAGCGCCAATGATGTCTTGATCAACAAGAGATGGTACAGCCCACAGGTTGGCCGTTCGACCCGAGCATGTCGCTCGCAATGGAGAATGCCCGTCCCGAGCGATTGACCAACCCGCGAGTGTAAGTAGGTTTGCGAGTGGCTCTAACTCGCGGCGCTGGCGGGTCACGTCGAAAGCCAAAGGTGCAAAGCCCGTCTTGATATAATTAATGAGGTCAAGTGCGAGATGTCTGTCGAGTGACGCGTGATGAAACCGATTGCCGTAGTGGCGCAGGCATTTATCACAGGAAGTTGAGCATTCACATCTCTTCATCAAGCCTTCCGCATGATCGAGCACTCTGGTAAACACTTCGCCTGCCAGCGTCGCATATCCGGCCCCTCCGGCCAAAGTGTCGTATATAAAAATGTCAGCCGAATGTGCGTCTCCGTGCCGAATAAATCGATAGCCCGCGTTGACCTCACGAATGTCGATGTCTAGTTCGTGACTCACACCCACAACCAAACTCTCGCAAAGCGACTGAAGAGCATCCGCCATCGGTTGGCGTGCTCGCTTGTCCACTGGGCTAAAGCGAAGTGGTTTCACAATTGGTATTCTGAACAAAAGGATGTCAGACGAAAACGCATAGCCCAAATAAACAAGCTGTGCTTCACCGTTGCAGGTCTGAGACGGCCAAGCTTCACCTACTTTCGGCACAATTTGATAATCTCGCCGGTGTGGGCCGAGTGGTCGCCCATCAAGCGACGTCTTTCCGCAGCGTGCGCAAACCAGAAAACCCGAACCCTTGTCACCGTTCTCTTCTCCTTTGTTCACCATTACCATCGCTTGGTTCCGCGCAGTCGCAAGTTCCCCTCTCGCGTGAAGACGCTGCCACGCAAATGGCACTTCTCCTTCCGGAAGCGGCAATTGCGCTGACGTTGCTTGGCTGAAAAACTGTTCATCGTCAAACTCGTCGACCTCGTTCCCGCCCTCCGGGAAAACAACTTCCGGTTGAATCACCGTTACCGCTTCCAGTTTTCCCGTCGTACAGACTGGACAGTTCCTTCCATTTGTTGCACCTTGCGTAAACCCAGCGGTAAATAGACAAGAAGTGCAGTGTACGTACATCCGACGCCCGGCAAATAGTCGTGCAGCACGATCAACAATGGAACTTGCGCCGCCTGCAGCAATGGTCCCTACTCGATAGGATTTCTTGTTCACGACAACCACGCGACCTGGCGCGTACTCAGAAAGAGCGATATTCAAACCCTGCTGCGGTTTCTGAATAATCCGAACACGAGGCCGTCCCTCGCGGGGCCTATCTCCTTCGATCTGCAATGCGCACAGGTCCCGCGGAAATGCGTACGAAGGCAGGTGTCCATGGTTAAAGAGAAAGTTGATTAAATACTCATCGGCCTGATCCAAATCTTCTACACGTTGCGGACGTTGCACTTCCAACTTGATCAGAAACTCCGCTGCGACCGACACAGGTTCAACGTCGATGTTTCTGGGAAGCCATGCACGGATTTTGGCGTAGCAATCCTGCGCTAGCGGTGAAGAGGCGATCCATTGACCAAATGCCGCAAGGCTGAAATCCCCTTCACCTGAAAAAAAGGTCCAAGTTTCACCGAGCATAGAAAATATGTCACCACTCGCCGATTCACCGCCGTGTGCGTGGAAAAACACCTGGATGAGCTGCGCTCTAATGTGCCGCTCGACAATCTTTGCATTTTTTGTGTCAACACCGGGCATTGTTGGTTCGCCCGAGATAATCTGCTCAGGATTTTGAAAATAGTGATTATCATGAGGACTGTTTTGTGCGTATGTAACAACCGTCGAGACCGCGGAACCACGTCTACCTGCACGACCTGCGCGTTGTTGATAGTTCTGACGCAGTGGTGGAATGTTGCGCAACCCAACGGCAACGAGCGAACCGATATCGATTCCCACTTCCATCGTTGTTGTGCATGACAGAACATCAATCGACACATCGTCTTCACGAACAAGAATGTCCCTGAATCGCCGTTCAAATTCTTCCGTAGTCGTGCTGGGATCGTCCTCATCCCTATATGAGAGTTGGGCGGTGTGTTCCTCGACAGTCAAGTTAAGTGGCGGCGCGCGACCGTCGAGTGCGCGTACTACCGGATCTCGCCAAAAGCTCTTTCGCGCCCGCAGATAGCTCGTAGCCGCGGGTTCAACCGTTACCGCTCCGGGCGTCAGACAGTTTGGGCAATGTCCCCACCAAGCGACCGGTGAAACCGTAGTACAGGCGAGACATTGATGCCAAGGCCGATCGAGGGCGAGTTCAAGGCGGACTCGCCCCGGATTTATAAAGACGCGCCCCGCTTCGTCGTCACTGCAAATGGCGTCCCTGAATGCTGCAACCACTGCGCCCTGATCACCAAAGCGGGTGGCGAGAAATTCTTCCTGCCTCCTTGAGAAGCCCCGACCAGAAGGAGCACCTAGGTTGTAGCCCGCCGCCTCCTGCCTAATTCCATGGCGGACGCCTGGGTCAAAAGCAAAATCGTTCGCCAACCCCTGCACCCAAATGGCGGCCAGCGAGAGCAATTCGTCGGCCGACAACTGCTTCACCACCCCAACGACGGCTCTCATCGCTTTTTCGGTCGGTCGGAGATAGGCAAGAGTAAGTGAGTTGACAGAATAAAAACGCGACCCAAGTTGCCTCAATAGGAGCGCCGAGAATCTGGCGGGTGGCGTAGGGCTAAAGTCGCGAAGGGCATCCTCCAAGTCGCCATCGTGCCATTTCCGAAATTGAGAAACGTCTCTCCGCAAATCATGTCTATCTTGGCCGTCGAACAATTGGAGCCCTGTTTTTGATAGCACATCTACGAATGCAATGTAAATCTGCTTATTGAGCGTGGTCTCCCTGCCCGCATTTTTGATCGTTTGTGTTGCCATTAGAAGCACTTGTCGGTAGACGTCCTGCTCAATCTCACGTGGGATATCACGTGCCAAACGAGCGGCTTTTTGCCGGCCGTCTGAAAACAGTAAGGCCTTGCGTCCTTCGTTTGGAGAGCGGTCACTTTTTTCTCTTGTCGCGGGTTGAAGTGCGACCTGCTCACGCACCAAATGTGCAAAGGGTGCTTCTCCCTTTGTCGCGAGATCCATTATCTTGGACAGGCCCTGCCAGGTACGCACGCAAACCGGGCATTCGCGATTGAAAGACAGAATCCATCGTCCTCGCTCCTCAAATCGAGGAGGGTCGGGTCTCAAGACAGCCATAAACTGGTTCGCGTCCTCCACGCTTGGTTGCGTCGGAATCAATTGGCCCGTCGTGATATGAAGCCAAGCTTGAGCACCAGCGACCGGTTTTGCGTGCCGTCGAGACTGACGATTAACCTCCACCAGAAAGTGCGCCTCGAGCAAGTTGAGGTCACTCCAAAGTCCCGTCGATCGCTCGTGCCAAAGGAAGTTTCCGGTTTCGTCCTTGAGATACCCACGAATGAATGCCGCCCCGCAATCGCGATGCGTCAAGAGCTCGTAGACCCGCGAACCGCACTCGCACCGAAGCGTCGGTGTCGAGAATAGCTTCCCTAATATTCCATTTGTTTCTGAACTAGCCCGATACGGACAACTTGAATTCACGCATGCATATAAGCCAGGCAGTCCCCTAAAGAAAAGGTGTGAGCGGACGGGAGCAAATACTCGACCATTTCGCTCGTCTTTCGCGAAGGTCATAAGAGCCAAGAGACTCTCGATTGCTAGCTCGGATGAATCCCCTTGAGGGAAAATTTCCCGAGCCACATCTCGCAGAGTCCCGGGCCTCGAG
>JGI12270J11330_10001336_pt1 | contig 18368 bp, 16 predicted proteins | sample PeaSoiMetSII2010_FD_11330 | JGI IMG/M metagenome (IMG submission 11330)
AGCTGGAGCTTGCCATGTGCCTTACAGCTGAGCCAGGCGCCCGGGCTGGGGCGGGCGCGTCGGGTCGCGCTGCTGGCATTCCAGCAGCACGTCGCGAGCGATCGGGCCGGCGACCTTGGCGCCGCCGCCGCCATGCTCGACCACCACCGCGCAGCAAAAGCGGGGGTTGCCGACGGGCGCGAAGCCGATGAACAGGGCGTTATCGCGCAGCGGCCAGGGCAGATCCTCGTTCTTGCGGACACCGGCCAGGTGCTCGGCCATGCTGATGTGGCGAACCTGGGCGGATCCCGTCTTGCCCGCCATCTCCATGCCGGGCTGGCTGATATGCGCGCCATAGGCCGTGCCGTCGGGATCGTTCACCACCATGCGCATGCCCTCGGTCACGATCTTGAGGTGGCTGGCGCTGACGTCCATTTTGGAGAAGGCGCAGACGGCCGGTTCGGGTCCACTCGCCTCGTCGATCAGGGCGGGGCGCGCCAGGCGCGGGGTGAGCGCGTAGGCGCCATTGGCGATCCTGGCGGTCATCACCGCGAGCTGGAGCGGCGTCGCCTGGATGAAGCCCTGGCCGATGCCCGCGACCAGGGTCTCGCCCGGATGCCAGATGTCGTTGTAGGTCGCTTTCTTCCAGGCGGAATCGGGGATGAGCCCGGGCTTCTCGCCCGGCAGGTTGATGCCCGTCAGTTGACCGAGGCCGAAGCGCCGAGCCATCTCGGCGATTGCATCGATGCCGACGCGCCGCGCCACGTCGTAGAAATACACGTCGCAGGAATGCTTGATCCCGCCCAGCATGTCGAGGGTCCCGTGACCCTGATGCCACCAGCAATGGAAGGTGACGTTGCCGAGGGTGGCGAATCCCGGGCAGAACACCGTGTGGCTGGGATCGATGCCGTTGGCCTGCGCCGCGAGGGCCGTCATGGTCTTGAAGGTCGAGCCGGGGGCATATTGCCCGGCGATGGTCTTGTTGCTGAGCGGGCGCGTGGGATCGTTGGAAAGCTGGTCCCACTCGGCGCCGGTCAGGCCCCGGTTGAAGGCGCTGGGATCGAAGCTGGGCGAGGAGCCCATGGCCAGCACGTCGCCGGTGATGACGTCCATCACCACCGCCGAAGCGCTCAGCTCGGCTGCCAGGCGCTGCTGGACGAATTGCTGCAGGCCGATGTCGAGGGTGGTGACAAGCTCCTTGCCCTGTTCGCCGTCGCGCCGGTCGAGCTCGCGGATGACCCGGCCGAGCGCGTTCACCTCCACTTCGCTGGTGCCCGCGGTCCCGCGCAGGCTGCCGTCGTATACCTTCTCCAGACCGCTCTTGCCGATGCGGAAGCCCGGCAACTGCAGCAGGGGGTCGCTGCCGACTTCATCGACCGCGGGCGGCCCGACATAGCCCAGCACGCCGGCCGTCGCACCCCCGTAAGGATATGAGCGGGTCTGGTCCACCTCGATGCCGGCACCCGGCAAGTCGGGCAGATTGACCTCGATGCGCGACACCTGGTCCCAGTTCAGGTTGTCGCGCACCGTGATCGGCACGAAGGCGCGATACCGCCCGCGCTCGCGCATGATGCGCTCTATCTCGGCGTCGTCGAGGGCGAGGATGCGCGCCAGCGCCTTCAGGGTGCCACGCATATTGAGGGTCTGCTCGGGCACGACGACGACGCGGTAGTTCGGGTCGTTGACGGCGATGGGCTCGCCGAAACGATCGACGATATTGCCGCGCAGCGGCGGGAGCAGGCGGAGATTGATCCGGTTCTGCTCGGCCATCAGCCGGTAGCGGCCCGATTCCACGACCTGCAGGTAGTACATGCGCCCGGCCAAGGCCGAGAACAGCAAGGCCTGCCCGCCGGCGAGCAGAGCGACGCGACGGCTGAAGGATTTGTTGACGAGCTTGGGGTTGCGCTTCATGGCGAACTTACGCCGGGCGCAGGAAAGCGCGCTGGGCTCGGGTGAAGAGATCGGCGACTGCCGGATAGAGGGCGAGCGCCATCACATAGGCGAAGACGGCCCGCTTCGGATCGAGGGCTCCGCCGGCGACGAAGCCGGCCAGGATCCAACCCAGCGCCATGGCGCCGGCGGCGATCATCATGAAGCCCCACCAGACGACCAGGAACGGCTGGCCGAGGAAGAGCCGTCGCTGGGAGAAAGCGACGACGTAGACGAGCAGGAGCATCATCGTGCCTACGCCGAGCGGCGCCTGGCCCATCAGATCGCCCACCAGCCCGATGACGAAGACGGCAGGCGCCGGCAGCAGAGTCGGCCGGTGGATCGCCCAGTAGTAGGTGGAGATCATGGCCAGCACGGGCCCCAGCGCCTGGAAGAAGGAGATGTGAAGCGGGGTCGCGCCCAGCAACATCATCAACAGGGTCAGCGCGAAGGGAAAGACGTTGCGCGCCCACCCGTCCATCCGCTGAAAGAGCGAGAACCTCACGGACTGCGATCTCCGTCCAGGACGCCCGGCAGGTGATAATCCACCAGGCGAAGATACTCGAGCCGGTCCCAATTGACGAACAGAGAGACGACGGCGACCCCGTTCTGCACCGAACCGACGATTCCGATGGGCAGCCCCGGCGGGAAGGCGCCGCCGGCGGTCGAGGAGACGATGCGGTCGCCCGGCACAAGCGAGGAGCCATGGGGCAAGTAAAGCAACTGGGGGTTGTCAGAGTTGTCGCCGGCGAGGATCGCCTGGTCGCGAGTGCGTTCCACGACCACGGGAATCCGGCTGTTGATATCGGTCAGCAGGAGGATCCGGGCGGACCGCTGTCCGACCTCCACCACCCGGCCGACCAGCCCTTCCCCAGTCATCGCCGCATCGCCCCGGCGCACGCCGTCGCGATAGCCGGCGGCGACCAACGCCGTGCGGACGAAGGCGCCGCCATTGTCGGCCACCACCCGGGCAGTGACGAAACTGGAGCTTGGATCGGGAACGAGCTTCAGCAGATCGCGCAGGCCCTGGTTCTCGGCCTCGAGCTGCCGCGCCACCACCTGCCATTGCAGCAGGCGCTCCTGGTCCTGGCGCAGAGCCTCGTTCTCCGCCCGGAGGTTCACGAAATCTCGTGCGTTATCATAGGCCTGCCGGATGCTCGCCAAGGGCTGGGCAACGCCGTCGAGGATCGGTACCACGGCGTCGGCGAGGGTGGCGCGGGCGCGCTGGACGAGATCGCCGTCGGCCCGACCGAGCAGCATCAAGGCGAAGGCGGCGACGAAAAGCAGGGCGAAGGTGAAGCGTTGCAGCCAAGCCCTGGCTGATGCGAGTCGCAACGCCGATCCGCCGCGAAGCTTCAAACCCGTCCTCCGGGGCGCTTCCCCCAGGCGACGCACCGGCGTCACCCGGAGATAGAGGTTACCGCATAACGCACAGAAAATAAATGGTTTTTAGCATAAACCCGCAAAAGTAGTGGGCGCCGCGAGGCCGCCGACTTAATATGTGTCGATCAGCAGGTTCTTCAGCGTCGGCATCTCCTCCAGGCAGCGTCCGGTGCCGAGCGCCACGCAGCTCAACGGATCGTCGGCGATCGACACCGGCAGGCCCGTGGAATGGCGCAGCACGAAGTCGAGATTGCTCAGCAGCGCTCCCCCGCCGGTCAACACGATCCCCTTGTCGACGATGTCGGCCGCAAGCTCGGGCGCGGTGTGCTCGAGAGCGACCTTGACCGCCTCGATGATGGCGCCCACGGGTTCGGCGAGGCTCTCGGCGATCTGGCGCTCGGTAATCACCAGTTCCTTGGGCACGCCGTTCATCAGGTCGCGGCCCTTGATCTCGAGCCGGCGGCCCTCGCCGTCCTCGGGCGGGCAGGCGGAGCCGATTTCCTTCTTGATCCGCTCGGCGCTGCCCTCGCCGATGAGAAGATTATGATTGCGACGGATATAGGCGATGATGGCTTCGTCCATCTTGTCGCCACCGACGCGCACCGAGCGCGAATAGACGATGCCGCCGAGCGACAGCACGGCCACTTCCGTCGTCCCCCCGCCGATGTCGACGACCATGGAGCCCGTGGGCTCGGTCACGGGCAGGCCGGCACCGATGGCGGCCGCCATGGGCTCTTCGATCAGATGCACGCGCCGGGCGCCCGCGGATTCCGCCGATTCCTGAATGGCGCGGCGCTCGACCGCCGTCGAGCCCGAGGGAACGCAGATGATGACTTGCGGGCTGGCGAAGCTCCGCCGGTTGTGAACCTTGCGGATGAAATGCTTGATCATCTCTTCCGCCACCTCGAAATCGGCGATGACCCCGTCGCGCAAGGGGCGGATCGCCGTGATGTAGCCGGGCGTGCGGCCAAGCATCATCTTCGCCTCGTCGCCGACCGCGAGCACGCGCTTCTTGCCCTTGACCTCGGCGATCGCCACGACCGAGGGCTCGTTGAGGACGATGCCCCGTCCCTTGACATATACGAGGGTGTTGGCGGTACCCAAATCGATAGCCATGTCGGCAGACAGCATGCCGAGCAATCTATTGAACATCAGGAAAACCTTCGCTCTGAGAAGCGCTCGGCATAGCCGCCCACCATGGCAAATTCAAGACGCTTGTCACCGATCCAACGCCCGCCAACGGAAAACGGGGCCTTTCGGCCCCGTTTCCATCCTGTCCCGGATTGCCAAGTTCAGGCCGAAAGCGCCGCTGGTGCCGATTTCTCCCGCTTCACTAGCAGCTTGTTGAGGGCGTGGATATAGGCCTTGCAGGAAGCGACCAGGGTATCGGTATCGGCCCCCTGCCCGTTGACCGTCTTGCCGCCCTCCTCGAGCCGCACCGTCACCTCCGCCTGGGCGTCGGTGCCGGCTGTCACGGCGTGGACCTGGAACAGCTGGAGGCGCGCCTCATGGGGGAAGAGCGCCTTGACGGCGTTGAAGATGGCGTCGACCGGGCCGTCGCCCGTCGCCGTGGCCTGCACCGGTCGCCCGCCGATCTCGAGCTCCAGATCGGCGCGCTGCGGCCCCTTGGAACCGGCGATGACCTGGAGCGAGACGAAGCGGATATGGTCGTTGCTGCGCACGAGATTGTCGTCGACGAGGGCCACGATGTCCTCGTCGAAGACGTCCTTCTTCTTGTCGGCCAGGTCCTTGAAGCGCCGAAAGGCGTCCTCGACCGCATTGTCGCCGAGATCGAAGCCCAGCTCCTTGAGCTTGGTCTTGAAGGCATGCCGCCCCGAATGCTTGCCCATGACCAGGGTCGAGCGGCNGAGGCCGACGGATTCCGGCGTCATGATCTCATAGGTGCCGGCATGCTTCAGCATGCCGTCTTGATGGATCCCGGATTCATGCGCAAACGCGTTGGCGCCGACGATGGCCTTGTTGGGCTGAACCGCGAAGCCGGTGATGGTCGAGACAAGCTTCGAGGCCTTGGTGATGACCGTGGTGTCGATCCCGGTCGCGTAGGGCATGCGGTCGGGGCGCGTGCGCAGCGCCATGACGATTTCCTCCATCGCCGCGTTGCCGGCCCGCTCGCCCAGACCGTTGATGGTGCATTCGACCTGGCGCGCGCCGGCACCGACGGCCGCCAGGGAATTGGCCACGGCGAGGCCCAGATCGTTGTGGCAATGGACCGAAACCACGGCCTTGCCGATGTTCGGGACCCGGTTCATCAACATGGCGATGAGGGCCGCGAACTCTTCCGGCACCGCGTAGCCGACGGTGTCGGGAATATTGACCGTGCTCGCCCCGGCCTTGATTGCCGTCTCGACGCACCGGCACAGGAAATCATGGTCGCTGCGCGAGGCGTCCTCGGCCGACCACTCGACGTCCTCGCAGAAGTTGCGGGCATGGGCGACGCTGTCGGCCACCGCCTGGTGCACCGCGCCCGGCTCCATCTGCAGCTTGTGCTTCATGTGCAGCGGGCTCGTCGAGATGAACGTGTGGATGCGCGGACGCCGGGCGCCCTTGAGGGCCTCCCAGGCCCGGTCGATGTCCTTGCGCGAGGCGCGCGCGAGCCCCGCGACCGAGGAGCGTTCGATGATCCGCGCCACCTCGCGCACCGCCTCGAAGTCGCCGTTGGAGGCGATGGGAAAGCCGGCCTCGATCACATCGACGCCCATCTCCTCGAGCACGGCCGCGATTTTCAGCTTCTCTTCGAGATTCATCGAACAGCCCGGCGACTGCTCGCCGTCGCGCATGGTCGTGTCGAAGATCACGACCCGGTTCTTGTCGCGCATCGGCGCGACCTTGTTCTGACCGCTGGTACTCATGTTACAAACCCCATGTTCGCTGTTGACGGATGAAGCGCCTCAAGACCCCTGCAAGCGCTTCGCCCTTCGCGAAAGGCGGCAGCGCTCAGGGGCAGATAAGTCGCAGCGTCCGGCCAGCGGGAGTGAGGCCTGAAATCGGCGCAGGCGCGGCCCCGGCGCTTTCGCGCCCGGCCGCCTCGAAGATCCCTTGCATGCGGATCGACATCGCTGCTCCGTCAGGGTCGCCTAGACCCTGGAACATTTCTAACCGCAGCAGCCGCCCCTCGACAAGACCTAAGTTGAGCCTGCCGGACGGCTATCCGGTCCGCCTCGGGGAGGCCCGTCGGCCCGGAACATGGCCCAGTGGAGTGCCAGGGTCGTGGCTGCGACCAGAAGACCGGCGAAGATGACGTCGCCGAGGAAATGCCCACCTTGCAGCATCCGCATGAGGCCGATGGCGCCGCCAAGCGCCAGTGCGCCGCCTAACCCGCGCCGACGCCAGCGCCGCGGCAGGATGGCGGCCGGGCCGAGGAAGGCGAAGCCGGCGGCAGCGTCGCCCGAGACGAAGGAGCAGTTGTTGGGGCAGGCTCCACTGAAGGTAAGGGGTGCTGCATAAGCGAAGGGGCCGCCAAAGGGCTGGGAATCGGTGGGTCTGGGCCGGCCCGAATGGTCCTTCGCAAGGGTGTTGGCAAGAAGGCCGGGACCAAGCGCGAAGACAGCGATGACGAAAAGCGCCTCAGTGCGCGATATTCCCGCGATCGACCGGCCAAACAGGCGGGCAAGCAGTGCCAGTATGAAGAATGCGAGGCAGAGCTTCACCATCCAAGGCACCGCCGTCTGGTGCAGCCAGTTGAGCAGGTAGGAATTCTGGCCCACGAATAATCCGTCCGAACGATGCAGAGCTCCCGCAACCTCGAGGTCGAGGTCGGGGAAGAGCGAGAAGACGACGACGCTCACCGCGGTCGCCGCCAAAAGGGCGAGGGCCAACCGCCCTCTCATGGCCAGTAGCCCCGGAATCCCTGCAAGCGCATCAGCAGCAGCCCGCGCTCCGATCCAGTCCACAAATGCACCACCACGTGGTTCTCCGGCCCGACCATGGAGAAATGGCGGGCAATCGGCTGCACGTCCAGGTCATCGGAAAGCGCCAGCAGGAAGGGACCGGAATCGCCCGCCTGCAGCCGGGCGACGCGCTCGAACTCGCTGCCGGGCCGCGGGTCGGGACTCCAGGCCGCATAGCCGCCCGGCGGGATGCGGGCATAGTAGAGCAGCTCGGAGGTAAGCGAGCGATCGGCCGTCAGCAGGCGCAGCGACGGCTCCTTGGCGAGTTCCGCCGCCACCACCTGGCCCAGGGCCTGCCAGCCGGCTCTTCGCTCGACGGCATGGGACAGGTTGAAGGGTAGCTGAGGCCACAGAGGCAGGCACAGGATCCCTGCATACATGCCGAGGCCGATGGCGGCATGGACGGCGACCGAGCGCCTCAGCCACCAATACGCCATCGGCCGGGCCATCACCCCCGCCGCCGCCAGGCTGCCGCCGACATAGGCGTAGGCGGCCCAATTGGCATTGACGCGCGTGATCACGGAAATCAGCAGGAAGGCCAGCAGGAAAGGCAAGGACAGGCAAGAAACGAGCTGACGGCTCTCAGGCTGGAGAAGCGAGAGGCCGGCAGACTGCCGGCTCGCGAAGGCCTGCTCGAACAGCAGATAGAGCGGCACCGGGCCGAAGATGGCGAGCTGGCCGCCGACGTAGTCGAGCAAATGGGTGAGCTCGAAATGCGCTTCGCCGACATCGGCGGTTTCGGCCGTGCTGACGACGGTCGTCCAGTGGGTGTTCAGGTTCCACACCAGATTGGGCGAGATGACCGCGAGTGCCGTGGCCAGCAGGACGAGCGGTTTGCGCCATCCCAGGGCGCGACGGCCCTCCGCCGACAGCAGCAGGTAGATCAGGACACCCGGGACGAACAGGAGCATGGCGTACTTGCCGAGCGTGCCGAGGCCCAGCGCCACCCCTGCCGCGACCGCCCAACCAAGTCCGCCGCCCTGCCTCAGCCGGACAAAGCAGTAAAGCGTGAGCGCCCAGAACAGGGCCAGCGGAACATCGGTCGTCATGAGCATGGCCGAGAAGGCAACGCCCGGCATCGTCGCATAGACGAGCGCCGCCCAAGCGCCGAGCCGGCGCCCGCCGAGCCTGATCCCGGCGGCGCCGATGAGGATGGCCGTGGCGGCATGGAGCAGCGGGCTCGGCGCCCGGATGCAGGCCGGCCCGTTGCCGCAGATCTCGGTCGTTGCCCGGATCAGCCAGGCGATCAGCGGCGGCTTGGAGAAGTAGCCCCAGGCGAGAGTGCGGGACCAGACCCAGTACTGCGCCTCCTCGAAATCGAGCTCGATGGGCGTGAACAACAGGAAGACGAGGCGCAGCAGGGTCAATACCGCGATCGCCAGCAGGGCCAGGCGCCAAATATCGACACGGCCCGCTTGCGCGACGCTCATGGGCGTCACCCGCGTCCCGCCCATGGCTACCGGTCCGGTCGTCAGTTCCGGGTCTTGTCGACCAGCTTGTTCTTGGCGATCCAGGGCATCATGGCACGCAGCTTGGCGCCGATCTCCTCGATCGGGTGGTCGGCCCCGCGCCGGCGCATGGCCTTGAAGCTCGGTTGGCCGGCCTGGCACTCCTGAACCCAGTCGCGGGCGAACCTGCCCGACTGGATATCGTCGAGGATGCGCTTCATCTCCGCCTTGGTCTCCTCGGTGATGATGCGGGGGCCGCGCGTATAGTCGCCGTACTCGGCGGTGTTGGAGATCGAATAGCGCATGTTGGCGATGCCGCCTTCGTAGATCAGGTCGACGATCAGCTTTACCTCGTGCAGGCATTCGAAATAGGCCATTTCCGGGGCGTAACCCGCCTCGATCAGGGTCTCGTAGCCGGCCTGGATGAGGGAGGTGAGGCCGCCGCAGAGCACCACCTGCTCGCCGAACAGGTCCGTTTCGCATTCCTCGCGGAAACTGGTCTCGATGATGCCCGAGCGCCCGCCGCCGATGGCGCTCGCGTAGCTGAGGCCGATCTCGAGCGCGTTGCCGCTGGCGTTCTGGGCGACGGCAACCAGGCAGGGCACGCCGCCGCCGCGCAAGAACTCCGAGCGCACGGTATGGCCGGGCCCCTTGGGCGCCACCATGAACACGTCGAGGTCGGCGCGGGGCTCGATCAGGCGGAAATGAATGTTGAGGCCATGGGCGAACGCGAGCGCCGTGCCTTTGCGCATGTGGGGCGCCAGATCCTCGCTGTAGAGCCTGGCCTGCAGCTCATCGGGGGTCAGCACCATGACCACGTCGGCCCAGGCGGCGGCCTTTTTCGGGTTCATGACCTCGAGCCCCGCGGCCTCCGCCTTCTTGATGCTGGCCGAGCCCTCGCGCAACGCCACGCGCACCTCCTTGACCCCGCTGTCCTTGAGGTTGAGGGCATGGGCATGGCCCTGGCTTCCGTAGCCGACGACCACGATCTTGCGGCCCTTGACCAGGTTCACGTCGGCGTCGCGGTCGTAGTAAACGCGCATGGCGGCTTCCCTTCGGCGAAAGATCGGATGTGCTGGACGGGGCTTTTAGAGCGGCTCGGGCCCGCGCGCAATGGCGGCGACCCCGGTCCGGGCCACGTCCACCAGCCCCAGCGGGCGCATCAGCCCGATGAAGGCATTGAGCTTGTCGGGCGAGCCCGTCATCTCGAAGACGAAACTCTCGATGGTCGCGTCCACCACCCGGGCGCGGAAGATGTCGGCGATGCGCAGGCTCTCCACCCGCTTCTCGCCGGTGGCGCGGACCTTGACCAGGGCGAGCTCGCGCTCGAGGCTGGGCCCGTCGATGGTGAGGTCGCGCACCCTGTGGACCGGCACCAGCCGGTCGAGTTGGGCCTTGATCTGCTCGATGATCATCGGCGTGCCGGAGGTGACCACGGTGATGCGGGAAAGCCGTTCGGCCGGATCGACCTCGGCCACGGTCAAGCTCTCGATGTTGTAGCCCCGGCCGGAGAACAGGCCGATGACCCGGGCCAGCACGCCCGACTCGTTGTCCACCAGCACCGAGATCGTATGGCGCCCGATCGCCTCGCCGGCCGTCATCAGACCAGCACCATGCCTTCTTCGGAGACCGGCTTGGCCTCGTCCTCGGGCCCCAGCAGCATCTCGTTGTGGGCGGCGCCCGAGGGGATCATCGGAAAGCAGTTCTCCTTCTCGTCGACGACCACATCGACGATGACCGGCTTCTTGACCGCCAGCATCTCCTTGATCACGCCGTCGAGCTCGCTGGGCTTCTCGGCCCTGAGGCCGACCGCCCCGAAAGCCTCGGCCAGCTTGACGAAATCGGGCAAGGCGTCGGTGTAGCTCTCGGCATAGCGCCCGCCATGGAGCAGTTCCTGCCACTGGCGCACCATGCCCATCCATTTGTTGTTCAGGATGAAGATCTTCACCGGCAGCCGGTGCTGGATGACCGTGGACATCTCCTGGATGTTCATCAGGATCGAGGCCTCGCCGGCGACGTCGATGACGAGGGCCTCGGGGTGCGCGATCTGGACGCCCGCCGCCGCCGGCAGCCCGTAGCCCATGGTGCCGAGCCCGCCCGAGGTCATCCACCGGTTGGGCTTCTCGAACTTCAGGAACTGGGCCGCCCACATCTGATGCTGGCCGACTTCGGTGGTGATGTAGAAATCCTTGTCCTTGATCGCCGCATACAGGCGCTGGAGCGCGAACTGCGGCTTGATGATCTTGTCCGAGTTGCGATAGCTGAGGCATTTGCGCCCACGCCAGGCTTCGATCTCGCCCCACCAGGCCTTGAGCGCCTTGGCGTCGGGATGCAGCTGCTTGGCCTTCCAGATCTTGATCATGTCCTCGAGCACGCGTCCGCAATCGCCGACGATGGCGATGTCGACGCGGACGTTCTTGTTGATCGAGGACCGATCGATGTCGACGTGGATCTTCTTGGCATTGGGCGCAAAGGCCGCGAGCCGGCCGGTCACCCGATCATCGAACCGGGCGCCGATATTGATCATCACGTCGCAGTCATGCATCGCCATGTTGGACTCGTACATGCCATGCATTCCCACCATGCCCAGAAACTGAGGGTCGGAAGCCGGAAAGGCGCCAAGGCCCATCAAGGTCAGCGTGCAGGGATAGCCGGTGAGCCGGATGAGCTGGCTAAGGAGCTGGGAGGCGCCCGGCCCGGAATTGATCACGCCGCCGCCGCAATAGAACAGCGGGCGCTTGGCCTTGGCCATCAGCTCGACCGCCGCCTCGATCAGCTTCGGGTCGCCCTTGAGCTGGGGGTTGTAGCTCTTGTGCTTGACCGTCGCGCCGCCGCTGTACTTGTACTTGGCCTGGAGGATGTCCTTCGGCAGGTCGACGACGACCGGCCCGGGCCGGCCGCTGCGCGCGACATAGAAGGCCTCGTGGATCGTGCGGGCGAGGTCGGCGACGTTCTTCACCAGGTAATTGTGCTTGGTGCAGGGCCGCGTGATCCCGGTGGTGTCGGCCTCCTGGAAGGCATCGTTGCCGATCAGATGGGTCGGCACCTGGCCGGTGAGGCAGACGACGGGAATCGAATCCATCAGCGCGTCGGTCAGGCCGGTGACGGCATTGGTGGCGCCGGGGCCCGAGGTGACAAGGACCACGCCCACCTTGCCGGTGGAGCGCGCATAGCCTTCCGCCGAATGGACGGCTGCCTGCTCATGGCGCACGAGGACGTGGCGCAGCGCGTTCTGCTTGAACAGCTCGTCGTAGAGCGGCAGCACGGCCCCGCCCGGATAGCCGAAAACCACATCCACGCCTTGATCCAGCAGGGCTTTGATGACGATTCCGGCTCCGTTGGTTTCCTCGGCCGACATGGCCCAATGCTCCTTCGGATTTGGTCGAAGACTTTGACCGTGAAGCCGGGCGAAAATTGCTGAAATTCGCCCGCAACCGCCGGAAGCTAGAGGCTCATTTGGAAGCGGTCAACAAAAATTGGCGAATAATCGTAAAGATTGGTGGCAAGATTCTTTCCGAAAATTGCGCATCGATGATGTGAGCCCCTGTCATCTGATGCCTTATCCAAGTGACCTGACGCTTGGCATAGCGCCGGGTCGCCTGCTGCGCTGCGGCAATCGCCTTCGCAAACGCGAGACGCCCGCGCAAGACTTCAGCCAGCTCCCGCACGCCCACCGCCTTCATCGCCGGCAGGCTTGGGTCTAGGCCGAGGGCAAGAAGAGCCTCCACCTCGCCCAGCGCGCCTGCTGCCACCATGGCCGAGAAGCGGGCGTCGCAGGCGGCGTAGAGCTCGGCCCTCTGCGGCATGAGCGCGATGACCAAAGTCGGGAAGAGACCGGCCGGCCCCGTTTCCGATTGCCAGCTGGCGAGAGATCGGCCGGTTGCCCGATACACGCACCAGGCGCGCAGCAGGCGCTGACTGTCGCCGGGCGCAATCCTTGCCGCCATCACGGGATCGAGGCGCTGAAGCTCGCGATGGAGCCCTTCAGGCCCTAAGTCATCGAGCCTGCCTCGGCCCTGAACGAGCAGCTCGGCGGGAATCTCGGGAACCGGCGCCAGGCCGGCACTGAGCGCGCGCAGGTAGAGCCCGCTCCCCCCGGTCACTACTGGCAGGCGCTGAGGCTCTGCCGCGATGGCGCCAAGCGCCATCTCGCGCCAGCGTCCGACCGAGCAGCGCTCGGCGGCCGGCAATACGCCATAGAGTCGATGCGGAACCGCAGCAAGCGCCGCCGGTCCCGGCCTTGCAGTCAGGATAGCGAGCTCGCGGTAGACCTGCATGCTGTCGGCGTTGACGACGACGCCGGCGAAGCGTTCGGCAATGGCAAGGGCCAAGGCCGACTTCCCGCTCGCCGTCGGCCCGGCGACAACGACCATAGGCCGCCGGTTCTGCTGCGCTCCTGGGATGGTCGGGGCCTGGGACCGGCGTTCGCTCAGCCCTGATCGGTCCTGACCGCCACCCATTGGAAGTCGCCCTGGCGATAGACCAGGAGGGTCACGACCTTGTATCCGTTCGACTTCGCTGCGGCGATCCGGTTCTCGACGTCGGAGGGAGTGGCGACGGAATTCTGGTCCACCTCGACGATGACGTCGCCGGCCTTCAGGCCCTTGGCCGCGGCGTTGCTGTTGGCATCCACGTCGAGCACGACAACGCCGGAAGCTTCGTCGGCGATGCTGTATTTCTGGCGGAGCGCGTCGCTCATCTCGGCGAGCTGGAGGCCCAGCACCGGGGTTTTCTTGACCGTCGGCTTTGGCGCCTGCGTCTGGCTCTGTTGGGCGTCGGCGCTGGCTTCGGCGGTTTCGTCGAGCTCGCCCAGCCTGACCGTGACAGTCACCTCCCTGCCCTGGCGCAATACGACCACGGGCACTTCGGTGCCGAACGGCGTTTCGGCGACGATGCGCGGCAGCTGGCGCATCTCCGGCACGTCCTGGCTGTTGAAGCGGATGACCACGTCGCCCTGCTTGATCCCGGCCTTGTCGGCGGGCCCGCCGCCGGTGACCGAGGCGATGAGGGCGCCGATGGGCTTCGACATCTTCAGGCCCTCGGCCAGTTCGGGCGTCACGCTCTGGATCCTGACGCCGAGCCAGCCGCGCCGGGGATGGCCATACTGGCGCAGCTGGGCGATCACCGGCTTGGCGAGCGAGGATGGCAACGCGAAACCGATGCCGATGCTGCCGCCCGAGGGCGAGAATATGGCCGTATTGATGCCGATGACCTTGCCGTCCATGTCGAACATGGGACCGCCGGAATTGCCCCGGTTGATCGCGGCGTCGGTCTGCAGGAAATCGTCATAGGGACCGGCGTTGATGTCCCGCTGGCGAGCCGAGAGGATGCCGGCTGAAACCGATCCGCCGAGGCCGAAGGGATTGCCGATGGCAATGACCCAGTCGCCGATCCTGGCCTTCTCGGAATCGCCCCACTCGACATAGGGCAGCGGGCCGGGGGCATCGATCTTCAGCAGGGCGAGGTCGGTCTTCGGGTCATGGCCGACGAGCCGCGCCTTGAACTCGGTGTTGTCCTGGAGGCGGACCGTGATTTCCTCGGCCTGGTCGATGACATGGTTATTGGTGACGATGTAGCCGCTCGGGTCGATGATGAAGCCGGAGCCGAGCGACGTCGCCTCATGGGGCGTATCGCCGTTGTCCCCGCTCCCATTATCGCCGCCGCTGTCGCCCCCGTTGTCCCCGCCGCCGTTGTTCCCTTGCTGCTTGTCGAAGAACTGCTTGAACAGCTGCTCCAGGTTGGGATCGCTCTGATTGGCATCGGTGACCTTGGTCGTCGACGCGATGTTGACCACGGCCGGCAGGAGCTTATCCACCAAATCGGCGAAGCTCTCGGGAGCGCTGCGGGCCAGCGCCGCGGGTGCTGCCGGCAGGAGCAGGAGGCCGACGGCGAAAGGTACGGCCAACAGGCGGCCGAGGAAGCGATACGTCACGTCCATACTCCAAGCTGGGATGGGACCGGCCCATCCGCCGATTTCTACCCAGGATGTAGCCCGGATCGGCGCCCGATCAAGACGGCCTGCCGACCATGCGGGGCTCTAAAGACAAGGATAAGCCATTTCGGCCGGCTGCGGGCGAGGATTTTGAAAGTGCGGGGGTTCTCAGCCTCGCACCAGCCACACCACAGCCACCCCCACCACCATGGCCACCACCCCGACCAGCCTCAACAGCCCGGCGGGCCGCGCGAGAATGGCTGCCATCGCCCGCTTGGCCGTTTCGGGTGCGGCGGCCAGCACGATCCCCTCGAAAACCAGCATCAGCCCGATGGCGGTCAGGGCGTCGCCCAAGCCCAGCGACATGGCAGACCTGCCGGCCGGGTTAAGGTGAAGTCGCGGAGGCAGCGCCCGCCTGAGCCGGCTTGGCGGGGCTGCCGGTCTCGCTGCGGAAATAACGGAAGAAATCGCCATCGGGCGGGCCGACATAGGTCGTGCCCTGTCCGGACAAGGCCGTGTCCATTGCCTGAAGCGAGCGATAGAAGTCGAAGAAGGCAGGATCGCGGCCGAACGCGGCGGCGTAGGTCGCCGTCGCCGTCGCATCGCCCTCGCCATGCAGCACCTCGGCCTTCTGCTTGGCGTCGGCGAGGATGATCACCGCCTGCTTGTCGCCTTCGGCCCGAAGCTCGGTCGCCTGGGCCTGGCCCGTGGCGCGCGTGTTGATGGCCACCTGCTGGCGCTGGGTTGTCATCTGCTTATAGATAGCCTCGGCGTTTTCCTGGGTCAGATCGACCCGCTTCATGCGCACGTCGATGACTTTGATGCCGAAGCTTTGTGCCTCGAGGCTTACCTGCTTGGTGATCTGAAGCATCAGGTCCGCACGGTGGCTTGTCAGGATCGTCGCCATGGAAACGTCGCCCAGCGCGCGGCGCAGATTGGAGCTGATGATCGGCTTGAGGCGCGCCTGCACCCCATCCTCGTTGCCCACCGTCTGATAGAACAACAGCGGATCGATGATCTGGAATCGGGCATAGGCGGAGACGATCACCTGATTCTGGTCGACGGTCGGAACCTCCTCCGACGGGGCGTCGAAGTTGAGGACGCGCTTGTCCAGATAGACGACGTTTTGCACGAAGGGCAGCTTGAAGTAGAGGCCGGGGCCCACGTCGGGGCTGAGCGGGTCGAGCTGCGGATTGGACCAGTCCGGAAGAGGCACCACCCGCACCGGTTTGCCCAGCTCGAGGACCAGCGTCCACTCCGAGGGATGGACCACGTAGTAGGACGAGTACAGCAGCACGAAGGCGACGATCGCGCCGACGATCGCGCCGAGGAGAGCGCGGTTCACTGGCTGCCTCCTGTCGTCGAGGCGCCCGCTGCCGGTGCGCCGGCGTCGGACCCCGGATGCTTCATCAACTCGTTGAGCGACAGGTAGGGCACCGCCCCGCCGGAAAGCCTGGGGTCGATCAGCACTTTGTCCACGCTCTTGAGCACCTGCTCCATCGTCTCCAGGTAGAGCCGGCGCCGGGTCACGTCCGGCGCCTTCTGATAGGCGGCGAGAACGGTCTCGAAACGCTGGGCCTCGCCGGTCGCCAGCGCAATGCGCTGGGCCTTGTAGGCCTCGGCTTCCTTGATGATCTTCTGGGCCTGGCCTTCGGCGTTCTGGGTCACCTGGTTGTAGTAGCCCTGAGCCTCGTTGACCGAGCTGATGGCGTCCTGGCTCGCCGCCGTGATGTCGCGAAAGGCGGCGATGGTCTCAGCCGGCGGCGCGATGTTCTTCATCGCAACCTGGCTCACCTCGATGCCGGCGTGATAGTTGTCGAGCAGCTGCTGGATAAGGACGAGCGCCTCCTGCTCGGTGGCCGCCTGGCCCTTGGTGCGGACATACTCGAAGTCCGACCGGCCGATGATTTCGCGCATGGCGCTTTCTGCCACGTTCTTCACCGTGTCCTCGGGATCGCGGATGGCAAACAGGAACTGCAGCGGATCCTTGATCACCCAAAAGACGGTGTACTGCATGTCGATGATCTTCTTGTCGCCGGTCAGTATCAGGCTCTCGTCCGGCACGTCCTGGGCGGTGAAATTGCCGTCCGAATCGACCGTGGAGCGGAAGCCGACCTCGACCCGGTTGACCCGCTTCACCTTGGGCGTCATCACCTCGCCGATGGGGGCGGGCAGATTGTAGTTCAGCCCCGGATAGGTGAGCTTCCAGACGCGGCCGAAGATGAGGGCAAGGCCCTCCTCGTCTGGCTCGACGCGATAGAAGCCGGTCGCGAGCCAGAGCGCCAGGCCGACGAGCGCGATGAAGGCGAGGCTCCGGCCGCTGCCGAACCCGCCCGGCAGCAGGCGCTTCATGCGGTCCTGGCCCTTGCGCAGGATGTCTTCCAGGTCGGGCGGCTTGCCGCCGCTCCAGGGCCCCTGCCCGCCTCCACCCCAGGGACCGCCGCCTCCGCTCGTGTTGCGCCAGGGCATCGGACCGATCCCTTCCTTTCCATTCTGCGGGTTAGCCGTCGCCGCTTCCCATTGGCGACCGAAGCCACTACTTAAGGCGTGCGCGGTAGGCTGGCAAGCAGTGCCGCCTTGCCACTATCGGCGAATGAAGGGAGATTTCAAGCATGGCCGAGGTTACAGAGGCCGCCGTGCTCGCCGCTCTCAGGTCCGTCGGCGACCCCGACCGGGACGGCAATATCGTAGACCTCGGCATGGTCTCCGGCCTGGCGTTGAAGAACGGCCATGTCGTCTTCGCAATCGAGGTCGATCGCGACCGGGCAGCCCGGCTCGAGGGCCTGCGCCGCCAGGCCGAAAAGGTCGTCGAGGCGATCGCCGGCGTGCTCTCGGTCTCGGCCGTGCTGACGGCCGAGCGCAAAGCCAAAGGGCCGGCGGGCGCGGCGAAATCGGCGGAGCCTCAGGGCCGGGTGCAGCAGACCAAGCCCGCCGTCCCGGGCGTGCGCGCCATCGTGGCGGTGGCGAGCGGCAAGGGCGGGGTGGGCAAATCCACCACCGCCGTCAACCTCGCCCTCGCCCTCAAGAGCCTCGGCCTCTCGGTCGGCCTGCTCGACGCCGACATCTATGGACCCTCCCAGCCGCGCATGATGGGGATCAAGGGCCGGCCCTCCTCGCCCGACGGCAAGCGCCTGCTGCCGCTGGAGAACTACGGCATCAAGGTGATGTCCATGGGCTTCATGGTGCCCGAGGAGACGCCGATGATCTGGCGCGGGCCGATGGTGATGAGCGCCATCAACCAGATGCTGCGCGACGTGGAATGGGGGGAACTCGATATTCTCGTGGTCGATCTGCCGCCCGGCACCGGCGATGCCCAGCTCACCATGGCCCAGCAGGTGCCGCTATCGGGCGCCGTCATCGTCTCGACGCCCCAGGACATCGCCCTCCTCGATGCCCGCAAGGGCCTCAACATGTTCCGCAAGGTCGACGTGCCGGTGCTGGGCATCGTCGAGAACATGAGCTATTTCCTCTGCCCCCATTGCGGCGAGCGCTCGGACATCTTCAGCCATGGCGGAGCGCGCCGAGAGGCCGAGAAGCTCGGCGTCGATTTCCTCGGCGAAATCCCTCTCGACATGGCCATCCGCGAGACCTCCGACGGCGGCCATCCCATCGTGGTCTCAAATCCCGCCAGCGCTCATTCCAAGACCTACCGCACCATCGCCGAGCAGGTCTGGAAGAAGGTCGCCGCCGAGCCCCGCAAGGCGCCGCCCAGGATCGTGGTGGAATAGGTCAGGCTTGGGGCAACCCCAGCGCCGTGCAAAGCTCGCGCCATTCGCGCTTGCCGAGCCC
>JGI12270J11330_10001344_pt1 | contig 18301 bp, 26 predicted proteins | sample PeaSoiMetSII2010_FD_11330 | JGI IMG/M metagenome (IMG submission 11330)
GCCGCGGCATCCGGCGCGACGCTGGGATGGGCCATGGTGCCGCCGACCTGCATGGGAATGGCGAGCGCCGTCAGGTTCGCCGAGGAGGCATAGGGCACCAGATGCAGGTCGAGGCCTTCGGTCGCAAGATTGATCGTGCCCTTGCCGATGATCGTGGCCCCGCTGGTCTCGACGGCGAGCCGGCGGGTGTTGGCGAGCCCGCGATTGATGTCATAGCCCACGACCGCGCATTTCAGGTTCGAGCTGTCGCCGCCGCCGGACGAGAACATCTTGAAAAGGTCCGCGAACATCAGCTTGGCGAAGTCGTTGTTGATGTTGCCAGGACCCATGGTCGCATCGAACCTGCCGTTCAGGCCCGCCATGATCGCCCTGACCGAGTTGCCGGCGCCGGCGACGCTGGTCTTCATGTTGACCCGCCCGCCCGACAGCACGCTGCTGCCGGCCATCACTTGCATCAAGCTCCCCGCCTCGACCTGGTTGGCGGCGACGTCGACGGCAACGGGCGCGGGAGTCCTGGCGCCATCGACCGACATGTTGATCACCATGGTCCCGCCGGCGAGCCCGGCGGAGAAGGGCTTTATCTGCAGCCTGCCGTCCGCCAGCGACAGCACCAGCTTGACGTTGTCCATGGTCACCGGTGCCTTGATCATCTGCTGGGCCGCGAGATTGAGATCGGCGTCCGCAGCCATCAGACCGGAGAAGGGAAGCGGCGTAGCCGGGAAGACCCGCCCGTCGCTGCTGCCAGCAGAGGAACCGCTGGATGCGCCGCCAGCCGGCGCCGGCTTCACGCCGAAGTCCTTGAGGTCGATCTTGGTCGCCGCCAAATTGGCCGCGATCTTCGGCCGCTTGCCGCCAAGCGCGAGGCCCACGTCGCCGGTCAGGCTGCTGCTGCCCATGGTGAGCTGCATCGCCGTCACCTTGTAGCCGCCGGCCGTGTCGTTCACCACGCCGCCGAAGCTGTAAGGCCCGAGCGGAGGCAGGCTGGCGCCGGCCAGACCGTTGAGGTCGGACAACGCGTTGCCCTTGGCGGCAACCTGGAGATTGATGCCCTGCATCTTGGTGATCTGGGCGACCTCGCCCTTGACCGAAGCCGTCGTGTTGCCGCTGGTGATGCTGAGATCGAGAGGATAAGGCGCCGAGCCCGAAAGCAGCTCCGGCGCGCCGACACTGCCCGTGACGTTCAACGGCGTCGTACCCAGCAAGGCGGCCAGCGTGATGTCGATCTTGCCGTTGCTGGTGGTGGCGTCGAGCTTGTCGATCTTGAAGCTGTGGCTGACGCCGGTGACACCGTCGCGATAGGTCACCACAGAATCGCGAATCTGGACCTGACTCACCTGGGGTAGCTGCATCGTCCCGCCCGACGTCGAGGGCAGGCTCGTCGTGCTGCTTGCCGTCCCAGCGGCAGCCGGCGTTCCAAACACCCAGTTACCTTCCCCTTTGGCATTGGTCTCGAGGAGGATGTCGGCGCCGTCCAGCACCAGGCTATCCACCTTGATCTGGCGGGAGAGCAGCGGCAGCAGCTCCATCTGCACGGCCAAATGCTTCAAAGTCAGCATGTTAGGCCGCGATCCGCCGGGTGCGTTGGCGAAACTCACGTCATCCACCGAAACCGAGGGCGTAAGCGACAGGCCGAGCTTGAAATTGCCGGCGATGGTGAGCTCGCGCCCCGTCGCGGCCTTCACCGCGTCGGCGATCTGGCCCTTGTACTGGTTGAAGTCGATGGACATCAGGATGGCGACGACGGTGGCGATCAGCGCCACGAAGAGCACGACGACCCCGATGACAACGGTTCTAAGGCGCATCCTGAGCCTCCCTTGGTGCCCGGTGATCAGCCGGACAAATGATCAACCCTGCTGGCGTCGCGCGCAAGTATCCCATGAATGGCTTTCCGAATTGTCTCCGTTGGCTGACCATTCGCTGTCAGGCCTCAACATCCGCCAACGGCTCAACAGCGGGTTCGAGGTCGAAGCCGAAGAAACGCCAGGTTGCCGCCATGTGCTTGGGCAGCGGCGCCTTGGCCGAGACGATGCCGCCGCCCGGACGAGGCAATGCAATGCTGCGGGCGTGCAGATGCAGGCGCTTGGCCAAGTCCACCCCGGGCAGGAAGGCGCCGCTTCCGCCATATTTGCCGTCGCCCAGGATGGGCGTTCCTATTTCGGCACAATGGACGCGAAGCTGGTGGGTTCGGCCGGTCTCAGGCATGAGAGCGAGCCAGGCAGCGCGACGCCCCGCATGTTCGACCACGCGATAGAACGTGACGGCGCGCCGGCCCTCCTCGTCCGGCCGTACGCGCTCGCCGCGGTTGCTGCCCTGTTTGGCAAGGGCAAGATCGATTCGCCCGGCCGAGAGCTTCGGCAGGCCGACCACGATCGCCCAATAGATCTTGCGCGCCTCCTTGTGGCGGAAGGCTTCGGCGAGCCAGCTTGCCGCCGAGGCGTTCCGCGCGAGAACGAGAACCCCGCTGGTGTCCTTGTCCAGGCGATGGACCAGGCGTGGGCGCTCGGGCGAGCCGAAGCGCAAGGCGTCCAGCAGCGCATCGACATGCAGCTCCGTGCCGCTGCCGCCCTGAACCGCGAGGCCGGCGGGCTTGTCAACGATGAGCACGTCGTCGTCCCGGTAAAGGACGCGGCGCAGGAGTTCCGTCCTCGCTGCTTCGGCGCCGGCGATCTCGCGGCCTGGCCGGTGCGAGGGCGTCGGCTTGGGTGCCAGCTCCATGGGCGGCACGCGAATGATCTGGCCGGGCTGCAGCCTCTGCCCCGCCTTGGCGCGGCCGCCGTCGACGCGGATTTGTCCGGTCCGCAGGAGCTTCTCCAGCCGGCCATGCGGCAGATCGGGGTAATGCCGCTTGAACCAGCGGTCGAGGCGCAGCTCTCCTTCCGCCGGTGCCACGGCGATCGAGGCGGCACTCATCGGGAAGTCGGATCGAGTCCTGCCGCCCGGGCACCCGCACTCACGCGGCGGCGACCTGTCCCTCGCGGGAAATCCAGCCGAGGCACTGCTCCGTCGTCATCAGATAGACGCCCATCCGGGCCAACTCCGCGAGCGAGACGTCGTTGCTGCCCGAAAGCGCGTCCGTCGCCAGCACGATGCGGAAGTCGCGGTTGCTCGCCGCATAGACGGTCGCCTGAGGCCCATTGGAGAAATTGCAGCCAGAAATGACCAAAGTCGTGATGCCGAGACCACGCAGATGCCGCTCCAGCTCGGTGCCGTGGAAGGCGCTCCAGCGCGGCTTATACATGACCCATTCGCGGCGCCCCAGTTCCTGGAACCGTCCCTCGAGGAGCAGGCTCGCATCGAGCCGCTGGGCCGGATCGGGCTTCAGCTGATCGACCAGCTCGGCCCCAAGGCTCCCGGGCATGACAATGCGCTGGCCCTCCTCGATCGAGGCACGATTGCAGAGTTCCACATTGGAACCGTCGCAGCGATAGAGGCGGACCACATGGACGATCGGCCGGCCCTTGGCGCGGAAGCCGTCGGCCAGACGCTTCATGGCGCCGACCGCGCCACTGGCGCCGCCGGTCTTGGCGCGGGCATTGGGCTGGCAGAAATCTCGCTGGGCGTCGATGCAAAGCAGCGCGACGTGATCGCGCTCGGGCGACAGGTAATCGCGCATCGGTGTTCGGTCCTTCGTCTTCGCCGCGAGAGAGCGGAAGCTAGCGGCATCGGTGTAAGGGTACAACTTCAAAGCAGGCATAAAGGGTTAGGGAGCCATGCGAAGTTTGCAGATCAGCTTCGCTGGCGCTCGGCCCTGAGCTTCGCCCAATAGTCCAGGCGCTTGCGAATCTCGCGCTCGAAGCCGCGCTCGGCCGGATTGTAGAACGCCTGGCGGGCCATGCCGTCCGGGAAGTAGTTCTGCCCGGAGAAGGCCTCGGGCTCGTTGTGGTCGTAGGCATAGTCCTTGCCGTAACCCAGATCCTTCATCAGCCGGGTCGGGGCATTCAGGATATGCTTGGGCGGCATGAGCGAGCCGGTTTGAGTAGCCGCGGCCTTGGCCGCGGACATGGCGGTATAGGCAGCGTTGGACTTGGGCGCCGTGCCCAGATAGATCACGCATTGGGCGAGCGCCAATTCGCCCTCGGGCGAGCCCAGGCGTTCGTAGGTCTCCCAGGCAGCGAGCGCCTGGACGATCGCGTCCGGATCGGCGAGCCCGACATCTTCGACCGCAAAGCGCAACAGGCGGCGCGCGACGTAGCGCGGGTCTTCGCCCCCCGCCAGCATGCGCGCCAGCCAGTAGAGCCCGGCATCCGTATCCGAGCCGCGGAGCGACTTGTGGAGCGCGCTGATCAGGTTGTAGTGGCCTTCTTGGGCCTTGTCGTAGAGGGGCACACGGCGCTGAACAGCGGCAGCCAATCCTGCCATGTCCAGGGTGGCGCCGGCTGGCAACTGGAACAGCTCCTCGGCCATGTTGAGAAGGTAGCGCCCGTCGCCGTCGGCCATCGCGCGCATCGCCTGCCGGGCTTCGGGCTGGAGAGGCAGCTTACGATCCTCGGCCGCCTCGGCCCTGAGCAGGATTTCCTCCATCGCGGAATCGTCGAGCCGGTTAAGAACGAACACCTGGCAGCGCGACAAGAGCGCGGCAATCAGCTCGAAGGACGGGTTCTCGGTGGTGGCGCCCACGAGAATCACCGTGCCGTCTTCGACATAGGGCAGGAAGCCATCCTGCTGAGCCCGGTTGAAGCGGTGGATCTCGTCGATGAACAGCAACGTGCCCTGGCCTGCCGCGCGCCGGCCCTTGGCCGCTTCGAAGATGCGCCGCAAGTCGGCCACGCCCGAGAACACAGCCGACAGCGGCTCGAAGTGGAGCGAGGTCTGGTCGGCGAGAAGGCGGGCCAAGGTCGTCTTGCCGCAACCGGGTGGCCCCCAGAGGATCATCGAGGACAGCCGGCCGGCGGCGAGCATGCGGCCGATGGGGGCGTCGGCGGCCAGCAGGTGGCTTTGTCCGACGATCTCCTCCAGCCGGCGCGGGCGAAGGCGATCGGCCAGCGGGCGGGGCGCCTGGGATTCGAAGAGACCGGTCAGCGCCGCGCCTTCTTGGTCATTGGATTTGGCGCGCTCATTGGATCTGCAGAGTGCGCGATTGCCCGTCGCGGCTGAACGTGATCTCCCAGCTTCCATTGGCCGCGGCCAGCGCGTCCTGCACATCGATCACGTTGGCAGTGTGCCGGCCATTGACGGATTCGATGATGTCGCCCTTCTGCAGACCGAGGCGGTAGGCATAGCCGCCGCGCCGGACCTTGACGATCACCACGCCATGCCACTCATCGGCTAGCTGCAACTGGTCCGCCACGGCAGGTGAAAGGTTGGCGACGACCGCGCCCGCGAGCGGTTCGGCGCCGGCAAGTTCGGTGCGCTGGGCCGCTGGCGTCTCAGGGGGTGGCAGGGGGCGAACCGCCAGCGTCATCCGCTGCTTGCCGCGCTGAACGGTCAATGTCGCCTCGCCGCCCGCGGCAAGCGTCGCCAGGCGAAACTGGAGGCTCCCCTGATCGTCCACCTCCTTGCCGTTGACCGCCAGGATGACGTCGCCCTGTTGCAATCCCGCCCGGGCGGCCGGCCCGCCGGGATAGACCTCGTCGATGACGACGCCTGTCGGATGGGATAGGCCGAGCCCTTCGGCCATGTCCACGCCCACGCTTTCGCCCCTGACACCGATCCAGGCGCGCTCAAGATGCCCGCCGGTTTTCTCGGCGGCGAGAAAGGCCGCGACCATGTTGGCCGGAATGGCGAAGCCGATGCCGACCGACCCGCCGGTCTTGGAAAAGATGGCGGAATTGATCCCGGCAACCTTGCCGTCCATGGTCACGAGCGGACCGCCTGAGTTACCCGGGTTGATCGCCGCGTCGGTCTGGATGAAGAAGCCATAGTCGCTGATGCCCACCTGGGTGCGGGCGAGCGCGGAGATGATCCCGCTGGTGACCGTCTGACCGACGCCGAAGGGGTCGCCGATAGCGAGCACGAGATCGCCGACCTGAAGCTGGTCGGAATCGGCCAGCGGCAGGGTCGGCAGCTTCATCCCGCCGGTGTCGATGCGCAAGAGCGCCAGGTCAACGCGCTCGTCGGCGGTCACCACCTTGGCCGGAAATTCGCGCCGGTCGTTCAGGACCACGGTGATCTGGTCGCTGTCCTGAATCACATGATTGTTGGTCACGATCAGGCCGTCCGCGCCGATGATGACGCCTGAGCCNAGCGAACTCAGCACCCGCTCCTGCGGGACGCCGAAATCGAACTGGCCGCCGAAGAACTGCTGGAAGAAGGGGTCGTTGAAAAAGGGCGAGGCGGCCCGCCCCTGCACCACCCTGCGCGTATAGATATTGACCACGGCCGGGGCGACCTGCTTCACCACCGGCGCGAAGCTGAAGACGATCTCCGCCCTGGTGCTCGGCACCGCCTGAGCCCAGCCGCCGGATGTGCCGGCGGCAAGCAGAGCCGCCGCGAAGCCGAGCAATGCTACGAAGCGGCGCAAGCGCAAGAAACCCTTGAACGGGTTCGGCTTCAGGATGCCTCGGCCGCAGCGCCCTCAGCCGCCGGCTGGCCTTGCTTCGGACCGGAGTCCTTGCCTTTGGCCTCGGGATCCCGATCGACGAACTCGATGACGGCCATCGGCGCCGCGTCGCCATAGCGGAATCCGGCCTTCAACACCCGCGTATAGCCTCCCTTGCGGCTCGCATAGCGCTCGGCCAGCGGGCCGATCAATTTGGCCGCCAGGGCTTCGTCCTGGAGAACGGAAATGATCTGGCGCCGGGCATGCAGGCCGCCGCGCTTGCCGAGCGTGACCAGGCGCTCCACCACGGGCCTCAGATCCTTGGCCTTGGGCAGGGTCGTGCGGATCTGCTCGTGCTTCACCAGCGCCGCCGCCAGGCTGGCGAACAGGGCCTTGCGATGGCTGCTGGTGCGATTGAGCTTACGCCCGCTCAAACCGTGACGCATGGTCGCTCTCCTTTCCGTTCCGGCCGATCAAGGCCGATTGCGATCCCCGACCCCGCGCGTCCACCGGCAAACGCCGAGGATCATGTAGGTCGGGATGGGCCACCGCGGCCCGCAGTAGCTCCGTCAGCGGAGCCTGCTCAGTACGGCTCGTCCAGGCGCTTGGCCAGCTCCTCGATGTTCTCCGGCGGCCAGCCCGGGATTTCCATGCCCAGATGCAATCCCATCTGCGCCAGGACTTCCTTGATCTCGTTCAGCGACTTGCGGCCGAAGTTGGGCGTGCGCAGCATCTCGGCCTCGGTCTTCTGCACCAGGTCGCCGATATAGACGATGTTGTCGTTCTTCAGGCAGTTGGCCGAACGCACCGAAAGCTCCAGCTCGTCCACCTTGCGCAGCAGGTTCTTGTTGAACGGCGGCTCGGCGGTCTTGGCCTCCTCCTGCGCCAGCGAGGGCTCCTCGAAATTGATGAAGAGCTGGAGCTGGTCCTGCAGGATGCGGGCGGCAAGCGCCACCGCGTCCTCCGGCGTGACCGTGCCGTTGGTTTCGACCTGCATGGTGAGGCGGTCGTAGTCGGTCTTCTGGCCGACGCGGCTGTTGTCCACCTTGTAAGTGACCTTGCGTACCGGGCTGAACAGGGCGTCGACCGGGATGAGCCCGATGGGCGCGTCCTCGGCCCGGCTGGTGGTGGCGGCGACATAGCCCTTTCCGTTCTCCACGGTGAACTCCATGGACAAGGTCGCGCCCTGGTCGAGGGTGCAGAGCACGAGGTCCTTGTTCAGGATTTCGATGTCATGGCCAGTCTCGATCAGCTCGGCCGTCACTTCGCCCGGCCCCTTGGCCTTGAGGCGCATCCGCTTCGGGCCATCGCCATGCATGCGCAGCGCCAGCATCTTGATGTTGAGGACGATGTCCGTCACGTCCTCGAGCACGCCGGGGATGGACGAAAACTCGTGCAGCACGCCGTCGATCTGCACCGAGGTCACCGACGCACCCTGAAGCGAGGACAGCAGCACGCGGCGCAGGGCATTGCCCAGCGTGAGCCCGAAGCCGCGCTCCAGCGGCTCGGCCACGATGCTCGCCAGGCGCTTGCCGTCGGTGCCCGCCTCGACATTGAGCTTGTTCGGCTTGATCAGCTCGGTCCAGTTCTTCTGAATCACGGTTTCGACCTCTGGAGGTAAGGCGGGGAAGTTTCCCGGCCGTTTGATTGATGTCGCGTCTTGCCAGCGTCGGCCCTTGCCGGCGCCGGAATTCAGATGCGCCGGCGCTTGGGCGGGCGGCATCCGTTATGCGGTATGGGCGTCACGTCCTTGATCGACGTAATGGTGAAGCCGGCAGCCTGCAACGCGCGCAGCGCCGACTCACGGCCCGAGCCGGGGCCTTTCACCTCCACTTCGAGCGTCTTCACGCCATGCTCCATCGCCTTGCGGGCGGCGGAATCGGCGGCGACCTGGGCCGCGTAGGGCGTCGACTTGCGTGAACCCTTGAAACCCGAGCTGCCCGAAGAGGCCCAGGCGATCGAGTTGCCCTGGGCGTCGGTGATGGTGATCATCGTGTTGTTGAAGCTGGCGTTCACATGCGCCACGCCGGCGGTGATGTTCTTGCGCTCGCGACGGCGCGGACGCGCGGTGGCTGTCTTGACCATGTCAGATTCCTTTAGACGGTCTTCTTCTTGCCGGCGATCGCCTTCGCCGGACCCTTACGGGTACGGGCGTTGGTGTGGGTGCGCTGGCCGCGCACGGGCAAGCCCTTGCGATGGCGCAGGCCCCGGTAGCAACCGAGGTCCATGAGGCGCTTGATGTTCATGGCGGTCTCGCGGCGCAGGTCTCCTTCAACCCTGTATTCGCGGTCGATGAGCTCGCGGATGCGCAGCACCTCGGCGTCGGTCAGCTGGTTGACGCGACGGTTCTCAGGGATGCCCAGCTTCTCCACGATCGACCGCGCCCGGGTGCGCCCGATCCCGTGAATGTAGGTAAGTCCGATCAGCACCCGTTTCTGCGTCGGAATGTTGACGCCCGCGATACGCGCCACTGTGCTAACTCCTTGTGATTCCTAAATAAGCACCCGGGCAACTTGTAAGCGCGCCAATCTGGCCCGGCCGCGGCGCGATACCGAGGGCGCGGAATATATAGGAAACCCGGCCCCGGTCAACAAGATAACCGATCTTTGACAGCAGCTTATCCTCAGCTGCCCAGCGCCCTGTCGATCTGGCGGGCGACCTCCTCCGGGTCGGCCATGCCATCCACGGTCGTGAGCAGTCCCCTGGCGCGGTAATAGGGCAGGATCGGCGCCGTTTGCTGACGGTAGGCGGCAAGCCGGGTCGCCACGGCTTCAGGTCTGTCATCCGGACGGCGGACGAACTCCTTGGCCCCGCACCGGTCGCAAACGCCATTCGTCTTCGGCTGCTTGAATTTGTCGTGATAGCCGGCCCCGCATTTGGCGCAGGAATAGCGTCCCGCGATGCGCTCTATCAGCGCCGGCTCGTCGACCGCGAGTTCGATCACCCTGTCGATGCCGCCCAGGCCTTTCGCAACCAGCATGGCGTCCAGGGCCTCGGCCTGCTGGACCGTGCGGGGGAAGCCGTCGAGGATGAACCCCTTGGCGCAGTCCGGCTCGCCGATGCGCTCGGCGATCATGGCCACGATCAGGTCGTCGCGAACCAATTGGCCTGATTCCATCACCTGCTTGGCCTGGAGCCCGAGCGGCGTGCCCGCCGCGACGGCTGCGCGCAGCATGTCGCCGGTGGACAGCTGCTTCAGGCCGCGGGTTTCCTCCAGGCGCTTGGCCTGGGTGCCCTTGCCGGCCCCGGGCGGACCGAGCAGGACCAGCTTCACCCGCGCCGGCCCCGGAGCCGCGATTTCTTGATCAGGCCCTCGTACTGATGCGCCAGCAGGTGGGAATGGATCTGGGCCACCGTGTCCATGGTCACCGAGACGACGATCAGCAGGCTGGTGCCGCCGAAATAGAACGGCAGGGCGCGCCAGGAGAGCAGGATCTCCGGCAGCACGCAGACGATCGCCAGATAGGCCGCGCCGACGACGGTGAGCCGGGTCAGCACATAGTCGAGATAGTCGGCCGTGTTCTTTCCCGGCCGGATGCCCGGGATGAAGCCACCGTACTTCTTCAGATTGTCCGCCGTGTCGACCGGGTTGAACACGACCGCCGTGTAGAAGAACGCGAAGAACACGATGAGCCCGACGTAGAGCGCAAGATAGAGCGGCTTGCCGTGGCCGATGTAGAGGGAGAAGAACTGGGCCCAACGCGAATTGGCGCCGGCGCCGAATCCCGCGATCGAGGCCGGGAGCAGCAGCAGGGAGCTCGCGAAGATCGGCGGGATCACGCCCGAGCTGTTGAGCTTCAAGGGCAGATGCGAAGCCTCGCCGCCGAACATCTTGTTGCCGACCTGGCGCTTCGGATACTGGATGATGATCCGGCGCTGGGCACGCTCGAAGAAGACGATGAAGCCGATGACCGCCACCACCACCGCGGCCAGCAGGAGTATGACCCAGAGTTCCAGCGCTCCGGTGCGGCCGAGCTCGAGCGTCGAAGCGAAGGCGCTGGGCAGGCGAGCCACGATGCCGCTGAAGATGATGAGCGAGGTGCCGTTGCCGACCCCGCGCTGGGTGATCTGCTCGCCCAGCCACATCAGGAAAATGGTGCCGCCGGTCAGCGAAACCACGGTGGTGATGTAGAACAGGAAGCCGGGCGCGGACACCACGGGCCCGGTTTGCGCGTGCATGGCCGCAAGCCCGTTGGCGATGCCGAAGGCCTGGGCGGCGGCGAGCCCGACGGTCAGCAGGCGGGTGTACTGGTTGATCTTCTTGCGTCCCGACTCGCCCTCCTTCTTGATCGCTTCCAGGCTGGGCGAGATGCTCGTCATCAGCTGCATGATGATCGAGGCGGAGATGTAAGGCATGATGTTGAGGGCGAAAATGGTCATGCGCCGGAGCGCGCCGCCCGAGAACATGTCGAACATGCCGATAATGCCGCCCGCCTGCTGGCGGAACAGCGATTCGAGCGCGATCGGGTCGATGCCCGGCAACGGGATATAGGTGCCGAGCCGATAGATGATCAGCGCGCCGAGGGTGAACCAGATCCGCCGCTTGAGCTCCGTCGCCTTGGCGAAGGCGCCGAAGTTGATGTTGGCGGCAAGCTGCTCTGCGGCCGATGCCATGGGGACCTACCTGTCCGTTGCTACGCCTTCGTCTTGTCTTTCGCTTCGCTTGCGGCCTTGTCCCCTTCGGCCTTCCTGGGTGCCATCACCTCGACCTTGCCCCCGGCCTTCTCGATGGCCGCGACCGCCGACTTCGAGGCGCCGGCCACTTTCAACGCAAGCTTGGCCTTGATTTCTCCCTTGCCCAGCAGGCGCACGCCGTCGCGCAGACGCCGCAGCACGCCGGCAGCGACCAGTGCCTTGCCGTCGATGGTCTGGGAAACGTCGAGCCGGCCGGCATCCACCGCCTGCTGCAGGCGGTCCAGATTGACCTCGACGTAGTCCAGCCGATGCACGTTGTTGAAGCCCCGCTTTGGCATGCGCATGTGGAGCGGCATCTGGCCGCCCTCGAAGCCGTTGATCGCCACGCCCGTGCGTGCCGTCTGGCCCTTGCCGCCCCGGCCCGCAGTCTTGCCCTTGCCCGAGCCGATGCCTCGGCCGACGCGCATGCGCGCCTTGCGGGCGCCCGGATTGTCGGAAAGTTGATTGAGCCTCATGGTCGACCGGTTCCTTACTCGACCCGCACGAGATGGCGGACCTTGTTGATCATGCCGCGCACCGCGGCCGTGTCCTCGAGCTCGCGGCTGCGGCGGATCTTGTTGAGCCCGAGGCCGATCAAGGTCTGCCGCTGGTCGGCATAGCGGCCGGCCGCGCTCGCGACCTGCGTGACCTTCAGTTTCTTGCCGCTCTTGGCCTGCCCGCCCGCCTTGTCGGTCATGGATATTACTCCCTCGCCTCGGCCTTGCCATCGCCGGTTTCGCGCCGGCCGATGATGTCGCTGACCTTCTTGTTGCGCCGGGCGGCGACGCTGCGCGGCGAAGCGCAACTCATCAGCGCGGCGAATGCCGCCTTCACCATGTTGTGCGGATTGGAGGTGCCGATCGACTTGGCGACCACGTCCTCGATCCCCAACGCCTCGCAGACCGCGCGCACCGGGCCGCCGGCGATGATGCCGGTGCCGGGAACCGCGGCGCGCATCACGACCTCGCCGGCGCCGAACCGGCCGATCACGTCATGATGGAGCGTGCGCCCCTCCCGGAGCGCCACGCGGACCATGTGGCGCTTGGCGTGGTCGGTCGCCTTGCGGATCGCCTCGGGCACCTCGCGGGCCTTGCCGGCCCCATGCCCCACGCGTCCCTTCCCGTCGCCCACGACCACGAGGGCGGCGAAGCCGAACCGCCGGCCGCCCTTCACCACCTTGGCGACGCGGTTGATGCTGACCAGCTTCTCGACGAGATCGCTGTCCTCGCGGTTGCGATCCCGGTCGCCGCCTCGGTCCCGCCGACCGCCTCTTTCGCTGCGTGCCATTCTCGGCCTTTCCTAGAAGGACAGGCCGCCCTCGCGGGCAGCCTCGGCCAGGGCCTTGACCCGGCCATGAAACAGATAAGAACCCCGGTCGAATACGACCTCCTTGATGCCGGCGGCGACCGCCCGCTCGGCCAGCAGCTTGCCTACCGCCTTCGCCGCGGCGATGTTGGCGCCCGTCTTCAGCTCGGCCTTCAGCTGCTTGTCGAGGGACGAAGCGGCCGCCAGCGTCTTGCCTTGGCGGTCATCGATGACCTGGGCAGAGATGTTGAGGCCCGAGCGGAAGACCGACAGGCGCGGGCGTCCGGCGGACTTGGCGCGGATACTGAACCGCACCCGCTCCTTGCGGCGTTGGCGCGACGGCTTTTTCACATGGGGCATGATCGTCGTGTCCTACTTCTTCTTGCCTTCTTTGCGCACGATCCGCTCGCCGACATACATGATACCTTTGCCCTTGTATGGTTCCGGCTTGCGGAAGTCGCGGATCTCGGCGGCGACCTGCCCGACGCGCTGTTTGTCGGCGCCGGTGATCAGGATCGAGGTCGGCTTCTCGCATTTGATCTGAATGTCGGAGGGAATCGGATAGTTCACGTCATGGCTGTAGCCCAGCTGCAGGGTCAGGGTCTTGCCCTGGACTGCCGCACGGTAGCCGACGCCGCTGATCTCGAGCGACTTGCGGTAGCCTTGCGAGACCCCGGTCATCATGCTTCGCACCAGGTTCCGGGTCGTGCCCCACATGATCCGCGCCTGCTTGGTTTCGCGCAGCGGCTTCACCCAGATCTTGCCTTCTTCCAAGGTGACCGCGACGTCGCCGGAGACGCGCATCGCCAGCTCGCCCAGCTTGCCCTTGGCCATGATCTGACCCGCCGCGATCGAAACGGTCACGCCGCTCGGCACGCTCACCGGGTTCTTGCCAACTCGAGACATTTCGACCTTCCTCAGAACACGCGGCAGAGCACCTCGCCGCCGACATTGGCGGCGCGGGCTTCGTTGTCCGACATGACGCCACGCGGCGTCGACAGGATCGAGATGCCGAGCCCGTTGAACACGCGGGGCAGCTCGTCGACCTTCGAATAGACGCGCCGGCCCGGCCGCGACACGCGCGAGATCTCCCGGATCACGGGATGGCCTTCGTGGTACTTGAGCTCGATGCGCAGCTCGACCCCGCCCTGCTCGGCCCCGTCGCGCTGATAACCGCGAATGTAGCCTTCGCGCTTCAGGACTTCGAGCACGTTGGCCCGCAGCTTCGAGGCGGGGCTGACGATGGTCGCCTTGCCCGCCTTCTGGCCGTTGCGGATCCGGGTCAGCATATCCCCCAAGGGATCGCTCAATGACATGACTGTATGACCCTCCTTACCAGCTCGATTTCGTCATGCCCGGGATCTGGCCGATCGAAGCCAGCTCACGGAGCGCGATGCGGGACAGCTTGAACTTGCGGTAGTTTCCGCGCGGCCGCCCGGTCAGCTCGCAGCGCAGCCTGATGCGCACCGGCGAGCCGTTGCGCGGGAGCTGCGCCAGCTTCAGGCGGGCCGAAAAGCGCTCCTCCATCGGCCGCGACTCGTCGTTGGCGATCGCCTTCAGGCGCTGACGCCGGCCGGCAAACTTCTTGCTCAGCCTCTCGCGCTTCTTGTTCCGTTCGACGGCGCTCGTTTTTGCCATATCTCTCCTCCGGCCCCGGTCAGTTGACGAAGGGCATGTCGAAGCCCTTCAGAAGGGCCTTGGCTTCGGCGTCTGTCTTCGCCGTCGTGCAGATGACGATGTCCATCCCGCGCACGGCGTCGATCTTGTCGTAGTCGATCTCCGGGAAAACGATCTGTTCCTTGAGGCCGAGGGCGAAGTTCCCGCTGCCGTCGAAACTCTTGCCGGAGACCCCGCGGAAGTCCCGCACCCGGGGCAACGCGATATTCACCAGACGATCGAGGAATTCGTACATCCGCCCACGGCGCAAGGTGACCTTGCAGCCGATGTTCATCCCTTCGCGCAGCTTGAAGTTGGCGATCGCCTTGCGCGACTTGGTGACGACCGGCTTCTGGCCGGCGATCGCAGTCAGATCCTGCACTGCTGACTGGATGCGCTTGCCGTCGCCGACCGCCTCGCCGACGCCCATGTTGATCACGATCTTGTCCAGCCGCGGCGCCGCCAAGGGGTTCTTGTAGTTGAACTCCTTCATCAGCGCGGGGCGGACGACCTTCAGGTAGCGATCTTGCAAACGCGTCATTGCTCTCGAGCCTATAGATCGATGGTTTCGCCGGACCGCCGGGCCACGCGGACCTTGCGGCCGTCCGCGAGGGTCTTGAAGCCGACCTTCGTGGCCTTGCCCGACTTGGGGTCGATATGGGCGACATTGGAAACGTGGATCGCCGCCTCCTTCTCGATGATGCCGCCCGGATTGCCGGCGCTCTGCCGCGTGTGGCGCTTGACGATATGCACGCCCTGCACGACGACGCGGTTCTCCTCGCGCAGCACGCGGAGCACCTCGCCCTGCTTGCCGCGGTCGCGCCCGGTGATGACGATCACCTTGTCGCCCTTCTTGATCTTGAACTTCGCCGCCATCCTCGATACTCCGCTTTCCCTACAGCACTTCCGGCGCCAGGGAGATGATCTTCATGAACTGCTTGGCCCGAAGCTCGCGCGTCACCGGGCCGAAGATGCGCGTGCCGACGGGCTCGCCCTGCTTGGTGATGAGCACCGCCGCATTGCGGTCGAAACGGATGCTGCTGCCGTCGGGCCGGCGGATCTCCTTGGCCGTGCGCACGACCACCGCCTGCATCACGTCGCCCTTCTTCACCCGGCCGCGCGGGATCGCCTCCTTGATCGAGACGACGATGACGTCGCCGACCGAGGCGTATTTCCGCTTCGAGCCGCCCAGCACCTTGATGCACTGGACGCGCCTGGCGCCGGAGTTGTCGGCGACTTCCAGGTTGGTCTGCATCTGAATCATGGCCGGGTCCCCTAGCTCGCGGCTTCGGCCGGGATCACTTCCCAGCGCTTGGTGCGCGACAGCGGCCGGCACTCGCGGATGACGACCTTGTCCCCCGCCTTGCAGGCGTTTGCCTCGTCGTGGGCCGCATAGCGCTTCGTGCGCTTGATGAACTTCTTGTAGACCGGGTGCATGAATCGCCGCTCAACCGCGACGATCACGGTCTTGTTCGGCTTGTCGCTGACCACGGTGCCTTGCAGTACGCGCCTTGGCATGCCTCTACCTCTTCAAACTCAGCCGCGCGCCTTCTGCGCGAGAATGGTCTTGATCCGGGCGATGTCGCGCCGGACGACGCGCACCCGCGACGTGTTCTCCAGCTGGCCGCTCGCCCGCTGGAACCGCAGGTTGAACTGTTCCTTCTGCAGCTGGGACAGATCCGTCTTCAGCTGATCCGGGGTCTTGACGCGCAGGTCATCCGCTTTCATGGCCTCGTTACTCCACGCCCAGACGGCTGACGAACTTGGTCTTGATCGGCAGCTTGGCGGCAGCCAGCGCGAAGGCTTCGCGCGCCGTCTGCTCCGGCACGCCGTCGATCTCGAACATGACCCGGCCGGGATGGATGCGCGCGACCCAGAACTCGGGCGTGCCCTTGCCGCTGCCCATGCGCACCTCGGCCGGCTTGGTCGAGACGGGCACGTCCGGGAAGACACGGATCCACACGCGGCCAAGCCGCTTCAGGTGGCGCGTGATCGCGCGTCTGGCCGCCTCGAGCTGGCGCGCCGTCACCCGCTCCGGCTCCAGGGCCTTCAGGCCGAAGGCGCCGAAATTGAGGTCCGCTCCGCCTTTGGCGGCGCCGTGGATGCGACCCTTGTGGGCCTTGCGGAATTTGGTTCTCTTGGGCGAAAGCATGTCGTCTGGTCCTCAGCTCCGGGCGCCGGTCTGCTGTTCCTGGGCGCGTTTGTCCTGGGCCATCGGGTCATGGGCCAGGATCTCGCCCTTGAACACCCACACCTTCACGCCGCAGGTGCCGTAAGTCGTCTTGGCCGTGGCGACGCCGAAATCGACATCGGCGCGCAGCGTGTGCAGCGGCACCCGACCCTCGCGATACCATTCCACCCGGGCGATTTCCGCCCCGCCGAGCCGGCCGGAGCAGTTGATCCGGATGCCTTGGGCGCCCAGGCGCATCGCCGACTGGACCGCGCGTTTCATGGCGCGACGGAAAGCCACGCGGCGCTCGAGCTGCTGGGCGATGTTCTCGGCCACAAGCTTGGCATCGATCTCCGGCTTGCGGATCTCGAGGATGTTGAGGGCGACCTCGCCCCCGGTCATCTTCGAGAGGTCCTGGCGCAGCTTCTCGATGTCGGCACCCTTCTTGCCGATGACCACGCCAGGCCTGGCAGTGTGGATGGTGATGCGGGCCCGCTTGGCCGGCCGCTCGATGACGACGCGGCTGATGCCGGCCTGGCTCAGGCGCTCCATCAGGTACTTGCGAAGCTGCAAGTCCTCGTGCAGGAGCTTGGCGTAGTCCTCGTCGGCGTACCAACGGGAATCCCAGGTCCGGTTCACGCCGACGCGCAAGCCGATCGGATTGGTCTTCTGGCCCATTACGCCTTCTCCTCGCGCTCGCGCACGACGATGGTGAGGTTGCTCCACATCTTCTGCACCTTTGCTCCCCGCCCGCGTGCGCGCGCATGAAAGCGCTTCAGCGCGAAGGCGCGGCCGACGCTGGCCTCGGCGACGTAAAGCCGGTCGACGTCCAATTGATGGTTGTTCTCGGCGTTGGCGATGGCCGAATCGAGCGCCTTCAGCACTTCGCCCGCCACCCGGCGCTGGGAAAACGCGAGGTCAGCCTTCGCCACTTGCGCCGACTTGCCGCGGATCAGCTCCGCCAGCAGGTTCACCTTGCGCGGCGTGGTCTGGATGGCCTGCACCGTGGATTTGGCCTCCGTGTCCTTGAGCCGGCGGGGATGCGATTTCTTGCCCATCGTCTTATGCCACCACCTTGGCCTTCACCGCCTTCTTGTCGGCGATGGTATGGCCGTGGAAATTCCGCGTCGGCGAGAACTCGCCGAACTTGTGGCCGATCATGTTCTCGGTCACCAGCACCGGCAGGAACTTGTGGCCGTTGTAGACGCCGAAGGTGAGACCGACGAACTGCGGCAGGATCGTCGAGCGCCGTGACCAGGTCTTGATCACTTCGTTGCGGCCCGAGCCGCGGCTGACCTCCGCCTTCTTCAGCAGGTAGCCGTCGACGAAAGGACCCTTCCAAACAGAGCGTGCCAAGGCTTCCCGCCCTCCTCTTACTTGCCGACGCGGCGGCGCCGCAGGATCATGCCGTCCGTCTTCTTGTTTCTGCGCGTCTTCTTGCCCTTGGTCGACTTGCCCCAGGGGGTGACCGGATGGCGCCCGCCCGAGGTGCGCCCCTCGCCGCCGCCATGGGGATGATCGACCGGATTCATGGCCACGCCGCGCACCGAGGGGCGACGGCCTTTCCAGCGGTTGCGCCCGGCCTTGCCGATGACGATGTTCTGCTGGTCCGGATTGGAGACCGCGCCGATCGAGGCCATGCATTCCGCGCGCACCATGCGGACTTCGCCCGAGGACATGCGCAACAGGGCGAGGCCGGCATCGCGGCCGACGAGCTGGACGTAGCTGCCCGCCGCCCGGGCGATCTGGCCGCCGCGGCCGGGCTTCATCTCGACGTTGTGGACGATGGTGCCGACCGGGATGTTCTTCAGCTGCATGGCATTGCCCGGCTTGATGTCCGCGCGCTCGCCCGACACGACTTTGTCGCCGGCCTGGAGGCGCTGCGGGGCAAGGATGTAGCTCTGCTCGCCGTCTTCGTAACGGATGAGGGCGATGAAGGCCGTCCGGTTCGGATCGTATTCCAACCGCTCGACGGTCGCCGGCGTGTCGAACTTCTGCCGACGGAAATCGACCATGCG